>OBLO01000021.1_pt1 | contig 151624 bp, 214 predicted proteins | sample 1519401 | NCBI WGS metagenome assembly OBLO01 (sample SAMEA2602897, study PRJEB22501) | metagenome | reverse complement strand
CACGAAGTCGTCGTAGCTGCCCGGGGTGCGGTCGGTCATGTTTTTCTGCATAAAAGCTCCTTTCGTTTGTGTTTGATGCATTGAGCATAGCACAAATGAAAGGAGCGGAACAGTACATACTTTTTTGGGGTTTTGAGGGGGGTTGAAAGCTCGTGTTTCTCGACAGTGCGTTAATTATTTGGTGCTTTTCGCGAAAAATCGAGGAAAGTCTCGGGAGAGCTTTTCCTTTGTGGCTAGGCCCGTCTTTGTACAACCTCTCCGTCATCGCTGACGCGATGCCACCTCTCCTTGTAGGAGAGGCCTTGGCAGTCCCCGCAAAGTGAACGGTTTCGCCAGAGGCTCCCCTACTAGGGGCAACGGCGACGACCGCCGCCAGCGGCGGAAGCAGGGAGGAGCTGTTGGGGCAGCGGCCAGCGGGATGCGAGCGGCAGAGAAGCAGACGCTGGGAGCCGCAACCTGGCCTTGTCGAACGAAGTGAGACTGAGAGGTTGTACTAAGACAGAGCCTTTCCTCTGTAGGGAAGTCCGGCTCGTGGCCTCGTTTCCTGTATCTTTTTGCCGAAGTTTATGATATACTTGTTTTGCGGTTCATCCCGCCCATCTTACTTGGGAAGGGAGGTGTACCTGATGATTCATATCCTCACGATTTTGGAGTCTGTCGTAGCAGATGTAATGTCGCATTACATCTGCAAGTGGCTTGACAGATTCGACAAGGACCGCAAGCCCGACTAAACGGAAAGCCCCCGGGGAGGTCGCAACTCCTTGGGGGCTTTTCTTTTTGGTGTACCGAATGGAATATCCTCACAATTCCATCTTTAGTATATGCCATTCCCCGCAAAAGTCAAGCGTTGCACAGAAAGTTTACAAGCCTGCTGCTTTCATTTTGCAAGTTCCTCATACACGTGCTTGTTACGGTCCATCAGCTTCAGCGAAGAGGCCAGCACATCGTCATCTGCTGCGGCCTGCATGGCATCCGCCTGGTTGAAATCACACTTCACTCTTCTCTCTCCTTTTTTATGCCGAACAGCCTCCGGAGCAAGCCTCTCAGGCACTTGGGGCTTTTGAGAACGACCACCTGCATAGAGCCGACCACCTTTCGTCGCTTGATACGCCATTATAGGCGTCCCGCGCCCGGAATGTTCCGGTTCAGCTCAGGATCGGCCCGTCCGGCACCGTCTCCACCACCACCAGCGCGCCCTTTTGGGTGGAGATGGTGATGCAGTCGGAGCCCTCGGCATACTCGTTGCTGACGCCGAGGGGGTAGCCTGCGGTGAGGACGGCGTCGGTCAGCTCGTAGAAGGAGCCCCGCTCCGAGACCCCCTCTGCCCTGCCCTCCATCGGGAAGACCGAGAGGTAGAAATACCCGTCCTTCGGGTAGCGGCGGGTCTCGCCGGGCATCACGAAGGTGATGCGGCTGCGCTCGTCCAGAAGCGTGGCGCGGACGCCCCGCTGTTCGAGGCCGAGGCCGGTGCAGAGGTTGGCCAGCGTATGCTCGAGGCGTCTGCCGCCCAGTACACCCAGCAGCAGCGCCTCGTCGAAGCCCTTCTCGGAGGCCAGCTTTGCCGCGTACTCGGTGTCGGTGTCGTCCTTGACGTGGGGCAGGATGATGGTGTCGTCGCCCTCCTGCGCCGGGCAGGGCGCGGTGTCGAAGTCGCCCACGATGATGTCGGGGCGGCAGTGGAGCGGCCCACAGTTGCGGTAGCCCGCGTCGCAGGCAATGATGGTGTCGCCGGGCCGCAGGGCCGACGCCAGCGAGGCGCTGACCGGGCAGGCGGAAATGATAACACAGCGGGACATGGGATTCCTTCTTTCTGGGAAGTATGATAACACAGCGTCTTTTTCTGTATCTTTTTGCCGAAGTTTATGATATACTGGTTCTGCGGTTCATCCCCGCTATCTTACGGGAGAGGGGGTGAAATCATGGACTACATCCTTACACTTTTAGTATCTGTCGCAGCAAATGTCGTATCGCACTTCATTTGCAAATGGCTTGACAGGTAACAAAGAGAACCGCAAAGCCTAAAAAGGAAAGCCCCCGGGGAGGTCGCAACTCCTTGGGGGCTTTTCCATTGGGATGAAACCAATGGACTACCTATTACACTTTCTGTTTTTATTATATGCTCTTCCCCGCAAAAGTCAAGCGCTGTGCAGAAAGTTTACAGGGCTGCCCTCTCCGTCAGCGGCTGAGAGGGTACTGCCACTCCTTCACATCCTTGACCTCATCGTACATGGCGCAGTAGCTATCGTAGCGGGTCTGGGAGAGCTTGCCTTCCGCGAGGGCGGCGCGGACGGCGCAGCCCTTCTCGGAGCGGTGGGAGCAGCCGGTGAACTGGCACGCGCCGAGGTAAGGCCCGAACTCCGGGAAGGCGTGTTCCAGACCCTCTTTCGGGATGAAGCCCGCCCGGCTGGCCTCGAGGCTGGCGAAGCCCGGGGTGTCGGCGATGCGGCCCCCGAAGGCTTCAAAGATGGTCACCTCGCGGGTGGTGTGACGGCCACGGCCCAGCTTCTGGCTGATGGCGGCGGTCTGACGCTCCACGTCGGGCAGGAGGGCGTTCAGCAGGGTGGATTTGCCCACGCCGGAGTTGCCGCAGAAGGCGCAGAGACGGCCATTGATCCAGTGTTTGATGTCGTCCAGACCCTCGCCGGTGGCGTAGTCGATGCGGATGAAGGGCAGGGTCGATTTTTCGTAGGCGCTGCGCAGAAACTCCGCCTCGGCGAGGTCGCCTTTGGTGCAGACGATGACGGGCTGGACGCCCTTGTCCACCGCGATGGCCGAGAGCTTATCCAGCACGAGGGTGCTGGGGGTGGGCTGGGTGGTGCTTGCCACGAGGAACAGCACGTCGAGGTTCGCCATGGGCGGGCGGACGAAGACGTTCCGCCGGGGCGCGATGCCCGCGATGACCGCCGCGCCGTTCTCGGTCTCCAGCGTCACCACGTCGCCCGCCACGGGGGTGATCTTCTGCTTGCGGAAGATGCCCCGGGGCTTGCACTCCACGATGCCTTCCGACGTCTTAACGTAATAAAATCCGCCGATGCCTTTTGTGATATAACCTGTCATACCTTCTCCTTTAGCCCAGCCAGGACGTCCACCAGTCGCTGAGACCGCCGCCGGTGGAAGAAGACGAGCTGGCGCCGGTGCTCTCGCTGGAAGAGCTGCTGCCCCCGAAGAGGCCGCCCAACCAGCCGCCGGAGCCGTCGCTGCTGGCGGTGCTCTCGCTGGGTGCTTCGGGTTCCGGTGCAGGCTCAGGGCCTGCGCTGACCACGACGCTGACGCGGGTGTTCAGCTTGGCCGATGCGCCCTCGCCGGGGTTCTGGCTGATGATGCTGCCCACGGGCTGGTCGCTGTACTGCTCGGTCTGGCTGCCCAGACCCAGCTTCCGCTGCACCAGCAGGGTACGGGCGTCGTTCACGTTCATGCCGATGAGGCTGGGGACTTTGGTGGTGGTGGCCACCTGCGGGCGGCTGACGTAGATCACCACCGTGGTGCCTGCGGCCACCTGACTGCCTGCGGCGGGGTCGGTGCGGATGATGGAGCCTGCGGCCACCGACTCATCCACGGCCTGAGTGACCAGCACCGACACGCCCAGGTCCTTCAGCTGCTGTTCGCCGTCGGCCTGCACGTAGTTGGTCAGGTCGGGGACGGTGACGTAGTGGATGCCGAGGCTGACGGTGAGGGTCACGCTCTGGCCCTCGCGGACGGTGCGGCCCGCCACCGGCGACTGCTTGTAGACATAGCCTGCGGCGTAGTCGTTGTTGTACTCCTCTTCCCAGTTGACGACCACCTGACCGGAGGCCACCTGCTCAGAGGCGTTCACCTCGTCCTGCGTCATGCCGCTGAAATCGCTCAGCACGATGTCGTCACTTTTGGTCATGATGTTGCTGGAATCGTTCAGGATGGTCCAGCACAGGGCCGCACAGGCCAGCGCAAAGGCCGTCGTGATGCCCAGCAGCACCGGCATAAAGGCGCTGCGCTTCTTCTTTTTCGCCTTAGCCTTGGGGCGGGCGGGATTCGCCGCCGGTTTCTCCGGGGGTCTGCGGATGCTGCGTTTCTGCGGCATGGGGTCATTCACCACCTTTTCAGGTTCTTCCTTTACATATTGATACTGGAACGTGACGGAGGGGTCCTGCACGTAGGCGTCCAGCGCTTCCAGCATCTCTGTGGCGCTGGAATACCGGTTGACCGGCAGCTTCGCCATGGCGCGTTCCGTGATTTGGACGAGGCCCAGCGGCACGTCCGGGGCAAGCTCTGCCAGCGGCTTCGGGGTGTCCCGTATCTGCTTGCGGGCCACCTCCACCATGTCGTCGGCGTCGAAGGGCAGCCTGCCCGAGAGCATCTCGTACATCATGACGCCCACGGAGTAGATGTCGCTCTTGGGGTCGGTCTCCTCCCCCTTCGCCTGTTCGGGGCTGATGTAGTGGACGCTGCCCATGGCCTTTTTGCCGTTCTGTATCTGGTTCTCGGCCCGGGAGATGCGGGCGATGCCAAAGTCCATCATCCGCAGCTGGCCGTTGTCCAGCAGCATGATGTTCTGGGGCTTGATGTCCCGGTGGACGACGCCGTTGCGGTGGGCGTGGTCGAGGGCGCGGAGGATCTGGGCGATGAAGTGGACGGTCTCCCGGCTGGTGATCTTGCCGCCCCGCTCGTTGAGGTACTCCCGGAGGGTCATGCCCTCCACGCACTCCATCACGATATACTGTAAGTTTTCGCTGACAGAGACGTCGTAGACCTTGACGATGTTGGGGTGGTTGAGCAGGGAGATGGCCTTGGACTCGTTCTTGAAGCGGTGGACGAGGTCGGCGTCATGCATCAGCTCCTGACGCAGCACCTTGACGGCCACCACCGTGCCTTCCGGCACAGGCCCGCCGGGGGCAGAGACCACGGCCTTGTAGACGTTGGCCATGCCGCCTGCGCCGATGAGCTCCTGAATGGTGTAAAGCCCGTCCAGCGTCTTGCCGATGAGATTATCCATGCTTCACCTCCAGCGGCTCCACGCCCAGCAGCAGCGCGGTGATGTTGTCGGGGCCGCCGCCCGCGTTGGCGGCGTCCACCAGCCGGTCGGGGATGTCGTAGAACCCGCCCTTCGTGAAGATCTCTTCGATTTTTTCTTTGGGCAGGACGTTGGTGAGGCCGTCGGTGCAGAGCAGGATCATATCGCCCTTCTGCACCGGCACGCTGGTGAACTCGGGGTCGAGGCGGTAGTCCACGCCCAGCGCCCGGGTGATGATGTTCTTCTGGGGGTGATGCTCAGCTTCCTCGGCGGTGATGGTGCCGCAGTCCACCAGCTCCTGCACGTAGGAGTGGTCGTGGGTGAGCTGGGTGAGCTTACCGTCCCGGACGAGGTAGGCCCGGGAGTCGCCTGCGTGGCAGATAAAGGCGTTGCCGCCCCGCACGAGGGCGCAGACCGCCGTGGTACCCATGCCCGCCAGCTCCTCCTCCCGGGAGGCTTTCTGGAAGACGAAGCGGTTGGCGCCCGTGAGCGCCCGCTTCAAAAAGGTTTCCTCGTCGCCGGGCAGGCACTGGGCGTACTGCTCATGGAAGCTGTGCTCGATGACGTCGCAGGCGCTCACGGAAGCCTCACGGCCTCCCCGCGCACCGCCCATGCCGTCACACACGAGGCCCCAGGCCGCGTCGCTGTTCAGCTCGCCTGCCCGGTAGTCATCCTGATTCTCGGGGCGGACGCTGCCGACGTCTGTTTTTCCTGCAAGTTTCATAGGATTCTCCTTCTCAAACTTTGCCGTTCATCTCGTCGCGGCGGAGCTGGCCGCAGGCGGCGCTGATCTCGCTGCCCAGACGGCGGCGGACGGTGGCGTTGACGCCGAGGCTTTCCAGCTTCTGCTGGAAGCGCCGGACGTTGGCGGCGTCGGTAGCCGAATAAGGGCTGCCGTCCACCGGGTTGATGGGGATGAGGTTGACGTGAGCGCCCATCCCCCGGATGAGGTCGGCCAGCTGCTTGGCGCAGGCGTCGGAGTCGTTGACCCCCCGCACCATGGAGTACTCGAAGCTCACTCTCCGGCCCGTCGTCTCCTGATACCGGCGCACGGCCTGCATCAGCACCTCCACGGGGTAGGCGTCGTTCACAGGCATCATGCCGCTGCGGATGTCGTTGTTGGGGGCGTGGAGAGAGACGGAGAGGGTGAGCTGGAGCTTCTTCTCGGCCAGCTGGTCGATCTTCGGCACGAGGCCGCAGGTGGAGAGGCTGATGTTCCGCATCCCGATGTTCACGCCCTCGGGGGACGAGATGTTCTCGAGAAAGCGCATGACTTCGTCGAAATTATCCAGCGGCTCCCCGATGCCCATCAGCACGATGTGGGAGATGCGCTCCCCGATGTCCTTCTGGGCGGTGTAAATTTCGGAGCATATCTCGCCCGCCTCGAGGTTGCGCACCCGGCCCGCCTGGGTCGAGGCGCAGAAGCGGCAGCCCATCCGGCAGCCCACCTGAGTGGACACGCAGACCGTGTTGCCGTAGTGGTAGCGCATGACGACGGTCTCGATGCAGTTGCCGTCGGCCATCCGCAGCAGGTACTTCACGGTGCCGTCCTTGGCCTCCTGCCGCCGCTCGATGATGGGCGCGGCGATGTAAAATGCCTCCTCGAGCTTTGCCAGCAGGGCTTTGGGCTGGTCGGTCATGGCCGAAAAGTCGGTCACGAGCTTCTGGTGGACCCAGTGGAAGATCTGTTTCGCCCGGAAGCCGGGCTGGCCCATCGCTTTCAGCTCCGCTGTCAGCTGTTCCAGCGTCAGGGAGGATATACAGCGTTTAGTCTCCATGAAAATCTCCTTTTGTCAGGAATCACGTTTCTGCATCGCGCAGAGGAAAAAGCCGTCCATGCCGGTGCGGGTGGGAACGGAAAGCGCACCCCAGTCCCCCACCGTCATCCCGGCCGGGAAGCGGACGTCCGGCGTCACCACCCGGAACTCCGGGTGTCGGCCCACGAAGGCCCGCACCTGCTCTTCGTTCTCGGCAGGGTCGATGGTGCAGGTGGAGTAGACCAGACGCCCGCCCTCTTTCAGGTGGGCGGCGGCTGTATCCAGAATGGCCGACTGGGTGGCCAATAATTCATCGTGACGCGCTTTTTCGAGGGTCTTATAGCGGATGTCCGGCTTCTTGGCGAGGATGCCGAGGCCGCTGCAGGGGGCGTCCACCAAAATGGCGTCCGCCATGGGCAGGTCGGCGTCCGGTCTGGTGCCGTCGGAGACGCGGGGCTCCACATGGGCAAACCCCATCCGCTCCACGGCCTTGCGGATCAGCTGGACGCGGTTCTCGCTGACGTCGCAGCTCACCAGCCGCCCTTCGTCCCCCATCTCCTCGATGAGGAGCAGGCTCTTGCCGCCGGGGGCGGCGCAGAGGTCGAGGACGGTATCGCCGGGCTTTGCCTCCACGCAGAGGGCGGCAAGCTGGCTGGCCTGCCCCTCCACGTGGAAATATCCGTCCCGGAAAAGCCCGCTCTCCGCCGGGCTGCCCTCGAAGCGGGCTAAGACGCTGCCCGGCACGAGGCCCGGGGCGGCGGTCTTCGCGCCCGAGGCCAGCAGCTTTTCGCAGAGGGCTTCCGGCGTCCCTTTCAGGGGGTTGGCCCGGAGGCTGGTCAGGCCGCCGTCGGCGGTGTGGGTCAGGATGTCCAGCGCCTCGTCGGGGTAGTGTTCGTGGAGGAACGCCGCCACGTCCCGGCCCGCCGAGCCCAGCACCATCAGCCGCTCCACCTCGTCGGCGAAGACGGCAGAGCCGAGGTCATAGCCGATGGCCCGGCGCAGCACGGCGTTCACGAGGCCGGAGGCACTGGCTTTCCGGAAAGTGCGGGTCAGCTTGACGGCCTCATTGACCGCCGCCGAAGCAGGTACCTGCATATAGCGGGCCTGCGCCAGCGCGGCGCGGAGGATCTCCCGCACCTGCGGGTCGAGCTTTGCAAGCCCTTTGGGCAAAAACTGGCTCAGGATATAGTCCAGCGTTCCCTGATGTTCCAGCACGGTGTAAAATATCGCGCTGGCAAATGCTTTATCGCGGCCTTCCAGCTTCTGGCGGCGCAGCTCTGCGTCGAGGATGAGGTTCGAAAAACCGTCCTGCTCCTGCCGCACCAGCGCCGCCACCGCCGCCGCGCGGGGGTTCGGGCCGCTCACAGGCTGTCCCCCGCCTTGAGGCGGAGACCGGCGGCGAAGGAGGTGCCGTCCATGGGCTTCTTGCCCTCCGGCACGACGTGCAGGAGCTGGACAGCGCCCTCACCGCAGGCCACGGTCAGGGGCTTGGTGGCGAGGACCGTGCCAGCGGCTTCGCCGTGGCTTTCCGCGACGCGGCACTCCATCACCTTGACCTTCTTGCCGCCCGCCGTCACGAACCATGCCCCGGGCCACGGGTTCATGCCCCGCACCCAGTTGTGGATGTGGTCGGCGCTGTCGGTCAGATGGAACTGGGCCATCTCCTTGCTCAGCATGGGGGCGGTGGAAGCGTTCTCGTGGGCCTGAGGCTCTGCCTTGAGCGTACCAGCTTCAATCGCAGGCAGGGTCTCACAGAGCACCCGTGCGCCCACGGCAGTGACCCGGTCGAACAGCTGGCCGCTGGTCTCCTCGGGGTCGATGGCGATCTTCTCGCAGGCCAGCACGTCGCCGGTGTCGAGGCCCTCGTCCATCTGCATGATGGAGACGCCCGTCTCGGCGTCGCCGTTCAGCACCGCCCACTGCACGGGGGCGCTGCCCCGGTATTTCGGCAGCAGGGAGACGTGGAGGTTGATGCAGCCGTATTTCGGCGCTTCCAGCACCGATCTGGGCAGGATGCAGCCGTAGGCCACCACGACGATGAGCTCAGGAGCCAGCGCGCGGATGTTCTCGTCCTCGCCGCCGTCCCGCAGGGTGCGGGGCTGAAAGACGGGGGTGCCGTGGGCCAGCGCCACTTCCTTCACCGGGGGTGCGGTGAGCACCTGCTTGCGGCCCACAGGCTTGTCGCGCCGGGTGTAGACCGCGCAGATGTCGTGGCCCGCCTCATACAGGGCTTTCAGGCAGTCCGCCGCAATATCCGGCGTCCCCATGAACAGAATGCGCATCAGTCGTTCTCCTTCTTCTTGGCGGCAGCGGCGCGGCCCTCCTCGGTGTCCTCATAGAAGAACTCGCTGGACTCCATGATGGTGATGCCGTCCAGATGGTCGTTCTCGTGCTGGATGCAGCGGGCCAGCAGGCCCTCGGCTTCCAGCTCGAACCACTCGCCGTTCCGGTCCTGTGCGCGGACCTTGACGGCTGCGGGGCGGGTCACGGCGCCGTTGTGGCCCGGGAAGGACAGGCAGCCCTCGTAGGCGGTCTCCTCGTCCTCAGACACGGCGAGGATTTCCGGGTTGACGAAGTCGATGAACTTGTACTCGTAGTTTTCGGGGATCTCCTCCGGGGCATCGGTGGTGTCCCACACCACGAAGACGCGGCGCAGCATCCCCACCTGCGGGCCTGCGAGGCCCACGCCGTCGGCGGCGATCATCGTCTCGCGCATATCGTCCAGCAGGGTGGCCAGACGGTCGTCAAAGTTGGTCACGGGGCGGCAGACCTTGTTCAGGATGGGGTCGCCCTCTTTTACAATGTTGCGGATAGCCATGAAGTATACCTCCAAATAATCTTATCAAATATCACCGTCAGAATGCATATCCACCACCACGGTGGCCTTGCTGGGCAGCTTTTCCTGCTCGTAGAGGCCGAGGGTCTGGCGGACAAGGTCGCGGAAGCGTTTGTCGGCGCGGCACTTGATGGTGAGCTTGTAGCGGTAGTTCTCGTTGATCTTTTCGATGTTGCCGGGGGTGGGGCCAAGCACCCGGAGGGGCAAGTCCGGCTGCTGCGCGGCCTGACGGCCTAAGAGGGCCGAGAACCGGGCGGCGGCCCGGGCCACCTCGATCTCCTTCGGGCCGGAGAAGCCCACGACGCAGAGCCCGCAGAAGGGCGGGTAGAGGCCCAGTTTACGATATGCAATTTCCTGCTCGAAGAAGGCGTCGTAGTCCTGCGCGGCGGCGAGGTTGAGGACGGGGTTGTCAGGGTCGGTGGTCTGGATGATGGCGAAGCCCGGGTCTTTCGCCCGGCCGGAGCGCCCCACCACCTGGGTGATGAGGCTGAACACCGTCTCGTAGGCCCGAAACCCCTGCGCAAAGAGCAGCGAGTCGATGCCGAGGACGCCCACGAGGGTCACGTCCTCGAAATCGAGGCCCTTGGCCACCATCTGGGTCCCCACCATGATGTCGTACTCATGCCGGGCGAACTTCGCCAGCAGCTTTTCGTGGGCGTCTTTGGCGGCGGTGGAGTCCTGGTCCATCCGCAGCACTCTTGCCTCCGGGAAGAGCTGGGCCAGCTCCTCCTCGGCCTTCTGGGTGCCGAAGCCCCGGTAGAGCAGCTTGCCGCCGCAGGCAGGGCAGGTCTTGGGGGGCGGGTCGAGCTGGGTGCCGCAGTAGTGGCAGAGCAGCTTATGGCCCGCCTTGTGGTAGACCATGGGGACGCTGCACTTGGGGCATTTCAGCACCTCGCGGCAGTCGTCGCACTGGGCCATGGTCTGGTAGCCCCGGCGGTTGAGCAGCAGGATGGTCTGCTTGCCCGCGTCGAGGTTGCGCCGGATGGCGTCCTCCATCGCAAGGCTGATCTCCCTCGGGTTGCCCGAGGCCAGCTCTGCCCGCATATCCACGATCTGGACGCTGGGCAGCGGGTTGCCGCCGTAGCGCTGGGTGAGCCGGACGAGCTGGGTGCGGCCGTTCTGGGCGGCGTAAAAGCTCTCGGTGCTGGGGGTAGCGCTGGCCAGAAGGAGCAGGGAGCCGTTCTCCGCCGCCCGCTGCCGGGCCACCTCGTGGGCGGCGTACCGGGGCGCGGACTCGGAGCGGTAGGTGTGCTCCTGCTCTTCGTCGATGATGACGAGGCCGATGTTTTCCAGTGGGGCAAAGACGGCACTCCGCGTCCCCACCACGATGTCGGCTCCGCCGTCCTGTATCATCTGCCATTGGAGCAGACGCTCGGTGTGATTGAGGGCCGAGTGCTGGACGGCCACCCGCCGCCCGAACCGGCTCTTGAGGCGGAGGATCATCTGCGGCGTCAGGCTTATTTCCGGCACCAGCACGAGGGCGCGGCGGCCCAGCGCCAGACACCGCTCGATGAGCTTTAAGAACACCAGCGTCTTGCCGCTGCCGGTGACGCCGTAGAGCAGCGCCGAGTGGGGGGCGGTGTCTTCGAGGCCGGGCAGCAGGGCGTCATAGGCCGCCTGCTGCTCTGCCGTCAGGGTGATGGGCTCGTTTTTCAGCGGGATAGACGAATACAGGTCGATGGATTTGTTCACCTTGCTGCATTCGACGACGCCCTTGGCGCAGAGGTTGTCCAGCACGGCTTTGGTGATGCCGTGGGCCTCCATCTCGTTCTGGGTGCGCTCTCCCCCGCTCAGCAGGGCCACTGCCGCCAGCTGCTTGGCCGTGGGCCTGGGCTTTTGCTGCAAAGACCCCACCAGCTTATAGCTGTTCTCGGTGTGGCGGGTGAGCTGCTTTTGGAGCACCGGCGTCACGCCGTCCGCCGCGAGGGCGGGCTTATACTGCGCCCCATAGGGGATGACCGCCTTGACGGCCTCGTAGTAGGTGCAGAAGGTGCGCTCCTTGAGGAAATGCACCAGCCGCAGCAGCTCCGGCGTCAGGCAGGCCGAGGCGGGCGCTACGTCGAAGAGGTACTTGAGCTTTGCGTGTTCCGGCTCTTCGTCGCAGGCCAGCACCACGCCCATCCGGGCCTTGCTCCCCCGCCCGAAGGGCACCAGCACCATGCTGCCGAGGCGGACGGCCTCCTGCTGGTCGGGCATGACGGCGTAGGTATAGAGTTTGTCGAAGTGGAAGGTCGCGTTGCTCACGGCAACGCCTACCGTTTTTGGCATTCGCGGCTCCTTGTTATCTGTCGAGGCCGGCCCGCTGGCGGATGATGCCGTAGAGCTTCTCGGCGCAGGCGTCCACCTCGTCGTTCACGAGGGTGAGGGTGAACTTCTCCTGCTCGGCCAGCTCCTTCTTTGCGGTGTCGAGGCGCTCGAGGATGCTGGCTTCCGTCTCGGTGCCGCGGCCCCGGAGGCGGCGTTCCAGCTCCTCCACGGAGGGCGGCAGCAGGAAGATGGTGGTAGCCCCCGGGAACATCCGGCGGATGTTGGCCGCGCCGTGGACGTCGATGACCAGCACCACCAGCTTGCCCGCCTCGAGGCGCTTATCCACCTCTTCGCGGAGGGTGCCGTAGTAGTTGCCGTTGTAGAAGTTGTGCTCCACCACCTGGTCGGTGTCGATGAGGTGCTGGAACTGCTCCCGGGTGCGGTAGTAGTAGTCCACGCCCTCCTGCTCGCCGGGGCGGGGTGCGCGGGTGGTGGCGGAGACGGTCTTTTCGATCTCGGGGTGGGCCTCGCGCAGGGCCTTGACCACACTATCCTTGCCGGTACCGGCGGCACCGGAGACGACAAACAGGTACTTTTCGTTTTCCATTTTTTACTGCTCCTCTGTCGATTTTCCTTCCGGCTGGCCCGCAGCGCGGCTTGCCACCGTCTCAGGCGTCAGGGCCGAAAGGACTACATGGTCGGAGTCCATGATGAGCACGGCCCGGGTGCTGCGGCCATAGGACGCATCAATGAGCATCCCCCGCTCCCGCGCCTCCTTCACCAGACGCTTGACCGGCGCGGAGTCGGGGCTGACGACGGCCACCACCCGCCCTGCGCTGACCAGATTGCCAAAGCCGATGTTGATGAGCTTCATCTGAACTCCTCCGTACTGTTTTTATTCAAGGTTCTGGATCTGTTCGCGGATCTTCTCGATCTCCGCCTTCATGTCCACCACCGTGCGGGTGATGTCCAGGTCCTGACACTTGGAGCCGATGGTGTTGGTCTCACGGTTCAGCTCCTGAGTCAGGAAGTCCAGCTTGCGGCCCACCGGCTCGTCCAGCTCCAGAATGGAGCGGTACTGGGCGATGTGGCTGCGCAGACGGACGGTCTCCTCGTCCACGGCGGTCTTGTCGCCGAAGATGGCGGCTTCCGTCAGGACGCGGGCGTCGTCGATGCTGCGGTCCTCGAGGATGGTCTTGAGCTTCTCGTAGAGGCGGCTGGTGTAGGCTTCGACGCGGCCTGCGCTCAGGGCCTCCACCCTGCCCACCCGCTCCTCGAGGAAGCACAGGCGGCTCTCCACGTCGGCCTTCATCTTGGCGCCCTCGGCGGCGCGCATGGCGATGAAGTTGTCCAGCGCCTGAGCCGTCACGGCGGAGACGTCGGCCCAGAGCTGTTCCTCATCCACGTCGGCGTGGCGGGTGGCCAGCACGTCCGGGAAGCGGGTCAGCGTCGAGACGGTGACGTCGTTCTTGATGCAGAGCTTCTCCGAAAGGTTCCGCAGGGCCTTCTGGTAGCTGCGGGCCAGCTCCATGTTGACGGTCACTTCTGCGTCGGCGGCCTCCACGTTCTGGATGGTCATGCTCAGCTCGACCTTGCCGCGGGTGACCCGCTCGTTGAGCTGCTTTTTCAGGCGGCTGTCCATGTAGCTGCAGCTGCGGGGGATGCGGGACGAATACTCGAAATACCGGGAGTTGACGCTGCGCAGCTCGACCGTGATCTCGCGGCCATTCAATACAGCAGTCCCCCGGCCAAAACCGGTCATGCTCAGGATCATATGCTCCACGTTTCCTCTCTGTTGATGGGTGGATATGCGGACAAATTACGGTATATGTATCCGCGTTTGGGTATACAGGCCCATGTTACGATACATATGTTATTATTCTACTCTGATGGCCGCTTTTTTGCAAGTCAAAAAGCACAGAAATACTCCTCAGGCCTGCCTTCGTACAACCTCTCAGTCTCACTTCGTTCGACAGCTCCCCTAGTAGGGGAGCCTCTGGCGAAACCGTTCACTTTGCGGGGACTGCCAAAGCCTCCCCTACTAGGGGAGGTGGCATCGCGTAGCGATGACGGAGAGGTTGTACTTCGCAGCAGCTTTTGTCCAAGCACGCAAAAAGCCCCCCGCATCCCTGCGGGGGGCCTGAAAAGCCTTATGCTGTTTTATCAGACGGGGTGAGACTTGTTTGCAAAATCTGCATGGTCTGCATCCACGCCCTGAGCCTTGGCGTTGCGCTTCTCAAAGAACTTGGGCGCGACCTGCGGGAACATGGCGTAGGTCAGGACGTCCTCTTCCTGAATCGCCCACTTTGCAGCCTCAGCCTTCAGCTTGTCCATCTCGGGAGCGAGGGTGTCGGCAAAGCGGCAGGTGATGGGCTGCTCGTCGCCCAGGATCTTCTTGGTGAACTCGGCGCTGATGGGAGCGGGAGTCTTGCCGTAGTCGCCGTGGACGAGGCCCTTGAACTCCTTGGTGACCATCTTGTAGCGCTCGCCGAGGATGACGTTGAAGACGGCCTGCGTGCCGACGATCTGGCTGGTGGGAGTGACCAGCGGAGGATAGCCTGCATCCTCGCGGACGCGGGGGATCTCAGCCAGCACTTCGTCCAGCTTGTCTTCCTTGCCGGCATCCTTCAGCTGCTTGAGCATGTTGGAGAACATGCCGCCCGGCACCTGATACAGCAGGGTGTTGGCGTCCACGCCCAGAGACTTGGGGCTGATCTGGCCGTTGGCGATGTACTTCTCACGCAGCTTTGCAAAGTAAGCGCGCACGACGTTCAGCTGCTTGAGGTCGAGGCCGGTGTCGTAATCGGTGCCCTGCAGGGCGGCCACGAGGCTCTCGGTAGCCATGTGGCTGGTGCCGCCGCTCAGGGGGCTCATGGCGGTATCGACGATGTCAGCACCGGCCTCGATGCCCTTCAGCAGGGACATGGAAGCCAGACCGGCAGTGTAGTGGCTGTGGATGTCCACAGGGATGGACAGGGTGTTCTTCAGCTCCTTGACCAGCTCGTAGCAGGTGTAGGGAGTCAGCAGACCGGCCATGTCCTTGATGCAGATGGAGTTTGCACCCATCTCTTCCAGAGTCTTTGCGTACTTGACGTAGTACTCGTTGTTGTGGACAGGGCTCAGGGTGTAGCTGATGCAGCCCTGAACGTGTGCGCCTTCCTTGTTGGCAGACTTGATGGCGGTCTGCAGGTTGCGGGCGTCGTTCAGTGCGTCGAAGATGCGGATGACGTCGATGCCGTTTGCAACGGACTTCTTCACGAAGTACTCGACGGCGTCGTCAGCGTAGGGGCGGTAGCCCAGCATGTTCTGGCCGCGGAACAGCATCTGCAGCTTCTGGTGGGGCAGCTCCTTGCGCAGGATGCGCAGACGCTCCCAGGGGTCCTCATCGAGGAAGCGGATGCAGCTGTCGAAGGTCGCACCGCCCCAGCACTCGACGGAGAAGTAAGGGATCTTGTCCATCTCGGGCAGGATGGGACGCATCTCGTCCATCGTCATACGGGTGGCCAGCAGGGACTGGTGGGCATCGCGCAGGACGACTTCCGTGATCTTGATGGGCTTTTTAGCCATTGTTGTCACCTCTCTCTTAGTTCATGGAAACCAGAGTGTCACCGGAGTTGACGGTGTCGCCCTTATGGACATTGATGGAAGCAACGGTGCCATCCTGAGGAGCAACGATCTCGTTCTCCATCTTCATGGCCTCGAGGATGACCAGCACGTCGCCGGCCTTGACGGAAGCGCCGGCGGCGACCTTCACGTCCAGGATGTTGCCGGGCATCGGAGCCTTGACCTCAACAGCGCCTGCGGAAGCAGGAGCAGCGGGTGCGGCAGGAGCAGCAGCGGCAGCGGGAGCCGGAGCGGCCTTGGGTGCGGGTGCAGCAGCAGGAGCCACGGGTGCAGCGCCGGCAGCGGTCTCCTCGACAGAGACGCTGTAAGCAACGCCATTGACGGAAATATTGTAGTACTTCATGGAAGAGTCCTCCTGAATCAATCTAAATCGTTAGATGTACGTTTTCTTACAGAGCCATGTTGCCGTGCTTCTTGGGCAGACGGGCAGCACGCTTGGTGCTCAGCAGCTCGAAGGCGGCCACGACGCTTGCGCGGGCGTTGGCAGCCTCGCAGGTCATGTCGGCAGAACCGGCGGCCACAGCAGCGTCAGCGCTGCACACCTCGGCGACGTAGGCAGCAGCCTTGGCCTTGGTGGCGGCGACGATGTTGTCGGAAGCGTCGATCTCGTCCTTGTACAGCACGGAGACGGCAGCGGAAGGCTCGAGAGCGCTGATGGTGCAGCCCTTGACAGCGATCTTCAGGTCAGCAGCGGCCAGTGCGGTGTAGACGGGGCCGACAGCCTTACCGGCGATGAGAGCCACCTTGGCGGTGGTAGCGTCGGCATAGGTAGCAGCCAGACGGGCAGCCTCGCGGATGCCGCCGGCGATGTCATCGGAAGTGCTGGGAACGAAGCCCTCGGTGTTTACGATGGTCAGCACGGGGACGCTGAATGCGTCGCACAGGCGGACGAAGCGGGAAGCCTTAGCCACGCAGTTGTGGCACAGCTCCTTGCCAGTGGCCACGACGCCCACGGCGTTGCCGCCGATGGTAGCGAAGGCGGTGTAGACGTTCTTGCCGAAACCGGCGTACATCTCCACGGCGCTGTCCTTATCGATGAGGGCAGCAGCAGCCTTTGCAGGCTCGGCGTTGGCGCTCAGGACAGCGGTGGGCTGCTCGAACTCGAAGATGGCCGGGCCGGTCAGGTTGTTGGCAGGCAGCAGACCCACGATGTGGGCAGCCTTCTCAGCAGCCTCGGCAGCGTCAGCGGCCACGATGGCAGCCACGCCTGCCTTTGCGGCAGCAGCGGCAGAACCGGCGTTAGCGACCTTGTCGCCCTTAGCGGCAGCGGTGAAGGGAGCGGTGAAGAACAGCTCTGCGCCCTCAGCCATGATGCAGACATCTGCGTTGGCAGCGCTCAGAGCGCTGGTGCCGCCGCAGACGCCCAGAACGACGGCCACCTGAGGCACGACGCCGGACACCTTTGCGATGGTGGCGTTGAGCTTTGCAGCTGCATTCAGCACGTCCAGACCCTCAGCCAGCTTTGCGCCGACGGAGTCGTAGAAGGTGACGACCGGGCAGCCCGTCTGGGCAGCCAGCTCGAGGACCTTGATGTTCTTCTCAACGTCCTTGACGGAAACAGCCTCGCCGTTCTGGAAGACGGCGTAAGCCTGCTGACCGGCAGCATAGCCGCTGGCAGCGCTCACCGCACCGTCCGCAAACAGAGCGGTGTATTCCCCGTCATCAAAAAACTTGGCGAGGATTTCTCCTTTGGTACTCTTTGAAGCCATGGTAAGACCTCCTGCTTATCTGTGTGAGTTTCAAAATTAGGTATATTATACCTTACTTTCTACTTTTTTTCAAGATGGTCTATGCAAATCTCTATAAGTCTACATTTATCGATATTGCGACATTATTTCGAAGTCGTTTTTTGCCATTCCAAAATGGACTCTATGCAAATCTCTGTAAGTCTATATATCTTTTGAAGATTTGGTGTCAAAATTGGTGTCAAATAATTAGGAAACAATCCTATTAAACTGTTTGATTGCCTCTGCTTCGGTCTCTTCTTTTAAGATATGAGTATACACTTTCAAGGTTATATCGGGCGACGAATGTCCCATGAGGTATTGAACCGATTTAACATCCATCTTGGCTTTGACAAGTCGTGTACAATATTCGTGGCGCATACTATGGGCAGTGACTTCAGGCAATGGTTCATCATGGCAACTATTATAGGCTTTGATTAGTCCTTCAAAAATTCTAACAAGGTTTTTATTCGTATAGGGCCTTCCAGTTTTTGCTATAAACAAGAAGTCGGCTTGCCCATCTATTATTCTCTCTGCTTTTACAATCGGACGTTGTTTTACCGCTTCTTCAAAAGCAATGATGGCGTCTTTAGATAATGGGATAGTCCTTATCCCACTTTCTGTTTTTGTAGGTGCTAAATACAGCCCGCCGCTCTTTCCATCGTACACCATCTGATGAGATATAGTAACAGTGTTGTTATCAAAATCAAATGACTTTTTTGTTAGCCCGCATAATTCTCCTGCTCGAAGTCCTGTCTCGTGCAAAAGCATCACCATGCCAACATGCCTTTTATATACTCGACTAGATTTCATGAACTTGATCAGATTTTGATACTGCTCTTCTGTTAATATTTCTTTTTCTTTTGAGTCACATTTGACAACTGTATTTAATTTAAAAACGAATGGATTTCTAGGAATTATATTCTCATCAAACATTTCTTGAAATGCCGGTCTAGCTAAAGACATGACATCTCTGATTGTTGTATAACAATATCCTTCGTTATCCAATTCTCGTGCAAATTGTTTTACATCGCGCACTAAAATATCAGTTGCATTCATTTCCCCAATTAGGTGATTCTGAAAGATTTTCAAATTCTGCGATTTTGTTTTATAGCTGCTTGGCCTAATAGTAAGTTTTGTTTCTTCGAGATGTCTTTTTGCTAATTGGTACACTGTGATTTTTGAAGTAGACGTTATACCCAAATTAAGTTTTTCTTGGATTTCAACTTCTTTTTCTCTCAATTCTTTAAGTGAAGTGGCGTATATTATTGAGCGTTTTCCAAGTTTGTTTGTCCATCTATATTGGTATCTCCCATCCTTTCTCTGGCTCTCGCCGTCTTTTAAAACTTTGCCATTATTATCTTTACGTCTTATCATGATGCGGAACTCCTTACGTTATATAAGAAGCTCTGGTGTGACACCATGAGTATACCACATCAGAGCCTATATTTCAAACAGAATACGTTCGATCTATATATTTTTCGAGAGCCTTACGTTTGATAAGACGTTTATTCCCCACCCAAAGTACCAATGGACAGTTTTCATCATCAGTAATCGCTCTTAGTCGGCAGACCCCAATCCCCGTGTAAGCAGCCGCTTCATCTAACGTCAGAGTCGTCTTTTCCCAAATTGGGACTTCCTTCATCCAATCACCTCCTCCAACTTGTGATATCCATACTTTGCCACACATACATTATGAAGTAGCATGGCACGTGTCATAAGCCCAACACCGCCGATACGAGGTGTAACTTTGATATTCTCCATCTCATAAACAGCGTCAGCGCAATCACCGTGCTGCTTTCCGTTTTCGTCATAGTTGATGCCAACATCGATGCAGACCTCTACTCGATCAAGACCAAGCGGTGTGATGAAATTACGTTTTCCGACTGCGGAGATGATCACATCGACCATATCCATTGCAAGAGCCGTGCATTTCATAAAACTTCCGCTGCTGTTCACAGAGATCACATTACAGTGGCGCTTAATCAGCATATCAACCAGCGGACGACCAACAATATCAGATTGACCGCATACGAGTATATTCTTGCCATCCAGATCGTAACCGGTGGAGTCAAAAATCTTCATAACGCCCAGTGGAGTGCAGGGCTGAAATGGAGATGTAGTATTAAAACCATCAACATCAACTGCGTCTGGGATGTAGATATTTTGGGGATTGATATGTTTTGGCAGCGGGAGCTGAACAATAATACCGTCCACATCTTCCCAATTATAATCTTCCAGTATCTTGTTATTTAATTCATCCTCCGTAATATCTTCTGGCAATTTGATAAGTTTTGCTTCGATTTCCACCTCTTCACAGTCACGCAACTTACCACGAATATAAGCGTTGGATGCGGGGTTATCCCCCACTTGATAAATATATAAAACAGGAGCGTAGTCGGCTTCTGCGATAATATTCTTGATTTTATTTTTGATATCTTGTGCAATAGATTTACAATCAATAATCATTGCGAACCTCCTTTATAAGAATTCAAGTTTTATCAGGGTCGCTTAGTAATGTCGTAACCCATGTCTCGTGCAAGTTCTAAGACATCTGCAAATGATAGGTCATGCATAACTTCCGCAGTAGAAATATCCTTTACAGAGACATACCGAAATTGCTTTTTCAGCTCGATATAATAGTCACTATTTCTTTTAATCTTCACTGTTTCCGAATGCTCACCAACGTTTGGAATACTGACACAAAAATGATTTTTGAATGTCTCTCCCACCCAATTGGGGCGACCATCTCCATCTCGATTATAGAATTTTTCTGAGTATTCCTCGATTGAATTCTTCTCAACATACTGCAATAGAGTTCTTTTGTAAAAGATTTCTCTACGGTATGGAATTATGCCACATAGGTCAGCAGAGATGATATAATACCCAAGTTCTTTCATCGATATTCTCCTTTATAAAGCCCTAATTCATTCGTCATTTTTGAAATCCTCCGTGGTATCTTTGTACCCACAGTCTTTTAGAGCTTGGCAATAAGTTTCAAGGCAATTCTTATCTACGGGCAGTCTGCTCCACATACGGCCATGCCCATCTATACGTTCATAGTCGTGTGCAACAACCATGAGATTATTTACCACATAAAATTCTCCGCGTTCAATCATAATTCACCACCTCATAAAAGTCTAGTTTTACCGTATTGTTTTCTGATTTTTATAGCGATGATATGTTATTTATTTACCGTTCGGAGCTGTTTCTCCATAAAGTCGTCCCATTTCATACCGAGAGGATTACCGTCAACATCCACACTGTTGCCATCATCATCACAATAAACAGCAGGCTCTGTTGGCTTGCCATAAAATGGGATAGATTCCTTTGGAACAATTTGAATTTCTTTGTTAGGATCATAATTGAAATCGTGAGTCCCATCGCAAGCTACGACATCTCCATTCGGCATTATGTAAACCGGCTTGAAGAACTTCTTGTTTGGATTATTTGATGTGTCAAAAGAGACTCCCACAATCTCATACTTGTCCCATATTGGATTTCCTACACTCGTATTCTTTGTTAGCGATTTTTTCCTGCTCATGTAAATCAAGTCCTTTCAGCCAGTAAGATGGACATTCATAAATTTTTTCAAAGGTGTTTGCATCGCAAAAGTGCTCTCGATCTCGCTTATTGTAATCGTAATATCCGATAAATGACAGACCACAATCGCTTATTACAACGTTGTCTTTTAAAGGGATCGGACGCTCATCCATGACCTTAACCCAACCGAGAAAGTCTTCACAAGATTCGGCGCAACTATCTCTTGTTTGCTTCCTAAAAGCGCATACTTCTTTATGTAGACATTTATTACAAATAGCCATTTTTTCTCGCTTTCCAACAGAAATTCTCCGCCCAATCATAAAATAGTTTTGGAATGTCTCGTACACGAGAAACAACTTCCTGAAGTAAGGTGTCATTAGACTTGTCTTCATGAGGTTCTTTATAAACACATTCCCATTTATACTCCCAGAGTTCAACTGTATTATCGTCTTGTGTGCTAATCTTCACTAAAATAGAATGAAGCTTGTCATTTACACTTACGGAAGCATAACAATTTTCTTGTTTGAGAGGCCATTCATTTATTTCTGCAAACAAATTAAATGCCCTATCGCCCGCCATTTCGAATATCGATTGCTCGTCAAAGCATATACATATTAGTTCTATATCCCCATCATGTAAAAGATTTAGCTCCCAAAACTCCATTGTTTTAACACCTTTCTAAAACATACATTTTAGTCATTAAAAATCTCGTGCTTAAAAACAGGTCGCTCGTAACTTCTCGCCCATGACCCACATTCTGGACATTTAATCTCGTAGTATGGGTTAAAGCTCCGCGCCATTAACACATTTTCACTATCAGACCAAAATTCACAACCGCAACCACACTTGAAATGATATGCCAGCTCTACTGGCTGTTTTCCATGTTGAATGATTTTGATTGCCATTATTCTTCTCCTTCGCTTAAACTCTTTAAGACTTTCTGAATCCTATAGTATCTACCTAGCGGTGTTTCAAAAATAGACCTCAGCCATTCAAAGAAGGTCTGCTTGCCGAACACTTCACTATAATCTGCAATATCAATTTGCTTTGCGGTTTCACCACATTCAGGACAAGCGTATCGCAACTCAAAATTGGCAGCTGTAGCATAATAGTCCTTATAGATTGAATCAAATGTGTCGTCAGCATAAAAATCACAATGACAATGAGGACACTTGAATTCAACTGCAAATTTTTGAGGTTCTGGCTCATGGCCGTGCTTGACAATCTTAATCGCCATCTGGCACCTCCACGGTAAAAATAGTTTTTGTTGCTTCTTTCCAAGAAATAAACTCAGATCCAGCAACTTCCGCTCTACATCTATAGCACGCAATCACATTATTCTCAGGAATATCCAAATCAGGATTTTCAAAAGAAGCTACTCGAATCTTAGTTGTACAACCGCAGTTCTTACATGGAAACACGATTACAGGATTTTTCAAACTATCAGTCTTATGCATACTAACACCTCAATCTGCAAACACAAACGATGTATTAAAAAAGAAGTTCGACTCAATAATCATATTTTCCTCAGATAAAGCAACCTTGATAACTTCATCGTCGGTATGTGTCTCATCATATTCTACTGTGTCGCAAACCTTGTAAATTTTTCCGTCTTTCTCTTGAAGTAATGTTCCATCACCAAGTTTTAATGGAGTTGTTTTCTTTTCTTCTCGAATATGTGCTTTCATGCTACCTCGATTCTTTCTTTAGCAATCTCAAAATATTTTTGGTCAAGTTCTATACCAATATAATTTCGTTCAAGATTTTTAGCGGCAATACCACTTCCACCAACACCCATACAATTATCAAGAATAGTCTCACCCTTATTTGTGTAAGTACTGATAAGCCACTCCATCAAAGCTATCGGTTTCTCGGTTGGATGGAGCATAACGGAACTGTGTGCTCTTTGAAATGTCACCAGCGATTTCGGATACTTTTTCGTGTCACCCGCTCTTTCCGCAGATGCCTGATTTGTAGAATTAAAGTTGCCGTAGTTGTTGTTTTTACGGTTTCCTTCTTTATATTTTGTGCCCATTCCATGTAGCGGTTCACCTTCTGTGAATTGTGGATTATATGTAGGAAGCCTTTTATAAAAAACAACAATTTCTTCTGTACTGCGAAGTGGCATTCGTTTTGCATTCAAAAATCCAGATGAAAGAACTTTGTCCCACACGAGATTATATCGCCACATTTTGCGGTTACTTTCCATAAGATCTGCCATAAACATTCCATCAGCAAACAGGCAAATCGCACCGTTATCTTTAATGATTCGGTTGTATTGTTCCCACAGCTTGTCGAAAGGAATCACAGAATCCCATTTATTGTGAGTGACACCATATGGCAAGTCACAAAGAATCATATCGATAGATTTATCTGTGATTTGTGGCATAATTTTCAAACAATCATCATTATAAAGTTCCATTCATTCACATCCTCTTATTCCTCCCACCCACCCATAAAATTTACCTTTTACCAGAATGAATATTTTGTTTTAATCCAAGGAGTTTCTACACTTTTTGCAGGATTTTCCAACATCGCGGCCTTTGCCGTGATCTTATCGATACTTTTCTGGAAATCCTGTAACTTCTTTAATTCGCTTTCGGTGTCCAGTTTCATTTCGACATTCTCGATAAACCCCATATCTTCAAGACACTTACAGTAGCCCATAATCTCGTTATAGAAGATGTTGTCGTACTCTTCCAAAAGCGTATGCCCGTCAAACAGCTTTACTTGCCATGCAATTCCAAATGGAGCTTCTTTCTCGTAATGAGATTCAATAGCGTAATACTTCATTATGTATTCTCCTTACTTAATGCCGTACTTAGCTTTAACCCTCTTCAGAACGTCAGCCTTCTCGGAATAGCAATCACGAGCTGCATTATAATCACTCATCTTCTCGGCCAGAATGCGCTTTGCTTCACCTTCAGCAACATCAGCTTCTGCCAGCTCCTTATTCAGCTGATATCCGCTTGCTTTAATGCCATCAACAAAACCGTCAATGCGATCATTCGGTACAGACTTCTCACCTACTGCGCCAGTTTCAGTATTAAACATCTTTACAATAGAATCTTCAGTGCCTGCAATAGAATAAACATAAAAATACTTAGCCATAATTATTTCTCCTTCACTTAGTCTTTAATACTGTATTTGGACTTTACATCATTGAACTCATTAAGAGCATTACAATATTTTTCATTTGCATGGACATACATGGTGTAGGCATCCTCTTTATCTCTCTGACTGGTGAGTAATTTTGTATGCGCATCAAAAAGATCCGCGCCAGCCTTTACAAAACCAACTTGTTCAAGTCCATCGCAAAATCCTCGTGCATAGTCTCCCTCACCAATAGAGAATGTAACAGCATCATTGTTTTCATCAACAATAAGAACCCGCCAACTATCGCAATAATAATATTTCATAGTATCCTCACTTTCCAGAACTCCCAAACCCTCCGGCACCACGCCCAGTTTCGTCCAATTCGGAAACTTCTTCAAAATCAGCCTGCCAGAACGGAACAACCGCCATTTGAGCAATGCGATCACCGTGAGTAATCATTTGAGGGATGTTAGAATGATTATGTAGTGCTACAATATACTCTCCACGGTAATCCTGATCGCAAATCCCTGTTTTGTTCGCAGGAGCAAGTCCCTGCTTAGTTGCCAAACCGCTGCGAGCATAGATAGCGACATACCAACCTTCCGGCGGAGCCATCCGTAAACCAGTATGTACCTTAACGGTCTCATGCGGCTGAATCATAATGCAGCGATCACCATTCTTGTTTACCATCGTTGCGTCATCAAAACCGATATAGGCATAAAGGTCTGCGCAAGCAGCATTTTTAGAACCATAAGTCGGCAGATGAGCATCTTCGTGCAGTTTATTGATCTTGATATTAGGATTGCGAATTGTTAGATCACCAAAAATCGTGTTAGGAAACTCGTAATCCATAATAGCCTTGTCTTTACTAATGTAACAATCCATATTATTTTCCTTTCTTATCTTCTGGAGTCCACCAAAGGACTGGTCTTCGTAAAGCAAAACTCTTATTACAGCCGATTACACGTTGATTGGAACTCCCCATGTACGGCAAAGAGATATCTCGTTTAGATTCGATATATGGGCCATCGACTAGCACGTTTATATTTCGAATAATTGTTACCGTTGCCGGAATAGTTTGATATTTCAATTCTTCTGCCGCCTGTTGAATCAATTCTTCCCATGTATATCCGGTCCACATCCAAATGTCTTTGCTTCCTTTAAACTCGTGTCTGACTCTTATTAGAATTTTGCAAATCATCTCCCTGTTTTCCGGCAGCAGTGGATCTCCACCAGTGAGCGTAAGCCCTCGAATATAATCAGGTCTAAGTAAATCTACAATTTTATCAAGCGTTTCATCTGTGAATGGCTGACCACCATTCGGGTCCCATGTGGTAGGATTCTGACAGCCGGGGCAATGGTGATCACAACCCTGCACGAAAAGTGTGACGCGCACCCCTTCGCCATTTGCTATATCACATGGAACGATTTTAGCGTAGTTCATTTTCCCACCTCGATTAAAAGACCGCAGAACGGGCAACGATTATAGCCAAGGCTTTCGGGCGACTCTTGCCCTTTAATTCCGCCACCACAATAATCACACACCCATGCCGAGCTCTCACAATTATCTACGAACTCAAATACAGTTGTTGGCTGGCGATCTACTTGAAAATCAATAACTCGTTCAACATCTTTTAAAGTTTTGATATATCCAAGATTTCCTTCCAGCAAAAGACAATCCTTTAATCTATCAGCATCAACTAGTTTCATGTAGTTCATTTAAAACACCACCGTCCACATACTTGCACATACGATTACAAAAATATTCAGTGCGACGCAGCCATACATTCCATTTTTCTTATCACCTCGGAAAATATATGTAGAGGTGTCATACAGAATCTGCTCAGAGCGAATTACCGCAGCGGCGAAAATCAAAATGATATAAGCCTTGGTCATAAACCATGCAATCTCAGTCAGCATCGATTAGCACCTCCTCGATTGGAATAACCTGACCATCAACGTAGTAGCACATCTGACCGTGCTCATTATAATAAGGAGACATGTAGCCGTAAGCATGGTAGCCTCCACTTTTACTGAACAAGTAATACATGACGTGTGTATCCTTATCGTACACCATAGGAGTGTCACCAATGCGATAGAACCAGCCATTCTCTTTGGCTACATTCCCTACTGAGTCTTTCACACTTGCGTTGCATCCAGTCAGCATAACAGCTGCTAGAAGTACGCATACAACAGTATTTTTGAGAATCTTAAACATACCTTTCCTTTCTATTAAAAGCGGAATTCTATCAAAATTTGTCAAGAATTTATTGCGATAATTCGTTAAATAATTTTAGCAAAAATCAGGAATTTTTCTCCTCCTCCGGCAGATACCGCCAATAGTCAGGTTCCTTAACAGCATAAAGGGCCCCAATTTCGTGCCATCCAACATAAGAACTCAGAACTGCTGTATCCTCTCTACCATCTTTATATCTAATCTGGCACGGTACACCATACTTCGGCAACTCAATATTTGTGCTTTTCCAACCGTCGTTTTCTTCAGGCCAGTCAATTCTAGCTCCGCAATTTCCGCAGTAGCCGTTCTGGTTTCCATCTTCGTTATAAAGGTACTCACCACTGCCACAGCACTGACAGGAGACGATACCATCTTCTGCAAAAGGATTGTTAATCATCGTTGTCCTCCTGCGGAAAATCCGGCCACGGTTGCCAATGAGTCACGTTAAAAAGAATATTTCCATCCGAATCTGTCCAAAAATCCTGTTCTTTGTAATATGAGGCGACTGTTTTGTATCTGCATCCATCAGGGTCTTTATCAACCACTAAAACATCGTCGCTCCAACCAGATTTTGGGTCTACTTCTGGATTACCATCTTTGGTATTTCTCCACGCATCGCTACCAAAGGCTTCTGCTGGAAATGTTTTATAAAACACACCTCGCTCATTCTTTAGAAAAATCCGCTCGGCCTGATTAAATACGTCGTCTGGAACTGAAAGTTCAATTGTCTTGCTACTTTTCTTTGCAACCACATTGATAATAATCATATCTGACTCCATGTTACTCACTGGTACAAGCCTCCTCTTTCTCTTTGTCATCAAAAAAAGATCCGTAATCAAACCACTGATCTTTGATGACGTTACCGATGATTTTCACAGGTTCTCCTCTTTCGATAGCTGCACGGATGTATTTCCCTTTTAGTGATTCAAGTTTAGAACAATCAACAACATCTAAAATCCTTACGATAGCTTCAGCTCCGTCTTCATAACCTTCAAAATTTGCGGCACTTCCATCTTTAATAGACTCTTCGTTGATGTAGTATTTTCTACCGATAGAAGGGCCTGTGTAATTTACTCCCCATCCATCACCTTCTAAAGTGAGTGTAAGCGAAAGAAATCCGTAATCTTTTATTCCAAAAGATACATTTTTAATGTATGCGTTTCTCAGCTCATATCCATTAGCTTCAAGAAGGTCTTTAGTCCACTTTTTCATATATTTACCTCACAAAACGGCACTTTTATCAAGCCTTCAAACAGCTCCAATAGTTAGTGTACAAAAGTCGAGCGCTTACATCTGGCTCGTAAGGAGCAAATAGATGCTCCCGGTGCCATTGGCCGCGCACATATTGGATTGCTTCATACTCACTGTCAGCAGGAATCTCATAATATGAGAAATTGCGTTTTCCGTTAGCCATAATGTATGATAGACTTACACCGTATACACAGGTTTGACCATAATTCATAACAGTCTCCATTCTTCTCTGGAATACATTTCAATCCAAAGATTCTTCAACGGAATTCCATTTATCTTCTTTGCTTCAAGATGTTTTATTTCAAGCCGCTCATTATTGCGGCATTCGTATCTTATTGTGCTCTCCACTTCATAATGAGTATTTTCGTTTACAATCTCACAAGATGCCCAGTTATCGGTTTCAATAATGAGCACTTCCTTATATGATGGGTTAAATATGGGGTCAATATCGAAGTAACATTTTGATTCAACGTTCATAAAGCACCCCACTTTTCACGGCCACAGGTATCACAGACGAAGTGCCACTTATCGTGTAAGCTGTGATTGCTGTCATAGAGCATCACACCACTACATCGGCTGCACTCTGGAAGAAACCAACGGAGAAGATGTTTTAAGAATTTAACAATCATCGTTTTCCTTCTTCTCTAAAATACCCGCTGCTTCCATAATCTCAAAGAAATCATCCATGAGAGCATCAGCCATCTTTCCAGAGATTTCTGGAGGTTTTAAGCCAAAATCTCCAAATGCACAGCAAAGGCAACCCCAAGGAGTCAGAAAATATCTTTCGTTGTCATCTTCAGGATTGATGTTTTCATAAACGATATTTTCGTCTTCCATCTTAACCACCTACCTTTTCTGTGTTCTGGACCATACAACTCATACCGGGATGAGATTTTTCAAAGCGATGATGTGCTTTGTTTATGGCATCATTTTGATCCTGTGCTTTTACCATATATGTATTGAACGCCTGATGCCCGTCATCGTAATACATTACTTCAACAGACCAATAATCCATATAGCTCCTTTCATGCCACCACGCCCACCCTACTAGTTGATTTATTTACTTCGATTGCCCTTAATGAAACATTCAAGTAAAATAAGTGCCAACCAAATACCTGTTGCGACCTTGATGGTAAACGTAATATTCAGCAGCTTAAAAATCAGCCAGATAATACCGATCGTGGTAATCCACGAGATAAAATATGTAGCCACCAGAATAAGAACAATTCCAAGAAAAGAACCAAGTGCCTTAAAGAATTTCTTCCATGCGTTTATGTTAATCACCTTCTTTCAAAAATTTTCATTTTATAAGACCTCTTAGCACTCACCGCAACATTCACCACAACAACGCACTTTTACGAGTTTTCCAATCTTATTCTGTGCAGTCTCAAATGCTTCATTAAAATTTTCAATAGCGGATTCTGCATCGACATCCTTGTAATCAGAACCACCATCTGCCCACATAATAGTCCATCCATGCTTGCCAGCTTCAATTCTTACGGTCAGTCCAAAATTATCTTTGTAACTTTCACGCAATTCAACTTCACTACTGGGCATCATGCCAAACATTCGTTTCATTTTATAGACTCCAATCTTTATCGTAATTCTTATTTATTCACCCTTGGTAACGACTGTATCTGCACCTTGAACAGTGATCCAACCATGCTTCAGACGAGCTTCTGCTTCCTTCATCTGAATCAGCTCAGGAGTAATAGACTCGGAAAGCACCTTATTTGCATCAGCCTCGGCCTGTGCTTCAATCATCTTAACGTCAGCTTCCGTCTGTGCCTTAACCTTATCAGTCTCTGCCTGAGCCAGAGCTGTCTGCTTATTCAGTTCTGCAATCTCTGCGTCCTGCTTTGCCTGCTCCTTTGCGCGAATCTTCTGCATCAGGGTATCATCAGGCTGTGCGTCAACAATCAGTGCGGAAGAAACATTGATACCATATTCTGCGGTCAGCTTCTCATTCAAATAGTCGGTGATTGCAGTATTGACACCTGCACGATCATCGGAATAAATCTGCATAACACTGAACTGAGGAGTAACTTCCTTGACATAAGCAATAATATCGTTCTGGATCTTACTCTCCATCAGGCTCTCGCCATCCATGCCGCCAAACTTGGTATACAGTTCAACAACATGCTCCGGCAGGAAGTTATAATTGACGGTCAGGTTGATTGCAATCGTACCGCCATTTGCAGGAGCGTCGATATGCCAGTCTGCGTGTTCCTTTGCGCCATAATCGGACGGAGCATTAGAAAATACCACTCGCTGCTGAGTAATCGGGAACTCAGACACATGCTTCAGAGGGCTCATAAAATGCCAGCCCTGAGAAATAGTTTGCTGCTCGACTCCCTTCGCGGAATAAACAACACCAACATAACCAGTATGCACTCGCTCGGTACAAATCACCGCGCCAACCGCAACGAGGAATGCAACAAAAATTGCCATAAATTTCTTCATAAATATCTCCTCAATCTTTGTAGTTATCTTTTAAAATGTAATAGGCGATAACCCATACAATCACAAAGAAAACAATGATTTCTTTCATAAGTAATCCCACCAGCCCACCACTTATACGTTATTTAATTGTCGCTCAGGTGAACTACTCGGTCGCGAATCTCCTGAGTACGTCCCTGATTCCAATAATTAGTCCCCAGGTATCCGCATGTACGTCTTACGACATTCATTTTGTTCTGGTCACGATTACCACAATTCGGGCACTCCCATACAAGCTTGTGGTTTTTCTCATCCTCTACAATTTTAATTTCGCCGTCGTAACCGCAGCACTGGCAGTAGTCGGACTTGGTGTTCAGCTCCGCATACATGATGTTGTCGTAAATGAACTGCATAACACTAAGCACCGCAGGAATGTTCTGCTGCAGATTTGGCACCTCGATATAGCTAATCGCCCCTCCGGGAGAAAGCTTCTGGAACTCGCTCTCAAACTTTAGCTTAGTGAAAGCATCGATATGTTCACGGACAACGACATGATAAGAATTTGTTACGTAGTCATGGTCAGTAACATCTGGAATCATACCAAACCGCTTCTGCAAGCAACGTGCAAATTCATATGTAGTGGACTCCAAAGGAGTACCATACAGGGAGTAATCGATGTTTTCAGCGGCCTTCCACTCGTTACACTTATCATTCATGTGCTGCATAATTTCGAGAGCAAAAGGTTTAGCATCAGGATCAGTGTGGCTCTTGCCGGTCATATACTTCACACACTCATACAGACCGGCATAACCCAGGCTTATGGTGGAGTAGCCGCCGAAGAGCAACTTGTCGATCTTCTCGCCCTTCTTTAGACGAGCTAATGCACCGTACTGCCACAGGATAGGGGCCATATCAGAAGGAGTGCCAAGTAGACGCTTGTGACGAATCTGTAGAGCTCGATGACACAATTCGAGTCGTTCATCGAAGATTTTCCAGAATTTATCCTTGTCCCCTTCTGAACTGCAAGCCACATCTACCAGATTGATAGTGACCACACCCTGGTTAAAGCGGCCATAATACTTATGCCCCTTAACCCAATTCTTGGCATCAGCTACGTTCTCAGTGGTGCGGTCAGGAGTAAGGAAGGATCTACAGCCCATGCTAGGCCATACACCGCCTTTAAGCTCCTTCATAACCTTTGCGGAAATATAATCAGGAACCATTCGCTTGGCAGTACACTTAGCCGCCAGCTCAGTCAGGTAATAATACTTAGAATCAGGATGAATGTTATCCTCATCAAGAACATAAATGAGCTTTGGGAAGGCCGGAGTGACCCATACACCAACTTCATTCTTTACACCCTGAATGCGCTGTTTCAACACTTCTTCAACAATTAGAGCCAAATCATCACGAGTCTGACCTTCTGGAACTTCATCGAGGTACATAAACACAGTGATAAAAGGGGCCTGACCGTTTGTCGTCATCAAAGTGACGACCTGATACTGGATGGTCTGCACACCACGAGCAATTTCTTTATGTAAACGCTCTTCTACAATTCGATTGATAGTTTCAGACTCCGGCATCTTATCGATTTCATTATTCTGAACCATCTCGTAAAATTCTTGGTGTACTTCACTTGTGATCTTCTTGCGGGAAACATCTACAAATGGAGCCAGATGTGAAAGTGTAATACTCTGACCTCCAAATTGCATCGAAGCCACCTGTGCAATGATCTGGGTGGCAATGTTGCAGGCGGTGGAAAAGCTGTGGGGCTTCTCGATATAGGTGCCGGAGATGACGGTGCCGTTCTGGAGCATATCTTCCAGATTGACCAGATCGCAATTATGGCAGTGCATCACAAAATAATCTTTATCATGCACATGAATTAAACCATTTTTGTGTGCATCTCGGATATCCTTTGGAAGTAGAAGTCTGTCAGTTAGTTCCTTAGATACCTCTCCGGCCATGTAATCACGTTGCGTGCTATTGATGGTTGCATTCTTATTACTGTTTTCCTGATTGATTGCGTCGTTCTGGGCATCAAGAATTTCAAGAATACTTGCGTTGGTTTTCTCTTTATCTCGAATTTCCTGACGATACTGCCGCCACTGACTATATGCATCTGCAACATCAATGAACGGGCTATTTGCTAGACTGTCCACTACGATATCCTGAATCTGCTCAACAGAAAGAATGTCCGGCATGTCTGCGATATAGTCAGCAATCGCATTCGACACACGAGCGTCGATACCACCCGGCGTACAGGTCATCGCCTTCTCAATCGCATTTACAATCTTACTCTTATCAAAAGGAACTTTCGTTCCATCGCGTTTAATTACATATTCCATGCAATCACCTCTTAATCTTCCAACCAACGATTTTCAGCTACATAGAAAACTCCGACCGCAGCTACAATCAATGCGATCCAGAATACATAAAACCAAATCACTCGTGTACCAGCTGCAGAAATCATATAATCTCGTGCTTCTTCGATGTTTTTATCCTTAATGAACTGTGCATTATGTATAGTTTTATCGCTCAAATTTGCAAACAACGTACCATCATAATGAACTTCTTTGACATAAAACTCGAATTTCACATGAGGACTGACTTGTACAGTTGTCAGGTACTTGCTTGATGGCATTTTGATGTCACCATACTTGAATTCTTTGCCAAGAAACGTAATATTCTTAGAATTGTGTTCTTCTGAACTGTAATAATCCCAAGTCCAGTACGTTTCGACTCTTGTTTTTGTATGGCCTTTGCTATCCGTAGTAGTTACAGTTCGTGTATGCATCGTATAATGCTTTTCTTCGCAATAGATGTACATCCACTGTCCGTCGATACGTGAATCACTTACGGTATCTACTGCTTCTAGTGCGCCTTGGCAAAAGGCGTTGCCTACGTTAGTTCTTATTCCATAATCGAACATATTTTCGGACTCAATCGAAATTGCTGTATTATATTCTTTCTTCTGCTCAAGCGAATCTCTGGTGATATTTCCAGCGATAACGCTACCAAGTATCAGCATGATGAACACAATACCAACACTGACGATCAATTCACGATAAGTAATTTCGGCATTACCGATTTCCAAAAAGGTTGCCGACTGCCGGTGCTGCCTCATTCCCCTCATAGGACAGATACTCATAATTCTGAACCTCATATCCAGTCAGACCCAGCAGAAAGGAGTTCGGAAACTTACGAACGCTCTGCTTATATTCCTTCACGACACGATTGTAATCGCCACGATAGTTTGCAATCAAATTTTCAGTGACGGATAGCTCATTCATAAGCTCCTTGTAGTTGTCGCTAGACTTCAGTTCAGGATATGCTTCCGCAATAGCTGCAATCTGAGTCGTAATCTCTTGAGCGGTCTGGCCGGAAGTGCCACGAGCATTCACAACATCCATCAGGGTCTGATACTCATGTTGGTCATAAGCCTTGACGGTTTCAACCAGATTTGGAATCAGATCAGCTCTGCGCTTCTCCTGAATCTCAATGCCAGACTTAGCTTCCTGGATCTGTTCTTCATAAGAGATGGCCGTGTTCTTAGGCCCCTGCACCATAAAGGTCATGCCAAGAATGGAAATAAACACGACGCAAATAACGATAATAGGTAACTTCCAGTTGTATCTCATTTATGTAAACCTCTTAAAACTTGACCTCATCGGCGCAATCAGGAACCACGGCAGTCTCGATGTTGCACATCGGCTCTGCTTTTGCTAATTTGTCGGATTGGTTGATTGGATGACAAGTAAGCCCATCCCACTCATGGACAGTAGGATAATCATGCGAACTATTGGGCATCGTAGTCAGCTTATCATTAGTCTCATCAGGAATCTTCTTTAGCGTATCTACGACACTTTCAGTAATCTTCTGTTGCTCCTCTAAAAGCTGGATTTTATAATCCAAATACCAACGTGCCTTCGTCAAATCCTGAAGCTGAGAATTGCCATCTTTGTGACCTGCCCGACTCAGATACTTGCCAACATTCCAAAGATAAGCATCCTTGTCTAACTTCCACTCTCGCAGCACTTTGATGGCCTCATAGGGATTGTCTGCACCGCCGTAATGAGCCGGGTGCTCGACATTCTTTTTAATTTCGTCAAGTGTTTCCATCAATAACCTCCTTGTTCTTTTCAATAGGCTTATAAACATCTGCCAGCTTCGGATGACGGCCACAGCAACCACGACCCTCTGGGCAGAACGGATACTTCGGATTAGCCTCACAAGAAGGAACCATCCAGTTTGCTACTTCAGGGCAAACCTGTGCAACTTCCTTCTTCATTTCTGTAAACATCTCGCGGATTTCTTTTTGAGCCCTAGAACAAAGTCGAAGATGACTCATCTCAATCAAAGCACGAGCGTTCATCGTAATGTAAAACTCTGTACAGCAAGCATTTGGCAGAACTGCACGGGCGTCTTCGTTTTTGGCGTTGTGATACTTCTTGAGGATCTGATAATCGGTATCAATGTCCGACATCATATTATCGAAAACATCAGCATCTTCACCGGTAAACGGGTTCACATACTTGAACCCATCCTCGCTGCAATAACGCTGGCTGCGGCAGCTCATGCTAATATGTCGATGACGACTAATCTGTGCCAGAAGTGCTCGACTTACATCTTTGACGTAGAACGTAAAGTTGATGTGTTCAAGCACAGAATAGTGACCACTGGCTTTACATCCCTTGGCAATTTTGTAGTCGTCAGTCATTGAAGAGTCATAACAAATACTCGCAGCTTCCTCCACAATATCTAAAGGATTCTTATCACTTGTAGGAACAACTCGCTGTGTGTACGCGATCAAATCAACAGTCATTCAACTCTCCTTAATATTCGTCCTGCCAGTTTTCAGGAATCTCGTTCTCGTCAATTACGATACAATTTTTAGGTGCGACATTTGAAGTGTACTTTCCATCTTGAACTTTAATCATTACGTTCATAATGGAGACAACTTTATGAATGCTCCAAAGAACTCCGCGACCTTTTCGAGTTCTAGCTCTGAGCACCGTATCGCCAACATGAATCTCTCTATTAAGAATATCGGTTACCATTTAATCCTCCTTTATTTTAGAAGTGCAAACTTAAACCAATCTGGGAAGTTGGATACTGAAATCCCATACTTGATAAGGCAAGACAATAACCACAACGCAATCATGATTCCGACCGCAATAAGATAATCCTTAAAAATCTTAACGAAAGCGACCCACATTTTAATCCTGTCTCTCATTTACCTCACCTCTTTCAATCAACTCATCAACAGTAACCTCTCCACAGAGAACCTGTTTAAGCTGCTCTTCTGACAACTGATATGTAGTCGGCTCTCCACACTCAGTCGGATATCGAGCCAAGGTTCTGTAATATTCTGCAAGGGCTCGTTCCTTACGACCCTGCTCACGATGGTCAATACCAATCATATCGCCCCACCTCCTTCCTCAAGTTTTTCGCTCTTACCAGTCACGACATATACATCATCTTCAAAGTCTTCTTTTGGAATCATGACAATGTTTAGCATTTTTCTGAATGATTCATTATCGGTTACGATAAAATAAAAAAATTCAGTTTCTGAAACTACTTCGTATGTAGTTTCTCTTTGAAGCCGAACGACTTCATCTATGCCAACATCGGCATAATAATCCGTTCTGAAGTACATCCTCATTAGGACTCCTTGTAGGGCTCCATGTCACCCTTCCAAATCTGGAAATAAGGATGTGCGTCAATGCCGTAGACCTGACCCTTCATGCCGGTACTGGTAATCTTGTAAGGCTTTCTGTCCTCAAGGCTATTGATAAAGTCCTGATACTGCGGACTCATCTTAAAGAAATCTTTCTTACCCTGAATCCTCTTTACCTTAATAGTGACCTCATCACCAATCTTGGGTTCCCACTCTTCAACTGGCATTCCAGCCAGAAAGTCGGGACCACCAGCCTTCTTGATTCGCCGGGCGAGGATTCGCGCCTTACGCTGCTCTCTGCGCCGGTCTTCTCGATTCATTGAATTACTCATATTCTGTTCCTTTCAACTTATCAAAGTAGGGATCGCCGTCTCGCTTCTCTAATAAATTGAGCTCCCCGGCGGAGCCTACAGAATACAAACGAAAATTTTTAAAAATCTCAGCACCTTTAATAGTGGCTAGAGAAGTAATTATGTACAATATATTGTGTTCTTCTGTGCCATCCGTAAGTTGAACTTCAAGTCGTTCTTTCTTTGGGATGGAGATTTTCTGAAAATCGTTCATCGTTAATCCTTCGGCATGGAATACATATCCTGTCCATGTGCATATTCGTCATAAATTTCCGCAATAACGTCATAGCATCTACTCTCAGAGTTATAACTACCAAGGATAATTCCACGCTCACCCATGCCCTGCCTTGCATAAACATTAAGGCTTGCGGTATCAATGATTGCCATGCGATCAAGATTTATAATTTCTCCGTCTTGCGTTAAAAGTAGCATTTTAAACACCTCACAAATCAGCAAGCTGTGCAGGAGACCAGATATCTGGAATATCCCAATCTCCTTCAGATTTTCCATTATAAATTCCGTAGAAATATCCTTCAGACGGTACATATACGATTCGCTGCCAGCCATTCATTCCGTGTGACTCCTTTGGCTCAAAATCACGAGTCAAAATTCTACATCCACTGCTGTTATAAGCGGATGTCTTTGGAAGAACCTCGATGCATTTGTTATCAAGAATCCGAAGAATGTGTTTAATGGACTTCTTAGAAAGATTCATAGCTTTCTCCTTAGCCGTAGCTTACTTCGTTCTTATCATCTCGGAATCGTACAAACGTCGGGAATTGCAGAGACTCAGTACCAGTTTTCTTATCACAGCTAACCTCTTTGTATTTACACTCAACAATCTTGCCAATGTAGTCATCGGGATTCGCCCACACAGCAGCTCTCGTAGCATCATCAAAACCAGAACCAATGCGAAGCTCATTACCCTTATAATCCACAACGAGAGCTCCCATCGTGCCAGCCAGACGGTTCTGGCCTTCCTCGATTGCAATGATTCGCAGGTCAACAGTATAAAAACGCTTAATTTTGAGACATCCGTTGTGACGAGCCCGACGATAAGGGACGTCCGTGTTCAACATAAGACCTTCCCAATCGTGTTCGACAGCATAATCAAGCCACTTCGGAATCACACTCTGGTCAGTACCTTCATATACCATTGGAACAATTTCAATATTCTCAAGGTGCTTGCGAGTAATCTCTGCGCGAAGACAATTTAACCCAATACGGCGAATTTTATATGGGATAGTACACTTTCCACGGTCGAACTCTACAACAGGAATCACATCAAAAATCACAAATTTGATTCCAGTCTTGTCCTTGTTGTCAGAATTAAGTAGGCCAGTACCATAACGAAAAGCCTCTCCGTCCGACATTCTTTCTGGGTTCTTGTAGATCAGCTCACCATCAAACACCCACGCATCTCGCCTTGAGGCGTCTTCATCGTATAGAGCGAGCAGATCATTCTTTATATGGTCGAGTCCTTTAAACTTCTGAGCCTGCCGAGAGATGAGCTCGCCTTTATACATGGTGCCCCTATTTCCATTCATCTTCTGGCTTAAACTGAACCAAATACCATCCTTCAGCTTAACCTTGTCAATTGGATATCCCTGCTGAACCTCCCAGACTGGAATGATTTCTTCGCCGTACACCTTATTGACAGTAGCTGCCTCGACTCCAATCGGCAGGTTCTTAGTGAACAGTCGCTTTAGAAACTTTTCGTACTCAGGATTTTTATGTAAATAATTCTGGATTGTTGCGATAGATGCATCAGAGCCGGTATTGTGACCAGCACCCATAATATAAAGGTATCCACAACTAAGATATTGAATTTCGATATCCGGCTTTGCAGTTACCTTCTTATTGATTTTTGCATCAGACAGACCAGTAATAATTGCCGGATCAAGCAGGAATCGAAAGAATGCCATCAACTCATCAGCTTCATCTCCAAAATCCTTACGTGCATCCAGCAAAATGCGGGTCTTGTCCGTCTTTTTCTTTGCTTTCTGCAATGCCTTAACCATCGCATCAAGCTTACCTATGAGCTCTTTGTCTGTCATAAAGCCTCCTTGCGTATCCTGTATTATATAGTTATAGCTAATAAAGAAAGGCTTGTCGTTACGAGCAAGCCATTCCTTTCCCGTATCCTGCATTATATAGCTAAAGAGAGAATTTTAAGCCTCCGGGATGGAGACTTTTTATAACTATATTATACAGGATACTCGCATAATTGTCAATGCTTTTCTGCAAATTCTTTCCGTAAAAATTCCTTCAAGAACGTCCGCTTATATGGAACTCTCGAAGTCTTTACAGCCCGATCAAGAGCATGAGTTTCGGCACAAATCACACAATACTTCTTGGCACGAGTGATGGCCGTATAGAGCCATTCTCTCGTCAGCATCAGGTACGCAGAGTTGTCCATGCCAACAATCACATACGGAGCCTCACTGCCCTGCAACTTATGACAACTTAAAGCATAAGCAAGTTCAAGCGTTGCCCAAATGTTATTCCCACCAAAGTAATGTGGAATAAAGATCGTGCCCCACTGGTCAAAATCAACCAGAATAAAACTACTCTCAATCTTTCGGATAATACCACGGTTTCCGTTGAACACCGGACACTTCTCTTCTTTTTTCTTTGTCTTGAGATTGTATGTGTGAAGCTCATAGTTGTTCTTGTTGATGATGACCTGATCACCCTCACGCAGAGTATACACCCTATCCTTGCCATCACCATAGATTGTGACCTTTGCTTCTGCTTGGCCACGACTCGGATTCACAATTTCCTGAATAGCATTATTGACTTCATAAGTACAGATACTACCACGCAGCTTCTGTGGAAGTACAATCTGAATCTTCGCACTATCATTCCCTACCTTATTATATAAGGTACGGTACTGATTGATGATGTGGTTGAATGACTCACTTGCGTCTTTATAGATATCAAGCTCCAAATCACGAAGTTCACCACGAATCTCACTACCAGCCCAGCCATAAGGCACCAATTGCGTAGCGTTACGAACCTTAATGCTCTCCGTGATAATTGCAGACTTAGCTGCCTGACGATGAATCTTAGTCAAACGAGCTACAGGAACAACCTTAGATGCAAGCATATCCTTAAAAATGTTACACATACCGATGCTCTCTAGCTGTCCGTCATCACCAATCATGATGAATCGCTTGCCGGTCTCGATTGCCTGAATCAAGTCATAAAATAACTGAGCTCCAACCATAGATGTCTCATCCAGAATGATAATGTCCTCATCCAGAGGATTGTCCTTATCGTGAACAAACCCACCGTTCTCGATGTCATATCCAAGAAGACGGTGAATCGTCTTTCCATCCTGACCAGTAATCTCCTGCATACGAGCTGCGGCACGACCAGAAAGTGCAGTCTGAGCAAAAGACTTACCACGAAGAACCTTTAGAACACCAGCGACAACGGTACTTTTACCAGTTCCGCCGTAGCCTGTTAAGATACATACGTTGCTAGAGCATACCTTTTTAATGGCATCTCTCTGCTCTTCGGTATACTCGATGCCAAGAGCATCTTCGGCCTCATTGATTGCTGCATCCATATTTCGGCCAATCGGCTCAACAGGTGCATCCGCCAGTCGCTTGATTTCATTTGCGATTTCATCTTCCAGATTCCACACTCTAGTTAAAGCAAATTCCTGACGGTCATCGCTCCACCAAAGTGTTTCACGTACATCATGCAGATGAAAAAGTGCCCTCTTGATGACCTCTTGATCTCCCTCGTCCAATTCAAGTTCCTTGATACAGCTATTGATTGTCTGGTTTGCCGAGATAATAGAGTTACCTTCTTCAGCACGGTCGGCAAGAAAATGCATGACGTAGGCTTCGATTCTGAATTGCGAATTGTGCTTTAAGCCCATATTTAAAGCAAGAGCGTCAGCTTTTTTCCAGCCGATGCCATACACATCATCAATCAGGACGTAAGGATTCTCCTCAATCTTTTTTACCAGAATGTCTGCACCGTGATACTGACGAACAAGCTTTTCAATAGCACTGGGAGTCAAACCGTACTCAATCAGTTTTGTGTACGCTTCACTGTTATCAATGTTATTTTCAAAGGAGTCAATAATCTTTTGTGCTCGACCTTCCGTAATGCCGCTAACAGTACAAAGAGACTTGACATCACCGTTCTTGATGATTTCATACGGATTCTTGAATGCTTCATAAAGCATCTCAAACTGATGGTCGGTCAAGATAAAACGGAGAAAGCTTTTTTGTTCTTCCGGGTCAGTAATCTCTTGAAACTCATTCATGTAGATAATTTTATACTGATCACCAAACTTTTCATGATGAACATATTCACCACAGAACGAATAAGTTTTATTCATATCGAGGCTAGGAACGTTGCCTTTTAGCCGGAGGTCGCTGTATCGGCTCATGATAGGATGTCCCTGCTTGACTTTTACCACCTCGGCAGAGAAAGTGGCGAAGCCGCCGGGCTCCACCTCCCTCCCATCTTTCGGATAAAAGACTCGTTTTATCCTGATGTAGCAACGGATCATATTTTCATTAAATTTCTTATCTGCCACTTTATAGCCCTCTTATTATGCACCTAATCTAAATTCTGTCAGTCCTCCGCACACTCTGCAATAAAACCATTTTGTGGTACGCTCGCATTGTTCTGCATAATCGAATTTCCATTTCTGAACTTTTCTCACAACGCAACAATTCGTACAATGTATTTTGATCACAGTTTTGTCTTTGTAATGATTCCCAATTTCAAACTCAGGAAATTCACAAAGAACCTCTCCGTCAGTAGTAAATAATATACCTTTCATTACGCAATCTCTCTATCATGCAACCACTGCTTGTAAGGTTTGAAGTTGCTTGCAATAACGTGCGATTCATCTTCCTTCTTTCCAAGCACAGCTACCTGACTTCCCTTTACAATTAAATCCTGATAATACGACAAGACTCTCGGCCATACGGTCAGCTCAATGATACCATCGCCAGAATACAGATTTATAAATGCAAACTGCATACCAGTCTTTGTTTTCTTCTTTTGGATCTTTGCGATAATACCAACAAGCACACAAGAATCACCTTCTTCAATTTCAGAGAAATCCTTGATATAAGCAAATGCCTTCTCGAAAGGATTCGTGTCACTGATAAAGGTCTGTAAAGTCTGGAACTCCCAAAGTTCTTCATCTTGTAGATATTTCGTGGTCTGCTCGGCCATATATGCTTCTTTCTTTTTCAGCTTCTCGGTTTCATGTACGACACGACGCTTTTCATTATAGATTCGTAGGACGGTTTCTTTGTCAACCTTCTTACCAACCTTATAATGCTCCGTATCAATATCCCACTTACTCAGCAAAACTGCTTTGGTAGGAAGTGTACTGACTGGCTTAAACTCAGATTGTTCCAAACCGCTGGCAATGTACTTTTCCAAGAATATTCGTTTGTTCTTTGTAGGAATCGCACCGGATTTGACCAACGCAATGATTTGCGCCTTCGTTGTACGGACACGACTCATGAAGTCTTCAAGCCCCTTAAATTTTCCATTCTTATCTCGCTCTGCAATGATAGCCTCAGCAAGTGTATTGCCAATACCACCGATAGCAGATAAGCCAAACAGGATTTTACCATTTGACACAGTAAAGTCCATGCCGGAACGATTGATACTCGGCGGAAGAATCTGAATATCAAAGCTGCGTGCATCCACCATGATCTTGTTGACCTTGCCGACCTTTGCTTTATTTAGATTCAGCATAGCCTTAAAGAATGCAAGCGGATGGTGTGTTTTTAAGTATGCGGTTTGAAGGCAGATAACGGCATACGCCTGAGAATGTGACTTGTTAATCTTCATACCCCTGCTTTCGCAGTATTTGTATAGGGAGTAGACTATACCATTATTTCTTGCGAAATACGCCTTGGTAGTCGTTGAGAGCTTCGCATTTCTGCGCTATCTCTGCGGATTGTCCAATCCTTATGATTATTACACTTTGGTACATAAGGCTCTAAGGAGTTTCCCGCATATTCGGCGTTTGCTTATGCTGTTGCCAACATAAGGGACTTAACTTTCGTCAATCCATATCCACCCTTGGTGGACAATTCGTCACAAATATACTCTGCGGTACGAGAGTCGTACCCGTTATCCAGTATTTCTTTTCGGAGGATAGTAACTTCTTCCTTAACTTTCTCAGGTTTTTTCTTTGCCAAACATTTACGCATTCTATCAGCACCGGCATCGTTTCGACCGCCAAAGACCTTCGTGAGCTTCATGCTCTGTTCCTGATAGATGTTCACGCCATAGGTACTGCGGAAAATTGGTTCCATATCAGGATGGAAGTAGTGAATATGTTCAGGATGATACTTGCAATCAACATATGTAGGAATCGACGGCATTGCATCAGGACGATAAAGAGCAATCAGAGCAGATAACTCTTCAATCGACCTAGGCTGAAGCTGCGCAACCAGATCTTTCATACCGGATGATTCAATCTGGAATAGATTGTCTGTCTTACCGGAGCAAATCAAATCGTAAGTTGCCTTGTCGTTCTCAAACTCAGGATTGTTGATATCAATTTCCCAGTCTGGAATATTATCCTCACGCTTCGCTTCATCAATGGCAACCAGCGACGCAACACCAAGAATATCAAACTTAACAAGTCCAATCTTCTCGTCCATCACCTTGTCAACAGAGATAACGTGCTCTCCGTCAGTACCGTGCCGGATACCGATATACTCGTAATAAGGATGTCGGCAAACAATAACGCCGCCAGCATGGATACCATACCCTCGTGGGCGACCATTGATATGACTTGCGATATCAAGTAGTTCCTTATATTTTGGATTCTCAGCTACTTCTGGGTTGGCTTCAAGGCAATCTTTCCATGTCTTTTGAACGAATTTCTCGCTGATTTTTCTTATCTCAGCATACGGGAAACCGAGCACCTTACCAACATCCTGAATTGAAGTAACCGGAGTGGTGTACACGATATTCATAACCTGAACCACTCGATCTTCACCGTACTTTTGTGTCAGATACTCAACAACCTTAGTACGGTCACTGACATCAACATCGACGTCAGGAAGGTCTTTTCGCTCAATGGTAAGGAATCGTCCGAAGTCAAGTTCATACTTGATTGAATCAAGCTGCGTAATGCCAATCAGGTAACATACAAGTGAGCCAGCGGCAGAACCACGCCCAGGGCCAACAATGACATCATTTTGCTTGCACCAGTTAATGTAATCAACCAGAATTAAAAAGTAGTCACAGAAGTCTTTCTTCTCAATGACAAACAACTCGTCATCAACACGCTTACGATAAATCTTCTGCTTTTCTACATCAAACTTGTCAATACCGCGTTTCTTCCATCCCTCTTTTACAAGATCTTTCAGGTAAGCTGCTGAGCTAGAATACTGTGTAGGAATCTCGATTTTGGGAAGTTCAGGTTCGTGCCAAGGCATATCCACATAGTCACACAAGTCAGCAACCTCATCAGTGTTGTTGATACACCATTCTGCTGCATCATATCCAATCTGACTATCAAGAACTTCATGTTGCTCTTCGCGAGACATGAAATAACATCCTTCATAGATTTCTGCGGCAGTTTCCGTATCATGTGCGATACGAAGGAAGTAGTCCTGATAATAAAGATCCTTTTTGGTGGCAGCATGGACATCGTTTGTGACAACTACTTTTGTGTGAGTATCGTTTGCCAACCGCATGATTTTCTGATTGTATCTTGCCTGTTCACTGTTTGCGTGAGCCTGAACCTCAAGATAATAGTGAGGGAATAAGCTCTTATACTCTTGGACCAGCTTGACACAAGTGTCATAATCATCCGTTTTGGATAGCCTACTTGCCAAACAAGCAGACAGGATAATCAAATTATTCGTGTCTTCCTTAGCAATATCCTCTTTTGTGATACGAGGACGGCTGTAAAAGCCATGAAGATGACCAAGTGTAGATAGACGATTGACCGCCTGACGACCAGCTTCGTTTTTTGCGATGATAATCAAGTGCCAGTATTTACTGTTCTTGTCCTTTACTTCCCTGTCCTCACACTCATATGCCTCAATACCATAAAGAAGTTTTACATTCGGATACTTGTCTTTTAGTTCTGAGTAGTACGGCCAGCTTGTTACCTCACCATGCTCTGTAATAGCAACGGCCTTTAAACCGAGTTCAGATGCTCTTTTTAGATTTTCTTCAGGAGAAGAGTACCCATCTAGCAGACTGTAATTCGAGTGCGTGTGTAAACTACTTGACATTCTTACTCCTTCCTCTTATCTCCAAACTTAATAATATCGTCGAAAAGCATCACATAGCCATCGGTGTACTTGTTGCCATGGAAATGGCCGAAGTACCAGAATGGTTTACAATCGTTAGGATAGCATTCGTATATATTATCAAAGAATATTTCAGTTGACTGGTCTACTGTGCTTTGATCAATACTACCGATAAACAATTCAGTTGGAATGAACCGGAATGGACAGGTATGCGTGAGCATAACATCAATGTCATCAATTTGAGGGTCATGCGTAATGTTCCAGATCTTTTTCTTAGTCTTCTCATTCGGCTGTTCATCCGGCCACCAATTCCAGCCACGTTCCAAGCGATAATATTTATCTACAGAATAGGCTCCGCCACAGACAAGACAGTTTAACATCTCTACACCAGAAAGAATTTGATAGACTTCGCCATCGATAGCGAAATACTGATTTGGATAATGTGGGTCATGCCACACCTTACCGCAAATATCTCCACTGATTTCCTTTGTTTTATAACCATCCTTACGAGACGGGCGGCGTTCGTGATTTCCATGAATACAGAATAAATTCGCAGGGATGTCCGCAGCAATGGTCTTAACTCTCCATTCGTTGATGTTATCCTTACCATAATAGTTTAGACCAACATCACCAAGACAGATGATCCAGTCGTTCTTTCCAAGCCTATGTTTAATGCAAAATTTATTTATCTTTAAGAGACGATTAAAGTTGCCATGAATATCGCCTGTAATGTAAACCATTCATTCACCCCTCTCATAAACACGCCAATGCCATGTACTACCATCACCCGTATAGAATCTATCGCAAAAATCCTCAAAGCGACACCCTTCGCATGGATCATCTTTTGATAAATCAAGCACCGGATGGCTCTGGCATTCTGCAATAAATTCTTTAACGTCAGCCTCAAACTGTTCAGGAGTTAGCATCGTCAATCACCCATTCGCTTGGAAGAATATCAAACGGGAACCTTAATCTGTCGCAAAAATGTTCATAGGGACACTGTAAACACGGCCACTCAGAATCACTTTGTTTTTTGCATTCTTCAATAAAATCACGGATTGCTGTTTCAAGTTGTCCAACAGTAGTCATTATCAACCAACTCTCCATTTTTTACAACTTTAGCCTTATCATCCCAATATTCATCAGCTCCAACCTTTCTAGGAGCGGTTCCAAAATGCTCTTTCCACTCAGGAAGACTCTCATTGATTGCATCAAACTGAATGCCCCAATCAAAGCAAGCCTCCATTGCATCATACAAAAGCTTTCCTTCACGGCAAGTCCAGAGAATCAGACCAGCACCGTGTTTCTGTTCCTGAATTGCTTGATAAATGACATTCCAGTTTGGTTCACCGATATCAGGATAATTATTCTCACAGAGAGTGCCATCAAAGTCGATGGCGATAGCACGTTTCCAATTCCACATATCAAATCACCTCAAAATCAACAATCTGCGCCTGCGGAGTCACCTTGTTTCCATACTGATTTAAAGATAACCGGCATACAGCATTGATGTATTTTTCTTCTTGACCACCATAAAAGTCATTGTTGATCCAGCCAATCATCCGGCCATTATCAGCAAAGCACACAAAATCAATGCCTTTTTCTTCATCAGAATACTTCCACATATTGCCGTTCTTGCCAATCGGAGCACATCCACTATGAATCAGCGGAACGTTTTTAATGTAGAAATACGGCTCGGAGATTCCCTGTGCCCAGATTTTATGCATTTCATACATGGTCTTCGGCAATGCAACAGTCAACCTACTATAGTCAAAATCAAAATCAACCACGATTGCCTTACTCATCGTGACATCTTTAAGCAGCTCATTGCAATCCGCAATCGCCTTTGGCACATTTTCTTTCTTGATTTTCACACCAGCAGCATTATCATGACCAAGAACTGACTCAAAATCTCCGGTACTCATCAAGAACTCCTTTAAACTTTCAATCGGAGAGCCGTCAGGATTTCTCATTGAGCCGCCGTAATAATCCGGTTCATCAGCGAATGTACGAAGCAATACGCACGGTTTTGCATACATTTCAGCCAGCTTGATTGCCACAACACCAGTCAGAGTGTTGTCAAGAATGCCAGTGGAGTTGCAGAAGAGAATCTTATTCTGATCTGCATTGTGCTTTTCAATCAGTTCCTGAAGCTCTGCGACAGCCTTGTCTTTGGTCTTGTTTTGCTGATACTTGCAAGACGAACACTCACGAGCTACATGCTGCGCCAGAGTCTCGTCAATCGTAACACCGGCATTCTTGCCACGAGTCGGAGTGTACTGGAAAGTCTGCTCTTCACCGACCATTGCACGGAACATCCGCTTCTTTTGCTCGGATGAGCCAACACGAATCAGTGCGTTCATCATCGGAACGATGTAGAACTGAACATCATTGATAGTCGGGTCACCTTTGATGTTGAAGCTATTCGCCTCAACCAAAGCACAAATCATCGGATTTACAATTCGTGCCAGACCCTTTGTGCAAAGTCGTTTTGTCTCATGCGAGTGCATATCCATAACGTCACCGATGTTTCCGACGGCCACCAGATCAAGATACCGGTCTGCAACATCAGTCCAATTATATTCATCAACAGCCTGAAGGAACTTATACACCACGCCAGCGCCAGACAATTCCTTATTAGGATATGTACCGTTCTGGTTATTGACGATTACTGCGTAAGGATTCTCTCTGTCGCAGATGTGATGGTCAAGAATCAGAATATCGATGCCATTTTCGCTGAGTTCCTTACACTGTTCAACATCGTTGCTGCCAGCATCAGGAATAATCAGCAATGTAGTTTCATGTGGAACCTCAATTTCTTTAGAGAGTCCATGCTCCTTGCCACTATGATGCAGAACATTGATTTTTCCAAAATAACCAATCGTCTTCAAATACTGAAACATCATTGAAGCACTTGTGAATCCATCCACATCACAGTCTACAAGGATAGAGATAATAGACTTATTCCAGATATGTTTGTTCAACAGCCGGACAGCATCTTCCATGTTATCCAGTTCCCACGGAGAATTCAGACAAGAATCATCTAGGTTCATGTAGGTCTTATAATCCTCAACCCCTCTGTTCTCCATAATCGTTCCAATCGGGTCTGATAGGTCGTTCCTACTCCCCTTCCAGAGTTTTACATTCATTTAATTCTCCTAACACAATTCTCAATCAATGCTTTAAATTTTTCAGGATTGTCAGTCGGGGCCTCCTTTTCATCCAGAATCCCTTTATCATCTACTACAGCATACACACTTACGCCATCGACAAATCGATTGGCGAGAACCATAAGCTCACTAAGCTGAACGTCTTTATCAAAGACGAAACAAATATCAACGCAAAGACGTGTTAAAATTTCAATTTGATTCTGTGAAACCTTCTTACCGCCAGTCGCCACACAGTTGCAAACATCCATATTCCACATCTGCATGACAGACTTTTCAGCTTCACCAACATATACCAGACCTTTATTCTTAATGTATGGCTCTGTCTTATACAGGCCATACAGAATACGGTTTCTGGCACACGGCTCAATATACTTGTACTTCATCTCGCCTTCAGGCGGCTTGCCAAAGTATCTTCCCTTTACACCAACCAGAGTACCGATTTCATCTCTGATTGGAATCGTGATTCTATTTGTCAGTTCATCAAAGCCAATCTCAAACTCCTGCTGCGTCTCATAAGATATCCCATCGTCAGCAAAAATCTGGTTCACATAAGGTTTGTAATAACCGAGGATGGCTTCGGAGATTGGGACTATCGGACGGTCATCCTCGTGTTCTTCACCTTCATTTTGCATTGCAATGAGCTCTTTTAGAATCAACATACTTTTAGGAAGGTCTTCCTCGAAGTTGTGATAGTAATCAAGTCCAACCCATTCGCAGATTTGCTTAATAGCTTTTGGGAAAGACAGTTCCAGAAAAAACTGGACGACAGAAATCAAATCATAACTGGTCTTTCCATTGGCAATATCTCGTGTGTAATCTACCGCAGTAAGATTTTCATTCTCATAGATGCAGAGTGCCGTTCTATTGTCACCATCTGGATTTGCACACTGGTAATAACCAGTCTTGTGACTGATATGATGACAACCAAGTTCCTCCAGAATCGGTTCAATCTGCTGTTCTTCAAGAATGTAATTTTTCAGATCTGCGATATTTACCATACTTTAGATTCCCACTCGTCAATACACGTCTCAATGGATCTCATTAAACAAACATACTGAATTCTATTCAGCGGGATAATCACATGCCCCTCTGGGTCATCAGGATAAAAACTCTTGAGCGAAACATACTCACCAGTCAGCCATGCAACCTTACCTTCCCAACACGAACCATCATCGCAGCAAATGTCAGTCACAACAGTATTGTTGCACTTCTCATCTGTTGCTTGTCGTTTTAAATTTCTAAGAATAGTTTCTTTATCTTGTTTAAAAGTACCTTCTGTAACTTTTATGTAGTGGCAATCCATCAAGACACCTCCTTACTTTCTAGTGCAGACACCGACCTCTTTCCAGACATTCTGGTTCAAATTCACTTCAAACATGATTTTCTTTTTCTCACCAAAACGGTTCTTATCGATGTTTCCAACGTAATACCGCTTATCTGGATTCAGCCGATGGGCACAGTCACCGCCCCACTCAGGGTCATGAGAGATATATTGATACTTCGCGAACTTGTCTTTTGGAATCTCCTTGAACAGAACCATCGTCCAAGCAACATGTTTAATCATTTTTGACTCAGCAATGTTGTTTGAATTCAGCTCATCAGGAAGATACTCATGAGTGTTTTCGGCCAACTGGATACTGCCATAGATAAAGATCTTTAGATTTTTCGCAATCTCTTCAAGCTCGGTGGCCGTGACCTTAAACGCTGCCCATTCACCAATAGATGCAATATCGTTCTTTAGAGTATCGTAGAACACATACTTAACTCCCTGAGTGAGAGCTGCCTTCTGGATTTCAAATCGTAGGGACTTGTCACTATAATCAGCAGAAATATCCTTTGCGATAATCAAGCCTTGTGATTCGCTCTCAATCCACTGGCAAACATCAAGCACATTGCGGTACTCTTCGCTTTCTTCGTAGACACGAGCGGTAAACTCATCAATGCTTTCTATGTATTCTCCATCTTCGTTTTGCTTTCGGAAGATGAAGTTTCCATTTGCATCCCGGTACATTCCAAGAGTGATTTCTCGCTCATCCTTGTGGAAGCGATGACCATGCAACTCTTGAAATTCAGGATTGTTGATGGCGGTAACCAGTAAGCAATACCGGACTGACTCAAGATCCATCTCATTCAGCAGCAAAAGAGCTTTTTGCTTTTGAACCAATGTGACGTAGGCAACAATCGCCATCATGTATCTAGTCTTACCAGCGTTAGATGGCATACCATTGAACATCACAGTGCCCAGCTTCAATCCTCGGAACAAATCGTTCATGATAGGATACTGGAACGGCAAGCCCATATCAGGAACACTCAGACGTTCATTAACCATTGGCAGCAGACCATTATTCAAAATCTCAGCATCATCGTTTGTGATGATAACCGTATTGATCTTGTCTGCCTTGCCACGAATCAATTTGTAAATGTCCTGAGCACCAAACATTTCAAACTGTCGATGCTTCAAGATTCCTTCAATGTTAAATCCGTTTCTCTGGTACTCACGAAGTAGCGAATATTTCTTCAGGATATTAAAGTATCCCTTGATATCATCGTCATTCGCAAGGCTCATGTAGTATTCAATGGTTGACCAGCCCTTCAGCCGCTTGTATTGGGACAATCTGAACTCGTCTTCAGCCATAAACGTTAAAACAGACGTTTTATTAAATTCTTGAGTCCGAGTCTCGTAAACAATTAACGCTGAATCGTAGAAAAATTTTGTTGCTTCATCGGCAAAATCGTACTTGCTCTTGACATAATGCCCATACTCGACCAAATAGTCAGGATGCTTGTAAATTGCGCCAACAAATAGAATTTCGTTCGGGATATTTGAAATGAGTTCCACTCATCCACCTCCCTCTTTTATATCTCATCGAGAATTGCATTTATATCAATTTCGTTCTCGTTTTTGTTCTGTTTCGGTACTGTTTTCATTCGTTTCAGCACCGTTTCAGTCAGATTTTCCTTCGTTTTGCTTTCGCTTTCACGGCGAATCGAAGCTAGTCTCTCTTTCCGTTCAAGATAACTAGGGTATTGAGCCAATAAAACAGCCAAGTCGTAATTCCATCGCTGACTCATATCACAGCCCTTTGCTTCTTTCTCGGCAATTATTTTATCTAGTCGGGGTTTCGCTAGAACCCACATATCGTAAAGTTCTAGCGGAGGAATAGAACCTCTATATTTGTAATAATTGCCAGAAATCAACTGCGTAAGTTTCGAGTAGAAGCTACCCGGAACAACCGCCGGGGCGTATGTATCTCGAATATGGTCGAAAAGAATCTTTTTCTCTTCTTGTTTGATACGTGCAAGCTCACGATTGTGGTCTTGCTCTCTCTTTTTGGAAAGAAGATCATCGACCTTTTTGTCCGTAGTGTCTTTCACTTTGTCAAAAAATGCCCTTAGCAGGTCATCTGTCCAAGGGCGTTTTTGATTTTTCTTTTCCCCTACAAAACAATCCTTATGGCAAAAGCCAGTCTTGTCGTAGAAAAAAGCGCTACGGTCTCGCTCGATGAAAATATTCTTCCCGCAAATCTTGCATTTACGGGTTAGTTCCATTAAGCCAGTTCCTTCTCCATGACTGCGGCGACCTTCTTCAGTTCCTCGATATCAGTCATAGAACGGAACGCGGTAGACAGGCCAGCCGCCTTAACAGCCTTCTGTGCGGCACTCTTCTTCATAGGAGAAGCGGAGGCAATCAGGTCATTCAGCTTTGCCTTGATGTCATCCATAGAAGGCTCTTTATTATCGGAACTCTTATCTGCCGGAACATCATCCGGCTCATCGTTTTCGATACCAAGGTCACGCATACTCAGCTTAACCTCAGTCTTAACAGCATCGTTTAAGCCGTTCTTGATGACGTTCTCCCGATTCTTTGCGCTACTAGAGATAATATCCTGATACTCAAGCAGGGTCAGATCCTCAACGACCTCACCGCCCTTATGCATACCGGTACGATCCTTATCGAAGAAAGCGAGCTGCTGACCATCCTGAAAATACAGGCGGAACTCAGTATCAACGTTGTACTCCTGACCAGCAAACCCATCAGGAATCTTACGACCAGTAGGCTCACTTACGATAGAACCATTCACAACCTTAGTATGCTTCTCGTCCTTCTCTCGGCAAACAACGATGTAGTTCACACCAGATGCATTCAGATCCAAAATCAGAGACTGACCCTTGAAGTTCAGGGTATTGAAATCCTTGAGCTCCATGCCAGCACCCTCAATCTTAACTGCCTTTTCATCACCGGTCAGACCCTGAGATGCGGCCTTAACCTTGGCACGCTTCTGCGAGAAGGCTGTGAGGCCCTGAGTAGCAGTCATCTTGAGGATGGAAGCGGAGTCAACAACCAGAGCATCTGCACGGAACGGCTTGCCATCTGCGTCCAGATAAACATCACCATTCTCATCCTCGATATCCTCATCGTTGGTAACCATCTTGATATAATCCTGAACTTCTGCCAGAGACTGAGTGTAAACAATCAGCAAATTGTCAGGGTTCACACCATTGGCTTCCAGTTCCTCAGTATAGTTATCAATAGAACCATTCTCGGTATCCAGATACAGAACACGGAACGGCTTACCGTCTGCATTCTTCAGATAACACAACTGCATTGCAGTACGAGACTTACCAGTTCCCTGCTCACCATAAATCAGCATATGAAGCTTCTTACGAACAGCAGATGCTTTACGAATCATAGCCATATATGTAAATTCCTCTCTAAATCTTTTCTTTTATTAAACTTTCAAACACTCATACCACGGATCACCCGTTTCAACTGCATGAGCAACATAATCCAACTGACGGGTGATGTTATCCACACTATCAACCAGAAGGTCTTTACACCCTACCGGAACAGCACCACCATTGCATTCCGCGTCGGCTTTAGCTTCTGCAATAATCTCAGGATGCGTAGTAAACACAATAGACATCATCGGAGAGTCTTCTTCAGGTTCCTTTTCAAGCGCTTCGATGTAGACAATGTAAAATTTCATGCCATTATAGGCGGTATACTCAAGAGTATTCTGCATAACTGAACTCCTTATGTATCCTGTATTACTTAGCTAAGACTAAAAAATTTTAGCCCCAGTTGATATCTTCCTCATCTACAGAAGTTACAGTAGACTTATTGGAACCACCCCACCAAGAAGTGTCGTTCTCAGCAGCCTTGCCATCAAAGTCCTTTTTTGCCTGAGTATTGGCAGCAATCTTTGCCCGTGCCTCAGAGATATTATCCTCAGTGTAAGTGGGCTCCGCTTCCTTGTCGCCGGGATTCGGATCAAAGGAATCAGGATTAACACCCTCGATATACAGCTTACGAACTGCCGGAGTGCTCTGACGCTTCATCTTATTAGGACCACCCCAAATATTCTCAGTCTCAACTTCCTCAACCTTCTGCTGATTGACGATGGGGCCAAAACATTCAAAGCTAGTATAAGACTTCAGACGCTTACGAATAGAATCAGCCAGAACCTTATTCTGAGGGTTTGCCTTATAGTCAATGAAGAACTCTGCATCCTCGATAGTGTTGTAATTCACGATTTTTGCATCGACAACTACCTCGTCGCACTCATCGCTCTTGCGGCAACCAGTGTAAACAATGGTCTGAGTAAACAGAGCCAGCTCTTCAAACCCCTCTGCATCGAAGTCGATTTCCTTAGAACTCAGAGAAACCTGAGTCGGAACAAAGCGAATCTGGTGCTTGCCGTTGTAAGTGCTGTACTCGATGTTACCACGGACATACACATTGTCACCGTCATGCAGATTCTCGGAAATCTCCTTGGCCGCATCAAAATCGGTCAGAGTCTTGTTATCGTTGACGACCTTACCAGACTCATTCGTCTTCTTGGTAACACCGACCTTAACGCCAATCATGTCGTAGCCTTCCGGTGCAACATAAGTCAGACGATCCTTCCAAGCGACTTCCTTCTTATCCTTCTCGATACCCTTGTCCTTATCGGCACGGCGGAAGAAGTAAACCTTATCACGGGGCATACCAGCCAGATCAACATAGAAAGTGTTTTCGTTGGAAGTCTGAACACCAAAGCTCAGGACACGGCGCATAACACCACTCTTAGTCTCCTTCTCGTTATAGAAGTTACTACGCTGGGTGCCGGTGACCTTACCAGCCATCTCAAAAGAACCACGGGTCTGAGGAAGATTAAAAATTCTATCTGCCATATCAAGTCTCCTTTATATAATTTTGTTTCATTGATAATCACTTATGTTTCCTGTTATCGTCTTAAATCAATTCATGCACTATTCATTTTATGTATTATCCTCCGTCTGGTTTATTGATGGCTTATATTTCATACGGAACCCGCCGTTAGAAATCGTCCTTTAATGGATTATGTATAAACATTGCGCCGAGCACTACTGGGAACCGTTCTGAACACTCAGGACACAAATCAAAACTCAAAAGCGAACCATCAAGTTGGCTACCATAAGAGTATTGATGCTCAAAACTGATTCCCTGCTCGCTACCTATCGGCTTGATTTCACGACCACACCAGTTACATATTTTCTTACATGTGTTCATACGGCATCACCCCATTTTTAATATTCTCTATCACGGAACATCTTAGATTGAGCACGAGTCAATCTGTTGTTCCGGCCATACTTAGGTTTGAATGTGGATTGTAGCTTATTATTTGCGTATTCGAGGTCGTTCTCCAGAATCTTCGCAGCTTCTTCAATGTAATCTCGAATGGCACAATACTGGTCATTGTTGATACAGTGCGTCTTTAGGTAATCAAGCATATCGATTGCCTGATTTTTTAAAAGAAGTGCATCCTCAAGCTGGGTCTTGCGCCGTTGGAAGAAATCTATATTCAAGTGAACATCTCCTCCTTCTTTTCAGTAAACCTACTCCAATCCATCTTGCGATGACAATCAGAACATTCGCGCTCAAACTTTTCCAGCTTCGTCACACAAAACGGACAGAGATATGTGCTCTTTTCCTTCTGGAAGATAGGACTTGCCGGAATACTCAAAGAGCCGGGGTCGATGGTTGCATTGATAGGAATTTTGCTGTTCATCATGTCACCTCTTGTTTGAATTAGCCTTTTATGAAGCATATTTCAGAACACGCTCAGATGCAATTTCACAGTATTCTTGTGAAATGTCGAAACCGATGTAATGACGATTATTTAACATCGCCATTTTTGCAGTAGTTCCGCTTCCAACAAATGGATCGAAAACCACATCACCTTCTTCACTCCATGTAAGGATATGGTCTTCTGCTAATTTTTCTGGAAATACCGCAGGGTGTGAAGTTTTATCATTGAAAGATGTCGTATATTTCCAAATGTTTGTTCTTGGAGAAAAATCCGGTACAGGATTCTTTAATTTTCCACTAAAATCTTTCCATCCGGCATATTTATTTTTCTTATCACAAATCAAATGTGCTTTTGGAATTCCTTTGGAAAACACAAACATATATTCAAAAATTTGCGTATACCTGTTTGAGTTCTTTCTTGCTGGAAAAGTGCTGCTATTTTTTTCGTAAATCATTGTATCGTGCAACTTAAAACCAGTATCCATAAAAGCAAGCGCCTCTTTAAAAGATGTGCCAGTTTCACTGCCGTTGATTGTTGCGTCTCCAACAACCCAAACAACTACTCCGTTTTGTTTTGTGATTCGATGAAGCTCTTTTATAACATTTATGTAATCAAAATCAAATCCGTTGTATTTACGCAAATTATCATACGGCGGCGAAGTCACAGTTAAATCGATACATTCATTAGGTAAATCACGCATAAGGTCTACACAATTACCGCAATCTATAAAATCAAGTCTCAATATTCTCTTTTCTCCTTTCAATGTACTCTGAGAACTGTTCTGCAAAAGCACGAGCAATCCCATGGAAGGTCTTAGCTCTATTCTTTGCATCCTCACCACGTTTAGCTGCGCCACGATTTCTTACATTGCCTTTATTGGCCGAAGTTCCACAAGGACAATACGGGCCCTTCGGTTCAACCGCTTCAACCGGAACCAGATTAGGAAGACCTTTCAGCCATAAACAGGTCTTCTTTGTCCATGGATGGCCCTTACCATAAAATTCATATGGCTGAATCATCTGCGATGGTTTTGGCATTTCATAAACAGCACTCGGAATTGGATTCTCAACACAAATGTGTTTGATCGGTGCGTTGTAAAACGCCATAAAGAATTCCTTAGCTTCTAATCCCTGTTGATACCGTTCTTGATTTAATTTGTGTCCAGCCCACAACCATCGTGCGCCAGCATTTGATAAATATGTACACGGAGGATGTGCAATCAACAGATCCCACTTCTCAACATTGTGTTGTGCGCCGTCCATTGTGACTATCTGCCCACCCTGTAGAGCCGCCAGTGCATTACCCAAAATATGCCACTCTGGGTGACCACCGGACGGAGGTTGAATATCACAAGAATACGCTTCATGACCAAGCAATCGAAATGCTTTACAAACTTCCTGTGATTCTTCACAGGCAATTAAAACTCGTAAGATTACAACTCCTCCTTTTCGTATCCTGTATTATATAGCTAAAGCCCCGAAAATAAGCGAAAAATAATAGACGTATTAACGTCATATTATTCATTCGCTTATAAAACAAAAGTTCTAGCAGATTTTATGTATGCCCTATCGGGCTGGTGGGACAGGCAAGATTTGAACTCGCGACCAAGCGGTTATGAGCCGCCAGCTCTGACCAACTGAGCTACTATCCCATGCAAACGCCGACTTTCGTCGGCGCGATGCCAGCGGAGGAATCGAACCTCATCTCTCGGCGTTTCCGAGCGCTTTTACCATTAAGCTATCCAGCCGTATACCTCAGAATTTAATTCTCACTATCCAAGCTACGTCGCGTTCCAATATGATCACTCTTGGCAACCATGTCGTAACATATAGGTTTCTTTCGGCTCTGAGTAACCGGTGCAGCGTAAGGGGCTGCGTGTGGAGCGACTGACGGGGTATGATCCCGCAACATTCAGATTGGAAATCTGACGCTCTGCCAATTGAACTACAGTCGCATAAGAACCAACCTAGCAACTGGCATCACTAGGCTGGGATGCTCGGCTTGCAAAGGCACGCTGCACTCTTTCGAGCGAGCCGAGAATAACGTACATGGATAATTTCGTTAGCCCCTTTCGGGGTGGTATCTCGCACAGGCGCAGCCGGATCTGACCGCTTAAAATCCCTACCCATACGAAATTGGAGCAGCGAAAGGTAGTCGAAACCTCATCCTCAGCTTGGAAGGCTGATATACTAGCCGTTGTACGACCGCTGCATGAGAACCCAGCTTACAAAGCACTACTGCACCATCACTGGCGAGCCGGGAATAATAGTGGTCAAAGGAGTTCAACCATGAACAACAACGATTCATGACCGTGATGCGGATAGTGGGCATCGAACCCACACGCCGAAGCACCAGATCCTAAATCTGGCGTGTCTGCCATTCCACCATATCCGCATAAATTGCGCCAACAGGGGTCGAACCTGTGATGGAGGAGTCAAAGTCCTCTGCCTTACCGCTTGGCGATGGCGCATCATATACCCAGCTTACTACGTCACACTGCTCCGTTTCCAGAGAGCTGGGAATAATGTGAATGAAAAATTCTACATGCCCTTTCGGACTGGTCTGAGCGACAAGACTTGAACTTGCGGTCCCCTGTTCCCAAAACAGGTGCGATACCAACTTCGCTACGCCCAGATATAAATGCGCCCGGCGGGACTTGAACCCGCACGCCATCTCTGGCAGAAGATCTTAAGTCTCCTGTGTCTGCGATTCCACCACGGGCGCATATAAAAAGAAGATCAGAAACAGCCAACCATTCGTTTTACATTCTAGTTTTCTGGCGAACCGAAGAGTATTTATCCGATAGCTAGTCGGCTTACACCTTATTTCTCTTCTTGTCTGGCTTGACGTCCTTTACCGGTGTGACGTCTTTCCGGTCGCCAATGTACGGCCAATCCCCGAACGAGCTAGAACAACTAATCTTCATGGTAGGGATAATCGGATTTGAACCGATACGTCTTTCGACACTTGAGTTTGAATCAAGCGTGGCTGCCAATTTCACCATATCCCCATATTGCCGGTCTTTCCCGGCTGTCAGCCCCGCGCAGGGCATTTTCGGAGGAAGAAATATCACGATACTTCGTTAATTATTCTAACGAAAATCACGATAAAATGTCTATTTTAATTCAGCTCTTCTGCTTACTTGCATAGAATTCGTTCCGCAACTGAATAATACCCTTCTTGCAGAAAGAATCTTTGTCTTTCTCTCGTTGCTCACGCATCCAACCATAGAACAGGTTATCCTCAGCAGTAAACAACTTTGCGGTATTTTCATAATAGCCACGTTTCTGAACGCTCTGCATGACACCACGCAAGAACTTCCAGTGCTTATAATAAGGAAGCTTCAGCTTAAACATGAAATTATTGCTGTCTCGCAAAACAAAGCCTTCAACGTGTTCAAAACCATGATGCAGATAGTTCTCGTGCATGACTTCTTCGTACCAAGGATAGAATTCACTCCAGTTCTCAAAGGTTTTAACCTTCTCCTTAATCTGCAGATGACACTTCTCGGCTACACGCTTCAAATCATCATAATCCATTACACTGAAATTCATATCATTTGCAATAATATCCAGCAAAACAATGTGCGGTTTCTTATATTCGATGATATGTGCATCATTCACAGGATCAATCACCTCGAAGATGATGGAGCCATTCTCTTTTGCAACTTCTTTCAGATTCTTACGATTTTCATCAGAAGTCGTATCAATGAGAATCTTTCGGAACATATCTACAAAAGGCCCTTCAGGAGTGGATTTACTTGCAATGAACAGACCATCCTGTTCTGCATCATACGAAATGATACCAAGAAATCCGTTCTCTTTTAGATACGCAGTCACCGGGAACTTCAAAGTGTTCTGTAGGTTTCCAATTCTCGTTTCATTCCGCTCATCAACCGCAAAGAACTTATCATAGCTTCGAGCTACAATCTTATTCGTCTTTGTGTTAATGAACAATCCCCTTGCTTTGGTAGAAACCTCATCCCAGTGCTTCTTATAAAATGCTTCACGAGAGAAGTTGAAAGAAGAAATATCTCCGAATCGCTTCTCAAACACATATTTGCTTTGACGCATCTTACTAACAAGTTCTGCGTTATCGAACTCAGTTTTCATTTCAACGGCAAATTCGGTCTTTGGTTCCTCTTTTCGGAATATATCATTCTTGGTTTCTACACACTTGACGGGCTGACCGTGTTCAAGTTCCACGCAACGAAGATATCCACCGAATTCGATTTTTCCTTCGAGGTTATAGCACCGATGGCCCATATCAATAGGAACATCCTGCACATTTCGATGACCGAAGATCTGAATGTAGCTATCCGGCATCGATTTTTCCCAAGACTCAGCCACGGTTAGCATATCAGGATAGCGACCTACACCTTTGATCATCTGATCAGCAGATACGAAAGGAAGAAAATAAGGCAGATAACTCAAACCACCGTGGCTCACGAAATACCGCTTACCATCATACTCAAAGTAGGCACACTGGCCGACTCTGGAATAGATCTTACGAGCAGTGTTCTTATCAATACCAGCTTTAAAGAGCTGCGGACGAGTGTAGTTTGCAAACTCTTCACTCTGAACCGGTTCATCATGCCCCCACTTGTTCAGCCAACGCTCGTGATTCCCTTCCAAAAGGATCACATTCTTGCGGTTGTTATTTACAACATCACACAAGAACTTGAATACCTCAACGTTTTCGATGCCACGATCGAGATAATCACCAACGAAGATATAAAGTTCGTCGTTCTTCATCTCGCCAAGGTATTCATTTAAACAAGTATAACAGCCATGAACATCACCGATGACATGGATCTTCTTCCACTGGTTGAAGTCATTCGGACAGTAGTTCAAATCGGACATCACATCCGTAGTAGAAGGAAGAACTGTCACGCCAGAAGGAACTTTTTGAGTAGCAAACCGAGCGTACATCTTATCAATGGCCGCTTCAGGAACTCGCTTCAGCCATTCTCTCTGAGCGTTTCTTCGTTTGCATTCCTCAATCGGAAGGTCAGTCATGTCAATAACATACATCCGATAACGATACTGTTTTGCAAGATTCTTATAACGATTCATTTCGACCGTCTTGGAATTCGTTGCATCAATCACGGTAAACTCGCCATGACTCATACGCACCTCAAGCAGTTTGAAAAGCATCTCCCATACAACATCATCATTCTGCGGAGAAATCTCCATCTGCCCGGCAGGTGTTTCCTGTGCGCTCTGGCACATAAGGCGAAGTGTATCAGCACTCAATACGTACTGCTCAAGATTATGCTCTTTAATATAGGTGGACTTCCCACAACCTGGTGCTCCACGGAACAGCAAAAGCGTTCTCATCTACATTTTCCTTTCCAATAAGTATCCTGTATTATATAGTTATAATGTTAAAATCAAGGGGCAGAAGCCCCCTGTTTTTAATTTTTGTGGAAATATTCGACCCAGCCTTTGTATCCTTGCCGGAAGCTAATATAGGCAACCTTACTACACTTTCTTCCGATAATGTTTGCAAGAGGATCTTTACCATTTCCGAAACTAAGTTCTGCAAGATTAAATTCTGGATGAGTTTTACAGTAGTTATAAACCTTGACATACTCGCCGTTTCTGGTCAGATGTCTTCGGTCTAAAGCCTTTGAATGATATCTTCTTTCGAGAATATCATTCAAGCGCGTGAAATAACTATGAATTGTGTTTGTAGACATTCTTGGACCACTGTTTGCACCAGTTCTATCCTCTGTTTTGCGAAGGATGTAATCACCATTTATGACATAAAATGTTCTGTATCCTCCCATATTGGGAGCATCGTATTGTTTCATTTCATAACACTGCTTGATAATATTCATCAACCTCGTGTCAACATCAGTCTTGCCAAGAACGGTACGAGATTCAAAATCAACATCGTTAATCGTCAGATTAGAAACCTCTTCAGAAGTAAGGCCAATCCAGTACAGCACGGCGATCACGTTCATACGAATCTGATATGGCTCTTCGTACTTATTTAAGAAGTCAACAAATTCATCAACTGACGCAAAATACTTGTCCTCGTACATGTTGTCCGAGCTTACATCGCTTTCTGAAAAGTCAGCCAGATCATACATACTTGTTTCGTTTTCGCTTTTGATGTAGCCTGTGATTATCGACTTCACATTTTTAAACGAACGACTTGAGTTCACCCAATTGTATTTGGCAAACATCTTTACAAAATCATCTTTTGTGAAGCCAAACAACTCATACCCACGCTCGACCTCGTAATCCATAACATGGTTAAGTGTCGATACAACAAACTCACCGCTTCTATCAGAATACTTTTCGGCAAAAGCTTTGATTTTTTCTTCAGTAAGCATAGTGGCACACTCCTTTTTATTATATGTAGTGTACCATTAAACCTTATAAAAAATCAAGCAAATGCGGCAAAATTCTGAAATTCCATAGTATGTTGTACTCCGCTCAGGAATGCTGCGAGCAAAAACGGTTCATCCTTGCATCTTGCCATTGCGATCATATTCATCTGACACTCCGACAAGACACCAAGTTTCTTGATGAACTGTCCTTTGTTAAGCGTATCAGTTTCTTCACAGAGAACGATACTATCAACCTCTAGGAAATCACAGTCTTCCTTTGAGAGTAGGACATGAACCGGAGAACGCTTGTATATTCTGGAAGACAACGGATTCCCTTTAATTGTGGGACTAAAGAAGTTGCGCTTATTGTTGCTCGTCACAACGAACGGTCGAATACCGCGCTGCTGATGGCCTGTCGCATTTGACAAATCGACCAACCAAACCTCTCCGACCTTTGGGTCAATATTGTTGTCCATAGTCTTTCACCTCTATAATAGTGTAGCTCCGTTCCATAGCTATATTATACAGGATACTATTACAGAAGTCAATAGGTTTTTGAAAATATTTTTAGTGCCCGTACAACTCAGGATTCTCTGATACGAACACGCTGGTACTATCGAAGATCATCTCATACGCTCTCTCTTTATCGCCCGGCCTAAGCTCTATCCTCCTTACTTCGTAGCATTCTTGCCGCAACTCAACATGACTTTCGTTTCCAAAAAATCCAATACCTTTGACAATTCCATGCGTCTCTACACCAACATCATCAATCTTGTTACAGATCATGTGAACATCCACATCATCACAAACAAAACAGACCCACACTCGCTTTTTTCTTATGTACTTCAAAAAGTTCTCAACCTGTATAACTCCCAAAACCTTTTTCTCACTCATCAAAATACCGCCTCCCGCTCACATAAACAACTTTCAAGTTACATTATACACATCTTTTTGTTTTCGTCAATATATGCCACACCATTTTGTTGTTCAGTTTTATCAAAATTTTAGATGATGCCATTTACTCAGCATCATCCACAACCAGCTTCACGTCATAATAAAACCTTTGTGCGCCAAATTGTCCAGCAAAGGTTGCTCCGCGCTCGTGCCAACTGCCGGGAGCTGCCGCCGGAGTCACAAACCATTGAATAGGTTTGTCTGAAATTTTAGCGCCGTAATCAAACACCATAGACACAGCCAGTTCGTTCTCTGCCGTAACCTTCCTATTATATAAGGAACTATAACCATACTTCTTAAAGACCTGCTGGATGGTTAGACCATCAAGTACAGCGGAATCATAAAGACATTGAGCCACAGCCATCTGACCTTCTAGGCTATCAGCACCTGCTTCGCAAGCAACGATCTGCTCTGCAAGAGCACGCTCGTCATCGGTGAGTTCGCGCTTTCCCTGGCTGAAGTTCACAATCCGCGTCTCAACAACAGTCTCTACAATGACTTCTGGCTCTTTTCCCTCTTGCTGCACAATGCTCACTGCCGGAGGACTACTATTATAAAGGTACAAATTGCTCTGCTTCTGAGTCACCGGGCTGATCTTCGATACAAGATTCCCTGCCAGCAAGCACATTATACACACAATAGCAATACTTTGCTCACGATTCATTAACAAATTAGAGCTAATAAAAATCACTTCCTTTCAAAAATATTGGTTTTATCAAATCGCAAGCCAGACACTCGCATCGTCACATAAATTGTACATTTCTTTCAGCCGGTCATTCACAATCTCTTCGCAAGCTGCATACGATTCCTCTGCATCCATCCAGTAAATTTCATCATGCAACTCAGACGAAAGCTCAGCAAAGTCTTCTCTCCACTCCCAATCTGAAAATCTGGCAACAATTTCGTCATCACACGCCTGCAGCGCAGTAAGAATCTGCTTGCACATATCGATAGTCTTTTCATTCTTTGCAAGAAGTTCGCGTACCATTTTGAACTTAGTGCAAGTCATAATCCAATTTCTTTCCATACTAACACCTCCTAAATCTTAGTTCTTATCTGTTAAATAGTTCTTTGATGTAAAGCGTCTCAAAATTTTTCAGATTGGGATATTCATTTCGAGCCATTCTCTCTGCCTGTTCTTCAACACTCAAAATACTTTCAAAGTCATCATCTACATCAACAACATAGCACATACACTCATGGTCGTGCTTATCATTCCAACCTTCAAAAAGAGCAACAAACTTTTTCATAATGTATCTCCCCTTAAATCTCAGCTTTTATCAAAATCTTTAAAACGGCATGATAATGGCGCACACATATCAATCTGCTCAAGTCTTACCAATTTTTCATTTCCTTTTACTTTGACAAAAACAATTGCTCCACAATCCAAAAATTTATTTACAGTATCAATAGCTCTTTCAAATTCCTTCGTATTATCTTCCATAACACATCCTCCTAAATCTTAACTTTTATAAGCGCAAAAATCAAACAAATCATAAAGAGCATCCTTTAATCCAAGTAACTTCTCTTTATCGTATTTTTTAAGGGCAAACCCACTATCGTCTATCAGACTCCGAAGCTCAAATGCCTTATCTGCAATATGGTAGCGTTCAAAAGTTTCATAATCCATATTATTCTTCACCCTTTCTGTGTTCCATTACCAGCTGCTCACTCTGATCATCGGCATCGGAAAGCGCTCCTAACAGACTAAATGCGTACACCGCATCCAATACCATAAGTAAAATTATCATAATCCACATTATATTAACCTCACATTCTTTTAGCTTGACAAGCTTGTGTTGAGGTTGCCTCAAGCATACACCGCATAAAGATATTATTCAACACAATTATCAAAATTACCAAAATTTTACTAATAATCCTACGTCATCAATAGTTATATCATCGATCCACACATCCTTTTGTCAAGTATCCACAAGAACCCGGATTTTATCACTTTCCGTCCATTGCATCCTCAATCTTGCTATTGATGGAATCAATTTCTCGCATCAGCTTACAGCGATAATCTCCATCCTTATCAAGTTTGAAACACAAATCCTCATCACCACTCTTGTAACCCATGTAGCATCCAGACCGGCACAGGCTTGTCGCATCAAGTGCATCTTGAATCACTCGTGCTTCATTAAGAGTTAACTCAATCTTCATTATCCATCCTCCAAAGAATTTAGGTTTTATTGTTTTCATAAAGCTTTAACATAGTTTCTAGCGAAATAGAATCAAGACTACCATATTGAACCAAATTAAGCGCCATGTAAAAATTTCTTCGAATATTAAAGTCCACTACGTCCTTTATTTCACCTCCTTTTTGAGCGTGATACAAAATATTATTTAACTTAAACAGTTCCTGATAACTCAACTTGACAACGGCATCACCATCTCTACCTTTTGGATTTTCATTTCCATTAAAACTCAAAATATTCATATTTACATCTCCAGTCAAATATCTAAGTCTTTAAAATCAACCACTTCTGATTCACCATCATATTCAACATCTATATTCGATAAATATGTTTTGTGCATCTTTTCACGACGTATAGCAGCTTCCATACTTGGATGTCGAATATCATAAAGCAACTGTTTAAGTTCTTCATCCGTCAAATTATACTCTTCTTGCAACATACTCATATCCACACCTCTCAATCAAAACGCAAACGGACTATTATTCGCTGCTATTATCAGTGCCACATTAAAAGCAAACATTACAAACGCGGTCATCCTTTATCACCCCAATCTCTAAATTCAATATCTACAATAATATTCTCAGGCTCTGTCATGTACTTTCGTGCCAGCAGTTCTACCATGCGTTCCTTATCCCCTAATTTACTTTCTCGTAAAATATACGAGGCAACTCGCTGGCCTCTGTACAAAAATACAGCCCATGCACTTCTCTTTAATGGATTTGTGGTCTTAATCATTCCATCGCTTCCTCCAGAGATGTGGTCACATCACCAAAGTCAAAATCCAGAGCACCAATCATATCACCAAGGGCATCCACAGCATCCGACAGATTCGTGCAAGCATCATCTGCTTTATCGTACCGCTCACTCCCCTGTAGATTCTCCGGCATGTTATCACGATACTCTTCTTCTTCCCACTGAATGTCTTCAACGTCTGATTTTACACTTTCGATCTCTGACACAAGCTCATCTAGCTTCTTACGGATGGAGTCAAAACGGTCAATGGTCTGCTTGATAGCTTTTCTACGAGTGTTATTCATTTTCAAATCTCCTCTCAATCTACAATGCCAAGCTTGCAAATATTTTTCGGATCAGTGATGTACCCAAATGTCAATGTATTACGAAGATATCCTTTGTACTCAAATCCACGGTCACGAGCCGCCAGACGGCACACATCTCGAATCGCAGATTCTCTAGGCCAAGAGACACCAGCCAGCTGATACTTCCACTGAAGATCTCTCAGCTTCTGCCATGTAATAACCGGTTTCTTCTCATCTTCAAAACACAAACCGTTCTGTACGGCATACTTTAGAGCATCACACCGCCTACTCTCTTCTGATGTACAGGTTCCCCATTCTTTTTCCAAACGGCGATATGCTCTATCAAACGGCGCTTGCTTCACACCATCAATCGCAAATGCTGCGCCGAGCAGACCCAAACCAAGTAACAGTCCCATAATTCAAACCTCCATTCACGCTGTTTTTAGCTCTCTTTTAACCAGTGAACGACGTTTTGTTGCATTTTTTAACCAATCGCTTTCGTTAGGAGTTTGCCTATCCACTCTCGTATTACGACCACTCCCTATCGGACACACCCGGCGGTAATCATCAGCAGTCTTACAGCCAAGAGACTCTGCTTCATCCAGAGCTTTTCGCACATAAGCCCATGTACTACCGCCTAGATCAGAACACTTTCCAATCACAGCAAGTACAAGTTCGTCGCCCATGCGCTCAACATATTCTGCCAAAGCTTTCTGCCCAGTAGCACCGAGCTTCCCGATATTCTCTCGAAAAACATCCTCGATAGATTTCGTCGTTGTCGTCTCATCACCAGACGAAGACGATATCTTATCTTTTTCTTTCTCTTTCTCTTTTTCTAGCTTTGTTTTGCTTGCGTTTGCTTCGTTTTGCTTACGCTTGCTTGATGAGCCACCAGCTTTACCAGAAATCCTCTTACCTTCGATGTATTCGGCATCTTTATCCAAATCTCTCTTCACAGCAGGCCACACATACCGCTCATTTCCGTTGAGTTCAGGCTCCGTTCCAGACGATTTATATTTCATCATCGCCAGTACCAGACGCCCCACCTCAGCAGCACTAAGGGGTTCGAAGTAGCTCTCATAAGTATCCCAGATTTTAATATAAGTATCAGCCATAACACACCTCAAGAGTTTTCATGACAGTCCACGCCATAATCAATCCCAGAGTAGTATTCATCATCCACTTCTTCATCCAGACCAATATAGCGAAGCGTAATTGCCTGGCTACTATGATTAAGACTATGCTGTAACCAAGCTAAGGCTTTTACATCATTTGGATGAGATGCAATAAACTGATATCCGAAGGTTTTACGACAACTATGAGAACCAAGCTGGACGGGAAGATTTAATTCCTTACCGACTTGACGCATAATCCTACCAAAAGAATCCACATCAAGCGGATCTCTCGTCTCTTTTGGATTAGCATCATACTTACGGAACACATCAGACTTGCTTACGCTCGTTCCACCGTTTGTTCTCATAGAGCTTTTCCAACTACCTTGCCGAGACGGGAAAAGCCAATCGTCATAAGACAATCCATCAATATTGATATAAGTTTGAATACACTTTAGTGCCGGGGCCGGAACTTTAAGAATGCGATACTTATTTGTTTTCTTTTCCTTAACGCGAAGTTTTGCGTTGAAATTCACCACAACCTTTCCATTCATATCTGTAGCTGCTACATCAGAAACCTTCAAACGAAGTAAATCACTTGCTCTGAATCCTGTGCAACATCCTACATTAAACAAGCACCAGTTGCGGTACTGACGTTTAATCCAGAAATATTCTGAAATACGTTTGATATCCTCTTTGTCTTTAATTGGCTGAACTGACCCATGATTTGCTTCCATACGAGTCAGGCTATAATTCTTTTTAACTACTTTCTGACGTTTTTCTTTATTAGAAGAATCATAGTCAGAAAAATCAAGAGCAACAGTATTTTCGATTTTCTTTTCGTTTTCAAGCGCACTCATCACATTCACCTCAAATTCCATACTTTAAGCAATACTTACCGTAAGATAATCCTTCAGCATCTGCCATTCTCACAATCTCAACAAATGTTGGTTTATGTTTCTTTTTATTCTTGCATCGAATGGATGCCTCATTTCTTATTATCTTACGACATTCATCACAATAGAGCTTTCCACATTTAGGGCCATACCATGTAATGCCACAGCGATTACACGTTATGTTTCCATATACCATCATAATTCACACCTCAAACTTGTCAATTTTCCAATGATGTCGATAGTAATTTCCAGAGCTCTCACTAACAACGGACGCCTCACATGAATCACACCACGTTTCGTCTTGGTTCACACTATTTCCTTCCGAATCCCGGCAATCCTTATAAAGCAAGAACATCTTTTCGGACAACTTCTCTTTATCTTTGTTAATGGTAATAATATTACCTTCCGCGTAAAAATCGCTAGAGTCGATACATTCGTGTAAAATATGAATCGTCATTTTTATGTACCTCAATTCTTTTCAAACAGATCGTTACGAACTTTCGGAGTGAACTGACGAGCGCCAAGCTGCTCAATAGCAGTTTCCAGCTTGCCATCTCCCCACTCTCTGGTTTTTGTGTTCATAACAATTTCAAGCAAAAGCTTTGCATCCTTAGCTTCTCTACGCTTCCGGCGAGCTCTTTTAAGTTCTGCCATAAGCTGATAACCTTGTGCTGCATTCACAGTCTTGAACTCAATAGCGTGTTCAATATCAGCAATCTCATCGCTGGCCGCAGTTAAATCGCCGTAGACTTTGGTGTATAAATCATTGAGACTGCCCATTGTTTTGTCTGTAATCTCAAGATTTTTCTTCAACTCGGTCAACCATTCAGAATCTTCTATGTGAAATGCATATGTATTCGGCTTTGCAGCCGGAGCCGTTATATTCGGACTCTTACTTGCAGCTTCGATTTCATCCATAGACTTCGGTGCATAGTGTCCGTTTTTATACCCGGCGGGAAGTTTGTTAATTTCACAAATCGCCAGTCCCTTAGATTCAAACTGTAATGCCAGATTGATATCACAGGTGGCGCAAATTCGACCTCCCTTCCGTTTCATAATATAGTTGTGACCATTCGAGATTACATACATTACTTACTCTCCTGCTCTTTCATCAGCTCTTTAACCGCTTTCTTGAACATCCGCATAGCCTTGTCATTCTCAAGGAATACTTTTGTCTTGGGACTCGGAACACGACCATGAATACGCTTATACTGCTTCATCATGTTTTCCATCTTAGTGAATCCAATCTTGTTGTAAACCATACGATAGGTTTTATGATAATGAATAGTTTTATCACCGAGTTTTTGAGCCAGCGGTTCAATAATCGGAACCAGACGAGTTGCCGTTTCACTCTGTTTCTTAGGCTTCTCATCCACAACTTCTTTAACTTCAACTTCAACTACAGGATCGTCGTTTACATTCACTTCTGGAGCTGCTTCAATACCCTTCAAAACCGGACAAAGTTCGTTTTGATTTTGATTCTGATGCAGACGCTCAATAGACGCCGCGTACATGTCTGCGACAACAGCACCCATAACGGATTTCCAAGTGGAGTCCTCTTCGATAATATCAATCGTAGAGATTTTTCCACTACGATTCGTTCTCTTAATATACTTTGCACGAGCATCTTCCAAAACGAAACCATAATTACGATTCAGATATTCATAGATTTTGTGAAGCGTCTCTTTGTTCGTGTAGCCTTTGGTGTTTGCAATCACACCAATCTTGCTATACAAATCTTTACGCCAGTCACTCATTTCATCCTGAAAAACATTGCGAGGAGTATAGTTTTTAGCGCGAATCGCGTTATCCATCTGCTTGTCCCTAATCTGATGAACGCACTGAGATACGCTGCTAATCACATTCAGTGCTTCATTGCTAGTAGCGCGAGCTTCCTCAATCTGTTCACTAAGATCTTTGCGAGTGGAATCAAGTTCACTCTGAAGATTCTTCATACTATCAAACAGAGCATGAAGTCTTACATCAATGAACTCCTTACTCAACGCAGCATCCATCTCAGGAGTAGCCAGAACGGTATCGCCACGCATCAGAGATTCCATAATGTCCCAGCAGAAATCCATAAACGCATCAGCCTTCGGTTGACGAGACAGACGACAGATTTCCATAACACCACGCAGATTGTAGCAAATCATTGCACGTTCTACCGTTCTATTTCCTTCAACCCGCATCAATTTGATGCCAGTTGAAAACTTGTCCAAACGATCCGAATTGCGGCTGTGAATAGTGCGAATCATCTTGTCCGGCTCCGCATATTCCAGCGCTGTGCCAATCTGTTCACGGGTCATATAATACTGATGTTTATCATTCTGGTACACATCCACATTCAGTGCACCAAAGGGCTTAGAGGTTATAACGGTCATAGGATTGTTAGTAGCCATTTTGTTTTACTCCTTTTTCATTCATTTAATAACGTATGTACGTTGTTATTTTGTTACTGATTTTTCATAGAAGAACTGTTTTATCAGATTGTGACATAATACCATCCAGTATACTTATCTACACATCCCATTCTCTTATCTTCTTCTGGATCATAAAAACCGGTAGCAGATATTGCTCGTCCAGCCTTTTCATCAATATAATCAGCGACCTTCTGTGCATCTTCATATGTTTTGCATAGAATATTCTCACCATCACACCAACGGTCACAACCATCTTCTGGACAGCAAGGCATATTTCTTACAAAGCGATTCCAAACATCAAAAACATGATTTTCAAATTCACTCATAATCGTCACCTCAAAACTGATACTTCCAGAACAACTTTGCATTGCCAGTGATGGTCTGCAAATAGCCAATGTACTCGTTAAAGGAGCATACGCCCTTCATTTTCATTTTGCGTGCTCCTACAGCTCGTGCAGCTACTTTTGGATCATAATCAACAGCATCAATAAATGCGCCGTCAATCATCTTCTGCTCAAACATCTTAATTTCATTGATATCCATTTTTAAATCTCCTTAATCACCAATGCGTATTCACCGATTCGGTTTACAAACTCCCTACCGTATGTCTTGTACAGTTCATACAAACAGGCCAAATCACCACCACGAAACACTCCAACAATTTCGATTCCCTGGTTGTAAAGTAGTTTTGCTAAGCGAGTAGCCACATAATGCGAATCCTTATTTGTTGCAGCAAAATAAAGATCATCCATTTCTTCGGTAATAACATCGCTCACATCAATAGCTTCAATAAACTCACCATCACTGTCGTAGAATCTTAAATATTCTTCTTCGTTGCAGTTGTTTGCTTTAAAGAGCCCATAGTCATTTTCGATTTCAAGCTTGATTTTCATTTTAGTTCTCCTTACTCAAAATCCCACCATGCGTTAATAGACGTATTCGGAACATAAACCTCTAGCATATGATGACCGTCAGGAATCCATTCAGGCTCATAGCCTTCATCTCGCAGTTCTTTCATCAGACTTTCAAAATCATTATTAACAGACTCTACCGCATCTTCCATTGTTTTGTGCTCTGCACGGTAAGGACCATTACACATCGTATCGTCATAAATGACTGTGATCATTTTTTAAAACCTCGATTTTATTTATTCTTTAAATTCTCGCAAGCCTTGGCAATAATAGCAAGCCCATTACGTCTAAAATCCGCATTGTTAGGATTCTGTGCTTGAATATCCAAATGATATAAAAGCTCTTCCAAGTCTGAGCTGTACTCAACATTTGCCACTCCGCAAAGTATTTCCGCCATTAGTTGAGTGTCATATTTCATTATTCATTCTCCTTTATATTATTATCTTATCTTCATCAAGCGTTTCGGTTTCATACGTTGCATAGACAAGCTCTGTCAGCTTACTGTAACACGTTTTCATCCAGTTAAGTTCCGCATCACGCAGTTCTTTTGTAGGATAGATTTCATGCCCTCTGTATGTATCGCCGTACATAAAGTGTCTAACGGAATATTCAAAATGATAGAACATTAGATAGTGTCCTTTTTGTCTTCATAAAGTGTGTTACCTGCTTCTGTTTCAGCAAATTCAGGTGTACTAATTTTTACGAAGCCAAATTTTTCACAAATCGAATTAGGAACATAGTTATCAAAATCAATTAAATCGAAATCATTACAATTATCTTCGTAGATTTTTCTACCCTCCTCTGTTTTCAGATATTCTTCTGTTGCTTTTTTAACCAAATCAAGGATATCATCATTTTTATTTCTGACATCAAAGAAATAAAACAACGAAGAATAATCATCGTATACTCTTGCAGAAATAAATTTCATCATAATAAAACTCTCCTTTTACACCTCACTAAAATTCGCATTGAAAAGAATCTCATTACCGTATTCAGCAAGAGTATCCTTGAACCACTTTTCGTTCTTCTGCCACCACTGTTCAGCCTGTTGCGGAGTCAACACAATCCCGTTCCGTTTTGCTGCGTCGATAACATCATCAGTACACCAACACGTTGGTGCAAACCAATATTGATCTACACCATCATCTTTTTCCTGCTCGTCTTCAATGTAGTTAGGGCAATAGTCGGTGTAGAAATCCACATCAAAAAGTGTGATAGTCATATCATTGCCGCTTAATTCACGTTCAACGTCAGCTACTTCTTCTCTGAGATACAGCTCAGACATAATACCGTCTTCATGTTCCTGAATCCATTTCTCTGTAATATTGAACTTTTTCGCCAGTTCATCGACCTCAAACACCCAAGCCCCAAAATCCGTATTTTCAGTGCCATGCTTTACCATATAATCAGCAATTTGACGTTCCATCATGTTGTCATCCATTTTATTTTCCTTCTAAAATTCAACATTTATCAAAATTGTAAGTAACTGTCACAACCTTTTCTGCGTCACCAATACGGCATCGATCTTCCTTTAATGCTGTTTCAAGGCCACAACCAACACTGTATGTGATGCCGTTTTCAAGGACATCGGAACCAATAAATCCGAATGCTTTGTCAATCTCCTTCCATTCTCCGTGATCTTCTCGATAAAGCGTATAGCCGTAATTCTCACCGGAAAGATAATCGCTATAAGTCTTAACCTCATCACGCATGATTCGTTCTGCTTCATTTTTGGTATTATCCGAACCATCCGTAATAGCCGTTACAATCCAACCAACATTACTATCGTCCCACGAACCTCTGAACCGGGTATCACAATCCATAGACAAGCCAGAATGGTCATGTAACCAAAGAGGAAGCCATGCAATATGCTTATCAAGAAGAATCTGACAATCATGAATAGAGAATTCACCTGCAACGTATGTAGCAATTTCGTTATACTTCAAACCAACATACATCGGGTTTACAGAAACTTTTTCATTAAAAAGAGTTCCAATACCGCAGATGGCATATCTTTTTTCGTCGCTATAATTTTCATCAACAACGACGCATGTATCTTCCAGCTTCATATTGAAAAGTGCATCAAGAACTTCATCATCAGAGCAATACTTGTAAACCAGATCATTCCAAAATTCTTCTGCCGTACTCGCATCAATCTTATCACCAAGATGATATCGAGAATGAAAACAGGCCATTACGGAATCATGATCGTCCCACCAACGAGGATTATTATCTGCTTCATCATCATGCTGGACATGCAAGCAATACAGATTATCGCCGTAAATCCACTTTATTATTTCGTTGTCATAGCAATATAGAGCAGTCATATTTATTCTCCTTGAAGTTTATTCATACCAATAAGTTTCTTTATCGTCTTCATCGATGTCATCATGATTTGCAGCTGAATAATCTACGCCGTCAATCGTGACATATTCTTCATCAAGCAGCTCCACTACATCTGTATTTGATTCCGACACTTCGATATCGAAAATCTCTTTTGTTTCCGTATTCACCTTGCATTTCGTAGTGATCTCAAAACCACCGTCCCAAACAGAAGTAAACATGGCGTCTTTAATATTTTCAGAGTATTTCGTATCAACCACCTCGCAAATTGCAAAATCCCAGTTTCCATCGCCAAGCTCAAAATGAGCATCTGTCACATAGGCACTGTCATTGTTGATTTCAAAATCAACTTCCGTTTCTCCGCCAGATTGACTCACGATTTGCTCAACACGTTTTCTCATCTCTGCTTGAGCCTCATCAAGAGTTTCAAAATAATCAGGTTCGAAAATTTTCCGTTCGTTAACGGCGATCAAAATATATTTTTTCATATCTAAAATCTCCCTTTTATCGAATCTTATCAACTGTCCACATTGCCCATTCATCAGAATAGTTATCCCAAATCTTAGTCATCATTCCACCATTACCATATGAATAATCAGAATAGTCATAATCTCTACCATCAAAATATTCTTTTGTATTATCAAGTTCTTCTTCGATATATTTTTTTGCTGATTCCATATCGCTGAAAAACATTTCATCTCGATAATCTGTATTATCGGTATATTCAACCTTAATTTGTTTATCCATATTCATTCACCTCTTATGCGCTTGCCTTTTCTTCAAAAGCGTACCAATCAGACCAAATCTTATCGACGTCGCCATTCTTAAAACCGTTCTTGTAATCAGTGAACTCAACATAATAATTGCTTGTCCACTCATTCAGAACGTGTTCATAGATAGCTGCAACACCACGCTTTGTTTCAACTACGAAACTATCAACCAGAACACCCTCAACGTAAGCACCAGTGTATTGTGCTTTATTCTGGTGCATCCAACGGCCAAGAGCACCTGCGTTAAGATAAAACCGTGTCACAATTCATTCTCCTTTACAGTTAATAAATCTGCCAAATGTCTTTGTAGTCATACCCAGAAACAAAATAGGTCGTACCATCTCCATCAATATACGGTTCATGATACTCGTCTTCTTTGTTATCTTCCCATTCCTTGTGATAACTCAGGTACGCATCCATTACACGTTTTTTCATTTCTTTTATTGCTTCATCGTAGCTTTCAAAATTATCCATACCAGCAACATACGCCGACGTTGTTTTGCTACTGTAAATATTGATAAGCAAAAACATAACTCTAGCTCCTTTATTCTTCCATAATCATAGCAAGGACCGGCTCACCGGAATCTTTCAGTTGAAGTTCCAGAATGTCACCATCATCAACAATCTCACACTTGCTTAAATAATCCTGAAGGAAGAACATCTGACATTCTTGCCAGAAGATTTCTTTCGGATCTTCATTCTCACCTACGAACACATTCTTGTGATGGAAAGATTCATTCCAGACCCAACCTTCACCATCAAAACAAGCGTGAACTTCCCTTAAATCCCACATAGTCAATCCTCCCAAATGCCTTCATCTTCAAGATAAATTGCAAGAGTTTTCTTAATTTCTTTCATTTCGCACTCATCAATTTCATACTGCACATAGATATCAAGGTCATTATCGTTGATGCAGTACATTACAGGGAACCACTCATCGCCGTCATCCCTGTCAACAGTTTCAAGTTCTGCGTAACCAATCCTTTTGTCTTTAGCGTACTCATTTTCAATTACAGCCCACATAGTATTTCTCCTTATTTTTGTTACGTTATATCGTTGCTTATTTTGCGAGTTTTACTATAAATCCCACATTTTATACTCCTCTTGTTATTCTCTGAATGCGTTTATCTTCCATCTTTTCATATAGTCAACTGCGTCAATGGCTTCTTTTTTAGTGGACACATGACAACACTCATCCCAGCATCCTATAGCATCATTAAAATAAAGTAGTGTGTAACGAGCATCGAATTCATTACGACGGAAATCATTTAAATGAAACTTGACTCCATACTTTTCAAAGTCACGTTTTATCATTTTATCACCTCAAAATCCCCTTGAGCATCTTTACCATACCTTCGTAATCTTTATCATCTGCACCAAGCATACGAACTGTCATATCAAAATCAACTGTCTGACAATCACTGAAATCGTATTGTTCAATATCGTTGCTACAAGTGTCAGGGTAATGTTCTTCGAGCCTGTCTTTCGTACCACAGTCACAGAAGGTTCCAGAATAATAATCACTGGCCGACTCACCTGTTTTCATGTACACACGGATACCATCTGTGACAATCACTTTAGCGAACCGCTTCATATCTTCTGGCGTAAAGGTCTTATCCATGACATCATACGAATAGACCATGTAACAAGTTTTATCAGGCTCGTAAATATCCTGTTCCTTATCTGCTCCAAACGCTCTAGCGTATCCACCAGCCCATCCACCGCAGAACACAAGAATTTCTTTCCCTGCTTCGATAGCTGCCATATATTCCTCTTCAGGAATCGCTACAATTCTTCCGTTAGGAAAAATAAAACCTTCAAATTCTCTCATTTTATTACCTCATTTGCTCTTTTGAAATCTATTATAGAAAGATTTTTCTAGTTCCCAGAGAAATTTTTTCTGCGCCGTAATTTTGTTAATAACTCTTTCTTTATGGTTGTTTAATTCGGGTTTCCCATTTGTCATTTCAATGGTAGTGTCGATACGATGATTTAACGTATCTTCCCATTCATCGAAAAAATCCATTATATTATTGAAAATATTCTCGTCCATATTAAACACCCATTCCTTTATAGCCCATCATATGTAAACCTTTATGCTTCTTACGACGCATATCATAATAGATTGCTACCGTATTTTTCGGCATATTGTTTCTGAAATACTTTTCTTTGTATTCGCACAGCTTTTTATACTCATCACTTTCACGATGGGCTTTTAACTTTTCGCAATGGTCGTGGCAACCAGGATAACGCTCCGGTGCTACACAATAACGGCAAGGATCAGTCATCGTTGCTCTCCTTTCTACCTGCGGCGTCAAACATCTCTATGATACGTGCTACCCAATCATCATTTTCTGATACATTACAATCAAATTTATCCTCGAATCGTTCTGCTAATTCGTCAGCAAAATCCATAATCTCATCGTGAGAATAACCGTATTCTTCCTCAATCCAATCAGCATTGCCATCAAGCTGATTCTCTGCATCTTCAATACGATACTGATGCTCTTTGTAACGGTACGCTGCTTCAATCTGTTCAGGTGTCATTTCCCAAGACTTACCATTCCAGCTAGTAACAACAATCTTATTTTCGCTATTCATATTGCAAACTCCTCAATCTGTACTAATATCGCCATCTTCAAATCGAATAGCGGCCACATAATCGTCGCTACCTTTCTTAAATCCAACTGTTTGAATGTTTTCAAACGCCGAATTATATTCTGTCATTGATACTAAATCGTCCCAGCTTGCATATTTTCCGTCTTTTGAAAAGAAAACACCAACACCAGGATATTCATCAGCACCACCCGTAGGAACACACACGAGATATCCGTTTGGAATTTTAACTTTCATGTCATTTTCGGTGATTGAAATCATATTGCAAGCTCCTTTTCTCTTGTAAACTTAATCACCAACGCATTCACGTTGGCCGCTTCAATCGTGCTTGCTCTTGCATCCTCATGGTTACCAGCTCTAAGGAATGAAACACTCTGATCCATCAGCTTGCGCCGATAAGAAGAAAGAGCTGCGAGAATAATATTCTTTTCAATGTTGGTCATGTTCTTTTTCCTCCTGCTCACGTTCCTTGTGAAATTTTCGCACTTCTTCCCAAAAATCAAACGGACTAGAATTGTGATGAACAAGCTCCATGTATTCTTTTCTACTGTTAAGATGGTTTATGTTAGTATCCATTTCTATCACCTCAATTTTCATCGCTCAGGTTCTGGCAAAAACTTAAATAAAAATCAATGTCGAAATCCTCCACAGTGCCATCAGGAGAAAAATCATAGAGCACATCTGCAACCGCTTCGTGTTTATAAAGAGCATCTACAATCTCGTCACGGAATGCCGTAACCCAGTTTTTTGTTACATTGAATTTTCTGGTGATCTCGTAAATATAGATGATCCAATTACCTTCTGTGGTGCTTCTTGTTCCACTTTCGACCATCCAGTCAGAAATACTGTTAATCATCCAATCGGTAACTTGTTTTACAGTTTCGCTAGTATACATTTTCTATTACCTCAATCAAAACTGAACCACTTCATGTTTTGCCTTTTCCAGCATCTCTTTCTCTTGTTCTTCAAGACGCTCAACCTCGCACAAAACATCACGAATGCCAAAGATAATCAAATCACGATCTCGTTCACGTTCTGCTCTATGTACTGGATTGTTTTTACAAGATCCTTCGCACAAGTTATTTTCTCTTGCAATCAAATTATCAATCGCATACTTCAAAACACGCTTATCTTTTTCAGTCATATTTATCACCTCAATCATTGTAAAATATCTGTTTTATCACATATCCATATCGACAGCAATGATATCTTTCGGTCCACTGTTATCAATAATATCGAGGCCACGGTAACAAACAGGATTTTCCAATTCGTGCCAATCACGAAACTCCGTATCATCATAGACACCAAAAACCAACTCCGTGTTCTCGTCGTAGCCGATCAGGTTCAGACGGTTAATAAACTCGATAACTTTCATAATATTTTCATCTCCTATAAAAGCATGATTTTAATTATATTAGTTAACCAATTTGAGCTACATTTTCTATGGTATAATCACCGTAATTGCTACCAAAGAGAATCTTTGCGTTAGGATTAAGAGTAGATAAGACCTCGATTAACTCTTTGACCGTCATAGTCTTAGCGTTATGCTCAAAAATATCGAGTTGTGCATAACCATCATGATTAACTCCATTGATGTATACGAATTCCATACGATTGCTTCCTTTCCTTTTAATATTTTTATGCTTTCGCACTCTGGTAGCGGTTATGTCTGCCCTAGTACCGCTAATCACCTAGCATCTGCTGCTTATACCACCCAGACTTGATTTCTTATGTAGTCCTCAATATCTGCCGGATATCCATTGCGCTGGATGTACTGACACAGAACACGCTGAACATCTCTGTTATCTCCGTAATCCATTGCAATAGAGATATCATCGCCGTGTGTACCAACACCCAGACGTTCATACTTTCTGACTTCAAGATAGAAATCATGTGCGCTGTAGTGTCTGCCGTCCTTACGGTCAAGAATTGAATCGATAATCAAAAATTTCACCCTCCTGATTTTCCTGTTCCTCAATATGAACCAAACACTTCATGATGCCTAATATGCTGTTGCAACGTCATTGGTTTATAAACATTCCTTGCATTAGGATTCGGACGATACCAATGAATAATTTTCCCATCATTCAAAAAATAGCAAGTAACAATACTACCATTACATAATGCTTTAATCGATTTTACACCAGCCGGAAGTTCAGACAATTTCCAGAAATATTTTTCTTCTTTAAACTCATGACTCAAAGAAAATCTTGCGATTCCATTTTCCATTCCAAGATAGCAAGTTCTGAATCCAACTACGTTTTCAAAGAAATGCAGTTGTTCCAATGAATCAAATTCAGCTAAATACCACTGCCAATTTTTATGTATTATAATTTTTGTACGGTGCTTTTCGTTAATACTTTTTGCAATAGTCATATAGTTCCTGTTCCAGTAAAAATCATTCTTCATTTTCAATCACTCCCTCATCAATCATATTTTTATAGAAATCATCATCCAGAATTTGTTCTCCACACCAATTTACAAATAATCTTGCAACGTCCTCACCAGACATTTTAACCAGTGCATCCCACATCTTTTTCTGAACATCAGTCATCGTTTATCCCCTCCAAATAGATCTCTTAGTGTCAAAAATACCCTCTGACGTATCGCCATCACTTTCGGTGTAGAAATAAATCATATCTGTACCATCAGCTTTTTCGATGTGAAAGTATTTTGCATTCTTGACAATTTCCTTTTCACGCCAACCAGCAGTATTCAAAAGATTACTTTTGCTAAGGAATGTAAATGTTGCAACAATCTTTTCGTCACCTGCGCCATTGATTGTCGTTATTACAGTAGGCACAGCTCCTGCCGGTGTTCTATTCCATTCAGCTTCACAAGAAGCATGAGGACCAAAGAAATCATCATCAAAGAACGGAATTGCTGTAATGTAGTTTGTGTAAAATGTAGACGAAACCACTTCTTCCTTTGTTTCTTCCGGTACAAGAACCATCTCCCCAAAATCATTTTTCTTATAACGAACCTCACTCATAAGAATCAGGCAACTATCACTTGTGTAGTGAAAATTCTCGTAATCATAGTTATTGCATTTCATACTCACATCTCCTTATTCTCTGTTTTTACTTGCCATCTCAATTATCTTGTCGATATTGTTTTCGAGTAAAAATTCCATATCCTGCATATGAATCGCAAGAATTTCTTTCAGCTCTTTTTTTACAGCCTGTTCTGTAATTTTGGGACAGTTGCAATGCACTGTCAGAATCAAATCATCAAACGTGATACCATCCAGAAGATTGTCGCTCACAACCATATCGTCACCAAGTTTCCAATTCCGTTCCATTTTATAGCCCTCCTCTCGTATCCTGTATTATATAGCTATACGGTAAAAATAAAAGTCCTTTGATGGACTGCCCTTTATAGCTATAGAATACAGGATACTGCTGATTTTGTCAAGCACTAAAATGTAGATTTTATTAACGTCACATTTTAATGCGTCAATACGTTTTATTTTCGTGACCATTCTGTGAATATCAATCAACATCCACTTCATCAGGCCGTGCCCACAAAACATCCTCGATGGTATCATCGTAGATGGTTTCTGTTCCATTGCTGTTCATAATCATGGTCACATTCTGACCATCTGCCGGTGTTTCTTCCATGCTTGCATAAGAATACAGCCATTCCTCGCCGTTCTCATCAATAACATGGATGGTCTTAATTCCGTTGCGGAATACTTCGATTTCATCCACGCTACCGGCCAGGACATAACGATTATCCAGGCGAGTTTTCATAGGCTCTGCTGCGTTTGCAGTCATACAGTTTGCAAGAATGGAAACACCAGCCACAACAGTAGCCAGGATGACGGACAGCTTATTCTGAGTAAGTTTCATTTTATGTATCTCCTTTTCAATCTTTCAAACCAAATAATTTCATACCAGCAGATCCCATGTCTGCCGGATACAGATTCACAACACGATTGTCGTAAAATTCTGCAATCAGGTTGCCACTGCAGATATCCATATAAGCATCATCCATAGACAGACCAGAAAAATCTGCTGCGTTGTAGTCATCCACATCCATACTAGGACACCCGTACTGTGCCTCTTGGTAGAATGTTTTAGTAAATTCCACCCTATCATTGTTATTACAGGGGATTCTAACAGCAAACAGCTTTTTCAAGCCATTCTGACCAAAAACTGCAACACAGACGCCGCCTGCATTGTTCTCATACACTTCAACACTTGCTCTCATTTTCATTTTCTCCTTTCTTAATGACCCCAACGGCAAACAATAACGCCGTTGATCCAGATGGAAATGTTTGCACCCTGCCGATACCACTCGACAGCTTCACGATGAATGTTAGTGATAACACCTGTTTCATCGTTCATGAACCATTGACCTTTTTTCATCTTGTATTCTCCTTTACACAATTTCATAATAACCATCACGGCCTCTGAATGTTTTATCCGTGAAGTCTGATTTCTTGTAAATATGTTTGAGCTGTACCCACTTTAATACAGTAGGTTCTCTACGGAATGACTTCCAAAGTGGTTCTGCCGCATAAGGAAGACAACTGAAATACCATTCGTTTTCAGTGTCACAATAGAAGTCTGCAACATCACAATATGTTCCCCACTCTGTCCCGTCGCTCATGAACACAAGACACGGACCAGTTAATGACGATCCTTCTGCATTCTGAGGAAGTTCTACAGCTGCATCATGAATCTTTTCTGCCGGAACATTGAAAAACCGTTCTTCTGCTCTTTTTACGCAGTCAACATAATACGGATTAGAGAAAAACGGACGCTTCTTTTCATATTCTGCGAATGTAATTTTACGCATAGTTTTCACGCTCCTTAAAACATATCTTTTATTCTGACGGCATTCCAAAGACTTCAATATAAGCCTTCTTGACTGCCGTTGTGATATGCGAATCATGTACGTTATATTTATCGTACCACCCACAAATCGTACCAGAAGTGTACACATACCTGAGTAAATCCCACGCAATCCTGGTTAACAGGTCATTGTACTCATGCTCTGCAATGACGCTCTTAACATATTTCTGCCAAGCGTCTGCGTTAGTCGTTTTCACATACTGAAAGCGATTAACAATATCGGGGTAAACATGATCAAGTTTCATCAGTTCAACCATCCTTTCCATTCTGCCACACCCATAGCGATGGCACCCAGAACAAACACCCACATCATAGGCGCAATACATCCGGCCTGATATGCCGAATAGCCAAAGAACATGAGAAGCGATTTCATAACAAACATCCTTTCTTATTCAATCCAGCATTTTGCAGTGCTGACGTATTCAACACCGGCTTCTACCAGGGCTTCCTGATAGATTTTCACAAGCTCTGTATCACCAAACTTTATGGCAATATCGAGAGCCGATTCAATAGCCAAAATTGCCATGGTAGAACTCCTCTTTTATAGTTGTTTTCATTTGCATATTCTGCATAATATTTGCATATTTATACAATTTTGAGCATAAAGAAAACGCCTTGCGATAAATTCACAAGACGTTTATTGTAAAGCGGTTCCACTTTACGCTTATTCTGTTCAAGAATTGGATTCTGCCGGGGAAAGTGTCAATTCATTATTGACAATTTTCTTTACCAGCTGAGAAACATTTGTGCATCCATAAAGAGGAAGAATTTCAGTTTCCAGCTTTTCGCCTTCTGCCGGAGTAAGAACACAAGCCTTTTGCCACTTGTAAGATTTGTTTCGCGCTTTCATAGCGGCAACAAGCTCTTCTTTGCTCATGTTGTCGTACTTGCTTGCCATAGTTGCACCACCTTTTGATGCAATTATAGCAAACTTTTCACTCTTACGCAAGTTCTGACCGCTTGAAACAGTTGCTGACATGATTCACCTTGCCTTTCTACCAGAAGGTACAGGGAAAACAGGCTCAAGAGGACGCATATCACCACGGATTTTTCCAGCACCGCTGCCATCCATGTACTCTGCAATCTTACCATAGACCTTCTGAGGCCGTCTGTTCATCTCGATAGTTTTCCCATAGATCAGGCTGGATGCATTGTTATACTCTGCCGTAAAGGAATCAGTGCGAGTACGGAAAGCCTTAGTGTGTTTCGCTGCCTTCTTACTCTTGCGATTTGCACTAGCAGACCCAGTGCCAGCAAAACGTGCTGCGTAGCGTCCAGCTTTCTTGCGTTCTGATTTCACTGCCATATCAAAATGGACGATCTCAGGATTTACGCCGATAGGTTCACTCTTAACGAAGTCAACAACGGTCTGATTATAGGATTTCTCCCACGGAACCAAACCTTTACCAGAACGCCAAACCATGCCGATTTGATTCACTCTGACGATTGCGATAAAGCGCAATCCCTCTGCGGTCTGACCATAGTATGCACCAGACGGCACAGAATGACCGTCAAACTTAATTTGACGATTTGCATGGTTCTTGCACAGAAACTTTTGCATAGTATTCCCTTCTTTCGATTGATAGTGACGGCATTTCTGCCGTAGTGGTAAGGGTTACGTCTTCCCTAGTACCCTTAGTCGCCTAGCATCTATGTAGAATTCTTGCGTGTTCACAGTAGTTGTGTAGTTCACTTACAGGGTCTCTTCTGCGCTGAAGTCGTTAGTGAAGTCCTTGCTCTGAAGGTCTGCCAGCTTAGTCTGAGCAGATTCCAGGCTCTTCTTAACGTCTGCCAAATCCTTTTCCATGCCCTGCACAGCTTTCATCTTCTTTTCCAGGGTTTTTGCGTTGGTGTCCTTCTTGCTCTTGAGAGAGTCAAGTTCCTTCTTTGCAGAGGACAGCACTTCTTCTGCATTTTCCAGGGTCTTAGTAAGGCGCACAACTTTAGAGGACAGCTTGCGGACACTTGCACGGCGGTCACGCTCTGCCATAGAGAGCATAGCAACACCGCTTGCGTTGGCACTAAACCATGCTTCAACCCACTTGACAAACTTGGTCTGAGATTCTGCTTCCGTGTCGTAGCCGTGGCCTGCGGTGGTAGCGGTGAATGCACGCACCTTTCCCACGCTCTGCTCAATGAACTGCTCAACAGTGAAGGTCGCAAAGACGTCATTGACTTTGAAGGTATCGCCCATGATAGAGGTGGTAAGGCTTGCCAGATCGTTGAAGTAGAAGGTCTTAATTTTCTGAACAGAGTCCGCGTCTGCGGCATAGCGTGCCAGCAAATCAGCGTCCAGATAGACAGCACGGACGGCCTTGCAATAGGTCTCGTACTGCTCTGCGGTGATACCCTTCAGACAGTCTCTGCCCAGGGCCTTCTCAGAGGTGTTGACTTCCTTGCCGCCCTTCTTGAAAAGGGCAACGGCGGCACCGGTGGTGCGGTTCTTCTCTGCGGCTGCGGTAGCGTTGAAGTTGATAGCGGACAGAATGGTAGTAGTAGACATAGTATTTTCTCCTTTTATGTGTTATAATGTGTGTATGGACTTCTTGCTATTATGAGCAAGCCAAGTGCTACAGACAAAATTCTAGGTTCTGCCTGTAGCCTATGGTTCGCCCACGATGGGCAAATATGTATACTGTAAAGCATGGTTTACCCTCTGTCTGCCAAAAACAGCCCTTCAACCATGCCTGCTATTATTTAATTGTCACGGAAAACTGTTTATTTCTGCTATTGTCTGCGACAAGTCCAAACTTTTGAAGTCCAAACAAAAAGCGCCAAACTTTTGAAGTCCAGCGCCGTCTATTGCGTATCTTTGCAAAAATATTCTGTTTTCTCAACCATGCAAGGTTGCATTGTACCGCCTAAAAGTAACAAACTGATAGCTTGCGTTTGAAACGTTGCCAAAACTTGCGTTTTGGATTCTTTCAAAACGGTTAAATTGTGTTTCTTCTTCCAGCGCATTTTTGTCAATCTGGAATCGGTTTCGGCCTGTTTTGCAAGGTAAACCACTTGAACAAATACGGAATCCATACCGCCTTGCCCGCCGTGTCATTTGTTTTAGTCGTTCGATTGATTGAAAGACTGTTTTGTGTACACGTCTAAAACCGTTTTATCCTCTCTCCCGCCTGTTAAGCGTGGTATTTTGCATGAGCGCCATTCCGTACTATTTGCTTTTGCACTTCCTTTCGTTCGGGGAATGACCGCTTGCTTTCAAACGATTTGCTGAAAAAACTTTTCCGCACTTTCCAGCTATGCGTTATTCGGGAAGTCGTTCAACCTTTCGGCCTTTCGCTTTCCGTGTCTATACTTTACCACGTTTAACCATGGTTGAACATATACTTTTGTTGTAAACACATGGACAAAACGCGCAAGAATTATAGATTTTTATAAAATGGCGGTATATCGTTAAAAATTATATTTTGGCAAGTCGTGGGTGTTTTTGGCCGGAATAAGGATAAAATATAATATAATTACCTTATATGGGAAAAAGAATGGTATATCAAAAATATATAGGCGGTATATGGAATAGTATATAAGATATGAAACACCCGGCAACGTGTCAATAATCAGCGAACAAAAGAAACACCCGGCAACGTGTAAGATTGAATTGAAATAGTTAAAACTTTTTAACTTTTGTTGCTCCTGTTTTCAGATACTAGATACCGCCAAAAACCCCGCCTTGCCCTTGCCCTGTTGAGTGTCGTATTTTGAGCATTTCCGGCACTGGATGGGATGGGGCATACTTTTCATTTTTTGGATAATTCCCGCAGCAGGATGAGCCCCCAGTACATCTTTCTTATTCATAATCATCAATTATCAATTTGTTATATTCCATATTGCTATACAATTTGCACAACAATCTCCACAAAAATTACCTTCTTTCCAACTCCTATCAAACCCTTCAAATATCACTCTTATTTCCCATCCCAGCACTCCATCTCACTCTCTACTATCTCCTACCCTACCCCGGGTACACTTTCCTCTGACAAAAATATCTCAAAATACACCCCTATACCCTCTTCTACATGCACCCACAAATCACTCACTTTTCCACCCAAAATACCTAAAAATGGCTTAAAATCGCTATTTTTCAATCGGTAGATAATTCGGTAACTAGCTAGAATTTAACGTATTTTCGTTATATTTTAGCTAGTTTTTCTTTTTATTTGTACCTTTTTACCCATTATTTTGTTCCTTTTTGGTCCAATAAAAGCCGAAAAAGCTAGGATTCATGCGGGTTTTCCCGATGTGTACCCGAAATGTACCGAAAACGACCATTCTTCGGAGCATAAAGTACCTATTTATACCCATCTGTACTTCCCTATCGCTATAAATGGACTGATCTGGCATCCAAGCAGCACTTTCAGGGACTCTAAAGACCTACAAGGAGCATGATTGTAGCCTTTGGCAGCTTATACAGAACATATGGAGCATATAGAGCATCTGGATGTCATTCATAGAGAACAATACCTCCCAGAAACATACCTTATTATAATAGGCGCTAAGAATGTTCGTATCCTGTATTAGATAGCTATTGAATTTTTGGCATTCTCATGGTATAATGAGTGTAGATAGCTATACAATACAGGATACGGTAAAGGAGATAATGATAGGATGGTTGTGGTTGGCATTGATGGTAGTCCTCCCGGACAAGCCGCAAGCGGTCCCTGCCTCTGGCAGGAAAATGTTATCGATGGTCAGCTACGGTCGCAAGCGACCTTTCGCAGACATCGCTAACATTTTTGAAGGAATTGGATTCTTAAAAGTATTCGTACTCGTACTGACAATCATGTATCTTCATACATAGATATAATACAGACTCGTCAGTACGAATATATTACAAAATAGTTACAAAATAATATACATGGGAGGTTCTATGGAGCAAAAAAATTATGGGGTCTTACCGGAAGTGGTCAGTAAATTAAAAGCTGGTCAGGTGTTTTCAAATTTTTTAGAGTTATCTAAATATCTTGACGTCTTCAACAAGAACGGAAAACCACTTGAAGGCAATAGTCGGAAACATTTCTTGAATGAGCTCAATCGGTTTGTCGAACTTCGGAAGAATGGAAAGAGTTTTGTCGTCGTCAAAGTACGTCCAAAAGATGAGATACTTCCACCATTGCAAACTAGAAATAAAGGAAAGTTCTCATTGCGTCTGCAGAACCAGATTGCTTACCACTTACTTAAAGAATGTGATGGCAGTAGTTGGATGGAGTTCTTTTGGACACCAACTGCAATACTACGAGCGTGTGGAATGACCAATAAGAATTTTTATCAATATCCAGAAGACCTACATGGTGAGGATACCTTTTGGGCTGAGATAATTGGCACACCATTAGAAAATATTGCTCGTGAGCAAATGGATGAGTTCAGAGAGAATTTAGCAGCGGATGCTGAGACATTTCAACAATGTACTAAATCTACAATGGTTGGGTACATTGAGTCTGCGCTCAAATCTATGGCAAAAAACAAGGAAATATTTTTTGAAGACTGCCCTGCTGTCTTTATAAACCATGACCCAGAAGAATACCACATTCCTTCTGAAGACCAAAAGGCCATTTACATGAAGATGTATACGAATGTGCTTCATGAGTTCTACACGTCATCTGGTCGAGTGTGCCAGAGTGAACAAGACGTATTTCTGACCGGACGGCTTCATGAGTTCTATGAAGAATTAGATAATAGATTCAAGGAAATTTTTACATATGACCTAGCACGACCGATGTACCATATTACGATTGAGCCAAACTCGTTAAAGCGATCTGCTGCACGGACAGAATATAAATTGCAACAGCAATGCTTTCATGAGATGAACGATGCGATGTGTGAGAATATTCCAACGCTTTCTGCCGTCAGAAGAGGTAGAGCGGTATTAGAGGAGAATCCAGAATACTATAATGATGCCTCCCAACCTCCCTTTCGTTTTGTGCATAGGCAGTTGAGTGATGAGGTTCTTCAGCTCTTTATAGATGGAATGATTCGTGTTTCTGCGAATTCTGGAATTCCTCGTGCTGGATTTAAATGGTATGGTTCTTATAAAAGGTAAGGAGAGTTTATGAATAAAATTTATAATATAACACAAGATATGGCTGATAAATTATATGAAGGCCAGGTTTTTAAAAATTTCCGTGCATTGTCTGAATATTTAAATATTTTGGATAGGAATGGATGTGCGGTATACGGTAGTAGCAAAAGACAGATTATGGCCGAATTAAACAGATATGTTGTACTAGAAAAAGAAAAAGGAAGCTTCTGCTACACTGTAAAAAAGATTCGTCCAAAGACTGAAATTTTATCTCCTAGACCAAAGGGCGGGAATAATAAATACGGTTCAAACATCAAAGAAATCATTCGGTATCAATTATCTAAAATTTCACCGGAAGTTGAAAATGGTAATATTGATGTATTTTGGACATTGGATAATATAGCAAAAGCTTGCGGAATGATAAATGAAGATTTCGACAAGCCTTACACTCAAGTCTATGGTGATGAAGTAAGAGTCACGGATATTATTAACTTTAAAAGAAAGGTACGCAGTTCACTTAAAGAATACATTTATTATGCATTGGAAGAAATGAAGAAAAATAAAGAGTTCATCTCTTGCAATTATACTCCTGTTTTTATTAGCAAAGAGTTAGGTTGCGATAAACTTCATATTCCTACAGAAGTAGAGTTACAAGACTATAACAATTTGTTTAGCAAGGTTGTCCATAGTTTTAAAAAATCTTCAGGTGAAGAATGTGAGAACGAGCAAGACATTTTCTTGAGTGGGAAATCATCGTATTTTTATAATGAATTACAAAATAAATTTACAGATATATTTCCGTATGATTCAGTTTATTCTATGTATCATATTATAATTGATACAACTTCTATTAAACGTATGCGGAATAATACAAATGAGGAAACCTGTTTAGAGTGTGTTCACCGTTTAAATGACGCCATTTGCGAGAATATTCCGAAACTAGCAAATATAAAGCGCGGAAGAAAAGTACGAGAAGAATACATCGTATACACTCAAAATGGTGCGGAGACGTGTAGTGATTATGTTGAGAAATCTTTAGGTAAAACTGTTATTGAAAAATTAGTGTATGCATTGATTTACATTCCAAATGAACAAAAAATTCCATGTGAAAATTATATTTATAATGAGGTAGCCGAAAATGAATTTTGATAACCCCTACTGGATTGATTTAAAGGTAACCTACGAATTCTACCAAGCTGCTGGACGCTTGCCAGAGTTTCACAAAAAACATGTTTGTACGAAATGCAGGTACGAGATTCCGTGTTTTACGACTTGTGATGAAGTGCGATGCAAATGCCGAGAATTTAAGCCTAAGACTGTGCGGAAGACTGATAAGTATTTACATATCAATGATTTCATGAACGATGTAGCCGCATTTGAGGCTGCTAGAAATATTTAAGGAGAATTGCATAAATGGATGAGAAAGATATTTTTGGTTATGATGCAAGTGAGAATGTATCTATATCAAAAATTGCTGAGTGGTATAGTGGCTTGAGTGCTAGAAAGTTAAACAACTTTTTGGGGAAATGTGGCGTAATATATCGAGACAAAGGAACTAAATCATGGATTGTTACTGATAAGTATAAGGATGTCGGATATGCCGTCTCGGAAATTACTGTATTTAAGGACGTAGTGGAAGGCCATACATATCTTCTCTGGACAGGCAAAGGACGCGAATTTATTTATCAGTTAATAAAGGATGAATATGGACTTCTTCCAAATAGCAAGAATGGTAATAATACAGGCTCTGATGTGAAAATCGCTAGTAACGATACTGCAATTGTTGATGATTCTGACGGGTGTATCTCAATCTTAGATTTTGTACATATTCTGAGCAAAAATGGGATTCTTGTTGGTGGTCGCATCCCACATCAAAATAATGTATTTGAGACCCTAAGAGAAAAAGGATTTCTTAATAAGACAAGAGGGTTATATTGGAATACTCCGTATCGAGACTTTGATTGTTTTGGATATTTTAAGGTTGTTAAAAAGAGAACTCCAAAAGGTAAGTTTAGGTATGTTACACGACTTACACCAAAGGGACAGGCGTTCTTTTTGAGATATTTTAAGAAGCTGATGGACGAGAAAGATTCCGTCTATGGTGAATGGGGACAATAAGGAGGGTTAAGAGATGCGTATCCAGATTGGTAAATACATTATTAAAAATTGTGACGAGCGGAATCTCGTTATCGTTGAGCAGCGGCCAGCTGGCAAGAATCCAAAGACTGGTGAGATGGGCACCGGCGTAAAGGAGGTTACGGTCGGCTATTACCCGAACCTTGAATGGGCTTTACATAAGATTAAGAATTTGGATATTTCCGAGAGTGATGCTGACACCGTGGATGTTTTACTGGCAGAGCTTGAACAGATTGATGAGACGATTCGCCTGGTTGTTGAGGAGGTTAAGTGATGGATAAGTTTGTAAATGCAACACGATTGATTGGCGTCCTCGATAGTGCCATCGCTCGCCCTAGTGACAGAGGTAACGCAAAGTCTATTGATGATATGTGGTGCGATATGGCAATGCAATACACAAAGCGCATTCTTGAAGAAGAGATATCTGCTGGCGGTGAGTTCCGTCGAGTGGTTCATGCTCACTGGATTGAGCATTTTGAAGATTTTGGAGAAAGCTTCTTTATTGAATGCTCGGTTTGTCATTCTAGCAAAAATGTCGATGAATCAAAGTTTTGTCCTGATTGTGGAGCTGTTATGGACGAGGAGGTTAAGTAATGCGCACTTACGAGGATGTTGATGCGGAAATTAAGTATTTAATTCGGGATATGAATTATGCCAGCCTGACTCGCCGGGAGTATGAGTCAGCTGAAGATTATCTGGACGAGCTCTATCAGGAGCGCGAACGACTTTGGCTCAAGGCCATGGAAGATGGCGAGAGCTGCTATCTGTAAAAGCCTAATTTTATATTTTTTCTTTATAGCTAAGTAACACAGGATACGTTTTAGAAGAATACGGAGGTGACTGCCGAATGGCAAAGCAGCAAACTTGCCAGAAGTTTGTTTTTAAGATTCATACGAAGCGTCTGGTTGAAGCAAAATGGGATTTGACCCTACCATTGGATGAAGCCAGACGAAATCACGAAATTATCTCGCTGGCTGATAGCACTGTTTTACGATGGATTGATGAGTTGAATGGTGTTACGGATGCAGAGGCTAAGGCACGGAGTATCAAGCGCAGAATCAAGATGCTGCGGAATGAACCATCATGTTTAGAGAACCGCCGGGAGATTCGGAGGTTATATACTGAGCTGGATGCAGTTCAGTTTAAGCCGGATTATATGTGTTTGGTGGTTGATAAGAAGAATGATTACCGCCGGGCATGTTCTTCCAAGGGGTTCAAAATCAATGGAATTACGTATCGCCGTCTGGTTGGGACTACCGGTGGCGTTAAGAATAGTACGATTGTGTTTGTGAGCGACCGTCTTGTTGATGAGATCCGTAAGCGAATCGATAATGGCCGTAACAAGGGAATTGAGTTTATTCCGGCAAAGCTAGAAGCTTATAGAGCACTTGCCTGTTCCGCTTCCATTCCAGTCACTGACCCTGATGGTGTGCTTGTTGTAGATGATTGCTTCACGCACTTTAAAGATCATGTAATCGTTCTGGACGACGGAGTCTCCGGCGAGCCTACGATGGTAGAGGACATGGAGCATGATTGTGAACTGTGCGCCAGCGATGGCTTTGGTCTTATTAGCTATGACCTTGCTCAACAGTGGAGTGAAGATTTGAAACTCCCTGCTACCGCATCTGGCTTCTGTGTACGGAATGCTTTTTGTAAAGGTATGTTGTTCCCTTTCCCTTTCCGTGAGTTTGCCAAGAAGGTTGCCAAAAAGAACATGATTAAGGATTCTTGGGGAAACTACAAGGACATCAATCGTGTTCAGGTAATTCTTACGACATCCATGTTGAAGCTCTGGGATAGTTACCACAGCTGTGAGGACTACTTTGAGAATTGCCGAGAGAATCATTATCACTTCTCTGTAACAAAGACTTGTGAGTTAGAGCTTGATGAAGAGCGTAACCTGAATTATCAGTTTATCCAAAGCTATCAGCTTACGAATGATGAGATTCGGGAACTCGTGAAGCCAACTTTGGATGAAACCAAGGGTGTCATGGGCGGTGACTGGCGTAAAGCGCTGCTGTACCTGCGTGGAAGTGGGATGCGTGATGACCCGAATTACATAAACAGTCTGGAGAATGATTACATAAAGGCTCTTATGATTGAGCCGAAAATGATTGATGACCCTTATGTTCAAAATCGGATTCGGTATTTCATTAAGAAACGGATTTCCCAAGCAAAAACGGGTGTTGTAAAGGTGCGAGGGAATTTCCAAGTTGCAAGTGGAGACCCTTATGCGCTTTGCCAATCCATCTTTGGAATGGAAGTCACTGGATTGTTAAAAGCTGGTGAGATTTACAGCCGGTTCTGGAATGATAGAGATGTTAAGAGAGTTGCTTGTTTCAGAGCACCGATGTCATGTCATAACAATATTGTTCTTCGGAATCTGAACCCTAATGATGATTGTAAAAACTGGTATCGTTATATGAAGACGGTAACAATTCTTAGTGCATGGGACAATACCTGTGCTGCTTTGAATGGCGCAGATTTTGATGGTGATCTTATTTTTAGCACAGATAATAATGTGCTTATTAGGAATAAAAGAGAGACACCGACTCTTTTGTGTGTTCAGAAAAAAGGAGAAAAGAAGATTCCTACTGAGGATGATTTAGCAGAATCGAATGCTGCTGGATTTGGCAATGACGTTGGTTCGACAACGAACCACATTACCTCAATGGGTGATGTTCAAAGCCAGTTTGAGCCGGGAAGCCGAGAGTATGAAGAACTGGATTATCGTATCATGTGTGGTCAGCTATATCAGCAGAATGTTTTGGACGCTGTGAAAGGGGTTAAATGCAAGCCAATGCCACGGTATTGGTACGATTTAAAAGCTTGTACTGTTAAAGACGATGATAATCCTGACACCATTGAGGATAAGAAGCTTTGGAGTAGTATTTGCGCATGGCGTAAGCCATACTTTATGAGCTACATCTACCCTGCTCAGATGCGTGATTACAAGCAGTATGTTGCCGCAGCTCGCAAGCGCATCAAGTGGGATGGATTTGCCGGTCTGGATGAGATTATGCAAAAGACCGTCAAGGACGATGTGGATGAAATGGTTATCCAGTATTACCTCTATCGGATGCCGGTCGGAATCAATTCTTGTACCATGAACCGCCTATGCTGGACTGTTGAGGACGAGCTGGAAGATTTTGAAGAAGAACTCAAGATAAAGCGCAAGTTTGATTACGACTCGCTCAAGTCTGGTGTTGAGTATACCAACTCTCAGTATTATGGCATCCGCTCTATCTTTAAGGACTACTTGAGGTTTGCTCGTGGTAACGCAATCCATTCTGGCAACGGAAATAATAATAAGGAAACCGGCGCAGACCGCAAGGAGCGAATTGCGCTGTATCAGGAAAGTATGTTCCGCAATCTTCACGATAAGTGTTCTAATGACGATGTGCTTTGCGACATTCTGCTTGATCTTTGTAAAAAGAATGCATCCAGTGTTGCATTCGTCTGGGAGTTGTTTCATGATACTTTGATTAAACGCTTATTGGAACGCCATAATGGTATGGTGCATTCTCTTGTGCAGGATGAGAATGGCGATATTGAATATGACGGCAAGCGTTTCAAGGATGTGTTGGTTGACATGAATAGCAAGGAGGATGCGGATGATTGTATTGAATGAAGTTCTTTACGCTGAAGAGTGGCTAGAGAAGGATGTGCCTTGGAAGAAAGCGGGGCATGTTTTGTATTATGTAGCGAAGTATTATTTCTATAAGGGATACTCAAAGGATGACGTAAGAGAAAAGCTTAACGAGTATATGCTACGTCATTTTGAAGGGTATAACAAGGTACTAGATAGAGAATTGATTGATAAAGCGATTGCTTCTGCTAAAGGTCGTCCTATGGTCGAACTTGATGGTGTGTGCATTACGAAGGCTGAGGTAGAGAAGATTCAAGCACTTGAAAGCAAGCAGATGCAACGCCTGATGTTTACGATGCTGTGTCTGGCAAAATACCATATTGCTGTTAATGAAAAATGCAACTACTGGATTACGGAAGATACGGCTGATATTTTCAGGATGGCAAACGTATCTGTAAATGAGAAAAAACAGAACGAGATGATCTGTGAGTTACATAATCTTGGCTTTATTGGGTTTGCTAGCTTGAAAAAGATTGACAACTTGAATATCCATGTTTTGATTGCAGAGCCGGACTCTCATCATGAGATTTTCGTGGACGATTTTGAGAATGCTGGTATTCTATGGAGCCAGTATTGTGGGAAAGAATATATCAGGTGTGATTGTTGCGGAAAGATGGTTGCTCGCACCGGACGCAGACAAAAATACTGTCGTAAGTGCGCCAAAAACGTAAATATCGAGAAAACCGCACAAAATAGAAAAATGTTTGATTTATGAAATGCGGAAAAGCGCGATATTTTAACGTAGATACGTTATAATTTTACATATACAGAGTAAAACACAGTGCGGAAAGTTATGGTAGGGAGAGAGCGAGGACGCTTGTTTTCTTCCTACCTATTTTATTTTGAAAGGGTGTTTTACCTAATGATTGAAATCACTAAGTCCGAAGCGAAGGCTGTGCGAAAGGTCTTCCCTCATGCTTGCATTGCAAAGACCCGTCACAAGCGGTATCTGGAAGAGTCTGCTCGATATCTTGAGTTGCTTCCTTTTAATATTGCCGCTGTCGAGATGCTGAAGCAGATGCAGCGTAACGCACGTTACTAATCTTTGAAAGAACGAGGTATAGACTATTGGACTTTGAAATTCAACTGCCAGAAGAGATCACCAACCTTATGAATGGTGGCGGTCTTCCCTCTCCTGAGATGATGAACTTCTACGTTGATGAGAAGGATCGCATCTTCTTTATTGACTTTGAGATTGACCAATCTCTGATTGAAATTGAGCGAAAGATTCTGCAGTATAACCGTATTGATAAGGATACTCCTGTTGAGCAGCGTAAGCCTATTAAGCTGTTTATTTACAGCTATGGTGGCGAGTTGGATGCAATGTTTAGCTTTATTGATGTTGTTGCGCTGAGTAAGACTCCTGTTTGGACTATCAATGCAGGTATTGCAATGAGCGCTGCTCTTGTGATGTTACTGTCTGGTCAGAAGCGCTTTGCACTGCCTCATTCTACTGCGCTGATTCACAGTGGCTCTGGCGGTGCGCAGGGTACTTTTGAGCAGTCTAAGATGGCTATGGACTACTATGAGAAGCAGGTTATGAAGATGCGTGAGTATATTATGGCTCACTCTACTATTGATAAGAAGACCATGACCAAAAATAAGGCTAAGGATTGGTATCTGGATGCTAATGAGCAGGTCAACTTTGGTATCGTAGATAAGATTTGCGATGATGTGGATGAGTTCAATTAAGGGAGAGTTGTAATATATGGCTTCTGATAAGACTGAAATGCGTAAGAAGAAGGATATCCCTCAGAGTCTGGATGAGTATTCTACCTTTTATGGTATGACGCTTGATCCAGAACAGAAAATTTTTAGGGACGCTATCTGGGACCCTAATATTGATGTCGTCTTTGCGAATGCCCGTGCCGGAACCGGTAAGACTACCATTGCTGTTGGTGTCGCTGACCTGCTTGTTAAGTATGGTCGTTACAATGGCATTGTGTATATTGTATCTCCTACTCAGGAAGAGAAACAGGGTTACCTTCCAGGAACTCAGGAACAAAAGAGTGCTCCGTACATGGAGCCACTTTTCGAGGCTCTTGAAACCATTGGCGTTAATCCAAATACGGCGGTAATTGCTGATGAAAATCCTGAAAGTCAGAAGTATGGTGCGTACATCCAGTGTGCAGCACATACTTATATGCGAGGTGTCAACTTTGAAAACAAGGTTATTATCCTCGACGAAATACAAAATTTCACTCTAGCCGATGCGAAGAAAGTCATTACGCGAGTAAAAGACTCGTGCCTCCTCATTGCGATCGGACATTCTGGTCAATGTGACTTGTATAAGCACCCGGAACGGTCGGCACTGATTCCGTATATGGAGCATTTCAGGGGGCATGACCGTACCGCAATTTGTGAGTTGAATACAAATCATCGTGGTTGGATTAGCACTTGGGCTGATGCTCTTGAATGCTAAAATACTTCAATTTTGAAATAAAATATAAGGGAGAATAAAATTATGGTTGCTAAGAAGAGTGTTGTTTTTAAGAACGCTATTATTGATACTGCCGAGGGCACTATCACCGAGATCACCAAGGACGGTGAGAACGTCTTCAATCTGAAGGAAGCTCTGGCAAAGTGGGATGGTATTGAGGGCGTCACCATCAATATTTCTACTTCTGATGAGCTGCTGGGCGATCCGGCTTGATGCCAATGGGTTGCTATAATAAACGGCCAGAAGAAACGAGTGATGACTTCTTTGTAAGAATCGGGAATGCTGTTCTGGCTAGAGAATTGACTTGGGATGGCGCATCCAAGGTGCTCAATGATGAATTGGGTAAGAATTTTGGTGAATGTGCATATCGCAAGCGTTTTAAGGCATTCCGTGCGGGTATGCAGTATCAGGAGTCCTTATCTAATAGAGATGTTGGAACCTGCATTCTGTCTATTTCCGACCTACATATTCCATTCCAGAAGCCCATTGAGACTTTTAGTGAGTACGCTGGTAAGATTGATATCCTTCAGGTAAACGGAGATCTGGTGAATGCAACAAGCCTTTCTAAGTTTATTTGCACATACAAGATTTCTCCTATCGAAGAGCTGATTATGGCTCGGCAGTACCTCATTGACCTGATTGAATTTATCAAACCAAAGAAGGTTCTTGCCAATTATGGCAATCATGAGCTTCGACTTGAGACGTACCTTGCAAAGAATCTTGATAATGAGCTTCAGGAACTAATGCCAGAAACTGTCTATGATTATATTTTCACGGACGGTTTTACTCATTATGATCGCAAGACTCATTCCAAGGTGAAATACCAGCCCCTGAAGGATGTGTTTAAGGACATTGAGATTGAATACTCTGGTACTTGGTATTCCCAGTATCAGGATATTATTTTCTGTCATCCGAGGGCATTTTCAAGTAGTCCCCTAAAGACTGCTGAGAAGGCTATGTATTGGTTCAGGAATGAAGGATTTTCGTTCCGTGCTCTGTCTATGTCGCACACACATCGAATCGGTTCTTATAAGATTGGCAATACCATGATTTATGAACAGGGATGCTGCTGTGACACCTCACAGATGCAATACACGGATGGAAATCTGACTAACTCACAGAAAGAGGGCTTTATGCTCTTTTATCTTGATAAGGATGGACACTTCTTAGAGGATAAGACTAAGAATGTCTACCTGAATTAAAAAGCGGTGAGCCACTACCAATAAACGTGGACCTAAAAAAGAAGTACGACCGCAAGGTCTGCTTGGGATATCATCTGTTGTCTCCTTTTCTATGCCCGTAGGCGGATGTCTACGGGTTTTATGCTGGTGTAACTCAGAGGTAGAGGGCGACCCTTGTAATGTCGAAGTCGGGATTTCGAGACTCCCCACCAGCTCCACGCTGTGCGGTCAATAGCTGCTACCGCTTAGACCAACTTAATCTACGGATGGTTGGATGCAAAGTAGTTCTGCGGAATGAAATGATAAGCTATTCGTGTTTCGCTACGTTAATGCGAAGCGTTAAAAGCCTAAAACAAGCGTTTTATCGACACGAGAACAATTCAACCAGCTCGGATGATTTGATGGACGCTTGTTTTATTATGGGTCAGTATATCCAGTGGCGAAGATAGCGGACTGTAACTCCGTGACATTAGAAACATCGTTGGTTCGACTCCAACCTGGCTCACCAAAGATTGTACGGCTATTCCCTACACCTTTATATAAAGGTAGCTGTACAGGAAAGTAGGGTTTTATATGCTTGTGTCGGATAGTCCAGTTGATTCCAGCTGCTTTGAACACAGTCAGCCCTGCAAGGGCTCGTGGGAGCGAAGCCCACCACAAGCGCCATATAGCTCACGTATGGGTTGCAAACTGTATGTGGGATTGTCCGTGGAGCGTACTCTCGATACGCTCCTTTTTATTTTATTATTCGAGAGGTAATAAAAATGAGCGAAAAGATTTGTGGAATTTACAAAATCGAAAACAAGAAAACGCATCAAGTCTATATCGGTCAATCAATTGACATAAATCGTCGTTGGAAAAGCCATAGAACAAGAAGTCAGCATCGAGGAAAAGACTTTTTACAAACAAGGCTTTACCCTGCGATGTATGAAAATCTTGAAAATTTTGAATTTTCTATAGTTGAGAAATGCAAGAAAAACGAACTAGATAAGCGTGAAATATATTGGATTGATTATTACAAAAGTACAATTCCAATGTACGGATATAATATCTCGTCTGGCGGGAAAATATACGAAGAACATAAAATACTGCATCAAAAAGAACTAAATGAAATAGCCGAGCTTTTAGCCACAACGGACTTAACGCAAACGGAGATTGCAAGTAAGTTTGGCGTTGGTCAGAGAACTGTTAGTAGCGTAAATACTGGCGATTATGACATTGATGAGAAATATACATTCCCCATTCGTGACAAAAAACACATCACAGGCAAAATCAAAGAGAGCTCGGATCGAAAAAAGGAGCGGCTGAATGGTCGCAGTGAATTTTGGCTCGGAACATGCGCTTATTGCGGAAGTTCATGCCATACTGGAGCGGTTTGTTGTTGGTCCTGCTTCTGTAAAAAGAAAAAATCTGAATCAAAGTGCCCTGAGAAAGAAGTTTTAGAAAACATGATTGGTAAGATGCCATTTGTTAAAATAGCTGAAAAATTTGATGTAAGCGATTCCACTGTAAGAAAATGGTGTGAAAATTATGGTCTTCCATTCATGCGAAAAGATATAATCGTATGGGAACAAGCACAATAAAATAGAATCTTCTCCGGTTCACAAAAACCGGATTTTATGCGCCTATATCTCAATTGATAGAGAAAATGTCTCTAAAACATTTTAGATCCTCGTTTGAGTCGAGGTGGGCGTGCCAATAAAATGGCTTCCAATTCGCGGTTGGAGGCAAGTCCGAAGTCAGTCTATGATTAACCTGTGATGCGCACACGATTAAGGAATAGATGACATTTAGGCATCATATAACGCAGAGTGGAGCAGTCAGGTAGCTCGTCTGGTTCATACCCAGAAGGTCGGTGGTTCGAATCCACCCTTTGCACCCAGCATCTCCCCTTTTGCAAGCCTACCGTCAGTTTTTTACTCCCTCTGGCGGTAGGTTTATTTTTGGTCATTATGCTAATTCGCTGGCAGGGCGAGGTATGTTACCGACATAAATGTCGTGAATATAGCAAGCTCACATAGATGATTAGTCTCTCACTCGCCTACTTGCAGTGCGTACCATGTGAGAGACGCTTTTTAAGAACAGAACCTATTAAGCCTCTCAACGATGCGTATCATGATAGGTCTTTAATAAAATGAAACACTCTCGGCCTCTGCTATGCAAGCACATTAGAGGGTGTATTTGCTGCCGTAGGATGTGCGCACATTCTACGGCTTTTATTTTGATTTTGAATGGAGGTGTTTGTTTGCCTAGAAAGAAAAAGGTTGTTGAAGAAGATATCGTTCTGACAAACAAGCCAACCTACCATTGTTGTCGTTGCGGTGATGAAAAAGAAGATCCGGTAGGAACTTTTTATCGATTACCACATAGCTTACTTTATAAAGCAAATGACTGCTATGCGCCTCTTTGTAAGAAGTGCGTGAATAGTCTTTTTGATGAATTTAAGACAAGATATGGAAGTGAACGTACTGCTTGTATCTTACTGTGTCATCTTCTTGATGCTCCGTTTTACAATTCTCTTTTTGATTCAGTTGTGTCTCATAATAATAATTTCTCCGTAGGTTTATATCTTCGCCAACTAAATAACAAACAGTTTCAGTTTCAAAACTTCTGCACTACGATTACAAGTGGAGAGCTGAATAAAACGGCTGTTGACATTCAGGAAGAGAAAGAGCAGAAGTGGTCTAAGATTGAGATCCAAGCAAAGGATGACTGTATTTCTGTTATTGGGTACGACCCATTTGATGGCTATAACGAGGGCGACCGCCGCTATTTGTTTAGCGAACTTATCAAGTATTTTGAGGATGGTATTGAGGACGACCCGTTCAAGCTATCCCAGATTGTTCAGGTTGTGAACAACAATAACCAGATACGTCAAATCGACTTGCAGATTGCCCGCTTAAACCCGATGAATTCAGCTGAGGCAATCAAGAGTTTGAATGATATTAAGGTCAAGTTGGTTTCTAATAACGATAAGATTGCCAAGGAAAACGAGATTTCTGTTAAGAACCGTTCCAACAAGGATGCCGGACGTAATACGCTTACATTCTTGATGAAGGATATGCGTGAAAAGGATATCGCTGGCGCAGAAGCGAACTTCTACGACCAATTACGTTCTCCTGGAACTCAATGGGCGGCAGATATGAGTTTTAAGGCAATTAAGGAAAATGCTTTCTTTGATGAAAATGACCAGCAGGAAATTTTCGATACACAGAGAGAATTGATTGATAAGTTCCAGAAAGAAAGTGATGACGCTAAGGAAAAATATAGGTTGTCTCTTATCGAGAATCAGCGGCTCAAGGAGCTGTTGGAAGATGCCGGTATTGACGCAAGCGCAAAAGATACGGATGGTGATGCCGTATGAGAATGAAGCAAAGAGCGCCTATTATCACAGCCGTAAAACGTAAGATTTACGAGTGTGATGCAGCAACGATTGCATTCTATCGGCGGAATCCTGTTATTGCTGCCAGAGATTTGTTGGGCATCCAACTATTCGATGCACAGGCATATATGCTAGAACAAAGCTGGAACGCAAGTCATGTTCTTTAGGCGTGTAGTCGAAATTTTGGTAAATCTTTTGTAGGTTCAGTTTTTATTCTACTGAAGGCTATGTTGTATGAAAACCAAGCTATTTATATTGTAAGTAGTGTCGGTGATCAGAGCAAGGTAAGTTGCCTCACATATACAGAGATGTGTGTGTGCTTCTTGGTTAATTGCAGGTAATTGGTAAAGCTCTACACTAAAGCGGAACCGGAAACGGCAAACGTAAATGTGCGAAAGCAGAAAAAACGTAGAGATGAGTTATGCTGAAATAAAATCGTCTTATGACGTGCTAAAGCTCGCAACAATCCATGTTCATGCAGCCACTGCCCGTAACGTCTATATGACAGGGTGAGGTTCAACGACTATCTCCTTGTGGGAGAGTAAAACCGCAAGCTTATGGCGGAGGAAAAATCAAGCTCCAAATTTATTTTGGATGATGAAATAGTCTATTCACGACAAGAAATTGTGTGGCCGTTTATGCGGCAATGTACAGTTGCGATGTACATTAAATATATTCAGAAACTTTTAATAAAATCGAAGAAATTGTCACTCGCGCTGGCAAGACGGCAGCGTCTATCCGTAGTCTGCAAGATATTGCAGAGAAGGAAACGAAAAAGTCTGCGACGAATAAGAGTGGTTTTAGTCATAATCCAGCCGGGTATGTTGTTGAATTTTATAATGGCAGCTCCATTAGTACACTTAACTCCAACCCGGATAGTGCAAGAAGTCGCCGTGCCAGTCTTGTGTTTTTTGATGAGGCAGCGTTTTGTGCTGACGAATTGATTGTTGTCTGTGAGGCATTTGCAACTCAGAACACAGACTTCGTGACTGATACAGACGACAGCTATAATCCTGAGACACAACCGCGCAAGGTTCCTACTCAGCTTGTGTATGCTTCGAGTCAGGATACGATGGACAAACTATTCTATCGTTATTATAAGAATTTTGCAAAACGTATGATTGCCGGTGACCGTGATTATTTTGTTTGCGACATGATTTGCGATGTTGCAATTCAAGTCTATATGAATGGTAAACCATACAAGGCTTTGTTGACAAGAGATAAAGTGGAAGCTGCTCTTAAAAGCAATGCGTCTAAAGCACGCAGGGAATATTTTAATGTTCCAGAGCGAGATGGTGGAGTGAATCAAATTGTAAAGTGGGGCACAGTGCGACGTAATGAACGTAAATACCTACCGCAGCTATATTGGGACAAACAATACAAGTATGTGATTGCTTTTGACCCTGCTCGTACTATGGATAACTCTATTGTATCAGTTATGCGTATTTATAATGACCCTGAGAATGGTATGTGTGGGGACATTATCAACTGTGTAAATATGGTTGATTTGGCAAATGCGAAAAAATATAAGATGGACTCTAATCGACAGATTGATGAATTACGAGACATCATTCTTCACTATAACGGTCAAAATCCAGATTACGAATATATCGATACTTTGATGGTTGACCAAGGTGCAGGTGGCGGCGGTACTTCTACTTATGCGGATGGTCTGCTTAATAATTGGACTGATAAATCTGGCACAGAACATCGTGGATTTATTGATGCAAATCACGAACTCTACGAAGGGTATGACGCTCGTTATCCTGACGCTGTAGATAAATTACGTTTGATCAGTCCGCGTAAATTCCGTTCTGTCATGTTTGAAGAGCTTATTGAGTTGATGAATCTTGGCGTTATCCACTTCCCTCTTGAGTATAACGGCGGTGATTATGTTCAAGTCACTGATGGCGTAGATAAAACAACTGGTCAGGAAATTTTAAAGACTCACGAACTTTCTTTAGAAGAACAAACCGCATGGGTCAATATCGATCTCATGAAAAATGAGATTACGAGTATGCAAAAAACTACAAATTCAGAAAATACTACGGTCACTTATGCTCTTCCACCAGACCGAATCCATAAGATGCATGATGATCGCGCGTACACACTTGTGCTTTTAGCTCATCGTCTATACGAATTACGTCGTAAGGATAAAGTGCGCCAGTCTGCGGTGGAGACAATGACTACTCCGCCGATTTGTATTTCTAATATTGACTTCTAAGCAGAGGGGGTGAAAATGTGGCAAGAAAGAAAAAGGAAGATTTTGATGTTGTGACTGCTTCACAGACGGATGATGGTACTGTTGTGCTTACATCTGTAAACGAGCTTTCAGAAGAAAGAATGGACAATGTTATCCGCCATGCTATCGCATCCTATGATCCTGAAAATAAGCAATATAGTACATACCTGAAAATTTCAGCCTCCTCTGAAACGCTGACGGTTGACAGAATTGATGAACTTGCACGAGGGTTACAGTCAAGCCTGACGAATGTGCAGACGGTCAATGGCATCATCCGTAATTACATCAATAAGGATGACCTAATTGGCATTACTTATGATGCGATTGAGGCGAATGTTAATACGGAGTTCAAATGCAGTTTTGCGCAGTTCCCTGAGCAGCGTAATAAGACAAAACAGGTAAATTATGCCCGTGAAGTGATTGATGACTTCAATACACAAATCAATGTGCGAAGTCTGCTGCGTGCCGCCATTCCGATGACTTATGCAGAGGGTACTTACATTACATATCTGCGTCAGAAGGATGAGAACTACATTGTAGACTATTACCCTCTTGGTATTGCTGAGATAAGTGATTACTTATCAAATGGACAGCCTGTTGTGCTTATTAACATGTCTAAACTGAAATCTGCTTTGAGCAAATCTATGCTGAAGGACAAGAAGAATAAAGCACTGTTCTTTGAAAATCAGGAGACTGAGATTCAGAACAACTATCCAGATGAGGTGTATCAGGCATTTAAGAATGGTGATACATACGCAAAATTGGATGTTGACCATTGTGGCGTGATTCGTATTGGCAATATGGGACAAAAATATGGTGTCTCTCCCCTGTTTCGCGCCTTACGTCCGGCATTGATGCTTGAGACCTTTGATACTTCAGACCGTGTAAATGCTAAGGCTAAGGCAAAGAAAATCATCTGGCAACAGCTTGACCCTGAGTTGATGGGGCCAAACAAAGATAAAAAGGGCTTCTCTGAACAAGTGACAGCGCACGATAACCTGCTGCGTGCATGGAAGCAAAATACCGTGCTTGTGACGACCGCTCCTTATGTAAAGGATATCAAGTATGTTGAGCCAAAAGTTGAGATGACAAATATCGAGACTGTCAAACAGTATCGCAATCGAGAAATGGCTGCTTTGGGTATTAGTTTCTTGAATACTGATGGTCAGCAGACTGTTTCAACTGCAAAGGTGTCTCTTGACCAGCTGATGAAAAATATCGGTAAGATTGCAGAACAGATTGAAGATGTATTAAAACGATGGTATCGTATTCGCCTTGAAGATGCAGGTGTAGACCCGATGTACTGCCCTGATGTGAAGGTCTCTACTACTGAAATGATGGGTATGGAGATGAAGAAGGCGATTGCTCAGTTCCTGTTCACCACTTTGAACTGTTCTTACAAGACTGCTTATGAGTATATGGGACTTCATGCTGAAGACGAACTTCGTAAGCGTCAGGCTGAAACCGAGGAAGGTTATGACGATGTGTTTGTGGCTCGCCAGACCTCTTATACATCGACCGGTAACACCGGCGGTGGTGGTGACAGCGATAAAAAGACAGGTCGTCCAAAGGGCGAGGAAACTGAAAAACAAATTTATGACCAGCAGAGAAATGAAGATAGTAAGTGAGGTGATGAACGATGAGTAAGGAGTATTTCTATAGTAGAAATATCTGTTGCTCTGAGATTACGGAGCATCCAGACCACTATCTTGCCAAGTTTGTCATCTGTGATTTCTCAGTAAATGGGAATCAGGTTGCTTTGAACCGTGACACTATTGAAAGTTGGATGAGCACACTGGTTGGCAACCCGCTTGTTGGTAAGTTGGTCGTAGCTCCAAAGGGTGAATTGGATTTTTCCGGTCACAATATGAAAGTCGTCACCAGGAAAGACGATGATGGCAATGAATACAAAACTGCTGAATTTGACACTGATGCATTCGGTAGTTTTCAGTCAGTCGGTATCGAGAAAATTGACGATACCGACTTTATTGTTGCCTCTTGTAAGATCTGGAAGCGATATCCAAAGGCTTGTGCGACGATTCTGCGCCGTATTGAGAGTGGCACGTTAAATACCAGTTGGGAAATTGATGTGCTAAAAGCTCATAAGGGAATCGTGGGTGGCCGCATAGCAAAAATTATTGACGATGGCGTGTTTACTGCACATTGTTTGCTTGGTGCAAATGTCGAACCGGCATATAAGTGCTCTAAACTGCTTGAAGTCGCTGAAACCGATTTTGGTCTTGAATTGGCAAATGCCTATATCGAGGACACAAAAGAGATTTCAAATATAGAATCTAATGAAAAGGAGGCAAAAAATTTGGAACTGAATAAGGACAAGGAGACTCAGACTGCACAGGTTGAGAATCCAACCAAGACTGAGCAGGCAGAAAAGACCGCTACCGAGTCTACCACTGAGCCCACTACTCCGGCAGAGCCTGACGTTCAGACTTCCGAGGAAGGCGGTGAACCCACTCCCCCGACTGAGCCTGAAACCGGCACTGAGCCTGCTGGTGAATCTGATCCCACTCCAGAGACTTCTAGTCTGACTGGTCGTGACCTGTATATGAAGCTTGAAGATGCAGTGTCAAAGATTAGCTCTGATTACTACATGACTGATATGTTCCCTGAAGATCACACTATTTGGTGTAAGAAGTGGGGATACATGAACGAGCTGGATTACATTATGTTCCCTTACACTGTTGAGGACGATGAAGTTTCTCTTGGCGAGCCGCAGAATATCACTTTGACTGTTTCTATTTCCGATGTCAACACAAAGATTGCGGAGCTGAATAACACTATTGCAAGCTTGAATACTGAGTTGCAGAGTGCAAAGGAAGAGGTTGCTTCTCTGGCTCCATATAAGGATCAGGCAGAGAAGGCAGAGGCAGAAAAAGCGGCTGCAGAGCTTGCACAGAAGAAGGAGAATCTGCGTCAGTACGCACTCTCCAGCAAGATGATTACTGAAGCTGAAGTTTCCGAGGGTGGCAACTACGCAAGTCTGATTGAGAATCTGGACGAGACCGGCATCAAGAGTGTGATTGCCGAGCGTTGCGTTGAAGCCGCTAAAAAGGCTCCTGCCGAAAAGAAGATTGAGACATCTGAGGTACATAAGCCTGAGAGTATCAAGCTGAATTTGAATGAAACCAAGTATAACACCACTAACGCTAACAAGCGTGACGCATGGCGGGAATATTTGGGTAAGTAATAACATTTAAGAGAAAGGAAAAATATTATGATTCGTGAACTGATGGTGAACGGTGCGAAGAATATTCCCGCTAATTATGCCGCAAAGGTCGCTATGGTCACCGGTATGGGTGTTCAGGTTGACCACAAGGCTGGTCAGGTTAAGTTCCCTGATGCAGCTACCGCTGAGGGCATCGAGATGGTTGCCCATGAGTTTATCCCGGAGGGCATCTATGCAAGCCAGACTAATTTTGATGACTATGATGAGATGGTCACCGAGATTAAGGCAGGTGTGCTGGTGAAGCGTGTTCCTCTGTATGCTGGTGAGCTGTATGGCACCGACCAGTATAAGGCTGCTGATGCACAGGATGCTAATATCGGCAAGCTGCTGGAGGTCAACACCGATGGCAAGTGGCAGGTTGCTACTACTGGTACTTCTCGTTTTGAGTTTGCTGGTGTGATGGATGACAACGGCCATAAGCTAATTATGATTAGTGTGCTGCCCGAGGCAAAGACTGTTGCTTGATTGAGAGAAAAAATCTTGAATATGATACGTGAAATTTAAGGCTATCGTCTTTGGCGGTAGCTCTTTTATTTTGCGCGAAGAGAAAGGAAATGAATTATGGCACTGAATATTGAAGTGGCCGAGCTGATGAAGCAGCCTGGTCGTGTTTATGAAGTTGCTGAGAAGACTCAGTACAATCGCGCTATGGATGCCGAGGACAAGGAAATTGCAGAGGTTGTTGGCGCTCATGTTGAGGAGCTGATTGACAAGGGCGATCCCAATAAGGAGATTGCTCAGTTTGTTAACCGCACCGTGACTGATGAGCTGTATGGTGCGCCTGACGAGCTTCTGGACTCCATGTTTGAGCGTGGTAATGTTGGTGAGTTTGATGACTACGAGGCAGGTCGTACTGTTAAGAATACTCTGAAGGCTTATGATGCAGCTAAGGGTGGCAACGTGCCGAAGTCTTACCTGCACTACGAGACCATTAAGCCCGTCTGGCGTAATAAGCAGATTGAGGCTGATCTTAGCTTTGTGGAAGTAAGACGTAATGCTTGGAAGAGTGTGGCAACTCTGACCACCTTTATGACTGAGGCTCTGAAGAACCAGATGTTCTATGACATTTTCAGCATGGTTGATGACGCTATCACTGGTGGTGAGCAGAAGATCGATGCACAGGGCAAGGAGCCCACTATGCAGGACATGGACGCTCTGGCTCTGTATCTGAATGAGTACGCAGATGGTGGTAATCCATTCACTGTCAGCCTGATGAAGTATTGTGCTAAGATGCGTCGTATGACAGGTTACGCTGAGTATCTGTCTGACGCAGCTAAGGACGAGTTCAATCGTTATGGTCTGGTTAAGACTTATGATGGTGTTGCTATCACTGGTATTAGTTCTGCTAAGAAGCTGGGTGATGGTTCACTGCTGATCCCGGATTAAATTTATGTAAATTTACGTAATATAGTCCAGTCGTGATGTAAGTCACGATAACAAATACACATTGAATTGCTGGAAAACCCTAAAACTACAATTACCAAAACAGAAGGATGAAATATACCTAGATGGATGGTTGCGAAAGTAGAAAGAAAATTGTAGATGATGCATGGTTAAAACCTAAACATTAAAAATAATGGGCAATCAGCAACCAAGCTCCGAAAAGGAGAAGGTTCAACGACTATCCGCGTGGGAGCGGTTAGGATGCAAGTGTTTGGCATTCGAAGTGGTGTGCCCCAGTTTTTACTGGGTGAAGATATAGTCTTCACTCGTATGAAAATACGAGGTTGCTAGATGCAACAAGAACGGAGTAGCGTCCGGTATAATGTTTATCTAATATTTAATTTGACCAGATGTTGTGTAGAATGTCTGGCTTTTATTTTGCAAGAAAGGAGGTAGCATGGATGACACCAATGAGAACGACAGAAGACTTCAAAAAAGAAGTGTTTGATGTAAACCCAAATTTTGAAATTTTATCCGAATATAATGGTCTTCGAAAAAAGATTACTAGGAAATGTAAAGTATGCGGTGATGTACGTGAAGTACAGGCAAGAATGTTGCTTGATAATCGTGGGTGTCAAGCATGTGTTGCCTCTAAACGTGGAGCAGAAAAAAGAAAGTCGCCAATACAATTTTCCACGGAGCTGTTTGAAGTAAATCCTAATATTGAGTTGTTATCTGAATACACAACAAACAATGCGAGAGTGCATTGTCGTTGTAAACTTGATGGGCATGAGTGGAATGGCATACCTCATACATTGCTTGATGGACATGGGTGTCCAGAATGTTATCGACGGATTGCAAACAGACGAACGGAAGATGAATTCTTAAAAGAAATGCGTGAACGATTTCCTACTATTCATGTTCTTTCAAAATATGTCCGTGTTGCTGTGAAAGTGGATTTTGCATGTGATGTTTGCGGTTACCATTGGGCCGCAATTCCTGATACGATACTTAATAATAAAAATTCTGGTTGTCCAAAATGTGCTGGGAGAGCACATATTTTAGAGTCTGAAATGATAGAACGACTAAGAACGGTTTCTCCAAGTGTTGAGTATTTGAGCGGATATAAAAATATATTATCTCATGCAAATTTTAAATGTAAGAAATGTGGTTACAAATGGTCAACAGCTGTCAATTCAGTTCTTGGCGGGCATGGATGTCCAAAGTGTTGTTCTTCTCATGGTGAAGAAAAAGTATGCAATTATCTCGATAGTCATGGCATTGATTACATACGAGAATACCGTTTTAAAGATTGTAAAAATGAACGGCAGCTTCCTTTTGATTTCTATATACCATCAAAAAACACTTGCATTGAATACGACGGGCAACAACATTTTATGCCTGTTAGGTTTAGCAAGAGTGTAACCGAATCCGACTCTATTAGTACATATAAAAGTCAGCAAAAGAAAGATTCTTTAAAAACAGAATATTGTAATCGTAATGGAATCAAACTTATCAGAATTCCCTACACAGATTTTGATAATGTAGAAAATATTTTAGATAAACATTTTTCTTAAAAATTTTGGAAACGTATTTATGGTATTGCGGGCAAGATCGGAAGACTTGACATGAAGGGTGAGACTCATACTTACGAGGATCACGACAACAACAACGAAAAGATCCATCTGATGGTCAAGGACTTTACCTTTGGCTATAGCATTGATCATATCGAGCGCGTTGCTAAGATTGTTCTGCAGTAATTTTTACCAAAGGCAAATTTGAGCGGAGACTTTACGGTCTCCGCTTTTATAGAAAAGGAGACAAATTATGAGTTCCGTGATGGAAAAGAAGTTTATTGACGTTCTGAACTGTGACGATAACGTGGTTACCATTTCGTCACTGAACGGCAAGGGTTATACTTTCGAGCCCGGTAGTGTGGAAGAGCCTTGTGTGATTCCTATTCCGCCGGAGGAGATTATGTATATGAACAGCACTTGTTCTGCGTTCAAGAATGGTGTTCTGCGTTTTCGCCCTGAAGAGCAGAATGAAATCTTTAAGGCTATTGGCATTAAGGGCGACGATGTTCTATTCATTGAAGATATCGATAATGCGATTCTGAATCCCACTGTCGAGAATCTTCAGCGTATGATTGACATTAAGGATGGTGCTCAGTTTGAGCGTATTCGTGGTCGCTTTTATCGTATGACTAATGCCGGTGAAGACCTGTCTACTAAGGTCAAGCGCCTGATTGATGAGCGTTATAAGGAGCTCCGTGTCGGCAAGCGTAACAGTGAGCTGTCTGTTGTACCTGCGACCAAGCCTGCTGATAATGTTCATGTAGAGCTTGAGGCCGCAAAGAGCCAGATGGCTGAACTGCAGAAACAGATGCAGGATATGATGGCACAGGTGCAGGCTATGCTGGCAGGCGCACAGACTGTTGCACCGGATATTTCTGTAGAAAAGACTACTGTTAAGCGTGGCCGTAAGAAGGCAGAGGCAGAAAAGGCGGAGGTCGTTCCCGCCGAGTAAGATTGGAGGGATAATGTGACCGCATTTTCGGAAATATATGACAAGTTCTACGAGCTGGTCGAAACTGATAGTAATTTCTTTCAGTATTTCGACTTAGCCGAGAATGAAGTGCGAGATCTTGTACATGACCGTGCAAAAAGTTATTTGATGGAGTCACTTTCTGTGATTACCAGAAACATTGAACCGGAAGAGGATTTTAGTTTCGATGATTACGATTCAGAACTAGAAGAGTTTAATTCAGATCTCACATTCGATGAGATTGATATGTTAGCGCATTTGATGTTGGAGCAACATTTTAAGCGTGAGTTTGGAAAGTTGAAAGCATTTAGCGCACAGGACCTTCCTACGAGTTTACAGGTATTCTCCCCTGCCAATGAGCGCACAAGTATTCGTGCTCTTGTGAAAGACATTCACGAGGAGAATATGACGATGTTAGATAACTATATGGCAAAAGACCGCTCGACCCGTAAGCGTAAGACCATCGACTACGATACATACGCTTCCTACTCTGAGTAAGGAGGTGTACCGATGGACTTTTATACAAGGGCACGAGCTGTTGGCGGTGCCGCAAAAATGTCTAACAAAAAGGATGTCAAAATTGCTTTTGCAAAGCGAGATTTTGCCGCACACTTTAAAGATAGCGTTGATTACGAGGATAATACTCTTGTGAATGGTTTACCTCAGAAGCTGGTTGTTAGTCGCAGTAATAGTATTGCTAAGGAAAAGAAAATCTAGGCTTATCCTGGCGATTCTTTAAATCTTGGTGATATTGTTGACTGTTACAACTGCAAATGGCTGGTAACTGAGATTGAACCAAACGATGAAATTTTTCTTCGTGGTAAGATGGAGTTGTGTAACCGCCAGATCCAATGGCAAAATCCGATTACTGGTGAGATAGTCTCTCGTTGGGCAACGCTTAGTAAACCTTATTACGCAAATAACAAAGAACTTATTGTGACTTCGCTAAGTCAACGTGAGTATAAGGTGCAGATGCCTTTTGATGACGAGACTGCACTGATTGACCTTGATAAGCGCTTTATGTTGGAAATTATCAATGGCGAGCCGAAAACGTATGTTACGACTTCTGTTGATCAGAGTACAGAGCGTTACGAACTGCATGGTAAGACACAGGGGTTCCTTGTGTTGAATATCCGGCAGGATCAGTATAACAGTAAGACGGATAATGCCGAGAAGATGATTTGTGATTATTTTGAGCCCAATAAGAGTGATGAGCCGGATGCGGATTCTCAGGTAACAGCTACTATTAAGTACGCAGGCAAGCCGGAAGTTCGTGTTGGTGGCTCTTGGAAGAGATTCACTCCGGTGTTCACAAGCATTACGGGCGAAGAGGTTACGGAAGTTGCAAAGTGGAGTTTTATTTGTCTTGATGAGTTCAAGAGCTTTGTTGAAACACAGGTTGCTACAGATGGTGTTTTCAAAATTCGTATTTTGAATAATAGTATCATGGATGGCGCAACTGTTAGGATTTCTCTGACAAATGCAGATGATACGGCAAATACATCCATTGAATGTAAGGTGGTGAGTTTGCTGTGACAACGAGTGAATTGATTACTGACTACAAAAACAAATTGGCTTTAAAGTTGGTTAATACGGACGGACTTATTGAAGCAATGGGTAATGACGATATTGAAGAGCCTGATGAGGCAATTTACACCTACATCTTCCCATACTTCCATATTCCCGACACGATTGAGGCAGCACACAGCTATATTTGTTTTAAGGTAAATATGACTGACCGCAGCAATGTCAATGACTGGTATGAAAACTTCACTCTTACTGTGTGGGTTATTGTAAACCAAGCGTTGATGAAGATGAAAGGTCATGGCGGTGCAACACGAGTTGACTATCTGAGTGGACTTGTGGAAAAAGAACTACACGGCAGTACAATTTTTGGAATCAAGCAACTTAAAATCACATCCAACATCGAGGATAACATGGATTTACACCATCGTGTGAGAATCATGACGTTCAAGACGCAGGATCTGGATGACCTTGTGGGGTGTGGTTGATGGAACTTCGAGAACTGTATGAGCCAAGTTTGATGCGTGGAAGAGATTTCAAAATCAATGACAAAATTACGATTCACATGCCGTCTGTTGGTGATATTATCGATTATGGTGAGCAAAAGTATTTTCAGTTGGTTTACTTATTCTGTTCTACATCAAGCGATTATAAAGCACAGCTCGACTCTGTTGGGGTTGATTGGCAGAAGGTTTCGGACTTTGAAATGTTCCGGCAACTTTTTATAGGCAATAAAAATCAGGATATGTCTATTTTACTTGGCGATATGGACACTTCTGGGTTTATGATGGCAAAAGATAACATAAGTGGTGAGATTGTCTTACACAACAGACTTACGGATACTCGTATTGATCATGTAGTGTATGAAACAATTTCTCAGTACTTATGTGCCGCAAATGGAATTGAAAAGCATTCTGAATTTGCTGCTGACGAACCAACGAGAATTGCAATGATAGAGGAAGCCAGAGATAACTTGGAGTATCAGAAAATAAAGCGTTACGAACCACATCTTGCGGAGCTTGTGCTCTCGATGGCGTGTTCGTCTGGCTTTAAAGCAGATTACTTCAAGGCTATGGATTACCCTATGAGTGTGTTTATGAATCATGTAAGAAAGATTCAGCAAATAAAAAGTTATGACAATACGATGCATGGCGTTTACGCCGGCACCGTGGAATTTGGAAAGATTCCAAAAGCACAACTGGATTGGATGAGCAAGGTTGATTGATTGGCCTTGCTCTTTTATTTTATCCAAATAAATTGAAAGGAAGAAAATTATGAGTGATTTTAATTTCAATGAGGTAGTTATCGACCGCGTTCATCGCATTCATGAGTATGACCTGAACGGTAAGCGTCTGTGGACTATGAATCAGGTCAAGGATTTTAAGCTGACTCTGGGCGGCGAGACCGTTTACGCTCAGGATGCACAGGGCGTTAACATCATGGCATTCGATAAGAGCAAGACTGCAGAGGCAGATTGGTCTAATGCTCTGATGCATCTGGGTGCTCTGGCAGAGCAGATGGGCTCCAAGAAGGAGGTTGCTTCCTCTGAGGCAAAGCAGGTCTTTACCACTGTTGAGTACCTGACTTCTGCTGACGGCAAGAAGCTGACTCTGACCCATCCCCCCAAGACTGCTGTTGCAAATGCCCCCTTTAAGTACATCGATCTGGTCGATGGTCAGGGTAATGCACTGAAGACCTTTGAGCTGGGTGAGACTGCAGAGTCTCAGTTCTCTGTTACTGGTACTGAGGTCACTCTGCCCACTGGTGCAGATCTGAAGGCTGGCGACCGCTTTGTTGTGAAGTATCAGTACGAGAGCGAGGAGGGTATTGCTATCAATGATAGCGCCAATAAGTTCTCTACCGAGGGCGAGTTCGTGATTGAGGCATTCTGCTATAATCCCTGCGATAAGGCAAACAAGAAGCTGATGCGTATCATCTTCCCGAATGCCAAGATGGATAATGCTATCGATATGACTTTCACTAATGAGCTGGCTCATCCGGTCAAGATTAGCGCTACTCAGGAATACTGCTCCGAAGACAAGCGCCTGTTCCGTATTGAGACTGCTGCTGCCTAATGGCAAATCTGAATTGGTGCCGTACTTGCGGAAAAGAATATCCGGTTTGCCCGCATTGCGAGCAGGATGCGCGTCTTAATCCTTGGCGAATGATTTGCGACACTGAGCCGCACTTTCTTGTGTGGACTGCCGTAAACCAGTATCGTCAGGGAATTATTTCAAAAGAGACGGCAAAAGCAGATCTGACTACTCTTTTGATGCGCAAGTACAAGAATGTTACGGAAGCCGAGGTAGAGACTTTTATCCCAGCTGTTCGTGATGTTTTCCATGAGATCATGGATGAGCCTGCAAAGGCTGAGAATGAGTCATCTAGTGATGTAAAGGATGAGACGCCCGTGAAGCCGGTAGTTAAGAGAACATCAAATCGTAAGGGGCGGGCATAACCGCCCCTTTGTTTTTCGTGGTGGTTTTATGGAGAAAAAGAACAGGACAAAGTTTAATGTCAGTAAGAATCCAGCAGATAGAACATATGACGGCGTAGTTTATGATAGTAAGGCAGAAATGTTGTTTTATCGAGATATTGTATTGCCAAGGCTGGCAAGCGGCGAAATTGTAGAGTGTCGTAAGCAAGTCCCCTTCCTTCTGCAGGAAGCGTTCCGCCGGGTCGATAAGGACGGAAAGGACGTAGCGGTGCGGAAGATTGATTATGTGGCGGACTATGAAATTACATATCGAGATGGCAGCAAACAAGTGATTGACACGAAGGGATTCGCTGATAGTGTTGCGCTGATGAAACGCAAGATGTTCTGGTTCAAGTATCCTGATGTAGATTACCGCTGGATTACATACTCCAAAATTGATGGAGGCTGGGTCGATTATGACGACCTAAAAAAAGCTCGAAAAGAGCGAAAGAAATTAAAGCAAGCACAGACGAAAGGGAGATAAAATGAAGGTTTTAAATTTTCAGGAGCGAAATGAGTTTCTTGATGAAGTAGTTAAGGCATGTACTATTGACGGTGATTATCAGCCCGCACTGCTTGATGTGGTGTTTCGGCTAACCGTTCTAAAGTATTTTGCGGATTATGATTATCGTAGTGAGCCGCAGAGTGAGTGGCCGCGTATTGCTTACGAGTCTTTTAACTTCAAGATTAACAAGGCTGGTTGTGATACTTCTGTATTCTGGGATCAGTACGATTCTCTGGAGAAGGCTGTCCACGAGCAGATTGACCGTTCTCATAAGGAATGGCTTGTTCTTGGTCTCTGTGGCAAGCTCAACGAGATTATTAAGAAGCCTGACCCTATTTCTGATTTCGTTGACTTTATGGAGAACTATTTGAATGATGTGAAGGGTAACTTGAAAGACTTTGATGTTGAAAAGTTTTCTGAAGTAACTTCTGCCCTGCTGGACAATAAGCAGGAGATCTCTGCTGTGCTGGCAAAAGATAAAAAGGAATAAACACTTTTAGAGGTGGGTTGGAGGGAATTTTAATATGGCTACAAGAAGTAAACCGCTGAAGTTATGGGATGCTGAGAAGTTCAAGAACGTAAACCCAGTATCTTTGAAATACTGGGATAGATATGAGACTGATATGGGCATCCGTGACCTCAGCCCGTCTACTGTTTACAATTATGAATCGGATTTCAAGCAGTGGATGATTTATGTTTTGGACAATCAGGGTAATGCTCCTGTGACGGAACTTGAAGAAGAGGATATTGAGGAATTTTTGTTCTACTGTAAGAAGCACGGAAACAACTCTGCTCGTATGAAGCGGCGTATGAGTACAATTTCTGCGCTATATCGTTATCTTCGCAAGAAGAAAATCATCAAAGAGAATCCGATGGAGTTTATTGACCGACCGACAAAGGATGTGGCTGTCGTTAAACAGACATACCTTACGCCGGATGAGGTTAAGCTGATGCGAGAGAAGCTGAATGCGCTGGTTGAATCTGCGACCACCGTTCACATGAAGGATAATGCGATGACGCTGCGTCTGTACGCACTGTTCTCGCTATCCACGATGGCTCGTGTTAACGCTGTGCGGAATACACTCTGGAAGTCTATCGACTATGAAAATCGCATGGTGCATGACGTTCTTGAAAAGGAAGGTAAAATCGTTGACTTGATGTTCAGCAAGGAAGTTTCTGAACTTCTGAAAGAGCTGAAGGAATACCGCACTGAGCATGACATTGAGGATGGTGGATATGTGTTCGTTGGTACAAAAATCAATGGCGCATGGATGCCGATTACTTCAAGCACTGCCGGTGATTGGTGTAAGAAGATTGGTGAGATGATTGATGAGCCTACGCTGCATCCGCACGATTTCCGGCACAGTGGTGCTACCTTGCTGAAGAATGCGGGTATGAGTCTGGAAGATGTCTCTTCCCTGCTCAACCATGCTGGCACGGATGTGACCAACAAGTATTACATTAAGAAGGATACGACAAAGATTCAGTCTGCGAAGGATCGGTTCGAGATTTGAGGTGGAGTGAATGAAACAGTCATACACAAACTTCGATGACCTATTGAGTGATGTGGCGGATGGTGTGGAGCAAATTATGCAGGACGTAGCTCCGCAAATCGAAACAGTTCTTCAAGCAAGTGCGAAGAAAAATATTCAGTCACAATCAGCCCGTTCTGCTGGAATCGAAGATGCAAATAATATTGTAAGTAGTGTAACTCGTGATGGAAACACTGTTACGATGATTGTGAAAGACATCGCAAAACCGCAACTGTCTTATTTTCTTGGTAGAAAGAATTTTGATTCTCAAAGAGCATCAGATACTTTGTTATATAGGGAATATCATCATGGTAATTCTCCACTTGTTTGGAATGAGAATGGTGGAGTGAATGTTTTATTTGATGAACGTGAGAATGCGGCTGTTGGTGGAACTATGTTTGCGAACTGGATTGAGAACGGTCTTTGGATGGATCTGAGTTATTATCTTCGATCTGGTGGGCAGAAAGAATATCGCCCTGCACGTCCGTTTATTGCTCCTGCGCAAGTCGAGGCGGCAATGATTGTTAAGACGGCTTTACATGGATTGTAAAAGCTATCTTTTATGAGAATTTATTTGGAATAAAATTTGAATGAGAGGAGGCTGGCTTGAAGAAGCTGGCCGCTTCTCTTTTTTATTTTGAAAGGAATTGTTGAAAATGGAAAAGAGAGGTGACCAACAGTATGGATGAAAAAGAAAATACTGGCACAGAGTCTTCTGCTGTAACAGCCATTAAGGTCAAGGTTGTTATTGACACAAATAAAGCAGAGTTAGATAAGCAATTTAATTCTGTTAAGGAGTATTGTAAAGAAAAACCAGTAAAAATTGCTTTTGGAGTGAATCAAAACGATACAATCCGCAATATAAATGATGCACTTGATAAGGTGGTCAAGAGTGGAAAATTAAGAACTCCAAAGGTTACACTTGATGTTAAGATCGACCAGAGTAAAGTAACCGCACAGCTTAAAAAAGCTATGCAATCTGCGGCAAAGCAAACTGTTAAAGTTGATACCGGAAAGTCTGGTTCTACAAAAACACAAGATACTTCAAAAAGTGATATTTCTCGCCTTTTCAGCCTTGCAAATCGTCAAGCAAAGTTAAAAGCGGATGAAGCATCGTTAATTGCTAATGGAAACAAATCATCTGAGTTGAAAGCGGTACAGACTAGATTGAGCGCAATCAACGATGAGATGGATAAACTCAAGACAAAAACAAAAGATGTAATTACGGAATCTCAGAAGTTAAAGCTTGAGGATATCGAAAAAACCGGAAAATTCAATGCTGACAGGAATACTGCAAAAGGTGCTGATTCGGTTGCAAAAGAACTAAAAAAACAAAATCAAGAAATTGCAGATGATTTAAAAAAGACTCTCACATCTCAAGAATCCGAGTATGAAAAATATCAAAAAAAGATTCAGTCTCTTGAAAACTATTCTAAGAATAACTCCAACTATAAAAATGATAATATCAAAAAATATTTATATGGAGAAGATGGAACTGGAAAAACTTCTGGAAAGTTAAAAGAGTTGCGAGATCAGCTTGCTTCTATTGAGAACACTACACCAGGGAAAGCAATTCAAGACTTTGATAAAAAATGCAAGACTCTTGATACAACTATTGATTCTACAAGTCAACATTTAAAAGAACTTGGATTTGATTTTAGAGATATAAATCAAGCCAATGTTGACATGACGAAGTTTAAGAGTGTTTATGAACGTGCAACGAAGTTAGAAGACTCTATTGCAAATAAAAGTAAATATTCTTGGCTAATTGATAGTTTAAACGGAATAAAAGCTTCTGCTGCTGGTTGTGAAGGCGATGTTACTGATCTTAGTGCAAGACTATCAAACCTTGAGGTCGAGGCCAGCAGATGTGGGGCCACTACAGAAACTCTTGGTCAAAAACTGTCTCGTCTGTTTAAGGAGCATTTCCAGACCGCCATCGCTATGGCTGGCGTGGCTATGGTTAAACAAGGTCTGCGAGAGGTTTATAATAATGTTCTGGAACTGGACACGGCTGTAACAGAGCTTAAAAAGGTCAGTAAAATGACTGGCGACGAGATGAATGAATATCTCGATAGAACTGCAATAAACGCTCGTGAGCTTGGTGCTAATATTTCTGATCTTGTAAATAGCACTGCTGATTGGAAACGACTTGGATATACGGATAAAGACTCTGAAGAGCTTGCTCGTGTGTCTGCACTTATGGCGAATGTTGGAGACCAGATCGATAACGCAACGACTGCTTCCTCTTACCTGATTTCTGCAATGCAAGGTTTTGGGTTGGTTGCTGATGATGCAGAACGTCTTCTGGACTGCATGAATCAAATCGCTAATACCGAACCGGTCAGTATGAACGACCTTGGAATTATTATGCAGAAAAGTTCTGCTGCGATGTCTGCCGCCGGAAATACATATCAAGAGACTCTTAGCCTTGCAGCCGCTGTAAATGGCGTGCTTCAGGACAGTGAAGCGAGTGGCACTTACCTAAAAACTTTGAGTATGTACCTTCGTGCTTCAAAGACTGATGCAGAAAATGCCGGTATTGCTACGGATGGAATGGCGAGTTCCGTATCTGAGCTTCGCTCTGAGTTGAAGCAACTTGCTGGGGTTGATATCATGAAGGATGATAATACCTTCAAATCAACCTATCAGATTATGAAGGAGCTTTCTGAGGTTTGGAAAGACCTTTCTGATACCACTCAGGCAAATATTACTGAGTTGATTTCTGGAAAGAGAGGAGGTCAGAGTACATCTGCCCTGCTGAATAATTTTAGCGTTGCTGAAGATGCTATGAAGCAGGCGCTTAATTCTAGCGGCAGCGCAATGCGTGAGAACCAGACGTACATGGATTCCTTGCAGGCGAAGCTTAATCAGCTTGATTCTGCATTCCAGAAGTTTAGTACGGACTTGATGAAGTCAGATATTCCGAAGTTCTTTATAAGCCTTGCCACAGTTTTTGTTGACGGTGCAGATAGTGCTGTAAAATTTGCAGGTGCATTACCCACTTTGACAGCTGCCATCTCTGGCGTGTTGTCTGTAATGCAGATGAGCGGAAAGCTCAAAAATGGTGCGGGTAAAGTTAATATGCCCTCTTATATTTGTTGCGTATAAAATATAGGATGCGGCACCATGTAAAAATAAAATAGCCCCTAGAGTGCTGGGAAACCCTAAGAGCCATATCGCCTACATTTATATAATGTAGGAATCGAAAGATAGAAACAAGGATATGGATGCTATATGCTGAGATAAAAGCTCGGTTTTATCGTATTGTCAAAATATGGTAATAATTGAGTGCTAAGTAGCGTTTACAATGGGCGGTCAGCAGCCGATCCACTCCCCTATTATATAATGTAGGAGGGTGGAAGGTTCATCGACTAAAAAGGGTCAGTGAGCAACCACTGGAAGGATAGTCAGTTCTGGATGAAAGTTCAGAAGTCCACCTCAGACGTAACCAGACGACTTAAAGAAGTAGGTGGAAACGAGGAGACGTGCTATTCTCTGGCGCGATATAAGTAGGAGAAAAATGATTGAATAATTGAATAAAAAGAAAAAGTACACTGCTGTTCGTTGACAGCGTACTCTAAAAAGTGTATAATAAAAACAGCCAAGGACTCCTATAGACGAAGCCCTCGGTTAACAACTCAAAATGTAATGTAAATGCTTCGACACATCTACACCACAAAACGAAAGAGCTGCCTACGGCTAATAGGCGGCTCTTTTACTTATCACGGCTTTCGCTATGATGATGTAACATCTTGAAAATCTCAAGAAGCGTTTTGACAAAGCCAGCAAAGCCGAAAATCAGCATTGCGACATAGTAGACCGTAGTGATCTCAATAGTCATTACACATCACTCCTCTCGGTATAGACTCACCGAAAGGGAGTAAAAGATATGGCATTCTCCTTCTCGCCTTTCGGCTGAATGGGAGGACGTTCGCCTATATACGTCTATGAAAGGAAGAAAGTAAACGCGGAATCCTTGACTGCCAGATTATTATACACCCGTCTGTCATATCCTGTCAATATCACTATAATGTAATTTATAATACATAAAAAGAGATTGCTTTCCTGAAGTTTTCTGGCTATAATATAAGTACAATCGTGTATCCAAAATATATGGAGGTATTTTATTATGGCACGTCCTAGAGGTAGCAAGAATAAAGCAAAGGTTATCGATGGTATTGATTACGCAGCGCAGATTGCTGAGAAAAATACTGCCGCAAAATCTCTTGCTGAAGAAATTGCAGCACTCGGCACGAACATTGCTGCACTGAATGCTGAAAGAAAAGCAAAAGAAGCAGAGTTGAAGAAACTCAATAAAGATATCACCAAGCTCGAAAAGAAAAAGGCTGAGGCCGATGAAAAGATTGCGGCAGAGCTGAATCGCAAAAAGGCAGAAGATATTGTTGCCAATGCACTGGCTAACGGTATGACTGCTGAAGAAATCGCAGAACTGCTGAAATAAGGTATCATCATAAAACAAGCCCGACTTCCCTACTGCTGGGAGGCCGGGTGTTTTAAATGTTCACGAAAAGTCCATTGCTATTGATTGTGTTTTAGCGTATACTATGAGTGAAAGAAGGAAGGTGTAAGCATGGTACTGCTAAATCAAGTGTCTGACTGGTTTCTTAGTAAAGAATCAATGACGCACAAGAAGCTTCAAAAGCTTTGCTATTATGCACAGGCATGGTACTGTGCTCTTTACGACGATGGTCCTTTGTTTGAAAATGAAATTCAGGCATGGGTTCACGGTCCTGTAATTCCTGATCTCTACCATCGATATTCTTGTTATGGGTGGGAGCCTATTCCTAAAGTTGATTTTAACGAGGGTATTCTAAACGAACGTGTTCTGAACATTCTTGATTCCGTATATAGCACTTATGGACCATACGACGGCGATCAGCTTGAAGCTTCAACTCATTCTGAAACTCCGTGGCAGAATGCTCGCAAAGGTCTTGAGCCTTGGGAACCCGGTACGGAAGTAATCACTTATAAAGCAATGAGGGATTTTTACAAAGCACTCTATGAGCAAGGACAGGCAGACTAAATTCAAACTTCCCGTACCAAAATGCACGGAAGTAAAAACGGAAGTATTTCCACATAATGGAGCCAAAGCCGAACAAAATAGTTTAACTTTTTCTTTTGCTTGCTTTGATAGAAATCATGATTTATTTAATCTTGGTGGAGATGCGGAAGATAAAACAGTTGGCGGTGCGTGGTTTCTTGATCTGCTCGATTGCCTAAAAAGTGTTAGCAATAAAAAGATTCCAGAAATTAGAACTTCGTTACATGATTTACATCCGATTGATTGGAGCAAAACAAATGCTTCTGCTCCAGATGGTGATGAACAACATGAATATTGGCAGTTCAGAATTAACAAGTCAAAGGGCAGAGTAATTGGATTTATTGTTAATGGAATAGAACATTCTGTATTCTATGTTGTTTGGCTTGATCCGCATCATAATCTTACTGACAGTGAAGGATATGGCGGAAAAGTTTGGTTTAAACGACCGGTTTCCGAAGCTGAAATAAGGCAATTAGAGCTTGATAGTATAAAGAAAAAGTATGCCGACTTACAAAAGGACTATAATCTTTTGTATGATACATTAAATCCAGAATAGGATGGGATTGTGGTTGCGAGGCGCTAGTGAACTCTAGTATGCCATTTCAGATGACTGACTGTATAGACAGTTAATCGGACGAGTAAACAATCAGTCGAACCCGTTTTTAAGAAATTTTGCTCCTTGTCTATGTGACAGGGAGCTTTTATTATATCCAAGTGCAAGAACACCTAAAAGCTACATGCTTCTAGGTGTTTTATTTATGTCATTTTAGTTAGCTACGGCTTACCACTCATACCCACAATTCTTACACTTGAATTGTTTGCCGGGCTTCCTAATCATGTGTTTCTTTTGTTGGAGGTGAGTCACTTGCTTTCTTATCAATGTGGAAAAAGAAAACCTTATCAGGAGAACTTGTCTATGTTTGGAACAGTTAATCCTGAATGGGCAAGAACCAACCTTCCATTAAACGCAGATACGATTGCTTATGCAGAGGTATGGAATTACGAATCTCAAAAAGAAGAACTGATTCAATTCACTTCTGTCAGTGAATTTTTTTCATGGATCGACAATCCACCCGTAGCGTTCAGGTGTATATAAACGTTGTGCGCCTTCGGAAGTAACTGTAATAATATCGCATTTGGGGCTTACTAAACTGTCAATTTCGGCTATTTCGTAGTTTATACCCTGAAGGAATTTAACCATTTCTTGTAGTTTAAGTGTATGGATATTATCTCCAAGCTTGATGAGTTTTGATTGATAAAGTTTATGCTCACCACTAGCTGCATAACCAATATCGTCCAATGTATTCGGTTGAATTTTGTTATGGCCTGTATCTGCTCTAAGTATCACATTTTCGCCATTCTCGATGCCACATTCGATTAAATAAACAGTGCTATTCACTGTTTTCTGCACCAGCACATTTAGCAAGAATCCAAGCTCTTCTTGGATAGGCATCTTTTGAGCTGACGTAATTTTAAGTGTATGAAGGATAACGTCGTTTAGAAATTCGCCTGTGTCAAGTCTAGCATCGCCGGTGAACGCAACGACATGGTTTGTATTTGTAATATACGCTTTCTGGCTATGGTCGGACGGCATAGCGATAAACGGATTGTCTGTTCTATGACGTATGAGTCGCCAGTCCGCAGACACAACGATTCCTTCTTTGTTTGCGATAGCCATCACGAGAGACATGATTCTTCACTTCCCTATTCAAAACTCATATCCACATGCTTTACATTTAAACTGCTTTCCCGGTTTCTTACTAGCAAATCCCCACACTGCCACGTCAATGAGTTTGGAACCAGCGCCTATCTTATCAAGATGAGGACAGCCGCAGACTGGGCACTTCGGGTATATGTGTCGCAGCCATATAAGTGATTTTTCAGGGGGTTTTAGTATGAATGACACGATTCGAAAGCCTCTTTCAACTCTTGAAGAAATTGAGGCATTTGCGGCTCAACTTCCAGATATCGAAGAAGTCGTTCCGCATTTTGGGGTATCATGCCTAAAAAAAGATGGGACAATCGTAATTTACGCTGATTACGGCTCACTACCTAAGAGAGTCGAGTCTTCTGAGTGAGGTTTTCCATCGGGCGTTATCCTCTGTGATAACTAGAACGTCACAGTCTTCACTTACCATTGGGTTATAGTCCGAGAATTCCAGCATTTTGGCAACTGTTCTATTAAGGAACTTAATATACTCAACAACGTCGATTTCGCAAAGTGTGTCTCTCGGCGGTACTATGCGAATGAGTCTTTCTGCGACACCCATCACACCGATGACAGCAATGTCTTCGTTTGAAACGTCCTGAATACTATTCTCTCTTGTGTCTGTTTTTAAGATGACTTGTTTTCCATTCTCGTAACCAGCAATAAGAAGCGCAACGGGATTATCTCCTGTTTTAGCTGAGATGTCTTTCTTTACAAACTCGATTTCTTGTTTGATGGTTAGTTTGCGGCGATTGATACTCTTTACAAGCTTGTAAACAGTATCATTAGTCGAAGTTCCATCGTTCAACTTTGCATTTCCAGCAAGCGCTATTGCATGACCATTGTTAGTTCGAAAAACCTTTTGTTCAAAATCAGAATGAGTGGTGTACATGACTTCGTTTGAGTCTCTGTCGGTATATTTGGATTCTCGTCTATAATCGCCTGACACGAAGATTCCCTGCTTAGTAGGGATTGCAATAATAAGAGACATAATACATCACCATTCGTAACCGCAGTTCCGGCATTTAAACGTCTTCCCTGCCTTTTTGGACCAAATGCCCCAGACCACTGCATCAACAACCTTACTGGTTCCGCTAATCTTTTCAATATCAGGTGAACCGCAGGTTGGGCAGGTGGGAACGTATTTCGGATGTTCTTTCTCCTCCAATTCAGCTCTATATTGAGCGTCAAAGGCGTTGGCTTTATCTTGCATTTTTTTGAGCGAATCTTTGCTAAGTGTTGAAATGTCAACCTGCGGCAGATGCTCAAACTTCCAATTGATTTTCTTTTGCTGGCTCATACTATTCCACTTAGGCGATAATATGACATCTCTAAAGCAAAATGCGCACAGCATTTGATTTTGGGGATAATACTTGTCACATAACGGGCAGTAGCGTACATATTTATCCATAGATTTTTCTCTCATTAAAATCGGAGGTATTCAAATGAACGATTTTAATATTGTTTCCGTAAGAGTACGGAAGATGCCTCCGTTTACTCAGGAAGAACGGAGACAAATTTTTTCACAGTGGAAGGCTATACTCAAATCTCAGGGTCTGGAATCACAGAAGGGTCAATCTCAAACTCAAGTCTAATCCGTTCCATTGCTGGATTGTATTTAGTATGTAGTTCTCCATACCCTATAACATCTTGGCCGATAAGAAGTTCATATTCAAAATCTTTTGGGTCCATAACACAAAACAATGTATCGGGAAGAATTATGTCATCGCCATAGCCAATTTTTAATGTGCAGACGGTAACGTCAGCCATTTTAGAGTCTGTGATTGATCTAACCTCTTGTTGAGTTGGCATGATGGGCAAGCCAAGTTTGTTGGCAATTTCTCTTGCGATGCAGCATACGGAGCTTCCAGTATCCCAATAAGCTGTTAGTCCACGAACTTCCTTTCCGTTGAATTCTACACTAGCAGGAGAATGAAGACAAAAATCTTTCTGAGAGACACCGTTTGTTGTTCTTTGAAGCATTTTTATTCTCCTTTAAAACTCATATCCGCACGCTTTGCACTTAAACTGCTTATGCGCTTTTCTCGACCATACGCCCCAGACCGCTATATCCACAGTCTTGTCAAAGCCGGAGATTTTCTCCAAATCAGGACAGTGGCATACTGGGCAAGTTGGTTTGTATTGAGCAAGGCGAGCTTCTTCTTCAAGTTGAGCACGGGTTTGTTTGTCGAATTTTTCCGCCTCACGAAGTAGTGATTTGTCTTTGATTGGTCTTGGTGGGTCAACTTTTGGAAATTTCTTTAACCATTCTTTCTTTTCTTCGTCAGATTTTTTATCCCATGCTTTTATATAGATAGTTTGGCTGTGGCAAAATGGACAATGATACCATGGCTCTCTAGCGTATCTATCACACCATGGGCAGTATAGAATTTTATTCATTCTTCTCTCCTCAATGATAAAATTTCGATGTTATCTTTCCTATTTACTGCTGATGAAGATGGCGTACACAACAAGGCTTGGAGCGATATAAAAATCTGGTTTGGGTGGTTACAAGATGCGATAGATGACTACAACGCATCTTTAAATGGTACAAAGCCTTCTATTTCCAATTTTATCACATCACTAAAACAAAGTAAAGTAAATGCGGAAGCCGCAGGCGAAGCAACTGAAGGTTTTTCCCTTAAACTACTTGCCCTTCGCGCAAAAGCTTTATTGCTCAATGCTGTGTTGGGTGTTGGAATTGGATTGCTCGTCTCTTGGGGGACTAAGAAGATTACGGAAGCGTCACAACGAGTGCAAAACGTCGCAACGAAATCTAAGGAAGCCGCCGATGCTGCGCAGAGCACCACTTCCTCTTTAAAGGATCTGGTCAGTGCTTATGAAGAACTTGGCGACAAGTCTGGTTGGGATACAGAAGACTTTGACCAAGCAAAAGATATTCAGGCAGAGATTCTTGATCTTGCGAAAGAACAAGGAACGCTTGATGAAAACAAACTTGGTAAACTTGACCTTCAAAACGGCAAGTATGAGGAACAGCTTGGTATACTTCAGGATATTACAGCGGAGCAGTTGGAGGCATCTCGTTATGAGTTGACCCAAAACAAAGACGCTCAGGGTAATAAACTTGTTGATACGGCCAAGAAGAACAATCGGACTCATTACCTTACTGTTTGGTCGGCTCCTGAAATGGATATGGGTGACCAGATTAAAAATGCTGGCATTGATATTTTTAACAAGTTCGGTGGTTATGGACCTGACAAGTTAAATGATGCGGATTCGATTGTTGATTATTACAACGAAGTTGGTAAAGCCTTAAAGTATGTTATCGATAACACTACAGAAGCCGAGCGAGCTGCCGGTGGAACGTATCATAGTCTGTATCAATTCTTGCTTGATGAGCAATCTGCTCTCCGTGATGATGTAGATTCTTACAACGACTCAACGGATGCTATCAACAACAATACAAACGCTCGTAGAAAACTTCAAGCAATCGATTTTTGGCAGAATGACAACAACAACAATATGGATGTCAGTTTTACTTTCGATAAGGTAAACTCTGCCGTTCAAACATTGGAAGATACAATTGATGGGTTTGATGCAAGTAAGTTAAACGAGCTCTTGTGGGGTACAAACGAAGGATTATCCGACGAGCAAGCTCAAGCTCTCGCAAATCTTCGCAAAGCTCTTACAGACATGGACTTTTCTGCTGATACAAACGGTGTGAATGCGTTTATCCAAGCACTTGTTCAAGTTGGTATTGTAGCTCAGTCTTCTGCAAATGGTGTTGACGCATTGGCTGCTGGCGCACAGAAGATGGAAGATATTTCTTCCAAAATGGATGAAATCCAGTCTGCGTATAAAGCTTCTACCAGTGCAATGGAAGAGTACAATCAGTATGGCTACATGAGTCTCGATTCTCTTCAGTCTTTACTGACGATGAACACCGAGTATCTGAATTGCCTTGAGCTTGTTAATGGTAAGCTCCAGATAAATAAACAGAGTTATGCCGAGTTACTTGCTGCTGAATACGCAGAAGCTGCGGCAACAATTCTGTCTAACGCACAACATGAGGTTGCAAACCTTACTGCCGATGACACAGCTGAAAGTACCGATAACCTAAAAGAGAAAACCACGGCTGAAAAGACTGCTCTTGAGAATCTTCTTCCTGCCTTGAAAAATGCTACTGCGGCTACTGCGACATACAGTGCAGCTCAGGAGTTTGCAAACGAAGTAGAGAAGGCCGGCGAACGCGGCGTAGATCCTGCAAAACTAGAGGAAATCACGACTCGCACAAATACTCAGCTTTCTTTGCTGTACACCAATATGAATGCCGCTTTAAAGGGTGGGCGAGCATTAACAAATCAGTTGAATGGGTTCCCGACAAATAAGGCCAGCAAGAACAACAAGTCTACTGCGAAGTCTGTGACTGATATTGCTTCTGCTTTTGATACCTTAACAAAGGCCATGAAAGAATATAACCAATATGGTTATATCTGTGCTGATACAATGAAGTCACTGATTGGTGTCGATGACAAGTTTACTGCTTGTTTGACGGAGCAAAACGGAAAACTTGAACTTAATACAGCCAAATTCCGCACATTTATTAAGGCACAACTCAAGGAAGCAAATGCGGCTAATGATGGTGGCAAGTCTGCTGGCGAGATGAAGAAGATTCTCGACTGGTTGAATTCTAGTGTTGATTCTGAAACCATCTCTTTTGAGCAGTTGACTGACGCTATCAAGGGCTACGGCACTGCGATGGACAAGGCTAAGGAAAAGACGGACGCTATAAAATCCGCATTTTCTGGGCTATCTGAGGTCAGCAAGAATAAGATTGAGAACCCATTCGGTGCTCTTGATGCGGATGATGTGGATAAAAAGTATCAGGCAATTCGGGACTTGTACGATAACACAGACCTATTTACAGACGAGCGATTTGCTGGAGCACTAAATCCAGAGAATGGTGAAATCGATTATAACAGCGATGCTTTTAAGCAGATGTTCCTCGAAAAGCTTGATGGTATGGCTACTGCTTGTGAAGAGACCGGTGGTGTGGCCGGAAAATACCTCGCTCAAGGCTTTAGAGATGCTGAAGATAAGATTAAAAATAATGTTATCAGTATCGAAGAATATATCAATGGTATAGGTTCTACTCTGGAAAACATCAACAATCGGATGGATAATTTCCAGAGTGCGTTTAATGATCTATCCGATATTGTAGACGAGTATAATGCTTATGGTGATTTAAGTCAAGACAGTATTCAGAAGCTGATGGCGCTTGACACAAAATACGTCGGTTGTCTTGAGCTTCAGGGTGACAAACTCGTATTTAACAAAGAAGCTTTTAAAGAACTGTATATTGCAGAATTGAAAGAGCTTGCATTAAAGTACGAAGGCACTGATATTGGTAAGCGCTATGCTGAAATCCTTCAAAAGGTTGCCGATGGCACTTGGGATGTCACTGACCACATGAAAGGCATGGGGGAAGAAGCCAATCGTCTTAACACGATTATTTCCAATCTCAAAGATCTCTTCTCTTCCCTGCTTGACCTCGTGAACAGCGCCAATGACAAGAAATCTAATGACCTGAAAATTCAGGGCGACGCATGGATGGATGTCATTGACAAGCGCATCGACGCGCTGAATGAGCAGAACGATGCTCAGGAGCGGGCGATTGAACTGCAAAAAGCCGAGGATGCTCTCGCGAAAGCACAGGCCAATAAGACCACTCGCGTCTATGGCGAGAATGGTTACGAGTGGGAGGCTGATGCAAGTGCAGTTCGTGACGCTCAGAGTGACCTCAGCAGCAAGCGCCGTGAGTACAAGAAACAGGAAGAAATCGACCGGCTGAATAAGCTCAAAGATAAGGTTCAGGAAGCCACTAACCTTATTGGCACAAGCTGGGACGACTATCAGAAGAAACTGAAATATACTTCCCAGTTCGAAGCCATGACTTTTGCAGAGATGGAAGGTCACTACGATGGATTTATGGCCTCTGTTGTCTCCAATATGAAGGCGGTCCAGCGAGCAACTAATGTTTCTAATGTTGTCACCAAGCTTGAGACACTGATTGATACGCTGACTAAACTTGGAGACGTGCTTGGCAATCTGAATGGTTCTACTCAGAACGGTGGAATTACGGGACTGTAGAATCGTCTGCAGCGTGCGGTTGGTACGTTCTCCGATAAGAGTTCTGGTAAGGGATTCTTGGGACGTCTCTTGGATGCAGGAAAGAGCTTCCTTGGCATTGGAGGCTCTAATAAGTACGCTGCAGCAAAAGGATTCCTTGGAGAGAGCACTAGTGAGATTTCTAAACTAGGACAGGCTATTGCAAAATCTCTTGGCAACGTAAAAACGACTGTAGTCTCTGCAGCACAGGGAATTTTCTCTGGTAGTGGCGGATTAGCGTCTGTTTTCCAGAAGGGATTCAGTGGAGTCGCATCTATTGCCCAAAAAGCGGTTGGTGGGCTTGGCTCAATTTTCGGTGACATCGGTACTACATTGGGTGGAACCAAGCTGTTTTCTGGTATTGCTGGTATTTTCAAAGGAATTGGTACGACTGTCAAAGCCGCTATTGGTACTGCAGGCGGTACTGGCGTTGCCGGAACTATTGCGGCTGCGGTTAGTCATATTCCTGTTATCGGCCAGATCCTGCTTGGTGGCACGCTCGCTGTCGGCGCGATCGGTGGCGGCTCATTTACAACTGGACTATCCCGAATCGGTAAAGGCATTGCTAGTGCAGTTTCCGCTCTCGGCAAGACATTGTCTAAGGCTGTAAAGGGCATTGGAAGTATGCTTAGTAGCGTGTTCCACTCTATCTTTGGCGGAACATCAAGCAACGGCAAAGAACACAAGGGTATTGGTTCTTGGAAGATTTGGCCGTGGAACTGGGGTAAGAAAGCTAAAGGCGACAAGTCTATCAAAAAGGCTGGTACTTATAATGTCGATGAGGAAGGCGAAGAGATTATCGTTCGTTCTCCTGAAAAGGGACGCCTGACTCAACTCGAAAAAGGTGACGGAGTTATCCCCGCAAAACAAACCGCGACTTTAATGGGAATCGCCAAGAATCCTATCGGCTGGGTCAAGAATGTAGTCTCTAAAATACCTAGCTCTCGCAACTCTGCTGCTTCCAGCGGATATACGACTATTACTTCTGCGCCTCAAGCTCACAAAAACACTGCCATTGACTCTAAAGTTGATGAAGTAGTTGAGGCCGTTGACGATATTCGTGACGACAATAAGACCGGACTTATTCCTACGCTGCTTTCAAAGAGCGTTAAGACTCTAGGCGGGTTGAATTTAAAGTTTACTACATTCGCAGATAAAACCAAGTCCACTATAAACTCTTCCGGTCAAAGCTCTTCGGTTTCGAAATGGTTTGATAAAATAAAGAATGTCGGAAGCGTAATAAAGGGTTCAATTAGTGAATTCTTCGGCTTTGGTAATAGTAGTACAGGTAATCCTCTTGACAATCTCATTTCTTCTTCCAAATCCAACACACTTGCTCAGCTCGACTCCATGAAATCTCAGTTTGAGAAGACGTGGAAGGATATGGCAAAAGAGGTTGGCTTGAGTGACGATCAGATTGATGCAACCAGTAAAGAAATGTATAGCAATATGCAGAAGCTGGTTAAAGATACCTATGCCGCTATCGGAGACAATACCGCACTGAACGCAGAACAGGTCGAGGGTATCACAAAGAAACTGTTCCAGTCAATGCAAAACACATATACTGCTGGTTTTAACAAAATGGCATCTATGACTGACGAGATGAGTGAGTCTAACGCTAATAAGATGGCAAACTCTTTCTATTCTATGAAAGATAGCTGTTCTAATGCAATGGATTCCATCTCTAGTAATATGAAGAATAGTTGGAATCAGTGTGGTGGTGGTATCCGCAATCTGAGTGCTAAAACGCAATCTACCATTTCCAAAGCTTAGGCTGATACTACTGGCGATACCGAAAAGATGCTCTATGATATGCGAGCTTGTTTCGATAATAGCTGGGGTATGGCTGAAAGCGGCGTTCGTGATTTGGCTAACAATACTCAAAGCACAATCAATGGCGCATATAGTACAATCGAATCCAAGAGTGAAGAGACTTTGAATAAAGTTCTCCCTGACCAAATGGCAAACGCTTGGAAAAATGTTGAACCTGGTGCTACCAATCTTAGTGAAAATATTACGTGGGTCATGGGGAAAGCTTATGATAGCATCACTAAGAGTTGCGATAACACTATTTCTTCTATTCGTGATAGTTTTGGTACGATTGGAAACGATCTGTACAATAAAGGTCAGACAACTCCTACTACCAAAAATACTACTAGCAATAGTTCCACATCTTCGAGTAGTCTATCTTCTGGTGGCGGCAGTGGTACTCCCACGACTGTTTCTGGCGGCAAGAGCTTGTTAGAGCTTGGTAAAGACATCTATGAAGTTGGAAGCAACGCAGTTAGTAGTGCAAAAAATGCATGGAACAATTCTTGGCTCGGCGGCAAAGTAAACAACGCTTTCAGTGGGTTAGTAACTACGACCAAAGGAATTGTTTCTAACGTAAAAGAGAAGTGGGATAACTCTTGGCTCGGCGGCAAAGTAAATAACGCTGTAAGTTCCACCAAAGATAAAATCACTAATTCTTCTGCATGGAAATTTGGTGAAAAAGTTGTCAGTGGCTTTGCCAATGGGGCTAAAAATCTTTACAATACCGCCACTGGTAAAAATTCTAACAGTTCTAGCTCCAGCTCTTCCAACACCAGCAGTTCTAGCTCCAGCTCTTCCAGCAGCTCCCGTAATGAGAATAGCGGCAGTAGCTCTAAATCTTCTGGCGGTAGCCTTAAAGAAAAAGCAGAAAAAGCTGTCAATAAAATCGCGGATGCGGGTAAAAGCTTCGTCAATAAGCTCATTGGCAAAAAAGCTTCTGGTTCTCGAAACATTCAAAAATCCGGTAAGTATAATGTTGACGAGCAAGGTTCCGAGCTTCTGGTTCGTCAACCGCAAGCTGGGCGTTATACTTATCTTGAAACCGGCGATGGAGTTGTTCCTGCAGATATTACTTCTCGTCTCTTCGAGATGGGTGGCAATCCAGATGCTTGGTTCCAGGATCAGATGTCTAAGTATGGAACGGCTTCCCTATCTTCTAACGGCGGTTCTAATATTGATATTTCTATTGGAGATATTGTTATTCAGAACCCTGTTGGTGGAGCAGAAGATTTGGCAAACGAAATTGTCCGTAATCTTCCCAACAAACTTTCTCAAAAAATGAATAAGCGAAATTAAATAGAGGATATTAAAACACAATGCCGATACCACTGAGTTTTCCCAGCGGGTCGGCTTTTATATTTTTCTTGGAGGTGAAAGAAAGTGTCAAACATAAGTAAAAGTGCAACAGATGTGTTAGTTGAGGCCATTTCTTCTGCCGCCAAGAGTGCAGTGGCGAACGCGCAATTTGATGTTTCTTCTTACGGTGTTATTACATCTAAAAATGGATACACCTATAAAATTGCCGCATTTGGTGGCGAATATGTCGTGATTACAAATCGTGATTATGAAGTCGGCCAAAAACTCGTTGTCACCGCAATGCAAAAGAATTTTCGAAATATTATTTTGACTGAAGGAAATCAAAGTCTGGAAGCTGCCAAGGTGCGAACGATCTCTTCGGACTTGAGTGATTTATCAAATAACGTCGATAAAATTGATACAAATCTCTCCAATCTAATCAACCAGACAGAATCGACTAACAAAAACACTCAAGCTCAAATCAGCGGCACCATTAAGACAAACTACGGACATGGAGTCCCGACGAAAGAGAATGCACCTGCCGTAGAATGGGTAAAATGGCATACGGAATGGCATCATGTAAACGAGATTTATTATGATATTGATACTGGAAAATGCTATCGGTGGATAGAAGCGGCTAATAGTACTGAGTCAAAAAGAGAATATATGTGGTATGAGATAATTGACGCAAGTATTATCAATGCGCTCGCTTCTGCCGCTCTTGCACAAAATACTGCCGACAGCAAGTGTCAAGTTTTCCGTTCCGTTCCTGCTCCTCCATATAATGTTGGTGACTTATGGTTTTTAGGCAGTAATGGCGATTTATATATCTGTACTTCTGCGCAGGGAGCGACTGGCTCTTATTCTCATAGTGATTGGGAGAAAGCCACAAAATACACAGACGATACAACTGCAAATGCCGTAAACGACCGTGTGGCAAGTCTTGAAACAAAAGAAGCAGAAGATTATGCGGAATTAAAAAAATCAGTTGGTTCTACAGATATAGATCTTGACTCTTTTAAAAAGAACGATTTTGTCGCATTACAGGACCGTGTGTCTACCAATGAGGCGGACATACATAATTTGCAAACAAAAGAATCTGACGATTATGCTTCTTTAAATAAAAGAATTGATGATGTTTCTTCTGATTTAAGTACATTCAAAAACGATGAATATGCGACAACAAAAACACAGGTCACTACAAACAAAAATAACATTAGCGCTTTGGCAACCAATTTTAGTGGTCTAAGTAGGACAGAAAAAACTCACTATAATGAGTTGACCAAAAAAGTCGAAGCAATCACTGCTGACAGCATTTTAAGCACTCTTGGATTGAAAGTAAACTCTGAGGGTGCGCTTTGTTATGTTACAACGTCTGATTAACTTGGAGGTGATACAGTGAAACCAATTTTATCAAAAATCAATGTATTTAGTGCTAACGAAGACACTTCATTCCAGTTCGGAGCATATGCCGATATTGACTTAGTTGCCTATATCATCTTCAAGTCAAAAGATAGCACTGTTTATAAATTTGGCACAGTAGCTCCCACTGGAACTGGCTTAGCTCGACAATTTGTAATTAAAGGTGGGGTTCTTGTAAATCAGCATGATCCTTATTATATCATGATTCGTTGCAGATTAACTGGTACGAACACTTTTAGCGAATATAGTGACAAGATTCTGTTTTATTGTCACGAGAAACCTTCCATTAAATTCAGGGCATTCTCCGACATTTCCCCTTCTAAAATTATCTCTACACCTTCATACTCTTTTGATTGTGATTATACCTACAAAACGGCTGAGGGCGAAGTTATCAATAGATATGAATATTATCTTTATGACTCTAATAAAAACGAGATCAAAAAGTCACAATGTTTTTATCACCGTGACTCTATGAAGAGTTTTTATGTTGATGGCCTTGACAATAATAGTGTTTATTATGTTCGTGCTAAAGCAGAATCAGTTGGAGGCTACCAGCTTGATACTGGGTTCAAACAGTTTAAGACGAAATATAGCGAACAAATTGATGGAGTAATTTTTGATGCAGAAAACGATAAACGGCGTGGTTGTATTAACCTTTTTGCAAAATATCCAGCCAATGTGAAGAGTGACATTACTCATCTTCGGTTTAAGCGCAAAAAGCCTTTAGATACCACATGGATGACTATTTATGAAAAACAAGTTGACTTATCAAACGATTTACTCTTATTGCCCAACTGGTCAAATGGCTATGTTAGTCAAAGTGGAGTATTTACTACAGATAACATCTCAATGAGCACTAATCTAATCCCTGCAAGTGATTTAAAGTCAGTCGAAATATCAGCTGATGGATATATTGCTAGAATTGTAGCATATGACAATAATCAAAAAATCTTAGGCTATGCGGAAACAAGCATTAAATATTATTCCGACGGAAAAGAATATACCTATAATGAAGCCTTGGATCGTTTTTCCTCTCTTGGTTCTTTTATGAAAAACCTATAGAAATCGATTTCAAAAATGTTTAACAAGACACGAAATATTGGGACTTGGGACAAGTCATCTTGGAATGTAAGTTATAAGGATAGCATTGCGTATTTCAGGATTAGCGTCATGCCCGAAAAGAATGTCACTAAACCATTCTCTGATACTATTCATGGAATAAAATTGCATTCAGAAAATACCGGATATGTCATAATGGAACACACTGACTGGTATGCGGCTGGGCGCGAACAGCCTTATGAATATGCTGTGTCTCCTGTTGTTAATACTATTGAAAAGGGCTATGTTAAAAAGATAGTAGTCAGTGAATTTGATGGCGCAATTATTACAGATGGAGAAACATCTTATCACATTCTTCTTGAGCCAAAGGTAGACAGTGTTGAGCTAAAACGCACTGCTTCTATCGTCGAAACCATGAGTAGCAAATACCCATATCTGTATTTTGGCAATGAAGCGAACTATTACTCTGGTGATTTTTCGGGCGTTGGTATTGAATTCGATATGACTCAAGATGAATTTGATGTTGACGGTGGAAATGATTACCGTAAAGAAATCTCAGCATGGCTTACTAACGGAGACGCAAAAGTTCTCAAAATGTTTGATGGGCGTGAGTGGCTAATTGGAGTAAATGGCAGTGTTACTACAAGTTGTTCTGAGCATTATGACAAAGGTACGTTGAGTTTCAACTTTGTCGAAATCGGATCTATTGAGAGTGAAGATGACATGTACAGTAATGGACTGAGCGAATATTTGCCGGTAGGAGGTACAACATGAAGTACTTGCCTACAGATGAAGACCTTGCTCTTTTAAAAAGCCATTCTCCTCATATATATTGTCGCATTGATTTATTGGACAAAGATTTTGCAACTGTCGATTCTTTGGAAGGCATTGCGATTGATGGAACTGTAAGTGTTGATTCGGAATCGGATATTCGACGCACCTTTAATACCACGCTGTATCTCGGCAAAAAGAGTGTTGTCTCCGCTTTTGACGAGGAGGACTGGATAAGCAAAAATGTTCGTGTTTTTATCGGACTAAAAGGAAGAACCAAAACTACTTCCCTCTCGTACCCAGAACTTGAAAAAAAGACAAAAGAATCTGCTGGATATAAGAAAGCCAAAGCAGAATATAATGCTTTAGTTTCAAAAATCACTCAAGAAGGTCATGCAAAATACGGGAATATCGATAACATCAATCGTGGCGTGATTGAGTGGAACGATGATAATATGTCTTACTATTCTAAGTTTGTAAAGGAGATGAATGGTGAGACAACTTTTGGGACTACCGTTGGGAAATGGCTTAGTTCTTTAGTTTTTTCAGAATTTAAAAAAGCATTTGAACCAGACCCGGAAGCCATAATCAATAAAGGAGATTATTCTACTGTTCTTGGTTGCGATGATAAATTTAATGGTCTACAAATTGCATACACCCTTCTTTTTCAAACTGACGATGGCGATTTAATTCCTCTATGTAATTCAGAAATATCCAGGTATCTTTCAAGAGTCATTGGTACATCTACAGACCCGGCCACGATTCTACTCAAGGATAAGACAGGTATTTCTATGACACTTTGGGGAAAACCTGTTAAGGTTCATAATATGATTGCGGCAATACAGGGACAAACAGTGAACGGTAGTATGTTATCTGCTGCTGATGTCAGTGCTATTGCTGGTTAGAGTGAAGAAGAACTTCAAAAAGAATATGGTGTTACTAGCGTTTATGTTGGTTATTCTATGCACGATATTCAAGACGAGATTATTCAAGCCAAGAAAAAGCTCAACAACTCGTTCAATAAAGAATTTGAAAAAGTATCCGTGCAGCGTATAAATGTATTTTCTAAAAATCAAGATGTTCACTGGTTTAATCAGGGTTGCTTTTCCATTTCATCAAATGGATTTACATATAACGCAACTACGAATACGGTACAATGCTCTTGCGTAGACCTTGTGGCGCGACTGAATGGCGATCTGGCTGGACAGTTGACTGGTCTAAAAACCAAAATCAACAAAGGAACACGTATCGCTCCTGTCATTAAAACAGTCTTAACTGAACAGCCGATGAGCGAGTTTAGCAAATGTGTGATTGATTATTGGACGCGTAATGTTCCCTACGATTTGGAATATGAGACTGGTACAACTTTGTGGCAGATTTTGACTGAGTTACGCGACCTCTATTATCCATTTGAGATGTATTTCGATGATGACGTGTTCGTATGTCACGAAATTCCGAGCGGATTTGATGACCCGCCTGTACTCGACCCAGATTTATTTGCAAGTTTGGTGACGGCAAATGGTGAGTCAGCCACAGTGGATTATTCTACGGTTCGAAACTGTGTTGAAGTGTTTGGTGCCACAATCGATTCTGACGCATATTCTTCGACTGCAACTTATTCTTCCGAAAAGAATTCTCTTACACTGACCGTAAAAGAACTTGCTGTTGATGATGAGGCGAATATATCGTTTATCATGCCTGCGAAAATCACAAGCAAAACCTTGAATATTATTGTTAATTTTGTGACAACAGAAGTTAAGGCCGACGGAAGTGGCGGGACTGAACAGAAGACTACAACAAAAACTTCCCTGCTTTATAAATCTGTTCCTAACGCTGATGGTAACGACGTTGAGCAGGAACCTTCTATCATGGAAGCGGGAAAGTATTATGTTATTCAGTGGTTCCCTGATACAAAGCACTTCTATTTTATTGGACAGCAGCAATCTCATGCTATGGTCAAATTGGTAGATACTGTACCGACCGGCGATAAACTTGCCGCAGAAAAAAAAGAAGAGAACTGCGATAATCTTGAATATGTCTGCATGACTGATCCAGACAATATCGATGATTTGTATAACGCAAAATTCTCAATTGAAAAAATTGGTCGTCGCAATGAAATACTTTCGGGCGGAGACTATGACAACTATACCACGGATGAAAAGGCAATGGAAGTTGCTAAATATGAATTATGGAAGAAGGCACGATTAACCGATGGGTTGGTGGTGCCTATTTTGCTAGTTCCGTGGCTTGATGTTAATGAAAAAATTCAGTATGCGGCTAAATATTTGAATAGTAAAACACCTGTTGATTGGATTATCAAGAGTTTTAGTATCAACCTCGGCGAGGGAACGATGTCTCTTACTATGAGCCGGTATTTCCCCTATTATCCCTACATTGTAGGACATGGTAAAGAAGAAAGCAAATACGACATCTATCAGGACTGGATGCTTGATCAATATTTTCCAGACCTTCGTTCTGATGTCAATAAGAACAATAACCCCACAACTACTACATAAGTTCGCTCGTGCGAAGTAAAGCAAAGGAGTGAGTAAATGGCATTATCATTTGAAGAGTCAAAACGGATGGCCTCAAAATCCGCGATGACGACTAGTTTTATGGCAATCCAAAATGAACCCGTTGTTGCAGACGTGGCGACGATGGATCTAAATGACGTAGCGGCGTTTGCTGCGGTAGATTCCGGCTTTACCCGTAGCGACAAGTACGTTTGGATTGATGATTATGAGGATACGGTTTATTCGTCAATCGACGAGAATCGCAATATTACTGTGAACTCTGCTCAGGTGGATGTCACTCAGGAAAACAACGGTCAAATTGTTCCGTTTGAAATGCCTCGTTTTTACGACGGTATCGACCTGATGGGCATGACTATTCAGATTCACTATATGAACGCCAACAATGAGGAAAACTACGCCGCCCCCATCAATGTTACTTTCAATGATACCAAGATTCGATTCGGATGGTTGCTGAGCGATAATGCTACTGCAAAGGATGGCACGCTCGCTTTTGAACTGATGGCAAGTGGTGCAGTCACAATTCCAAATTCCAGCACTACAAAAAGTTATTTGTGGCGTTCTCGCCCCAATGGCAAATTAAACGTCATTAAGTCTCTTGCTGGTAAAAAGATGACTGATCCGACTGGAGATGACTGGTATACCTCTTTCCTCGCTACTATGAACCAGAAAGTTGGCGAGGCACAGAGCGCGGCGGCTGAAGCCAAACAAAGTGCCAATGACGCAAAAAATGCTGTTGCAAGCGTCGATAAAAAGTTGGCCCAGTATTATAAGAAAACTGAAGTTGATGGCTTTGTCGAGATGCTTCGTGATGAAATCGATGCTGTTGATGGATTGGCTAATTTTGACGTGAAATACACTCCTGAGACCCAGATTATTCAGTTTATGAACGGAGAACAGGAAATTTCTCGTATTACATTGAGCACTGACCCGAGCGTTGATTGGGTGACCGCATATAACAAAACTGTCGATGCGAAAATTGATGAAAAGCTCTCCCCTGTTCAGAACACTCTTACTGAAACAAAAGAGACACTGGACAACCTGAAGACCGAAGTAGGCGACCTCCCTACTACTCTTCAGAGCGACTATTACAACAAGGGAGCAACCGATAAGCTTTTGGCTGACAAAGCCGACAAGACCGCAGTGAGTGGCTTTACGACCGATATTGCCAACATCAAGAGCAACATTTCTTCTATTCAGGATTCTGTTGATACCGCAAATTCGGACATTGCAGAGATTCAGGAAAAACTGAAGGATTTCAACCCCGAAGAGTCTGGTAAGGAATATGATATCACTTATGAAGATTCTAAGCTGAGTCTGTTAGAGAACGGCGGTGTTAAGACTACCGTTGTTATTCAGGGTGGCGGTGGTGGCACAGGCGGCACTAGTGTTATCACCATTGAGCGCTTGGACGGTTCTGCTCTGACTGTTATTTCTGGTGATGCTGCTATCATCAATTACAATTTCAGGTCAGTTGACAACTCTGGAGACGATACCGGTAATGCAACTGGCACCTGGTATGTTGGAAATACTAAAGTCGCTACACAGACTATTGTTCAGGGTAAGAACAGCTTCGATATTACTCAGTATCTTCATAGCGGTGATAATAATATTAAGCTGTCTGTTGTTGATAACGTGGGCAGCGTCGGCACTAAAACATGGAGTATCAATGTCATTGAGTTCTACATCGAGAGCATTTTCGATGATACCCTTATCTACAGTGATGAGGTGACTTTCCGTTATACTCCGTATGGCAATATTAGTAAGACTATTGTCTTTACCTTAGATGGCGTACAGGTTGGCACAAATACCACCACTGTTACTGGTCGTCAGCTTACTTATACTCTACCCCTCCAGAAACATGGCGCTCATCTGTTGGAAGTTCATATGACGGCGGAAATCAACGGTAATACGGTTACATCCAATAAGATTTATAAGGATATTATGTGGGTGAGCGATCTCGATACCACTCCAATTATCAGCTGTGCCGTTCGCAACTATACTACAAAGCAGTACAGCAACATCGCTATCACCTATACCGTGTATGACCCCAGCAGCTCCACAGCAAGAGTAACTCTTGCTGTAGACGGCATCACTACTTCTACTCTGTCCGTTGGTCGCACTATGCAAACATGGACATTCAAATCTGCAGCGATTGGCACTCATGTATTGACTATCACATGTGGCGATACTGTTAAAACCATCTCTGTGACTGTGACTGAGCTGGGTATTACTATCGAGCCTGTCAAGACTAATCTGGCTTTTGACTTCAATCCTGCTGGTAAAACCAATGCAGACGAAAATCGCCTTTGGACTGATGGCAACACTAAGATGACTGTTTCTGATAATTTTGACTGGTCTAATGGCGGTTACCAGATCGATGAAGACGGAGACACGTATTTCTGTGTGAAGTCCGGCACAACCGCAACCATTGATTATAAGCTGTTCGCCGACGATGCGAAGAAATCCGGCAAAAACTTTAAGCTTATCTTCAAGACCGCCAATGTACGAAACTATGATGCAACCGCCGTCACCTGTTTGAACGGCAATATCGGTTTGAACATTCAGGCTCAGAAAATCACCCTGACCAGTGAACAGAACAGTATTGACCTTCCCACCTGTGAAGATGATTTCATGGAGTTTGAGTTCAATATCCTGCCTGACAGTCAGTACAATGAGATGGTTTTGTGGCTTGATGGTATTCCCTGTAAGGTTGAGTTGTATGCTTCCAGCGACAACTTCACTCAAGCAAAACCCGTTGGCATTACGATTGGTTCTAATGATTGCGATGTTCAGGTTTACCGCATGAAGTCGTACATGATGAATCTTACTGATGATGAAATCCTCGACAACTTTATTGCTGATGCTAAAAATGCAGAAGAGATGATTGACCGTTATACCCGTAACGATATTACAGACGTCAGCGGCGAACTGAATCCTGACCTACTGGCTGAAAAATGTCCCAACTTGCGTATTATCAAAATCTCTGCTCCGACCTTCACGACTGGTAAGAAGAACGAAGTCCCGAATACGACCATCCAGCACATTTATAAGAATGGCCGCGCCGTGGAAGATAACTGGATCGCTACCGGTTCCCACAAGGGACAGGGCACCAGCTCTAACGCATACGGTGAGTCTGGTCGTAATATTGATATCGATTGTTCTGGTGGCTTTACCTTTGGTGATGAAAGCACTGGCAGCAAGTATGCATTTACAGAAAACAGCGTTGGTGAGAAGTATTTTAACATCAAAGTCAATGTTGCTTCTTCTGAGAATGCAAACAATGCCCTGCTGGCAGATGAGTTTAATGAGTTCAACCCGTATATTCGTCAAGCTCGCAAAGACAACCCGAAGGTACGCGACACCATGGCATTCTATCCCTGTGTTGTGTTTATTCAAGAGACAGATACCACAAATGCAACCGTCTTTAAGGATGGTCAGTGGCATTTCTATGCTTGTGGTGATTTTGGCAACTCCAAGAAAAATAGCGACACGATGGGTATGGACCCGAACAACCATAAGGAAGTCATTGTTGAGATTGATAACAACACCGATGCACAGACCCGCTTCCTGAGTGGCGACTTCTCTGAGGAAACTTGGGATGGCGACCACAGTTTTGAATTCCGTTACATCAACAAGAATTGTAGCGAACAAGAGATTCAAGACGCTAAAAACGCATGGATTCGCGTGCAGAACTGGGTTGTGAATGCAGACGATGAGGAGTTCAAGAAAAATTTCGAGAATTACTTTGTCAAGGATTCTGCACTGTTCCATTACCTGTTTACTGAGCGCCACACCATGGTCGATAACCGCGCAAAGAACGTGTTCCCGCACACCTCAGACCTTGTGCATTGGGATTTCTGTTTTGATTACGATAACGATACTGCCATGGGCAACGATAACGAGGGTGGTCTAACTCTGACTTATGGTTACGAGGACATGGATACTATTGGCACAAAGAGTGTGTTTAACGCGCACGACTCTAAGCTGTGGTGCAAGATTCGCGACCTGTTTGCAGATGACCTCGCAAAGATGTTCCTAAACCGCGAGAGTGCCCTAGCATGGAGTTCTACTCGTATCTTAAAGAAGTTTGAGGACTATCAGGATGTGAAACCCGAGCGTTTGTGGGTCATGGATATGCGGCGCAAGTATTTCCGCACTTATGAGGACAATGGTACGACAAGCTATCTGCCCATGATGCACGGTAATAAGCGCCATCAGCGGCGTCAGTTCCAGCGGTATCAGGAAAAGTATATGGCGTCCAAGTATACAGGTACTGTTTGTACTTCGGATGATATGACCATTCGCGGTTACACTCCGACCAACTGGACTGGTGTACGGCCAGACGGTACATTCCATATTACTCCGTATGCCGATACTTACATTTCTGTACGGTACGGTTCCAATCCTGTGAAAATGCGCGGCAAACGTGGTCAGATTTATGAAGTCCCCTGCCCCATCGAAGCAATGAACGATACTGAGGTCTATATCTATAACGCCTCTATCATCCAGAGCATCGGTGATATTTCCGGTTTCTACCCGGGCTATGTTGATTTTAGTCATGGTATTAAGCTGACAGACCTTCAGATTGGTTCCAGTGTCGAAGGGTACGCCAATACCAATATGACTGATTTTGCTGTTGGCAACAATACCCTGCTTGAACATCTGAATCTGCAGAATGTTCCAAATTTGAAGAAATCTATCAATCTGACTGGATGTGTCAATCTGGCCGAGTTCCTTGCTAATGGTTCAGGTGTGACAGGCGTTGCCTTTGCTAAAGGCGGCAAAATTCAAAAGGCCATACTGCCCGCAATTTCCAATCTATCGGTTCAGAATCTGCGTTATCTAACCGACTTCTCTATCGCGAGCTATGAGAATATCACTACTTTGACTGTTGAGGACTGCCCGACGATTGACCTGAAAGAGATGCTACCGAAGTGTACTTCTCTGAATCGTGTTCGCGTCACTGGAATCAACTGGGAGCTGAGCGATACAACTCTGCTTGATAAGTTGTATGGCATGACCGGTCTGGACGAGAACGGCTACAATTCTGATCATTCTGTTATCGAGGGCATTGTACATCTGCCGCTCATCCGCGAAAAACAGCTGGAAAACTTTAAAGCTCAGTGGCCTGATCTGACCATTGAATACAACACTCTTATCGAGCAGTATACATGGACATTCGTCAATAAAGACGGTTCTGTGTTGGATATTCAGTATGTTGATAAGGGAGCTAAAGCAGTTGATCCTACTACGCGCATTGATAATCCTATCTCGATTCCTACATATGAAAGCACTATCAGCACTGATTTTACTTTTAAAGGATGGGACACAGAGCTTGCTCCTGCATTCAGCAATGAAACTGTTACTGCCGTATATACCGAATCCGTGCGTAAATATCATGTTCGCTACATGAACCACGGCAATATCCTTCAGGACACTGAGGCTCCGTATGGCAGTCTGGTTTTGTACGATGGGGACATTCCGTCTTATACAGCTGAAGAGACCGCATTCAAGTTCTATCTGTTTAGTGGCTGGGACAAGGGCGGCTACGTTAATGGAGAGAAAGATATCAATGCTGTGTTCGATAGCTGCGCTTATACCACCGGATATTTTGATGGCAAAGAACTGAGAAATCTCCGACCTGTTGAAATTTATACAATGAATCAGGTCGGTATCGCGAATCAGGTAGTCGAGGACAAGGATGATATTACAATTCGCATGGGCAACGATTTCACTTATGACGACATCGTTGAGAATGTTATCGTCTCCAGAGAAACTGCGTTCAATGGCAGCAACTATATCGACACTGGTATAAAGTTGCTCAACGAGGACCGTGACTGGGTCATAGCTGTCGATTATTCAATGGCTGGTTCCAATAATCGAAATTCTACTCTGATGCAATGTTACGAGACGAATGGAACAAATGGCTTCCGTCTCTGGGCAAATGGCCTTGCAAAGGTTTCTTGGGGTACAGGGTCTACCGACGGAGCAAGTTTTGATACCCGGGACATGTTGGTTCTGCGTCACATCAAAGGTGAAAATAGTATCCATATCTATTGTGCAAACTGCTATGGTGACAACATCAATTATGTTGAAATCGCTAAGAATCGTTTGACCAAGACTGACGCAACTCTGGTGCTCGGTTGCGCTAAAGCCGACGATGGCGCATACGAGAACTTTGCTACTGGTGTCATTTACTGGGCAAAGCTTTGGTATGCCGACCTCGGTGACGCTGCCTGCCGGCAACTTGCTGCGTGGACTCATGAAGAGTTCGAGTTTGAAGCTTGTGGATTTAAACGCTATTATCTCAGCAACTCTAGCAAACGTAGTTCTCTTACCTTCCTACAGAAAACCACTCTCGGGAAGAAAATGGCACTGAGTCAAGCATCCAGCAATGAAAACGGCTGGGGCGGAACGACTGTCCGTACTTACCTTGATTCTCGAATCGTCAAAGCTTTGCCTATTGGTTGGCAACAGTTGATTAAACAAGTCAAGGTCCCGAGTTCCGCAGGTGGTACGTCTACGGATATTGTCACAGCAGATAGCTATTTCTTCATCCCCAGCGCAATTGAAGTTGACCCGACAATGACCACCGAACCTTACGTCAATGAAGGTGATTCTATTAGTTTTATGACTACAAACGAGAGTCGTGCTTGTACAGATCTCGACGGAAACAAGACCAACTATTGGACTCGTTCTCCTTTCATTTCTTATAGAAATTATTTCTATAGTGTTAGCGAGACGGGCAATTTGTATGGTTATCTGTTCCCCAGCGATCAGGCAGGCATTCGCTTGATGTTCTGCGTGTAAGGAGGTGGAAGTGTGTACTATAAGGTTCTTTTGAACGGTCGGGTGATTGATGCGCTTGACCGTCTTTCTTTTGTACGGTATCAGCCAAAGCACGGTATTATGGTGAACTGCACTGAGGACGATGCTCAAGGTATCATCAGTAGTGACGGCAGTCATATCTGGCATGTTGATGGGTATTACCTTATCCCATCTCCTGAGTATGACACTGTCTTACTTGAAGAGATAGACAAATACGAGTATGAACAGCTGAAAGCCTTGGGTGGGAAAACGCCCGAGGCTATTATTGACGCTTACACTCTGAGCTTAATTCAAGGAGGACTGTTATGAACGAAAAGATTTTTAGTCCGTTCGTTGAAAGTCTGCGACGGCTTTATCGTGACCATATGATACAAGACTCTTTTTTGGAGAAAAAGCTTGCAGATAAGCGTATTTCAATGAATGAGTATCTGTACATCGTGAATGGAAAGGAGGTGTGATATGTATACTTTTTTGATTAACGAGAACAATACTTTGACTTGTTCTGTTCAAGACGCGATTATGGAAAGAAGCAAAATGGTGGACAAGCTTCACTTCCTGGCAGACCCTACATATAAAGGCGTTGATATGACCGATTATACAGTTAATCTTGAGTATGTCCTTCCTATCAGTAAGCGGTATAAAACGGAAATTCTAACCAAGTCAGATGAGCTGTATAAGAATAAGTTGGAATATATTCTTCCATTCGACACTGATTTGACCAGCGAGCCCGGAGATATTCAGATACAGCTTACTTTTTTGACTGTAACGATGGATTCAGACGGTACAACTGTACAGCACGTTCGAAAAGTTGGACCGGGCGTCATTCATATCGTTCCAATTCAGAATTGGAGTGATCTCATTCCTGATGCTGCTTTAAGCTCTGTTGACCAGCGCTTGCTTGCTGCTGAGGCGATGCTAAAGGCTCTGAGTGACCGTAACGCTGCTATTTTTGATAGTAAGGCTGATAACCTGAGCTATATTGACCAGAAACTGCAGCTGACTGCAAATGGTAAGCCTATCGGTAATGCAGTCAAGATTACTCAGGAGAGTGTTGAAACTGAAGATGGCAGTCTGCGAGTGGTTGAATTCTGACCGTTCGTTTTTTATTTTTTGGAGGTAACTAGCGATGGCAGAATACTCGAAGCTGGGCTATGGCAACGCAGAGGATGTTGAAGCTGCCATTGCTCTAGGAATGATCGATGGTAAGGATATTATCATCACTAAAGATACATCCGAATTACTTTATGTCCGCGATGATTTGTCGGTGCAAACCATTAGGCCACGTCAATTGGTCTTTGATTCTGTGTCCGCTGCAAACGAAAAAATCAACTCTTCTGAAGATTCTTATGAAGGTCAGACTGTTATGATTCGAGATGAGAAAGGTAAATATTCTCCTTGGATTGTACAGCGCGAAGCCGGCGAGAATGGACAATTGATGGTTGAACCGTTCAGCGTTGCACCAACAAATTTTCGTTGGACTGAATTTTGATAAAGGAGGATATAATGGCGGAAGTCAAATTTTCATACGGTACAGCGGCCAATTATAAAGCCCTGACCACCAAAGATAACGATACTCTGTACTTTCTGACTGATACACGACAATTCTATAAAGGCACTCAGGAATACTCTAAGAGTTGTAAGTTGGTTAGTTCATTGCCAGAGGCTGACCAGATCCAAGGTGTTATTTACGTTAAAGCAACTGATTTCACATTTCACATTTGGAATGGTACTGATTTTATCCAGTTGAATCGCCCAGTTGTTACTCAGATTCCTGATAACGGGGCAACCAATGACGATATGCCGACCACAAAGGCTGTTGCTGATTACGTCAATGCAAAGATTGCCGCAGTTGAGGGTAAAGAAGGACTCTTTGTTACAGATGTCACTTATGAAACAGACAACGGCGTACTGAATGTTTCCAAGAACGGTGAACCTGTAAAGACCACTCTGACCGGTGTGGTTCATACGCCCACATACGACGCCGAGACTCGCACTATTAAAATGCCCGTGTTTGGCGGGGATGTGCTGACTATTGCACTCGGCAAAGATTTGGTCGTTACCAGTGGCACATATAACACTGAGACTCATAATATTGAGCTGACTATCACTACCGGCGAGGTTATTAAAATTCCTGTTGGCTCTCTGATTGACATTTACATCGGTATCGCCACTTCCACTGCAGAGGTTACGGTCTCTGATGACAATAAAATTAGTGTCAAAGTACGTGTATCTGCAAAGGCCGATAACAGTATCGTTATCGAAGAAGATGGTCTGTATGTAGCTGTTCCTGATGCTTACACAAAAGCTGAGACTGATGCAAAAATCAAAGCTGTGAGTGATACTCTGGCAGACCATTCGGCAAATACTATTATTCATATCACTGCTGAAGAACGCGAAGCATGGAATAAAAAAGCTACTGTTGAACAGGTCAATTCTGCAAAAGATGAGGCCATATCTATAGCAGCAGCTGACGCCACCAAGAAAGCCGAATCCGCTCTCTCTGATGCAAAAACTTACTCTGATGGTTTGAACACCGCAATGGACAATCGTGTTAAGGTTGTCGAAGGTGCTATTACATGGAAGACCATTGTTTAATTTAAACTTACATTCCCTGCCATGTCAATTTTGATGTGGCAGGCTTATTTTTATATCGAAAAGGAGTTAAACGATGTCAATATTATCACTACGTGAAATCAATCAATCGCAACTTGACACGGCTCCAGTGATTGACGGACAAATCATCATCTGTCTTGACACCGGAAATGCCTATCGAGATTCTTCTATAGCTCATGTAAAAATCGGAAACGATTTGGAGGTTGTGAGCGAACTCCCCTTGGCTCCTCTCGCCAATAAATTGTATTATCTCCGACCCGACAAACTGTACGCCTACAACGGCGGTGACTGGGTGCTACTGAATAGTAGCGGTGCTGAATTTGTTGGAGCGACAACAGCAGTGGACGGCACAAAAGGTGCTGTCCCCGCCCCTGAAAAAGGCGGTCAGCGTTGGCTCGATTCAACTGGAAAGTGGACTGTACCTGAAAATGCTACACAAGAGTCGGCGGGTTTTGAATCACCGCTAGACAAAATCAAACTGGATGGTATTGAAGATGGTGCGAATAACTATGTTCATCCCATTTATACGGCAAAAAACAGCGGAATGTACAAGATTACCATAGACGAACAGGGTCATGTGAGCACCGCTACTGCTATTGGTAAATCTGATATTACTGGACTTGGTATTCCTGCGCAGGATACTATTTATTCCGTTATGAAACCTGCTACAGCTTCTACCGCTGGTGACTCTGGTCTTGTCCCTGCCCCTGAAGCTGGCAGACAGGATCAGTTTTTACGTGGAGATGGCATTTGGGCAATGCCTACAAATATTCAGTACAACGATGCTACTCAGTTTGATCACGGTTTGATGACTGCTACCGATAAAAAGAAGTTGGATGCATTTGGCGATGCAAACACTTATGCATTGAAGTCTGATGTTGTCCAAACGTACCGCTATAAAGGTTCTGTTACTTCTGTAGACAAATTACCGACCAGTGACCAAGTCATTGGTGATGTCTATGACGTTGGTGACGGTATGAACTATGCTTGGAACGGTACTAAGTGGGATGCACTTGGCGAAATTTTTACAATTACAAAAATCACAAATACTGAAATCGACACTATTTTGGCAAGCTGATTTCAGTTTTTACTGAGACAGGAGGTCGATTTATGGGATACTTAGATCTTGCCGGATTGCAATATCTGTGGGATAAGCTGAAAGAAAAGTTCGCTTCAAAAAGTCATAGCCACGATGACAGGTATTATACTGAGGCTGAAATGGATGGCAAGCTGAACAGCAAAGTAAACAATAACGAAGCAGGGGCGAATGAGCTATTTTCCAAACTTACCACATCTTGGGGTGCAACCCCCACTGATGATACTTATTTTATTCGACAGGATATTAACGGCGGAAATCAGTTTGGTCGCGTGAAATTTTCTACTATATGGAACTATATCAAAGGTAAGGCGGATGGGGTGTATCAGCCTAAGGGTAGCTATGCTGCGAGAGAACACACTCACGATGATAGATACTATACTGAGGCTGAAGTGAATTCAAAATTAGAGGCAAAAGCTAGTAGTGGTCACACTCATGATTTAAATTCGTCTTCTTTGACAAAACTTGTTGATAATGTGACCACTAATAGTTAGGATATGGTTGGTGGGAATAAAGGGTTTTTACTTCGGTCACTTCGTATGCAAGCGAAAGCTCCAGACTGGTTAGAAGGTAACTATGCAGCAGGCATTGCATTTGGTGGTTCAGATACAAAGGGAGTTATCAGCCATGCGTATAGTTCCCCTGCTATTAAATTTGCAGGAGGAAACGGTTCCGCCCCTGTCTGGTGGTTGCGGCTGACTGGCACAAGTGGCAAAACATATAATTTAAATGCCATGCCTCCGGCTAGTCATACACACAATAGTATTAAAGACGCTGGAAACAATTCTTCAAATACAACATTTGCATATTCAAAAGCCGGCATGAATTATGGAGATTACACTTGGCTTGCTGGCTGGAATGGGTATGAACTTCGCGCCGTAAACAAGAGTCAATTTGCTACTGCTGGGCATACACACGCATAGACTGGTATAACGGGTAAACCAGAATTGTATACTAAAGCTGAAGTTAATACTCTCATGAAAAAGGCGATGTACAGTGAAGGAAAACTAGTAGGAACCGGTAAAGTGACTTATAGTTATAATAGCGATGGCACATTAGTCGTTCCGTCCACGAGTGATTACATTAAAATAGTTAACGTTGTTGATGATTATACCACCGGTAAGTACTATACGGTTCCCCAAAATACAAAAATGGTTAGGGGAACTACTATTCGCACCAATAATGGTACTAACGACGGAAAAATAACTTTTGATACAAACGGCAAAATAACTTGTGTTGGTTATTGTACATCGCCTAAAAATGGCACTTGTACTTATTATATTGAAGCTTATCAGTATTATTGATAAGGAGGTGATGAAATGGTTGTCGATAAATTAGTATAGACTGGATATGGTTATGTTAATCGCAATAATTCTATAAATCTTACTATTCCTTCCTATATAAATTACATAGTTATTAAAGGACTCTCTGCCCCTATTGATGACATTAAAATTGTCAAAGGCTGTACAACAGAGATCTTTTATCCAGTCAATAGTTATACAGCTATGTCTACTGTATCTTATAATTCAAATAATACTTTAAAAATATCTTCTAGCGACGTATCCGGTGGTGGGGCCAAATTGTGGTTTGAAGGATATCAGTATCTTTAAGCTAAGGAGGAACTATGTCGCAAGAAATATTAAAACCGTTTCTTCTTGATGAGACCGGTCAGCAAATCGTAATAGCATTGCAAGGTATCACCGAACAACTGACCGCCATTAAAGAGGAGCTGCAGAAACAAAATCAAAGTACAACAGACACGCCGTCCGAATAAAAAGAAAGAAGCCCTCAGCTTTTCGGCTAAGGACCTCTTCCCCACATACATATTAGAGTAGGTAACACATAATTTGCTCGACGAAAGTAAATCATGCTGTAACACTACTATACCATGATGTGCAAAATTTGTCAATATAAAAAGAATCGAGGTGATTAAAATCGTATGGACGAATTATTGAATTTTTTCCTAAATCATCTCGGCTCAGTGATGGCCGGGAGCGGCGGATTGATCGCCGTTGTTATGTCAGTGATACAAGTCTCTAAAATCGAGATCAATCCGTGGTCTTAGGTGGCCACTCACATTGGAAACGCCCTGAATGCCGGTGTGATGAACGAGATTAAGGAAACCAAATCTGAGCTCAAAGATATTCGCTCCGAGCAAGAAGAGACTCGTAAAAAGTTAGACAATCACATCGAAAAGGGTGAAGAAACCAAAGCTGACGGTTATCGTAGTCAGGTGTTGCGCTTCAATAATGAACTCGTTCGCGGGCTCGGCCACACCGAAGAAGACTTTGATGATATCCTTGATGTCATTGGGAAGTATGAAGATTATTGTAAGACTCATTCCAACTACAAGAACAACAAGATGCCCTTCGCCATCAAGAACGTGGGGCGCGTATATGACGAAATGCTACGCACTAATGGTTTTTTGAAACCAAAAGAATAAGATCACGTGATTCATGACCTCGAACGATGTGTTCGGGGTCTTTTATTTTTATCAGGAGGTATATTATGATGGACTTTTTCAATCAGGTTGTTACTACTGTTGCCCAGCTAGTCGTCGCAGGTGCTGGTACTGCTTTTATGGTCTATGGTATCCCCTATCTCAAGAAAATTGGCGTCTATAAGCTTGTCCAGATGACCGTTCGCGCTGCTGAGAAGGTCGGCGCAACTGGTGTTATCAAGAAAGCTGACAAAAAGAAGTATGTTATCGCTGCTCTTGAGAAGATGGGTGTCAAGGTCACCCCGACTATCGATATGATGATTGAAGCTGCTGTCAAAGAGCTGGACATTCAGAATGAGAAGATTGAGAACGAGCTGAAGAAGAATTGAGGTGCGCCACATGGCAGTAAATACATACTCAATGAAGAAAGATTGGAACAAAAAGGTGTCAGCTCATTTTTCCGTCTATGAGTTCGCCTGCTCCGACCACAGTGATACCGTTCTAATCGATACAGAACTTGTCTACATTCTTGAACAGGTGCGGGCTCATTTTGGCAAACCTGTCCATATCAACTCCGGCTACCGCTCCCCTTCTTACAATATTTCCATCGGCGGCAGTCCTCGCAGTCAGCATTGTTTGGGTACGGCAGCGGATGTTACCATCAAGGGTGTTGACCCAATTCGGATTGCGCTATATTTGGCCTCCATGCCTTATTTCCAGAAGCGGGGCGGCATCGGCTATTACAGTCGAGTACAGCTAACAGGAGGCTTTGTTCATGTTGATGTGCGGAGCTGGAAGTCTCGCTGGATCAGTAAGGTTGGTACTGCATATGTATCGGTGAGTAAAATCATGCCTACGATTCGTCAGGGCGCGAAAGATTGCACTGGCGGCATCTCGTATACAGTCACCGTGCTGCAGAGACATCTAGGCGTAAAAGCGGACGGTATCTTTGGAGCAGGCACTAAGACAAAACTGATGGAATGGCAAAAGGCGCATGGCTTGATTGCTGACGGTATCTGTGGGCCAGCTACATGGGGTTCGTTTTGATGGAACATCAGAATACTCTTCGCGTAGGAGATAAAATCAAATTAGACGGAATATTATATTCAAACAGCCAAACACATTGTGGGATGCGCCGCTCTGGTGAGTGGTTTATTTATGATGGAAAACTCGTCAATGGGCGGTATCGAGTGACAAATCTTGAAAGCCGTATTGGCAAGTATCCAATCTCAGTAAATGTGTCGGGCTATGTTGAGTCAAGCGATATCGAGCTGATATAAAACGAATGGGGTATCAGTCCAATTAAGGATTGATACCCCATTTTTTAGCATTTACTGCGTAACTACAGAAATCGTCAGGTTTAGTATATACAGGCGCTGCATCATCTTGTGTAAAGTTGGCACAACTACACAGATTCCCATGTTTATCCCATGCGTTCCAAAGATCGCAATCCTTACAACGAATGACGGCGACAGCATCTACATCAATAGTTTTATCCATGGTATCCCACTCCTTTGTATAAATTGTATCATCCGGATAGCAAGAATTCAAGAAAAGGCGCAGGATTACTCCCACGCCCATCATGAATACATCGTTGTTCAAATGCGATTTTCAATTTTAACGCTGCTTATGTACTGGCGTCGCTAGGACGCCGGGGCTGCTGTGTCACATCAGAGCTCTTACGATTAAGACTCAAAATCGGATTCGACTACGGCGCTAGTGGTGTAAAATTCAAATTGGTGTCAAAGTGGTGTAAAACGATTCCGAAATAGATGATTTTAGTCGTAATATCGATGTTTTTCAACCATTGAGCAAAATTAGGTATATTATACCCGATTTTTCCAAGATTCTCAAGCCTTGTTCCATT
>OBLO01000015.1_pt1 | contig 170854 bp, 166 predicted proteins | sample 1519401 | NCBI WGS metagenome assembly OBLO01 (sample SAMEA2602897, study PRJEB22501) | metagenome | reverse complement strand
TGCATGATTTCTGTGCATCGCGAAGCGCGTTACTGTGAACGGAGTGAACAGTAACAAGTAAAGGAAAAGAAAAGGAGTCCAAGTCTTATGATACCAAAAGATCCTATGATTTTGCTTAGTTATGTAAATACCCAGCTTCGGGATTATTACGATTCTCTGGAAGCCCTGTGCACCTGCCGCGGACTGAACAGGGAATCCCTGTTGGATAAGATGGATTCCATCGACTACCACTACGACGAAGAGACCAACCAGTTTATTTGAAATCACAATATTCAATAATTTAATACCGCTTGTTAAAGCTGTGAAAACCGCTTGGCAGGCGGTATTTTTTTGTAACAGGAAATTCCTGTTACGTATTACATAAAAAGCCTACCGGGCAGGATTCTTTTTATCATGAAAACTCCGGACAACAGATACTGTGGTCTTATACATAATAATTAGCCGACAAAATAAATACATATTTTCAATTCAATAAAATTAAGCTATAAATCTAAAAAAAATATAAACTGCACAAAAAACACTTGCGCTTTTTGTGAAAAAGTGTAAACTATAAAATTAGTCGGCTAACTAATATAAGAAAGCTGAACAGGAACCTGAAACTGTGATACACACTCCAAAGCCTGTATCTCAGTTTCAGACAGCAAGTGAGGTGAGAATTTGGAAAACGACAATGAGAAAAGCATTCAACGTCTGATTATGGAAATCAGCCGCATGTATGTGGAAAAATGCTTTGGTAAATTAAAAGGTCTGGGAATCCATCCAAGACAAATGCCTATTCTGGCTGTTCTGTGGAAAGAAGACGGATGCAGCCAGAAAGAACTGGCCAGCCAGTTAGGCGTGAAGCCGCCTACTGTTACCGTAAGTATCCAACGCCTGGAAAAAATCGGTATTATAGTTCGAAAACAGGATGAAAAAGATCAACGCATAAGCCGGATTTATCTTACAGAAGAAGGAAAAGCAATAATTAATGAAGGTATGCGAATGGTAAAGGAAGGAGAAAAACAGGTTCTGACAGGATTTTCCGAAAGTGAGTTATGTCTGATGAAACGATTCTGCATACAGATTAAGGAAAATATTGCGGCAATGCCAGCACCAGAGTTTTCACCGGAAGAAATGTGCATGGGACATTTTTGCCATAATAAAAAGTAGCACAGGAAACTGAAAAACAAAGCAAAAGGCAGAAAAGCCCGGATGCTTTGAAAAAATGTAGAAAGGACAACCCAAGCATGATTAAATTAATGAAGTATCTGAAAAAATCAGCAGGCTATATCGTCCTGATCATTGGACTGCTGTTTTTGCAGGCATACTGTGATCTGTCCTTGCCGGATTATACCTCCAAGGTAATTAACGTAGGAATCCAGCAGGGGGGAATACCAGATGGTGTTCCGGAAAAAATGCGTCAGAGTACAATGGAAAATCTGCAGATTTTTATGGACGAAGACACACAGAAAGAAGTTCAGGACTCTTATGTTCTGGATGGAGACACATATGAACTGAAAGATGGCATTACAGGGGATAAACGTGAGGAATTAAACGATCTTCTGTGCAAACCTCTGATGATGTACACCTCTTTTACCTCTGGCAGTGAAGAGAGCCAGAAAATGCTTTCCCAGATGCAGGTACCGGAAGGAACGGACCCAATGCAGGTTTTGTCAGCAATGCCGGAGGATGCAAAAAAACAGATGCTGGAGGCTGCAGATGAGAAGCTTTCCGACATGCCGGAATCTATTCTTACACAGGCCGCTGTCAGTGGTGTGAAAGCAGAATACGAAGCTATGGACGAGAATCTGGATGCAATTCAGATGAATTACATCCGGACATCCGGAATCCAGATGGTTCTGATGGCGCTGGTGATCATGCTGACCGCTGTAAGTGTTACCTTCCTTTCAGCAAGAGTGGCAGCAGCCCTTGGACATGATCTGCGAGATAATGTATACCGCAAGGTTATTCATTTCTCCAGCAACGAATATCATAAATTTTCCACTGCATCCTTGATCACGCGAAGTACCAACGATGTGCAGCAGGTGCAGCAGGTTATGACCATGATGTTCAGAATCGTTCTGTATGCGCCCATCCTTGGCATCGGAGGCGTGATCAAGGTTCTTCAGACCGATTCCTCCATGACCTGGATCCTTGGAGCCGCAGTAGCTATTATTTTGATTGTTATTTTTGTACTGTTCCAGATTGCAATGCCGAAATTCACCAGGCTGCAGACTCTCATTGACCGTCTGAACCTGGTAACCAGGGAAATCCTTACCGGAATCCCGGTTATCCGCGCATTCAGCCGTGAGAAGCATGAGGAAGAGCGTTTTGAAAAAGCAAATATGGATCTGACAAAGACAAACCTGTTTGTAAACCGCTGTATGACATTTATGATGCCGATCATGATGCTGATCATGAACGGTGTATCTGTAGCGATTATCTATTTCGGTGCACATGGCGTTGACAATGGAACTATGCAGGTAGGAAATATGATGGCATTTATCCAGTACGCAATGCAGATTATTATGTCCTTCCTGATGATCACAGCAATCTCCATTATGCTCCCAAGGGCAAACGTGGCAGCCGGCCGTATCTGTGAGGTTCTGGAAATGGAGCCATCTGTAAATGATCCGGAGGAACCGGTAATGCCAGATAAGCAGGAAAAAGGAACGGTCGAATTTGACCATGTAAGCTTCGCTTATCCGGAAGCAGGGGAAAATGTCATTAACGACATTACCTTTAAGGCAGAAAAAGGCCAGACTGTTGCTATCATCGGAAGTACCGGAAGCGGCAAGAGTACACTGGTCAACCTGATCCCCAGATTTTATGATGCAACGAAGGGCTGTGTAAAAGTAGATGGTGTGGATGTACGAAATATGACACAGCATGAGCTTCGTGACCGTCTGGGCTATGTACCTCAGAAGGGAGTCCTGTTCTCTGGAACCATCGATTCCAACATTCGTTACGGTAAGCCGGATATGCCAGAGGAAGATGTAAAACTGGCAGCTCAGATTGCCCAGTCCGATGACTTTATTGAAGCGAAACCGGAAGGCTACAAAGCACCTATTTCCCAGGGAGGAAATAATGTATCCGGTGGCCAGAAGCAGCGTCTTTCCATTGCAAGAGCGATTGCCAAAAAGCCGGAGATCCTGATCTTTGACGACAGCTTTTCCGCACTTGATTTCAAGACTGACAGCAAGCTTCGCAAGGCCCTGAAGGAAAAGACAAAGGATATTACCACGATTATCGTAGCACAGCGAATCAGCACTATCCTGAATGCAGATCAGATCATTGTGCTGGATGACGGAAATATGGCAGGCATCGGCACCCACAAGGAACTGATGAAGAACTGCGAGGTTTACCGCCAGATCGCCATGTCACAGCTTTCAGAGGAGGAATTAGCATGAGTGAAAACAAAGCCAGAGGCCCTATGATGGGTGGTCATCGGAGCCGTGCAATGAACTCCGGGGAAAAGGCAAAAGACTTTAAAGGAGCAATGAAACGACTTTTGAAATACATGGAACGCTACAAATTCCGTTTCGTTCTCATGTTTCTGTTTGCAATTGCAGGAACCATTTTTAACATTGTAGGACCAAAGATCCTTGGAAAGGCAACAACAGAGCTTTTTAACGGTCTGGTAGCCAAGGTAAACGGCACCGGAAGCATTGATTTTGAAAAAATCGGCTATATTTTGTTATGGACATTAGGACTGTATCTGGCAAGTGCCTGCTTCTCCTTTATCCAGGGTTATGTGATGACCGGAATTTCCAACGACGTTACCTACAATTTACGTAAAGATATTTCAAAGAAATTCAGCCGCCTCCCAATGAACTATTATGAGAGCCGGACAAACGGCGAAATCCTTTCCCGCGTAACGAACGATGTGGATACCCTTCAGATGAGCCTGAACCAGAGTATTACCCAGCTGATCACATCAGTTACCACCCTGATCGGTGTATTTGTGATGATGCTGTCCATCAATGTGTGGATGACCCTGGCTGCCCTTCTGATCCTTCCGATGTCTATGCTTATCATCAATTTTGTTATGAAGCACTCCCAGAAATATTTCCAGGCACAGCAGAAGTATCTGGGGGAGGTAAATGGCCAGATTGAAGAGAACTACGGCGGACACAATGTAGTGAAGGTATTTAATAAAGAAGAAGACGTAGTTGCAGAATTTGAAAAAGACAACCAGAAGCTTTACGAATCAGCATGGAAATCTCAGTTTTTCTCCGGAATCATGATGCCGGTCATGCAGTTTGTTGGAAATCTTGGATATGTTATGGTAGCCCTTCTTGGAGGATGGTTCACAATCAAAGGCTCTATTGAAGTAGGTGATATCCAGTCCTTCTTCCAGTACATCCGTAACTTTACCCAGCCCATCCAGCAGATCGCACAGGTAACCAACCTGCTTCAGTCCTCAGCTGCTGCTTCCGAGCGTGTGTTTGAGTTCCTGGATGAGGAGGAAGAGGAGACCACCAAAGAGAATGCCGTTTCTATTGACGGGCTCAGCGGAAATGTAGAATTTGATCATGTAAGCTTCGGCTACAATCCGGAAAAGATCATTGTCCACGATTTTTCGGCAAAGGTCAGAGATGGTCAGAAAATTGCGATTGTAGGTCCTACTGGTGCAGGAAAAACCACAATGGTTAAGTTGCTCATGCGCTTCTATGATGTAAACAGTGGTTCTATTAAAGTAGATGGCCATGATGTAAAAGATTTCAACAGAAGCGAGCTTCATGAAATGTTTGGAATGGTGCTTCAGGATACCTGGCTGTTTTCCGGAACCATTATGGAAAACATCCGCTATGGACGGCTGGATGCTACCGATGAGGAAGTGATCGCAGCAGCAAAGGCTGCTCATATCCACAACTTTATCATGCAGCAGCCGGGAGGCTATAACATGGTTCTGGATGAGGAGACCAGCAATGTTTCCCAGGGCCAGAAGCAGCTCCTGACAATTGCAAGAGCCATTCTTGCAGACAATAAGATCCTGATCCTGGATGAGGCTACCTCCTCCGTTGATACCAGAACCGAGGTACAGATCCAGAAAGCTATGGATAACCTGATGAAAGGCAGAACCAGCTTTGTCATCGCTCACAGACTTTCCACCATCAGGGACGCAGATCTGATCCTGGTTATGAAGGATGGTGACATTATCGAGCAGGGCAGCCATGAAGAGCTGCTTGCAAAGAAAGGCTTCTACGCAGATCTTTACAACAGCCAGTTTGATAAGACGCAGACTGCATAAAAGTAAGTGAAACAGATAAAAAAATACAGCAGCTTTTTCGGAAAATATACGGAAAAACTGCTGTTTTTTTTGTCTTCAGAGAGAAAAAATCCAGGGATTTGCTGTCTGTACTTTTACCCGCAGATAATGTATAATGGAGCAAAGTTTCTGCCGGAAAGGAAGGCAGGGACAAAGTCATGACAACGAAAAAACTCATTTATTGCAGCAGCCCTGGGTGTTTTTTTACAAAGACTTGTAGAAAGGGCTGCAGCGCGAATGTTAAAGGAGTATACCCCCAATGACAATTGATAATAAAGACGGAGCAGCTTTTCTTGCATACGTTACAGATAAATTAGAAACCAGGATCGCCCATATCAGCCAGTCCATTCTGGAAGGACAGAAGGATATCGAAGGAATGCATGAGTATTACTGGGAGAACTATACGGAGATGGACCAGTATGGTTACGAAAATTTCGATAACCAGCAGGCACTTCTTCACCAGATCAACGCCAACGAGCAGCAGATCCATCTGCGAAAAAGATTTCGTAAAATGCTGGATTCCCCTTTCTTTGGAAGGGTGGATTTCGTATTTGAAGGGGATGAGGAGCCGGAGATTTTTTATATTGGAATCGGAAATTTCGCAGAAGAGGCAGGGCATACGCCGCTGATCTATGACTGGCGTGCTCCTGTCAGCGGGCTTTTCTACGACTATGATAAAGGTCCGGCGTCTTACCAGGCACCGCTGGGAACCATCTGCGGTGAAATTGCCTCCAAGTGGCAGTACAAGATTCGAAATGGCCGTATGATTTACCAGTTTGAAAGTGATGTGAAGATTGATGACGAGATTCTTATGGCAGAGCTTGGCAGCGGAGGCAGCACTGCACTGAAAAATATTGTCCGCACCATCCAGAAGGAGCAGAATGCCATCATCCGAAACACCAGGGATAAGATCATGGTAATCCAGGGCGCAGCCGGAAGCGGCAAGACCTCCATTGCCTTGCACAGGATTGCCTATCTTTTGTATCACGACCGCAAGAATCTGAAATCCTCCAATATCCTGATCCTGTCTCCCAACAGCATCTTTTCTGATTATATTTCCCATATACTTCCGGAATTGGGAGAGGAAAATATTAAAGAAATGAGCTTTGATCTTTTTGCTTACAGACAGCTGAAGGATACGGTATCTGACTGCGAAGACCGTTATGACCAGATTGAGCGCAGCCTGAATTTCCCGGATATGCCTTCCTTATATAAGGAAAAACAGTCCAGGGAATTTTTGAATCGGATGGAGGGGTATCTCACCTCCTTAGAAGATGAGCTGATGGATTTTCATGATGTGGAATATAAGAGCTTTACGAAAAAAGAAGAGGAGATCATTGATCTTTTTTATTTTAAATTTCAGGATATCCCTCTGTTATCACGTATGGAGGCAGTTGCAGAGAATTTCATTGATGAGGTAGAGACGCTTCGGGACAATGATATGGATGAGGAAGAACGTGCCATTGTAATGGAGAAATTCATGAATATGTATGAGACACAGGATCTCTATGTGATCTACAGCCGTTTTCTGGAAAGCTGCGGCTATCCGGGACTTCCCCATGTACAGCTTCAGGAGCGAAAGCTTCGGTACGAGGACGTCTATCCGGTACTTTACATGAAGTACCGCCTTCTTCGCCAGACCAGTCACAATGGTATCAAGCACCTGGTAGTAGACGAAATGCAGGATTATTCAAGGCTTCAGTATCTGATCCTTAAAATGATGTTTCCCTGCCGTATGACCATCCTGGGGGACAAAGCCCAGACTATGGAAGATGAGGCTCAGGATGTCCTGGGATTTTTACCGAAAATTTTCGGAAAAGAGATCCGCAGGATCGTTATGAACAAAAGCTATCGAAACACTGTGGAGATTGCTTCTTATGCGAATCAGCTTGCAGGGATTACAGATATGGATCTGTTTGATCGTCATGGCCAGCCAGTGGAAGAATTATTTTTTAAAGGGAAAAAACAGCAGGCAATGGAAGCGGCTCTGGATGAGCTTGTGAACAAGCTTCAGCTGGGAGCAGAACAGTTTGAGACAGCTGCGTTGATCCTTCGCACGGAATCTGAGGCGAAAGAAGCCGCCCGCATTTTGAAAGAAAAACTGGAAAATACAGGGGGTGATATGGAAAATCGTTTCTCGTACCTGCATCGTGACAGTACCAGCTTTTGCAAAGGCCTTACAGTTACTACGTTTTATCTTGCAAAAGGTCTGGAATTTGACCAGGTATTTTCCCTGTTCCCTGCAGCTGATCAGAGCCCGATTGCAAAACAGGGACGTTATATTGCTGCTACCAGAGCGCTTCATAAATTGCATATGTACGAATACGGAAAATAAATATTACAAAAGTATGACAAACAGAGCGTAAAATAAAAAAGAAATTCAGGTTGTCGAAACATGCTGCCAAATGCAATGTACATTTTGCAGACAGGATTTTACCAACACCCTCTGAAAAAATGTATAAAGTTTGTCACGAAAGTTTATAATATTTTCAATTTAGAGTTACTGTTCACTGGTAATATTCCGCGAGGTGTTTTTTGTGAACAAAGTTCACAGAAAACCCGAGAGTTGCGGCGCGAAATCATGCAAAGCATGATTTCTGTGCATCGCGAAGCGTGTTACTGTGAACGGAGTGAACAGTAACAATTTAGATTCTGCAGTGGGAAATCCATTGACAGGCTTGTAATAAAATTGTAAAATACAGCTCGGGAGATTTTTATAAACGAGAAATATTTTCGTTTTGTTAATGAAATAGAAGAATGTAGATTTACAAAATTTACTTATGAAAAGAAATAAGGAGGATACTATGAAGAACAAAAAGATTTTAGCAATCTTAATGATATCAGCAATTGTTTCTGCAGCTGCTACAGGCTGCAGTTTTGGCGGAGACGAGCCGGAAGAACAGGTAGTGGTAACTGAGACACCTGCTCCGGAAGCAACCGCTGCACCTACTCCGGAGCCAACCATCGCGCCAGACGTACAGGACAGCACCTATACATCAAGCAATGGGGCTGTCTCCATTAAGCTTCCAGATGCTACCTGGTCCAATAAGGCGGATGAGGCAGATATGCTCAGCTTCGAATCCCCGGAGCAGGGTAAGATCCTGATCCTTCATGGACAGGGAGAAGAGGACATGTCTTCTGCTATGCTTCCGGATACGCAGGATCTGGCTGTGGCATTAGAGCAGGCTTCTGACCTTGCAGAAGGTACTGACTTTGAGATCCAGGATTATACCGCCAGTGATGTGGAGGGAGTAGGCGTTTATTCTTACACTGTGAAGTACACAGATGCTTCCAAGAGCGGCGGATATGTTTATGCGATCCATAAAATTTATAAGAGCTCTGATGAGTATTACAATATCTGCGGATCTGTTGTGGATGAGGCTTCTTATGCAGGAGTTAAGGCTGCAGTTGATTCCTTCGGAATTGCAGGAGAGTCTTCTTTGAAAGCTGCTGCACCGGTACAGTCTTCTGAAAGTGCAGACGGAAGCACTGAGGGAAGTACAGATGGTTCCACTGACGGAACACAGAGTGCAGGTACTGATTCTGCGTCCTCAGGTGATGGAAGCAGTGATGGAACAATCACAAACTCCGGCGGATTTACCCAGGAGCAGCTTACAGACACCAACCAGACCAGAACTATTTACCGTAACTCCGATGGCCATCCCCTTGTAATTACTCCGGATGGAAATGGAAACTGGGTTGACTTTGATGGAAATACCTATCGTTTTGTAAATAATGAGGACGTTTACGATCAGAATGATGTGGATTATTACTGGCATGGAGAAGGTGCAGACGTATATTATATGCCTGTAGAGTAATAACAGAAAAAGCAGAATGTTGACTTACACGGACACAGCTACCCGGGATGGATGGCTGTGTCCGTGACAGTTGGAGGGAATATGGATAATTTTCAGGCTTATGGCGAATTTGCCAGAGTATATGATATGTTCCAGGACAATGTAATATAGCCATTTTAAAAGCCCGGAAACATAGCGTTTCTGGGCTTTTTCTCTGTATTTTGTAAATGTTCCGTTGTCCTCTGTTATCCTCTGTTATCCTCTGTTTACCCCTGTTTTCCGCGGCTTTGTAGTAGAAACTGTAGTAAAATTCGTAGTAGAAAATCAGTAAGAAACTACAGCATAAAAAGACCCTTATTATATACATATAATAACTATATATACATAACCATATAATAAATAAAATATATAATAAAGATTAGTATATATAATATAAAGTGTATCTATTTTTCTTTTAGGGGGTATTGTTTTTTAACTCATTTTCTTATTCGTTTTATGAGTGGGTTTTCTATACCCCCTTCTTTAAGTTCTTTAAAAAATTTTCGGGTTACCCTACCGCTGTAGGTCTTTTTCTTTATCCTCTGTTTACCTCTGTTATCCTTGGTTATCCGAAGTAAGCTAGTTTATAGCGTTGTCCTCTGTTATCCTCTGTTTACCTTTTAGGCGTTCCAGGTGTGGCCGCAGTTCTGGCAGATACATACGGTCTTGTTCTTAAACTTTGTCTTCTCATTTCCTTTTGACTTCTTCCATACCAGGTTAGACATACCCAGGGTGCATATAGCTGTAAGTCCACGCGCGGTATTATTGATATGACCACCCAGACCGTTACCATGCTTCTTAGTCTTTCCTTCTACCTGTACCAGATCAACACTAACATTTTCACTTTTACATTTTGGACATTTCATAATTTTTATCCCCCTAAGTGTTTTCTTTTATTATATCACCCAACGACGACAAAGAAAAGACCCTACAACTTTGCAGCTGTAGGGCTTTCCCGGGTAAGTGCGTTCTTCCGAACTGTAACTTATTAAACTTGTTCGCCGGTATCCCTTAAAGTGAAATTCATATCAAGATCACAGTTTAAAGCTTCTGCTATTTCTTTCAACTCTTTTTCACTAAAGTTATCGCGGCTAAGCTTATTACTTAAATTACTTCGTGTGGTTCCTATCATTTCCGCCAGAGAGGTAACCGTCATTTTTCTTTTAAGTAATACTATCTTTATCTTTTCAGACATAGCCACAGGATTTACACCCCCTTTCTGTTGTCTGTATGACAATTATATCATTATACTGAAACACTGTCAACACTATAAAGTGACGAATGTATTAAAAATAATTGCAAATAGCTATTGACAAGTGACGGATAGCGCTATATAATGACACTATAAAGTGACAGACGCAATTAAAAAGAAACGGAAGGCGGTACATAAATGAGAACAGTATATAAGACAAAATACTACACCGTAAAGAAGGACGACAGCGGACCTACCCCGAAGTATCTTATCTACCGTGACGGTGTAGAGGTTAAAAAGTGTTCTTCCCAGGTGGAAGCGACTATGTGGGTATCCAGACAAAGGGGGCGACAAAATGAACATTGACAGCATGATACAAGGAAATCCCCAGGCGCTTGTTACTTCATATAATGGCGTTCTGGTGGCGGACAGCCTGGAAGTAGCGGACCGGTTCGGGAAGCGTCATACTCACGTATTAAGAAGTATCGACGACTTAATAAACCAGTTAGAAAGTCAATCGACCCAAAATTGGGCTGATTACTTTATACCGGACGATTACCAGGACAACAAGAACAGAACACAGCGAAGATTTAAACTTACCCGCGACGGCTTTAGTCTTCTGGTAATGGGATTCACTGGACCAGCTGCCTTACACTGGAAGCTTTTGTACATTGAAGCCTTTAACAAAATGGAACAGGCACTACGAAGCAACGTAGACATACGCCAGCTGGTAACACAGATCACGACCGACGTACTTCGTACCGTTCTTCCAGATATTCGACAAGCTGTAGAGCCACCGCCGGAAATCGAAGACGGACGCGTACACAATTCCAGACGCTTAGACTTCCTGTACGGGAACGACGAAGCCTTACCGAACTTCCTTACCGTGTATGACATACGGGATTACTTAGGGATTGGACAGCGCCAGGCTTACGAACTGGTAAAAAGCGAAGGGTTCCCGGCGAAGAAGTTAGGTAATTCCTACCGGATACCGAAAGACGACTTCTTAGACTGGGTTAAGAAACAATAGAAAGGGGTGTTAAGAAAATGCTTTACAGCGAGTTCTTAAAGGGTACGCGGGCGCCGGAAACGCCCGATACCTACGATCAGTTCCAGATTATAGGACAAATTTATGAAGATTGCGAAGGAATGACAAAGGAAGAAGCTTACCGTATCTGGAAGCAGACCTACGGCCGCGAACTTAAACGCCGTGAACTTCGCCAGCGGGAACGCCTGGAACTTTTAATTAACCGGGAAGACTATGATAGCGCCGATCGACCACACCGGGCAGCGATCTACCACGAACTTAGTACCCTTTTCTGGGCGGCATATTACAATAAAGACGGTAGCCGGTGCCGCCTTGCCACGGAAGGGCGCTGTTTTACAGACGTATATGGTATTACCTGGATACTGCGATACGACGGAAGGTACCCGAACGGGAACACAATCTTTAAGTTATGTGCTGTAGTCCGTGGGCGTATGCTGGATACCGATTTTACAAACTGAAAGGGGGTATTCTAGTGGAATGTGCAGTAGTGATAGTGGAAAACGGCTGTATCGTGATCTATAAGAGTGACGACCGTTTGAAGCTTGAAAAGGAAGTGATACGGGCGAAGAAATCCGGTTTTCCTTACGCCATAATTGTACCGCGTGACACCAATACTACAGTTTAAAAATATTTTTCTGTGACAGAGGTAAACAGAGGATAACAGAGGGTAACGACGACACACGGCGGAAGTTACAAAAATTGTCGTGAAGACAAGTCGTATTTGTATCCTTATATTTTACACTGTATAATTGTCGCACAGACAAATAAATAAGTAAAACCGTCACAAGGACAACGGCAAAGGAGAGAAAAAGCAATGAACAAAGTAAAGTATTACAGACTAATTAGTGGTCTGTTACTCAAAGACCTGTCAGAGAAAACAGGGTTATCCGTGGGGCATTTATCCCACATTGAAAACGGTAATAAGCAGCCGTCTAAGTCCGCTATGGAATCTATAGCATTAGCTGTAGGAAGTACGGTACCAGAAGTCTTTTATACGCCGCTTACGGCAGAAGAAAAAGAAGAAATGGAACACCTGGGCGACGAGGTAGACAATGGCTAAAGCCAGAGAACCGAAAGTATTTAGAAGTATGGACGATCTGCCTTTAATGCTTACGCCATACGATTTAATGGACTTTTTGGGAAAGGGCCAGCGACAGACCTACGAACTTATCCATAGTGAGGGCTTCCCGTATGTACAGGACGGCCCGAAGATAAAGATACCTAAGTGGCTGCTTATAGAATTTATAAATGAGAAAGTAAGGAAGGGGGAACCTTTGTAATGAAAATCCAGGAAGTGACGATAGAAGGCTATCAGTCACACACAAATAGTACCTTTCGTCTTTCCCCTGGGCTGACGGTCATTACCGGACCGTCGGACGCCGGAAAGACAGCGATCATAAGAGCGCTTCGGTGGTTCGCTTTTAATGAGCCGACCGGGGAAGCGTTCTTACACACAATCCGTAACCCGGACGGGTCAGTTAAAGAAGCTGTAGACCAGGTTAAGGTATCCGTAACATTTGATAACGGTATCACGATCACGAAGACCCGTAGAAAGGGTAAGACGACCTATACACACAGCGCTTTCCCTACAGCATGGGAAAAAGCAGAGATACCGCCAGAGATTAAGGAAACCCTGGGACTGGTAAAACAGCAGTACGGTGACTTTGAAACCTGTTTAAATTTTGCTTTCCAGCTGGACGCGCCTTTTATGCTTTCGGAAAGCGCGAGCGTAGGGGCGAAGGTCTTAGGAAAGCTGGCGGGTACAGAAATCGTAGATAAGTCAATCAGCGAGGTAAATAAAAAGACCCACCAGACACGTAACGATATTTCTTACGCCGACAAACAGATAGGGGAAATCGACGTATCCCTTACGGAATACTTCGACCTTGACCGGTTCGACGCTGAACTTAAAATAGCGGAAGCTGCCTTTACAAAATTAAAGGAAGATCAGAGCCGACACGTCGCGCTTACCGCCCTTATGAATAGTTACCAACTGAACACGGAACAGCGTATTAAATATTACGACGAAGTGGAACGTCTGGCCGGTGTGGTCGTCGCTTCTGTATCGCTTGGTATCGCGGAACGCGAACAGGCGAAAAAAGAAAAGCTGGAAGACCTTAACACAGGATTCTGGAAAGCGGTACAAGATCAGAACGAACCTTTAAGGGTTATCCATATTACACGGAATCTGGAAGACTTACAGGCTGATCTTAAGGAAGTGGAAACAGGCGTAATAAGGTACGACGCACTTTTAGGTTTCCAGTATGGGTATATCAATTTACAGGAAACCATAAGAAGAACGTCGGCGCTGGTAGTGAAGTTAGACCAGGCGGTAGGGCTTTCGTTCATGCTGGACGAAGCGGAAAAATACACACAAGCCTTAGAAGCCCTGGAACGTGCCTATAAGCGATTTAACGAAGTAAGCGAAGAAGAACGCGACTTACGGTATAAGGTATCTTCCCTGGGGAACACAGAAGCCCTGGCGGACATTCTAGGAAGCATTTCTAAGCAGTACGACGAACTGGACAACCTTAAGAGGTTAAACGCGGTAAGCCAGACAAGACAGCTTTCCTATGAAGCAGCTGGAAGATACGTAGAAAAATGTAGCAGAGAACTAGAGGAAGCACAGGAAGAACTACAGGCCGCCTGGGAAGCTGCCGGGGGCGTGTGTCCATTGTGCGGAAGTGAGGTAAAAGAAAATTGTACACATTAAACGACTTCTTTTGTGGGTGTGGCGGTCTTGGTCTGGGCTTTCAGAACGCCGGGTTTAAAATAGTCGGCGCCTGGGATTTTGACAAGTACGCTGTAGCCACATACAGGGAAAATGTAGGCGATCATGTGGTACAGGCAGATATACAGAAAATGTGTATTGAAGATGTACCGAAAGCCGACGTCTGGGCGTTTGGGTTTCCTTGCCAGGACTTAAGCGTAGCCGGAAAACAGGCGGGTATAAAGCTGGAATGTGCCGACTGCGGTACCGTATGGGAAGTGTCCACGGAAACTTACAGCGAAGAAAATTTATGTCCGGGTTGCGGTGGTACGAACCATAGGGCAGCGACCAGAAGCGGTATGTTTTTTGAAATCATGCGGCTGCTGGCCGAAGCAAGAGAGAGAGAGCCGGAGAAGGTTCCGAAAGTGCTTGTAGCGGAAAACGTGAAGGCGTTAAGGAAACTTCTACCGGTGCTGGAAGCTGAATACGGAAAAGCCGGGTATAAGTGCCACGCACAGTTATTTAATAGCAAATACTGGGGCGTACCACAGAATAGGGAAAGGTATATAGTCGTCGGTACTTTGGACAGCTTGCCAGATACCTACACATACCCAGAAGAACAACACGACTACGTACCGAAGCTTTCTACAATCTTGGAAGCTGACGTAGACGACAAGTTTTATATCGCCGACGAAAAGGCCCACAAGATCATAGACCAGGCGTTACAGCGTATTTCTTCTATGGGTAAGGTACACGCCACGATTACGCCGGACAGAGTAGATAAAAGGCAGAACGGGCGTAGATCGAAGGAAGACGAAGACCCTATGTTTACGTTGACCGCCCAGGACTTACACGGCGTTATTGTAGACGACACTTACGGCTATCCTACAGAGAGAGAGAGAGCCGGAAAAGGATTTACACAGAGGTAGCCCCGACACTACGGAGCAGTCGGCAAGGGGTAAAGGTGGTAGAGAATACCACGAAAAGCGATACGGAAAAGACGCCCCCTTGTTCCCGATAGTCGAAGCTACAAAAGCCGGGATAGCTGTAGGGAGATACGGGGACGCCATAAATATAGCTTACCCGGAAAGTAACACCAGGCGCGGACGGGTCGGAAAAGAAATAGCCCAGTCGTTGCTTACAGGGTGTTCCCAGGTGGTTATATGTGATAAGAAAGGCGGAGAAAATGACACATGATTGTAGAGAGAGAGAGAGAGAGAGAGAGCCAGCGCCTACCGGCCATAGATCAGCTAATACAGGACGGCGTAATACAGGCACAGCGTAACGGGAAAGGAACCTTTATAGGGTGTTCCCCTACGTTACTGGCGTCGGACTACAAACAAGTACCGCTGGTACTGGAAAGGGTAGACGAATGTATGAATACAGAGAGAGAGAGAGAGAGAGAGCAACGGCCGCAAGGGCTACCGGAAATAGAGGTGATAGGAATGTTAGAGAGTAGCGGACACGATCACAGTAGACGGGTACACGACCCGGAAGGTATTAGCCCGACAGCTACAGCTGTAGCGGGTGGTACACATCATATTAAAATCTTCGATCATACGAAGTATAGAGTAAGAAAACTTACGCCGACGGAATACGGCAGATTACAGGCGTTTCCTATGGATAACTGGAAACAGGTTGTAAGTAATTCACAGGCGTATAAGCAGTTCGGGAACGCCGTTACGGTAACACTGGCGGAAGGTATCGGTAAGTCTGTTATCGGTTATCTGGACAGTGTTTTAGGGGGTGCAGCAGTTTGAAAAACGATTTTATCATACGTGGAAAGGAAGCTACGCTTTTTGTAGAAGCGCCGCCAAACGTGGGCTATGGTTCCGTGGAAGTAAAACTAGACGCTGCGGATATGGATTTAGTAAAGTCCTGGCCTGGTACGTGGTTTTCCTTTATCCACAAAAGTAATGGACAGCTTTATATAAGAGCGACCGCCCACCGTGTCGGCGGTAAGGTAGTAAATGTTCCGGGCTTTGAACAGAAGCAGCCACTTTTACATAGGGTTATATCGAAGCCGGAACGCGGACAGAACACAATCTTTAAGGACGGCAATAGCTTAAATCTTACCAGGGATAACCTTATTAACCTTCCGATCGGCGAAAGTTACGTACCGGTAGAGCCTACCGGTCCAGAATACGACGACATGGTTAAGGGTGTCCACTACCGGAAAGATAAACAGCGTTACGAAGTCCGGTGTTTCTACAAAGGAAAAGCCCATAACCTGGGGGTTTATAAGGACGTCGGCGTAGCGAACGAACACGCTACGGACTTCCGTAACCTGGGACCAGACGGCTACCTTACGAAATACGGAAAGTGGGGTACAGTCTAATGGGTTTATATGAAGGTGGTTTGTTTAAGGTATCCCGTAAACTTGACGGAAAAGGACGCTTACAGCTTCCGGGGGATTTTAGAGAAGCTGTAGGGTTCGCCTTAGACGAAGAAGTGGAAATAGCCGCGGTCATGCTGAAAGACAGCAAAAAGGCGGCGCTTATGATAACCAGAAAGGAAGGTAATACAAAATGACAGCAAAAGACTTAAGATCGCTACTTTATGATGTGCCAGACAATAGCGAAATTGTGATACTGAATGAAAACGCACCGATTAAAGGAGCTGTACCGGTATATCAGACTTTTACTTTTAAAGGGGACGACGGTAGCAAAGTGGTACTTATGTATCAGAGTAAAAACGGAAAGGAAGGTACGAAGTAATGGATATTAAAGAACGTATTGAGAAAGCAAAAGAAAGACTGGAAGCTGCTAAAAACGCAAAGACAAAGGCGGAAACACAGCTGGAAGCCGCACAGGAACAGTGTGATAAGGTCGTAGAAGAAATGAAGCAGTTAGGCGTTACCCCGGATACGATCGAAGCAGAGATTACCCGCTTGTCGGAATCCGTAGAAGAAAACCTTAAGAATGTGGAAAGTAACATACCGGAAGTTTAGGGGGTAGCTTATGGGACTTATGGATTTTTTTATCCGTCCAGAGCCAGTAAGCTATGGTACTGCGAAGGGTTTAAACACCTTGCAGATTAACCGTATAGCTGCTGATCTTCGTACCGCCAGGGACAAGGTTAATAACCAGATGGCGAAACGCGAACTACTGGAAAAGCAGAGAGAAGCGGCGGTAAAGGTAAAGACGGAAGCAGAAGAACAGTTAGGCGTGTTCGGACTGGTACAAATTCTTTTACAGAAGACCAGCGACTACGCCAGACAACAGGTAAAGGTAAGGATAGAAGATATAGTAAGTGAAGCGCTTAACGTGGTCTTCGGTGGGAATCATAAATTTATGATCGACCTTACCTTAAGAGGTAACCAGCCTATCGCTGAATATTACTTAAACGACGACAGCGTTATCACGAAGCTGGAAAAGCCGGATTACGACCGCGGCGGCGGAAAAATTGATATTATCGCTCTTGCGCTTCGTCTGGCAGTCGGCGAAATGGAAGGCGTAGACGGTCCGCTATTTCTGGACGAAGTAGGTAAGCACGTATCAAAAGAGTACGCGCCGTCGGTAGCATATTTCTTAAAAGAATACAGCGCCACTTTTGGAAGACAGATTATCCTTATCACACATAACGCCGACCTTGCGGAAATCGGGGAAGTAAGTTTAGCTGTGAAGCGTTCCCAGAGTGGAGAAAGCGAGGTGTCCGTATTATGAAAAAGCATTGTATAGACTGTGGGATTATCTTCTATACGGACGACCCGGACCAGGTACGGTGTGAGTGCTGCGAAGACGACCGAAAGGGGGACGAAGAAGATGGTTAAATTTTTATTTGTAGGCGATCTACACTTACGCGGAACGAACCCCAGAAACCGTATAGACGACTATAAGGAAGCCGCGAAACAGAAGCTTAAGGAAGTTTTTAAGATAGCTGTAGATAATGCTGTAGACGCGATCTTACAGCCTGGGGATATATTCGACCGGCCGGAAGTTGGTATAGCCGTTCTTCTGGAATTTGCGGAAGTGTTAAAGGAAAGTCCGGTAAACATTTACTGTACACTGGGTAATCATGATATTTACGGATACAACGTAGACAGTTACTACCGTACCAGCTTAAGGCTTTTGGAAATGCTGGTACCACAGCTTACGGTTATCAGAAGCGCCAGTGACAAGCCTATTTATCTGGCAAAAGGACACTATAAGGTGTATCTGACTGCTACGCCGTACAGTAAGGATATGGACATAAACGGTTATGGATATGGACCGGACGTAGATTACCCGGAAGGTAACCATATCGGGGTACATATAGCCCACGGTATGTTATTAGACCACCGCCCACCGTTTGACCGATACAGTGACTTATATAAGGTGGACACGACCGCCGATATTATCCTTACTGGACACGATCACTTAGGCTATGGGATTTACCACAGAAGCGCTGATGACAAGCTTTTTGTAAATCCAGGCAGCCTGTTACGTATGTCAGCTTCCGTTAATGAGATGGAACGGCAGATACGGGTAGCACTGATTAAGATAGACGAAATCAGTGGAAAGTACGAAGCGGAGTTTATACCGGTGTCGTGTGCGAAGTCCGGGGAAGAAGTCTTAGATCGTAGCCGTATCGAGGAAGAAAAGGAACGACAGTACGCTATGGACAACTTTAGCGCACTTATCCAGGGTCACACCGGTAATAAGGTTCTTATGGATATTAACCAGATTATCGACCAGGTAGCAGCCGAAGAAAAATACAGCCCGGAAGTAGTAAAGACAGCTTTACAGATCATTGATAGACAAAGGGAGCTTGTAGCGGTATGAAGGTGAAATTTTGGACTTGTGGTAACTGTGGACACGAAGAACCGATTACGGATAACGATTTACAGGAACTTAACCCGGTGGTTTCTTCCGCTGGCGCTATAAAAATAAGCTGCCCGAACTGTGGCGCTTATACGATCAGTAAACCGTTTGACAGTTCTTGTATGGGTGGGTCGTTCCTGGTGGTACGCCCACATATCCGAAAGGGGGCGAAGCCGTGGCCGGTAAAAAGATAAACGCTTTCAATGAACTTTGTAAAGATATTATGATTGCCAATATGGCGGATACCTTGAAAGCTTACGGCGGCTTCCCAGAATTAGAAAAACAGGTTTACGACTTAAAAGCGTGTACCGTTATGGAAGTCGCCAGCGCGGTACCTATTGTACAAAATGTCGTTATATCTGCCGTAGTTAAAACAGCTGTAGAACAGGCAAAAGCACAGGAAAAAGAACAGGAGCAGAGAAACGGTATTTTAGGTAGCTTTACAAAAACATTATGCAATTAGAAAGGGTAAGACAATGCAGATACTTAAATTAAAAGACGGCGTGGACGTCGAAAGCCTTAGAAAGTACGGATTTAAAACCGGTAAAGAGTGGGCTGCCCAGGGGGAACGTTGTTTTCTTCCAGAAGTAGGTATGTCCTATCAGTATGAATGGTTCCATGTGTTCGCTATGGACGAAGAAGAACCGGAAAAGATCGCTTATACAAGTGACGAATTTAGTATTCCGCGTATGCAGCTGTATGTACGTGATCGCCACGTATGCTGTAGTTGTTCCGTGGAAGGTACCTATCACATTGATAACGACGATATGGAACCGTTGTTTACCGTGTTATTCGATATGATAACCGACGGCATTTTAGAGAAAGCAGAGGTGTAAAACATGAAAGAAGAATTACAGAAACTTATTGAACAGTACGGCGCGGATGCCGTAGCAAAGGCGGCAGCCGTAGCAAAGGCGGCAGCCGAAGCCTTGAATAAGCACGTACCGACCATTAGCACCCCGGTAGTGACAGACGAACAGTTGATTAACACTATCTCACAGCTGGACGCTGCTGTTACAGATATTCTGGAAGCCGGACGTAAGAACGAAGAAACCTACCAGAATAAAGTCGAGTTAGCCAGACGCGCCCGCCAGCTGGAAACCTCTATACAGATCACAGAAGCAGAAGCTATTAACACGATCTGCGGAACCGGTAAGGACGCCTACGGTATTATTCCTTACCCGGATGGTACCCATGTAAGGGTAGCTGTTACAAACGATACCCAGCGCGACGCCTTCCGTAGACACTTTAGCGCTGACGAACGTAAAGAACTGGCAAGCGTGGAAGCAGATATTAAGGCTATCGAGGTTTCCCAGTTTAAGGCCAGGGAAGACCTGGACGCAAAGAAAGAAGCCTTAAGCTGTATCAGAGCGAAGGCACAGTTACAGGCCGCCGCACTTACCTACCTTGCGTAATGAGAAACAGGCGGAACGTAGACAGCGTGGCGAAGACTTCCAGGAAGAATGTAGAAGAAGCTGGCGGCAGATACCAAACTTATGGCGGTTACGCATTACAGACGGTGGATACTTGGGTACACGGCCAGCGGACGAACTGGTACTTCTGGAACACGTAAACTTACTTTGTGAGGAAAAGAGAACGGACGGCGACCGGTTTATGTTGTCAATGTTACGCACCGACCAGCTTAAAGGTCTGATAAATTTTGAAAAGGCATTAGACAGAAATATAGGGCTTGTCCTGGTATCTTTCCTTAACGAAGCTGTAGACGTTGCCTACGCTTTCCGATTGGTTCACGCTATGGCGTATATGAACCAGAAAGGACGGCGTTATATAACGCTGGAAGAACTACAGCAAGGGAAAATAGAAACTATCAACCTTCCACGGATAGAGATAAACGGCGAACGTGGATACGATTTAAAGGGGGTGCGAGATTGCACGTATACGAAAGCAATAACATAAGGGTAAGTGGCTATCCGCTTCCCTTGAAACTGAAAATAGTAGACGATCTTACAATAGATAACCCGGCATACTTAAAAGCGAAGTACCAGCGTCGCCCTACCTGGGGCATAGACCAGAAGCTACAGCTTTTTACATATGACAACGATGGAAGCTTAATACTTCCCCGTGGTTATGCAGATCGTTTATACAGTCTTATTTCAGAAACAACGACGTCCGTTAAATGGGATAAGGAACAGGTAGAAGGGGAACCGGTAGACTTCGGACCGTGGAACGAAAACTTCCAGATCAGAGATTACCAGCACCCGCTTATAGATAATCTGTTACGTAAAAATGGTATCGGGGTTTCCCCGGCGGGTTCCGGTAAAACTATCATGGGTATGCGATATATCTACGAAGTTGGACGCCCGACCTTATGGCTTACCCATACCAGAGATTTAGTATATCAGACCAGGGACAGGGCGTTATCTACACTGAAAGGCGTAGGCCGTGTCGGTATCCTGGGGGACGGTGTAGAGGACTTCGGCGACCGTAAGCTTATCATAGCGACGGTACAGACGCTTAAGGCAAAACAGCGACTTGTAGAAAAGCTGAAAGAATTTATAGGCGTCGTCGTGATCGACGAAGCGCACCACTTCCCCAGTACCCAGTTTTTAGATACCGCCGCCCAGTTTCCGGCGAAGCGTATTATAGGACTTACGGCCACGCCGAAGCGTAAAGACGAAATGGAACAGCTTATGTACTTAGGTATTGGACCAGTGCTACATGAGGTTCCGCGAACCGCCCTTTACAAAGACGATCAGCTGGTTTTACCGGAAGTAAAGTTTATCTATACGTCCTTCACGTATGGAAATGAAGACAGCGCCGACGGAAATATAGACGCCGGGGGCGAAGACCTGGATTACCAGGACATTTTATACCGACTTTTTGAAAACGAAGACCGGTTAAACCTGGTAGCCCAAAGTATTGTAGACGCGGTTAAATACGGTCAGTCTATCGTTCTTTCTGAAAGCGTAAGGTATTGCTTTAAGCTGAAAGAGAAAGTAGACAAGCTTCTTCTGGAACAGGGCTATAGAGGTTGTAAGACAGCTGTAGTGCATGGCGGACTTACACGGTATAGCTGGAAGGTAGCCGGTGGAAAACGACAGGCCGAAGCCCTGGCAGCTGACTACGGTACAGAATGTAAGTATGACGGAAAAGCTAGAAGGTGGAAAGTAAAGACGCCACAGTATACCGAAGAAGAATTTAAGAAGTGGCAAGTTACCAAAAAGAAACGACAAGAGATTTTAGACCAGTGTAGGGAAGGAAAAGTAAATATCCTTTTTGCTACACAGTTAGCCCGTGAAGGTTTGGACATACCCAGCCTTTGCGTAGGGCATACAGTAACACCAAAACGTGGGGACGGAAAGAGTAACACCGGTCTTAATCTGGAACAGGAAATAGGCCGTATTATGAGAAAGGACCCACAGAACCCAGATAAAAAAGCGGTATGGTTCGACTATGTGGACGCTTCTGTAGGCGTTCTGAAAGGTCAATACTACAGCAGAAGAAAGGTATATAAGCGTCTGGGTATTAAGTTACCATCTAAGCCGAAAAGCGCCGAAAAGGACGTTATAGACGGTTTACTGGATAGTATTAAATTTTAATTATGAAAGGAAGTATTTATTATGAGTGAGAACACAACACAGAACATGGACGTAGCAGCAAAGAACGCCGGAACAGAAGAAGTAGCGGGTACAGCGATCGCAAAAGCCGCGGAAACAGCTGTAGCAGAGGTTAAGCCGAACGGTGCCGCATATATTACCACACTTCTTAATAACACTTTTGAGGAGTTCCAGAAAGCAAACGACGGCTTAGACCTTGATTTTGTTTACATGGGTTCCTGGCTGACTGTGGATAAGAAGGGGGATTTTGTGGATAAAGACGACGACAGTATTAAATATAAAGATCATATCGACGTCATTATTGGAAAAGGTGAAAAACGTTGGTCTTTATGGGGATTACAGAACAGTCCAGAAGACGGCCAGCTGATCGTAGCTTGCAGAGAGAAAGAAGACGCCGTACAGCAGCTTACAGCGTGGTTACAGGAGAACCCGGAAGCAGCAGAACGTTACAGCGTAGAAGACCTGGAACTTCGTTATATGGCTTCGGTAGTTCCTGTAGACGCCCTTTCTGAAGCCGACGGTATTCCGAAAATTTATATTATGTCCTTCGCCCCTACCGCTACGATCGCCTACGGTAAGTATGCTATGAACGTATTCCGTGGAGCGTATAAAAAGATCGGTATTCCGGCACGTACAGGACTTACCAGCGTGGTTACCAGACTGTCTACAGAAGAACAGCGTAGCCGTACAGACGCTTCCGTATCCTGGCTGGCTATCAAATTTGAAGCTATGGGAGTATTTAACCCAGAAGACTATACCACAAAGTAAAACAGGGGGCCTTAAGAAATGGCAAAACAAAATAAAGAATATGTGTACGTGGATTGTTACCAGTGCGACGAAAACGGAAAAAGCAGCCCGTGGAAGCGTAAACACTTGGACGACGTACCGAAGTGGCAACACGAAGAAGCAAAGGACTTTAATTGTTTTGCCACGGTCCAGAAATACGCAAATGAGAAGAAGACAGAGGGGGAAGACTTCTTAGCCCCCCTGTACTTCGACCTTGACTATAGCGAAAATCCGGCAGTAGCCCAGAAAGAAGCTATTAAGCTGGTGGAGTTCTTCACCGGAGAACTTGATATACAGGAACAGGACTTACATATTTACTTTTCCGGGTCTAAGGGCTTCCACATTCTGGTAGACGAAAGAGCGTTAGGCGTAGAACCTAGAAAAGACTTGCAGAGAGTATATAAGCATATTGCCGGATACCTTCGTTACAGGTTAGGAGAAGTACAGGAACAGGAAGACGAAAACGGACGACCAGTAGAGTATACAGAACATTTAAAAGCTGTAGACCTTGTGGTTTATACCGTAAAGCGTATGTTACGTCTTCCGTATTCCAGACACCAGAAGACCGGGCTTTACAAGATCGAACTTACCTTACAGCAGCTTAAGGAACTGACATTAGACGAAATTAAGGAAAGAGCGCGTACTGGCCAGCCTATCCAGAGAGAAGAAAAGACGGTACGTAAAAGACCAAAAGCTGGGATATTCTACGCGGACAAGTTGCACGAATACGAAGAAGCCGCCGCTACGGTATCTGATAAGCGAAATAAAACAGAATATGTTTTCGTTAAAGATAAACCACCAGTATGTGTAGAAGATATTCTTAACAATGGCTGGAAGAAAGACGGCGATCGTAATAACGCCACTGTGCAGCTTTGCTGTTACTTTAAGGCAGCCGGATACAAAAAAGAAGAAGCTACAAGTATCCTGGAAGACTGGGTAGTAAAGTTTACCAGCGCGGACAGCCGGTACAGTATCCAACAGCGTAAGGCGAACACCAGAAACGTTATAGAAAGTGTTTACGGAAGTGAAAAGGATTACCAGTTTGGGTGTGCTTTTATACGATCACTTCACGGCGAAAAGAAGAAAGGCGACAACGATTACGACAGGGTACCGTGTGCTGGTGATATGTGTCCTTGTATTAAGGGTAACACCGACGTAGCCGAAGAAGCTATAAACCTTCCGCTTGCGAAGACTTCCGACGCTTCCCTTACTGGTAAGCTGATTACGACCCGCGTAATGGTGGCCGGCAAGAAGCATACGCCTTACGTTGTTCCGAAAAAAGTAGAGTATTCGTGCTGGGGACAGGAAAAATGTAAAAAGTATGGCTGTCCGCTGCTGAACATTCCTACAGCTACGGCATATAAGGAACTGAACGCCCATAACCGTGAACTTATTCAAATGACAGAAACGGGCGACGACAATATAAAGGGAATCCTTCGGGAGATCAGCGGGATACCGTCTTGCGGAAAGTATGATACTTCCATTGTGGAAACGATCAACGTAGACGAACTTCTGGTTATTCCTATGGCGGAAGAAGACGGCGTTAAAGAAGACGATACCGGAAGCTATGTACTTCGTAAGATTTACGCTATCGGTGGTATGAAGATTGAAACGAATAAATACTATGAGATCAGCGGTTATATGTACCCACACCCGAAGAACCAGGAAAGTACCATTCTGGTAACGAACGCGACGCCTTTACAGGACGTCGTAGAAAGCTTTTCCTTGACCGAAGAAGTCCGGGAAGAACTGGACAGCCTTAGACCGGAAAGTATGACAGTGGAAAATATTGTATCGAAGCTGGGAACTATACTTAATGATCTGACATATAACGTAACGCATATCGTAGAGCGCGACGAAGTTCTTTTAGGTCTGCTGCTGGTTTACCACAGTATTTTACGTTTCCGTGTTCCATGGGATACCGACCCTATAAGGGGGTGGGTAGAACTTAAGATAGTCGGCGATACTGGTACCGGTAAGTCTGCTTTAGTCGAAAAAATGATGAAATATATCGGACTTGGTAACCGTGTAAACGCAGAGAGTACAAGCCGTACCGGTCTTACTTACAAAATGGAACAGGGTAACCGCGGAAGCTGGTATATCGTCTGGGGTGCCTGGCCGCTGGCGGATAAAGAACTTATATGGGTAGACGAAGATACCGGTATAGAAAAGGACGAATACGGGGAAATGACCCTTGCAAGATCAGACGGTAAGCTGGAAGTTAAGAGAGCCGTTACAGCTGAAACGCCTTGTAGAGTAAGGGCTATCCTTTCTGGTAACGCGCCGAAAGGTAAACGTCTTTCCGATTACGCCCAGGGTGCCGAAAGCTTAAAGGACGTCTTTAACAATGAGGATATACGACGCTTCGACTTCGCTATATTTATGAGATCGACCGACGTAGACCCGGAAAAGTATAACCGGTCGCTTCCGTCATTTCCGCGAACCATGAGCGACGACGCCTTAAAAAATAACGTGTTATTCGCATGGAGCAGAACCCCGGAACAGGTTGTATTTTTACCCGATACTGTAGACGCCATTCTGGAAACAGCTACGAAGCTGTCTAAGGTATACGGAAACGCTACAGATATTCCGCTGGTATCGCCTTCCGATCAACGTAACAAGGTGGCACGTTTGGCCGTGGCCCTTGCTTCACTTACGCACAGCGTAGACGAAAGCGGGGAACGAATTACCGTTTACCCGGCACACGTAAATTTTATTTATGACTATCTGGTACAGCTGTATAACGCCCCTGGTTGTGGCCTTAATTACTATGCACGACTGGCAGTATCAGAAGAAATAGTAGGGGATAAATTCGACAAGATTACAAACGAGTTAAGAAAGCTGGATACCTTAAAGGGTGCCAGTAAGTATAACGAGTTCATAGACCTTTTCGCCAGACAGAAATACTTACGACTTGGCGACGTAGAAGCTATGTTAAGCATTGAGAAGGAAGAAGCAAAGGCTATTATTAACCAGTGTGTCCGCCTTCGTATGCTGACTATGACAAGCGGCGGATACAGAAAAACGCCGCGGTTTAACTCTTATATATCAAAGTGTTTTGAAATGGGATTATTCGATCACATGGAAAACGACATTTAAAGAAGGGGGTTCTATATTGAATTTAAGTAATATGTTCCCAGCTTCCGGCGATCTTGCAGCACAGATTAAAAAGCCAGTCGCTACGGCAGTAGCAAAACCTACAGACAATAAAGCTGTAGGTTCTTCCCTGGCGGACTGTATGCAGACAAGAAAACGTCCGGGAGAATGGGCAATCAAATGGCCGAAACTTCGTAAGCAAGGTTTTAAAGACTACAGACCGCTTCTTACTATACAGGAAGTTATTGATTATTGTAACCGTTGTGAGGAAACCGGGTTAGGTGGTTTCGACTACGAAACAAGTGGAGATAAAGACCATAGGATACCGCCGACAGACGAAGACGGTAATACAGTAACAGGAAAAGCCTTAGACAGCTGGACGCGTGACGTCAACCTTGACCCGTGGAAAGCGGAAGTGTGCGCTATGTCTTTATCAGCAGCGTGTGACGAAGCGAGGGCTATCTTTATTGACAATCCGGGGGCTAATCAGTTTGAGCCAGGTTTGTCCAGAAGCGAAGCCAGAAAACGACTTTTTGATACCTTAGAACAGTATTTCTTTACTAATCATAAGATCGTAAAGATTGCCGTAAATATGAACTTTGAAACGAAATTCACGGCGAAATACGGTAAATATATTCTTATGCCATGTGCTGACCCGTTCATAGCATGGATAAGGCTGTCACAGCTGCTATTACCAAACAAGATTAAAAATCCGAAACGCCCTTACGTCGGTAAAGGTCTTAAGCCTATGACGAAGGAAGTCTTCGGCGTACAGATGTCAGAATTTACTTCTGTCCTGGAACGTAACCAGGCGTTATTTTTCGACCAGGTACCAAACGACGAACACGACGCCTTAAGTTACTGCTGTGAGGATAGCGACTACGCCGTACAGCATTATCTTTACTGGGACGAAGTAGCGAAACAGATGAGCAACGATAACGAAGTATATCCGACCTATTCCGACTGGTTAAAAAATATCGAAATGCCTTTTACAAGGGTTACCGGAATTATGGAATACTGGGGTATGAAATGGGACAGCGACATAGCCCAGGTTAAAAGGGAAGAAGCAAAGAACGCGATCGAGATAGCCGCACAGACTATGAAGGACCTGGCCGCAAGCATCGGCATAAAAGACCTTAATGTAGGTGTTGGCGGTAAAACGAAAGACGTTAAATCTTTTGTATTTGATACGCTTAAGCTTCCGGCGGCTGCCTGGTCTGACAAAACAAAAGACCCTAGCCTGGACAGTAACGCCCTTATGGATATGATCTTTATGTTAGAAAACAAGCTGGAAGACCCAGACGAAGAAAAGTACCTGGAAACACCTTTACCGGAAGAATGGGAAATGGTAGACCCGGACTTATCTTATCAAGATCAGCGTCTTTTATGGCCGCGCGAATATACTACAGCAGAAGTTAAGCGTATCAGAATCGCGCGTAGGGAAGAACACCCATATAAGGACATTGGTATTAAATTCTTAAAGAGTATGCAGACCATACAGAAGTACGCCACCCTGCTATCTTCTCACGTAGAAGGCCGCGAAAAATACGTAAACCCTGTTACTGGCAGAATCCATGCAAAGTATGAACCATGGACAGAAACGGCCCGCCTTGCGTCCAACAGTCCAAACGGCCAGAACGTACCGCGCCCGGATAACGACGAACTGGGGGTACGAAACTTCTATAAGGCGGAACCCGGTAAAGTATTCCTTCTGGAAGACGAAAGCGGCTTTGAACTTCGTTTAACTGCCTGGAAGTCCGGGTGTGAAGTTATGCGTAAAGCTTTCAGAGATCACGAAGACCTACACAGAAAAACAGCGGCTACTATGACAGGTAAACCGGAAGCAGAGGTTACGAAGCACGAACGTAGTGGAGCGAAAGCCGGAAACTTCGGTTCTGTTTACGGCGGTACAGAACACGCCTTACAGAAAACCTTTAAGAAAATGGGGCTTCGTAAGAGCCTTCCAGAGTGTAAGAAGATTGTAGACGCCGTTATGAAGACTTACCCAGGTATCCCACGTATGCAAGTAAACGCCAAAGTAAAAGCTAGGGAAACGGGATACGCGGAAACCATTTATGGCTATAAGCGTCTGCTTCCGGCGATTAACAGCAGTAACCGTTACACAAGGTCAGAGGACGAACGACGGGCAGCGAATACACCGGTACAGGGTTCCGCCGCCGATATTATGAAACGCGCCCAGAATACCGTATACGAAAAATGTGGTATGGATACCGCAAGCCATAACGGTATAACTGTAGAACCGTGGGACGGCTACGCTACAGAAACAAAAGAACTGTTAGGCTGTAAGCCTTTCATGTTACACGGACATACCGATATGGTAGCCCAGATACACGACGAAATTATAGTAGAACTGGACGACGATACCACGCTTGTAGATACTTACGCAAAATGGCAGAAAGCCGTTATGGAAGTTCCACCACTTAAGGACTTCCCTGTACAGCTGGAAGCAGAAGCCAGTGTAGCCTACAGCTGGGGTAATAAAATGAGCCTGGAAGACTGGGAGAAAGCGAGGGGATTATAAAATGGGAAAACCATATAAGCAGCCGCAAAAGCGCGAAGTTATGGCCGGTAGCAAACTGGAAATTGAAATGTTACAGTATTCGCTTAATGAAGCGAATCAGAAGCTTGCTAAGAAATCTGCTGATCTGAATACCGTAACACGTATTATGGAACAGACTACAAAAGTGGCAGATCAGCGAAAAGAGAAGGTAGACAACCTTATTAAATTAACGACGACCTTAACGAAGCGCATTACTTACTGGAAAGTGGCGGCGATCATTGAAGCCGGTATTATTATCGGTCAGATTTTATTAAAGGTGGTGGCATGATGTACAGAATGATAATTGTAACAGCGCTGGGTAATTATGTGGTAGAAATGGTACCGGAAAAGGAAGAACCTACCGCCGACGAACTTATGAAAATGTTTCTTGAAACAAAGGCGGACGTAGAAAGTGGCTGTTTTATGGAAGGCTGGACACCTACAGACGGCTTAAGCGGGGCGCCCGGTGTATTCGCTATCGGTAAAGGCTTGGAAATTTTAGCGTACCACGTAGAGCGTCGCCGGGAATTTGACTTACCGCCCATAAACCCAGATAACGTTAATACGCGTCGCCCGCTTTCGCTTAAGTTTAACTACCTGGGTAATGAAATGATCGCGAAGTGCATACAGGACGATATAGGAAGCGTAGCCGTGATCTTCTGCTATGCGGTAAATGGAGAACCGCCGACAGATGTATTAAATACTAAGAAGCTTTCCGAAAGCCTTTGTAGCTGTATCCGGCACCACTTAAACTACGCCGACGACGAATACCTTTTACAGATTGCCGAAGACGGGATTATAAGAAACTATTCACAGGCGGAAGAAGTTGTAAAACAGCTGGAAGACCAGTTTAACACCCTTCACAGTCATAAGACAGGGAAAGCCTGGAACGGCTGGAAAGGGGAAAGCTAATGGCAACCAGGAAGCTTACCAAAAGCCCAGAAGGGGAAGTAGTAACCTTTTCTACGAAACGCGGAAAACCGGATACCTGTAGCGAAACGTGTGGCGGTATTTATCGTTTCAAAGGGGAATTGTACTGTAAATATTTCCATAACGTTGTCGGTAAGCGTGACGAAGAATGTATAAAGAATGAGGTAAAAGGTGGTGGGCGGCATGGATAAAGACCTTATGGAAGAACTTGGACTTATGGTGACAGATAGCCAGTTAGACTACATAGACACGCTGTTAGACCAGGTGGGCGGCGTCCTGGAAGACTACACGGATACACCGTTAGAAGAACTGTCTAAGGGCGAAGCCAGAGACATTATAGACGAACTGAAAGGGGAACTAGGCTATGACTGAATTACCGAAAAAGATTATAGTAAACCGGATACCCTACAGCGTTTGTAATTCAAATGACCCGTACAGTTATGAAGCAGACCCAGGGGTACAGGAAATCCGGGTTACACAGGAAGCAGCACCGGCAAGAAAGCGCCAGTATTTCATGTGGGAAGTAGCACACCTCTTACTGGTATCGGCCGGTATGTCACAGAAAGAAGCAGACAAGTACCACGCTGGCGTAGGAAGTGTCCTTAACCGCCTGGTTATTGACAATGATACGGATTTTGTGAAGGGGCGTAAGCCTGTCCCTTCCATGATCTGGATAAACGGACTTCCCTACACTGTCCAGCAAGGTATTTTTAAAGAATTACAAGACGAAGACCTGGGCGGGCGTGTTACATATGACACATTATACATACAGATCATGGAAGACCTTAAGCCAGACATTAAAAGCTATGTAGTCGTCCATGAGATTACCCACGCGGTACTATTTGAAGCGAACGCCGGAAACTACGACAGCAAGGAAACATTTGTGGAAGCCCTGGCGTGGCAGCTGCTTTACTTTTTACAGGATAATGATTTATCAATATTAAAACCAGAAGGAGAGTAAGAACATGACAAAATCAGAATTTTTAGCACAGGAAAACGTACCAGAATTTATTAAGGCGATCGTATCCAGTCTTCCGGGCGACGCTGATGTAGAGATTGAAAGCTTTAAACTTGGTAAACCGCCGAAAAAAGAAAGCTGTAGCTGTGATCGTGTACACGAAGACGGCGTAGACATTTCCCCTTACCTTGAAGGTATCGCGGACCGCCTGGTATCACTGGTAGACCTTACAGACTGCAAGGGTCATATTTTAAGATCTGATTTAGATAAGGCTATTGGACACGTAGACGTTATTTCTGGAACCGTAAGCCAGTTGTATAACTTCCTTGCCAATGAACCAAAAGAAGGGAAAGAAGTACGTTTACCGAAAGACTAATTAAGAAAGGAAGTAAAGACAATGAGTGCAAAAACAACGACGGTTTATAATTGTGACTATTGCCAGAAGCAGCTACCGGACGATTACGCCACCACGAACGGCGAAGGTAAGGGCTACTATGTAAAGAAAGCCCACGACACTATACCACTGGATACACCCATAGCCGGGTGTACCGGTATCGTAGTAGAAGTGACTTTAGGAACACCGAAGGACGACCACCACTTTACAGACCTTTGCGACGACTGCCGCCTTAAGTTCCTTAAGATGGCTGTAGAACACCTGGAACGTAAAGTAGCCGCAGAGAAAGAAGGTCTTAACAATGATGGCGAAGAAACCAACGTATAACCAGAAGAAATTTTTAAGGGCGAACCGACTGGACCCCCTTAACTGGTTAGTGCAGAAGGATACCCCGGAGTTTATGCAGATCATTCATAAGTATTCTGGCACCGTCCGCAAGATTAAAAAGAAGGTGGCTGTATGACGTTATTTGAACTTTTCAGTATCGTACTTATGGGAATTATTGTGTTAATCGGAATTGGCGTAATTTTAGGTTTTATCCTGGTCGGCGTTATCATTATCAATTATTTCAGATGGCGACACCAGGAGAAAAAGGCAGCCAGAAAGCGGGGGCAGAATGGGGAAACGTAAGTATTATTTTCCACCTAAGGCAGAAAAGAAGCCTATCACGATAAGCGACGATGTAAAAGAAGAATTAAAGAAACTGGCGGATAAGTACGCCGACGACGCTATAAAGGAACGGCAGACCGAAGACCTGGACAACTATATAGCGTTTACACTGGAAGCCTTAAGACGCCTGGGGTGGACCGGCAAAGTACGCCTTAACCGCTTTCTATCGGTACTTACCACGGTAAGCGAAGAAGCCACAAACGCCGACAACCCGCCGGCATACGCGAACCAGATAAAGGAACGTTTTAAGAAGATCGGCGTTAAAGCGTTCACTAAAAACGACGACGCAACCCCACAGCTGGAAGACCACGTAGAAAGGAACGACGACAAATGAAGCTGTATGTATTTTATTTTTCAAGAGTAACGAAGGAAGTAGTAAGGGACGAAGTAGAGGTAGAAGACAAGCCGAAGTCCTATAAGACGCCAGCCGGATACTGCTTACCGTATCTGGAAGTGTCGAAGTTCTTAAAGGCAGATACCAATAAAATTTACCACGACGCCTACGTTTCAGAGAACGGCGACTATAAGAAGGCGGTAGTCGCTTTCCGTAAATACTTCGCAGAGAAGCACAGAAAAGCGAAAGCCGAAATGGAGAAGTACGACGACTTTTACCGTAGCTGCTTTAAGTATACTACGCCGACAGGTACCGTTATGGTTCCGTAAGAGGTGGAAAGTATGAGTAAAGAAGAATTTATAGCCCTTATCGGGCAAGACGTTGTAGTAGACTATAATTTTTGTGGAGAACTGCAACAGTGGAGCATGAAAAACTTTAGTATCAAAGATGGAGTTATCCGACATAACAGACTGCCGCTTATCATGGACGTTTTCATAAAGGGCGCCCATAACCCACATAAGGGAGAAGCGACACACGGGTAACCGATCGGAAAGGAACCGGTAATATGAAAGCAAAAGAAAACCCATTAAACCAGAGCGTAACAGGTAACCCGTATTATGATTATCTGATACACGAAGTCCAGGTAGTATGTAACTGCCCGACAGATAAGGCTATGGCGATCGTAAGCTATGTAAACAGTCTGGGTAGTAGTCCGATTGAATTTATAAGAAAGCTGCCAGACTATGTAGGCAACCCCCACCCGGACGCCGACGAAGTGTTACAGGCGTTAGAGAATATCAGAGAAGACCACGGCGTACAAAAGTACGGTATCTGCTTCCCAGAAGGCTACGCAAACCGAAAGGAAAGACGCCGCTAGGAAAAGGAAGCACGTAGACAGGTCAGAAAGGAACTGTCGCAGTATGGAAGATAACACACGCAAGGTAGAAGCTGTAGGTACAGCGAAGAACGTAGAAGGCAGAGCGTAGAGCGAAGATCAGAGAACGTAACAGGTAAGGCGCGGTTCGTAAACGAATGGTAAGGGAATACAGCCCAAAAGAAAAGAATTGTCTAATATTACTATATTATATACATACTACTATATACATAATTATATATAATATCTAATATAATAGTTATTATATAATATATACAGTATTTATTTTTCTTTGGGGGTACTTGTTTTTCTTACTCATTTTACCATTCATTTTTGAGTGGGTTTTCTATACCCCCTTATTATAATTTAAAAATTTTTATTATATATTTTTCAGAGAGGTACAGGCTATGGGACAGGAAATTATAGGTAGGCGGACTATCCGCCGTTGGTTAGATAACTGGGAGCATATACAAAGGCGCGAGCCTATGGAAGACCAGGTAAAGGTTAATAGTGGCTGTAAGCCCGCGGACGGAATTACAAACGGTATGCTTAACAAGATCATGCTGGAAATGGCTTATGACCGCTTACCCCTTGAACTTAGGCGGGTTGCTTACTATCGCTGGGTTATTAAAGGACAGTACAGCTTATTGCAGACTTTGACTATTTTGGGACTTACAAAAGATCAGTATTACTACCGTTGCGATCAAGTGGTTAATTCTGTTTTTGAGTTTGTCAATGGGTATAAATAATTTCAGTAGTTTTCTGTAAGACAAAACTAGGCTTGTGTTTATTCCGAAAATCTTATATAATAGCATTACAATGCTATTATAATGTACGAATTAAGGGATAGGGAAACCCGGATTTTCTGGGACCTGTCCCTTTTTCTCACGCTGAAACGTCGATTTTCCGAACGACGACACACGAAAAAGGGGGTAAAAGTCAGTGGCAACTACAAAAAAAGTGCAGTTACCGGAAGGCTTCGACCCTTACGATATGCGTCTTAAACGCCAGTTTTCCGACCAGGCGGATAAAATGAACGTAATAGCTTTGTCCAGGAAAAACTATAACCTTTGTTGCGGTGCCATGCACAACGGACAGCCTTGTAAGAATCCGGCGGGCATGGGAACACCACATAAAGGCTATGGCCGGTGTAAGATACACGGCGGGCTTGCTACAGGTCCGAAGACAGCGGAAGGACGCGCCAGACAAATAGCAGCTTCCACAAAACACGGTCTTTTTTCTAAGGTACTACTTCCAGAGGAAGAAAGCATTTTAGAAAGCATTAACCAGGAAGAAGAATTTAACGCCCTGGATATGATGATAAAAGTACAGACCGTTAAGATCGTAAGCTATCTACAGAAGCATAAAGACCGGTTTGTAAAAGACCGTGATCTGGAAGGCGAAGAAGTGGCTTACAGAAAATCTAGGGTTATATGTCGTGAAGGTGACGGTATGAAGACTTTCTACCATGCTGGAACGATTGAAGATAACGCCTTAGATCGTGCTATGAACACCTTACGGCGTCTGATCGGACAGAAACACCTTATAGAAGGCAAGGACGACGGACCAGACGACATTATGGCTTCTCTTAATGCAGAATTAAGGGCGGCGTCTAAAGGTGAAGTCTACGTGTCCTGGGGTGGACAAGCGCAAAGTAAGGGAAATAACGAAGATCATACACAAAAAGAACAGGAAACGTAGTAAAAACTGTAGTAAAAAGCCTTGTTATGGGTTTTCTGATAACCAGAAACTGTGTAAACACAGGGCTTTTTCTTGTATTTATGAGAAACTACGACTTTTTTACTTAGAATATGGGGTGTAAATATTATGGCAGAAGATAATAAAAGCTGTAGGGGTTGCGTCTGTTTGACTTGCCAGTACAGCGAACAGAACGGGGACTTTAACCGGTGTCCGTTTAAGTCGTGTCGCTTATGTACAGATACAGTACATCATATCCGTAGCATATGCGATAAAGGTGTACAGCTGCCTAAGAAAGCAGATTACGCGGACTTCGTGCTATGACTTACGAATATCAGACAGAATTTACTTACGTGGCAGACACGGACCCCTTGACAGGCGCCCCAGTAATGACGGCGATACCCCAGACCGTCCGGGCAGCGAAACAAGGGATACCATACAACGTACTTAGTAACTTCGGTGATCTGTTTAAGAGGGAGAACCTACGGGAAGCGTGGCGGCTTCTTCGTAAAAATGACCCTTTCGACTACCAGATACAGGTAGCCGACGCTATTCTTTATAGCTGCTTAAATGGGCTGGGCTGGTACTTCGTGGTACAGATCACACGACAGGCTGGTAAGAATGAGATTAGCGCCTTCTTACAACACTATTTACTGCTGTATGGCTGGTACTTCGGCGTACCTGTATCGGGCGTAAAATTCGCCCCGGTATACAAGCCACAGATACAAGCGTCTATGGACCGTCTGGAAGGCGCTCCAACGCTGGACAGTGGCGGGCTTGCTGGTAGCGTGATAACGTCCGGTCAAGCGAAGGTAGACGGTCAGCCTTGCAAGTATAGTAAATCAGATGGCTATAAATTCCATATCGGACCGCCCCGCGATAGTAATAAGTGGGCGTTCCTGTCCATTAACCCTACGGCTAACGTCGCGTCCCAGACAGCCTATACACTACTGGAAGGTGACGAAAGCCAGGACATAGACGCCGATAAGTGGGAGCGTGACGCCCAGCCTATGGGTTCGTTTAACAATGCTACTACGGTGCTATGGGGTGTAGCCTGGACAAAGGACAGCTTTATCTATCGTGGCGAACTAATGGCCCACGATATGGAAGATCGCTTAGAAAAGGAACTGGGGTACCGGCCGAAGCTGGTATTTAAGATAGACGCCTACGCGGTTATCGCTTCCGGTAACACGAACTACAAGAAAGCGTTTGATAACCAGGTAGCCCGTCTGGGAATGGACCACATAGCCATACAGACACAGTATCTTCTTAAAGCTGTAGACGCTATCGGTCGTTTCTTTTCCGCGGAAGGCGTAGCCCGTATGTATTCCGGCGGTTTTGAAATGCAAGTAGAACCGGTCAAGGGACATAAATACATATGGGCGTGTGACGTAGCCGGACAGGAAGAAGAAACCACAGACGTAGAAGCGTCTGTAGGTATTCATAAGCGCGACGCCCTTACGTTTATCGTCGGCGACCTCTTACGGGACGGTACAGTAGTTCCGATCTGCTTATACCAGTGGGTCGGAAAACAGCACAGCAAAGTAAGGGATATGTTACCGAAGATCATACGTTACTGGGGTGCTATTGGTGGGGTATGTGACGGTACCGGAATCGGTGAACCGCTGGCGTACCACCTTAAAGAGTTATTCGATAGAAATAACGACGGACTGGTAGAAGCCTATAAGTTTAAGGCAGCCGGTGACGAAAGTAAATCTAAGCTGGGGTATCTGGCTTACGATTTTAACCATAACGATTTAATCAAAGTTCCGAAGGCACCGGAAGACCCAGACCAGCTGGAACTATGGAAGGAACTACGGTGGCAAGTGGAACACCTTACAAGGGAAGCCAAACGCCAGCAGACCATAAACTTCTATGTCCCAGCGAACGCCGAACCACGTAAACCGGGACACGTTCCACACGACGACTTAGTAATGGCCCTATTTTTGCTTATGAGGGCCGCACGAAACATAGACCCGAACACTGGCAAGGCTACAGCCTTTGACCGTGAAAAGTCGGGAGTATAGAAAGGGGGTAATAGCATGGCGGTATCTTCGTACATTCCGCAGACATTGGCAGAAATGAAAAAAGTAAACCAGGTGACCGCGGAACGTTGGATTAAAGATAACGCTTCCTGGGTCGCGGCTATGGTGGCAAAACACGACAGCTGGATAAAGGATAACGCTGTAGACTTGTACCAGGCAGCCTATGACGGTGAACTGGACGAAATCGAACAGCGCGACAAGGCTAGGGACGGCGGTACAGAAAATAAGCTGATTTCTAACTATGTCCAGATTATCATAGATACGCTTGTGGACTATATGCTAGGTAAGTCCCCTATCTATACAGTCGAAGACCCGGACCAGGACGACGAAGAAACAGAAGAACGTGAGATTATCACGGAATACCGTAAAAAAGTTATGAAGCTGCTAAAGGATAAGGCACAAGGGGAGTTTTCCGACTTGTTACGCGATATGTGTATAGGTGGCTTTGGTTCTATTATCGTATGGGTAGACGAAAAAGGTAAGATTGATTACAGTGAATACCCGGTACAGGAGATCATACCGATTTACGACGGCAGAAAGAGGTTAAGGCTTCTTTTCCGGCGTTATGAAGTAGGGGTATGGGAAAATGGTAGCGAAACCACGAAAACAAAAGTAGAGGTTTACGACGATCGCTACGTTACTTACTATACCGGTGACAGTATGGAAAGCCTACACCTGGACGAAACCGAAGCGAAGACCGGAAACCCGATAGAGCATAAGGCCGGCCGTATCCCGGTTGTGGTCTGCCAGAACCAGCTACCGGCGAAATACAGCGAACGTGTGAAGGGATACGGTAAGTCTGATCTTTCCTATGGTGTCGTTCCACTTGCTGTAGCTTACTGCCACGGTTTAAGCGATAAAGCGAACCTTATGGAGTACCTACAAGATCAGTATTTATGCTTAACTGGTGTAGATGTAGACGAAAACGAAGTTCTGAAAATGCGAAAGGCCCGCGCCCTGGCACTTAAGGACAAGGATAGTAAGGCCAGCTTTATAGCCCAGTCACAGGACGACAACGCCGTAGAAAATGGTCTTACTAGAACGAAAAACGACATTATGGACACGACCAACACCCCACGACTGGCAGAGTTAAACGGGGCGACGGCTACAGAAATCAAAATGAAATACGCCGGTCTTGATATTAAGGCCGGTAAGAAGGAACCGCTTCTTATACAGGCGTTCCGTAGCTTCTTCGCAATCATTACGGACCTTTTGAATGTTCAAAAGCTGTATGCTGCCGGTACGGTTTCTGGTGTGTATGAAACAATCACTACCCCGGAACTGATCGAAGCCAGGGACGACCTGTACCAGTCTGAATGGCTGGAAGTTACGATAAGCCGGAATCTTCCACAGAATAATAAAGAGATCGCCGACATTGTGGCAGAACTGGCCGACATTGTACCAGATAGTTATTTGTATGAACTGCTGTGGTTTATCGACGACCCACAGAAAGCACTTGAAGAAATGAGAGCGCAGAAAGAGGAAAGCCAACAGACAAGCCTTACAAATAGTCTGGCAGCTATTGGATATGGGGCGGATAACCTGGGGGATACCGGCGGCGACCCGGATAACCCAGACGATCAGCAGAACAGCGCTACAGGTTCCACGATCACACAGCCGCCAGAATAGGGGGTAGCGTATGGCGTGGATAAGTGAAGCCCAAAAGCACTATGAAGAATACGTAGACTACTATACTTCCCTTTTGGAAGATTACGTAGACGATCATATTCTTGAACTTGCCCCGGCATACGGACAGTTACAGGAAGCAGCTGTAGGCTACCTGGAAGAAGTTGTTAAAAAGTATGTAAATGAACAGAACCCGGACTTCGTTCCTACCAGACGGTGGGCGAAAAAGATACAGGAAGAATACCTTACGAAGATCATACCGGAACTGAATTTACTAAACGCAAAACTACAGCCGTTTGCTACGTCTGTGATATGCGGAACTGTTTTTTATGGGGCTAATACTACAGCGTATATTTTGGAACAGGCCGCGAAGTGCGCGGTAACTGTACCAAACCTTACGGCTTCCGGCGTGTTGGGTATTATAGCTAACCCATGGTTACCGGATAAGAAAACCTACAGTGATCGTATACGTACCAGTGTTTCCCTTGTGGCTTCTAAGAGTGAAGAAGTCGTAAAAGAACTGGTTACAAAGAAAATGCAGTATAGCGACGCCGCTAAGAAGCTTTCACAGGGAATACAGGAAAGCTACTATAATGCTTCCCGTATTATCCGTACAGAAATGACTAGGGCGAACGCTTTAGGAACTTCCTACAGCCTTATGGAAAATGCGGATATTGTAGACGGTAAGTATAGGGACGCCACTTTTGACAGTAAGACGTCTGCTTATTGTGCAGCAGACGCCGACTACAGTAAAAGAAATCCTTATGATCTGGATTACGATACACCTATGAACCCAGGGCTATCAGGAAGGCGTATACCGAACCACCCACATTGTCGCTGTAGATGGGTAGCTATCCTTTCTGGTTTAGGTATTAAGGACAGACAGAAAGCCGCTTTAGATCAATACGGCGACCTTTATTACACGAAAGCCGCCAGTTATGACGAATACGCGAAAGAAGTAGGGCTTCCGTCGGTAAAAGACATGGTAAACGCGGATAATCCGAAGAAATACTTAAGACCAGGGGAAACGCTGGCAGACCTTAACCGACAGGTAGTACGGAAACGCTTTAACGGGCAGATCATAACCGTACCTTTAGGTCTTGATATTCATAATTGATTATAGGGCATAAGTCTTTATAATACCGACGCGGCGGATACCGCGGATATGACACGCTTGTAAGGCGTGTTTTTTATTGCCGTAACATAGCCAGGGCGTCAAATACTGGCCGTGGAACCCGACAGCGCGGAACGCTGGATATAGCCGACGGGCTTAATACGGAAAGGAGTTTTTAAGATGGGAAAACTTAGAAAATTACAGGAACGCTACTTAAAAGGAGAACTTACAAAGGCACAGTATGAAGCAGAGTGTAAGAAGCTTCTGGACGACGAAATTTTAGACCAGGATGCTTACGACGACGCTTTAGATTATGACCCGGACTACGAAAGACCTAAGTACAGCCAGGCCGACGTAGACAGCACCGTAGCAAAGAAAGCCGTAAAAATGGTTCGTAAAGCACTTAAGGACGCTGGGGTAACGGTCGAAGCGGACGATAAGACCTTACTTAGCAAAGTGGCAGAAACCATTAAAAACGGTTCTTCTGGTAAAGGCGACGGCGAAGGGGGAAGCGGTTCTTCTATCGACGAAACAGAATTATCTAACCTTAAGACTAAGGCGGCGAAAGTGGACGATCTTACAGCACAGTGTAAGAAGCTGCTTATCGAAAACGCGGTGCTTAAGGAAGCCGGTAAGTATAATCCTGTAAATCCCGCACAGGTAGTAAGGGCGATCAGTGCTGACTATCTGGACAGTATCGAGTTTGACGAAGAAAACGGAACAGCGGACGCAAAGAGTATTGCCCGCGCTATCCGTAAGGTACACGACGCCGAACCGAACTTATTTAAACCAGCTGGGGACGACGGCGACGACGATAACGGCGCTGGTGGTTCTGGTAATGGTTTCCGCGGTAAAGGTCCTGGCGGTGCTGGTAGCACTAAAAACGGCGAACTGGAAGCAAAGAAAGCGGAAGCTTTAGAAATGCTGGGTATTAAGAAAGACGATAAAAAGTAGAAAGGTAGGTTTTTGTTATGCAGAATAACGACGTAACAGTTAGACGAAAATCCTACGCAGCGGCTAAAGAGATCAAGGCCAGCGCCCATTATGCGTATGTCGTAAATGGTATCACGCTGGACGGTTCTAAGTTTGAAACTGGCGGCTTCGTAGAAGAAGGTACCTGTCTTGTAAAAGACAACACCACAGGTAAGTATGAACCGTACAAGGATACAGCCAGTGCTTTTCCAACGGGAAAGAGTGACCCGGTTATCCTTGACGAAAGTATTAAATTCACAGTTGACGACAAGGGTAAAAATCCAGATGTTACCGCCGGACAGGTTCTTGTACATGGTGCGGTATATGAAAGTCTTCTGGTAGGCTGTACCGCAGCTTTTAAAACAGCTGTAGGCGCTGCTATCAGATTCGTGTAAAGAAAGGGGTAAATAAAAATGGCTGGATTAGCAAATTTAAGCGAGTTCTTTGAGAACCCGTTATTTACCGAAACTATCCGTGAGGTTCCAGTGGAAACCGGATATATCGGTAGCCGTTTCCTTCCTTCCGAAAACACATATGATATGGAGTGGAACGAAACAGTAATTGAAAGACAGGCAGATATGGCCGACCTGGTAGACGCTGGGGCGGAACTGCCTTTAACAGATCGTGACCCAGTAAGACGTGTAAGTGGTTCTATCGCAGATATGGGACAGTCCTATATTCTGACAAAGAAAGAACTTGCTGCTATGTCTGACAAGGGTAACGAAGGTCGCCGTAAGATGGCTGTACAGCAGGTCCTTAAGAAGACCGCACAGCTTAAGTCTAACATTGACGCCCGTGTAGAATGGCTTCGTTGGCAAGCGCTGGGTAACGGTGCTATGATCTATGATAAATCCGGTATTAAACTGGGTGTAGATTTTGGTGTACCAGAAGCCAACAAGGTAACCGCTGCTACAGCGTGGGGGGCTGACGGTGCTACTATCCTGGCAAACTATGAGCGCTGGGTACAGGATTATATCGACGGAAACGACAACGGCTACGCGCCGGACGTATTCGTTACCGGTATCGAAAATATCCGTATCGTACTGAATGACGTAGCGATCAGAAAGGCAATTACAGGATACAGTGATAAGCTTCTTACCCTGGACGAACTTAATACTTTCCTTCGTGGTCGCGAACTTCCACCTATGGAAGCGTTCGACGCAAAGGTTACTTACCGTGACCCTACAAACGGGGGTAAGAGAACTACCGCCCGCCTTCTGGACAGTAAGAAGGGCGTGTTCCTTATGGAAGGTGACAAGATCGGTAACGTACAGATGGGTCCGACTTATGAGAATAACATGGAACCTGGTATTTTTGCCCGTACCTTCACTATGGAGCGTCCGCTTCGTGAGGTCGTAGAGGTTGTAGCTGCTGGCTTCCCTAAGATCATGTACCCGGAACTTATTAAAATCTGTACTGTACGATAAGGGGGTAAACCATGAAGGTAAAAGTATTAAAAACAGGCGTAACAGTGGAAAGTGCCATTCTTGACGTAGGCGCCGTGGTAGATATGTCCGAAAAGGACGCTACCCGCCTTTCTGGTTATGGACTGGTGGAAGTCATAGACGAACCAGAACCAGAGCCGGAACAGGAAACACCTACCGAAGATCAGCCGGAGCCTAAAAAGGCTACACGAACAAAGAAAACAGAGTAAGGGGGTAACGGTATGCTGCTGAATAAAGCCGAACTTCTGGAAAAGTATTATACGCGGGGAAATCCTATAGACGACGCCGACGTAGACCTTTACCTTTCCAGGGCGAATACCTGGTGTATTGGATATATCGGCGGTGTGCCGCCTTTGCTTCCAGGAGAACCGCAAGACCGCCCAGGACTTAAAGTAGCTGTAGCTACGTGCTTTGAAATCATGGCGCGAGGGGAAACCAAACAGATAAACCCGGATACCGGTAATATCACAGAGGTAGCCCCACCAACAGGCGCGGTAAAAACGTCTACCCAGTATAAAGCTTTCGACCAGTTCGTTATTGTTAGGGAAATGCTTCGGGCGTATAAAATCGCCTTTGAAGACCAGACCAGCAAAACAGACAGAGGGGTAAAGTTTTTATGATTATAAAAATCGAGTTAGACGGTGGCCTTGATAAATTTATTAGCGGTGCGAACAGTGCCGCCGCAGCTGTAGGCAGCATGGAAGAACGCATAGTTAGGCAAGCTGGTATAGCTGGCTTGGAAAATGTAGCGGCAAATATTCACAGCCGATCTGGGAGACTTGCACAAAGTTATACAGTCGGTGGAAATGAAAATATATTTGACGTACAAGCTGGCGGCGGTAGCGCGTCGGTACGGTACGGTTCTAACTGTCCATATGCTGTACCAGCGGAAGAAGGCTATAACCAGTCTAACCGTGTAAGTAAGTCTACTGGACGAAAGCCGTCTTTATGGGTACCTGGTTCCGGTTCTGGTAGTAACTTTAGTTATAATCCTGGGGCCAAAACAGGAATGAAGCTTTCCGGTAGGTTCGTTCCGGGTCAACATATGTTTGAAAAGTCTTTACCGGATACAAAGGAAGACTTAAGAAAGATAACAAAGTCAGAAGTAGAGCGCCTTTTTAGGGCGCTTTTTTAGTGGGGTGGTAATGTGGAGTATTCAAAAGAACTTACAGCTATACAAATATGGCTTAAGTCTACAGCTGGGCTTAATTCTTTTAAGCGTGGTACAAATGTGAACCTTTCCCGCCCTGTAGTACTTTTTGACGTTCCGGGACGCGGAAGGGCTAGACACCTTACCCGGTATTCTTACGTACAGACGGTAACGTGGCCGTGTACATTGTATGTGGACACACTGGACGAAGCTGTAAGGTACCAGGAAGTGCTTGTAAGTGATCTGGAAGACCGCTGTAACGTTCTGGAAATAAAAGAAGATGGAAAACACGTAGGCTGGTTAAAAAACGTCGTCGCCAGATTTAATAACGGCGAAAGCTTAGACGCTACTTTTACGCTTACGTATGAAGTGGCTTATAAGCGTAAGGGTTGGGACGCAAGTACGCCGACCGCCGACGTTATGTATACCAGACTGGACGTAAAACCAGAAAAATAGAAAGGAAGCGAAAGTATGGCAGCTAAAGAAACCGGGAACGCACAGGCGGAAAAAGTTACCGCTTCTACGTTCTCAAAAAATGATTTAATCGCGTCTGCCGCCGTATTTAACACAACGCCCGCCATTATGACAGGCGCGCTGTACGGCGTAAAAAAAGACGAACTTACAAAACAGGAAGCCGCGGACGCTTTGACCGCGTTCCTTAAAAAACCTGTACACAAGGGGGTAAAGTAAAATGGCTGGATTGTACACAGAAGGCGAAAGCAAGATTTTAAGTGGTGTATATTCCCTTATCATTGCTATTTCAACTTCTACAACAAGTGGCGGTCGTGGTATCGTAGCGTACCCATTTACCGCTGACTGGGGACCGGTAAACGAACTTACGACCGGAAACCTTAGAGAATTAAGGGACAACTACAATGCGGTGGGTTCTTCCCTTTCAGTAGGAAAGGTTTATACCCACGCGTCAAACGGAGAGCCTAAAAAGGTACTGGGTTACCGTATGGCTACAGCAGAAGCTAAAGTAGCCGCTGCTACCGTTGATACCTGGGTATTTGAAACTGTCTACCCAACTACAAGACCATTCGTACTTGTGGTAAAAGACGGTGTAGAGGACGGTTCTATTAAGATCAGTCTAGTAGAAAATGCTGTAGAGCTTACTTCGTTCCTGGTATCTGATGTAGATAGCCTGGTAACTATGGTAAATGCTTCTGATTATATCCGTGTAAAGACGAAGGGTGCTACACTTCCGAAAGCAAATGCGGGCGTAGAGTTTAAGGGCGGAAATAACGGCGACGCTGTTACCGTGACAAACTACACAGCGTTCCTGGACGAGATCGAAGCAGACGGAACGGCTAACGCTTTTTCCTTAGACGGTGTATCTGATGAAAGTATCATTTCTACAGTGATCGCCTGGGTAAAAGATGTACGACAGGAAGGTTTCTACGTATCCTTCGTAACAGGTGGTCCGAAAGCCTGGGATTCTGCTACGGATACCGCTAACGCGAAGTCAAGGGAAATCAATTACAGACCTGTAATTAACGTGGGTAATGGTTGCGACGGATATACAGCGGCGGAAATGGCGATTTTTGTAGCTGCAAGAGTGGCAGCGGTAGCCCTTAACAGTTCCCTTACAGACGAAACCGTACCATACCAGGCGGTTAATGTACGTCTGAAAAAGAGTATCAGAGAACGCGCAAAGAAAGCCGGTACCCTTATCTTTGTAGCGAAGGGCGACACTGTAGAGATCGACGAAGGGGTAAATACCCTTACTTCCCCGAAATCGGGAGAGGTTAAAGAAATGGGGTCTGTCCGCGTTTCTTCCACGATCGACTACGTGGTACATGATCTGGAACTTTTTGGCGAGGAATACAAGAAAGCGAAGTCTAATACAGATTCTTTCCGCGCGACCTATGCGACTACTGTACAGCAGCAGTACCTTGACCCGCTGGTAGCACAGGAAATTCTTAAAGAAGGCGCTTCCTATGAGCCAGACCCGGACTACTACGGGGAGAACGCCACAAAGAAGGCTAAGGCAAATGAAGCCTTTTTCGTAGGTGACATCACACCGAACGAAAGCCCAGAAAAAATTTATCAGAAGCTTAGTACGGTATTTTAATAAGGGGGTGTAAAGAATGTTTGATGCTAACGAAGTAATTAACGGTTTGTATGGCTTTGTTTATGATGAAAACGGTAAGCAGATGCAGGAAACAAAAGCCTTTGAAGCGAACGTAGAGTACGACAAAGAAGAAGTCTTACAGGCTGGTAAACTTATGAAAGGTCATAAGGTAATCGCTGCTTCTGGTTCTGGAACCATTACAGCACACAAGATCGACAGTAGACTCCAGCGTAAAGCGGCAGATAATCCACATGCGAAATACAACTTTTCCGCGAAGCTGAAAGACCCAACATCTAAGGGCGAAGAATATATTATGTTTATCGGTGTATCCTTCGACAGCGCCCAGCTTATGAGTTTTGAACTTGGGGAACTTGGAGAGATCGAAATGGACTTTACTTTTGACGACTTCAAGTATTTGAAATCTATTAGCTAATTATCCGGGGCGTGAAAAGCGCCCCTTTTTTAAACAAGAAAGGTAGGAAAATAAAAATGGCAGATATTACAGTAATGAACAAACAGGAACAGGAAATTAACACAGGTGCTACGCAGGAAAATACAGCTACACAGCCGTTACCAGTAGAGCCGGTAACACCGGTACCGTCCTATGTGGAAGGGCTGACAGAAGACGAAGCAGACCAGGAAGCAGTAACTACAGAAGAACCGAAGTTCTTAAGCCTGGAAGAAATCTTAGGCATGGATACAGCAGACCTTACAGCTGAAAAACAGGGCTTCTTCCATTCTGAAAAGTTAGGGGATATTCCTTACACAGCTATTTCTTACGACGACTATAAACAGGCTAAGAAAGACTGTGTAACATACGACCAGGACGAAAACGGCGTTATCCAGACAAAGGTAGACGACGACAAGCTTATGACGAAAATCGTTATTTTAGCTGTAGACAAAGACCAGCGTAGCAACTTTACTTTTGCAAACGGTGCGTTGCTTAAAAAATTAGGTGTTCATACAGCGGAAGGCGCTTTATCTACACTTCTTCCACCTGGCGAAATCGTAAACTTCGCCGTAGCTGTACAGAACGCTTCTGGCTTTGGAAATAAGGCAAAGAAAAAGGTTAAAGACTCTGTAAAAAACTCTTAAAGTCGGACAGGGAAGCGAAGCTTCTGGCCTATATCTGGAACACCCAGGGCATAACGCCGGGTCAGATATATAACCTTCCCTATTCCGAAAAAGAATTTGTTTATCAAGCCACTTTGCTTAAGATAAAAGAAGAACAGCGCGCAGCAAAAGCAAGACAGAAAAAGAGGTAATATAAATGTCCGATTTTACAATGGGGGCAACCCTTACATTAACGGATAATTTTAGTAGTACCTTGACCGCCGCCGGACATAATGCGGAAGCTTTCAAAAGCCAGATTACGGGTATTTCTTCCGCTATGTCTTCTTCCACAGCTTCTATGGCAGAAACAGCAAGCGCCGCGAACGGGTTAGGTTCCGGGCTACAGAATGTCGGTTCTATCGCCGACAGTATGGGTAGCAGTATGACCGACGCCGTAAGTGGTGCCGAAAGTATGGCCGATACCATACAGGAGATAGGGAGCGCCGCACAGGAAAGTCAAGCGCCTATCCAGCAGTCTACAGAAAGTACAAACCGCTGGAAAGCTGCTATGGACCAGTTCGACGCTGGAACCCAACACCTTAAACAATTACCTGGAACTTTAAAACAGATCGCTTCCCAGAAATTAACCGGGCTTGTGGAATCCATGAAGAACGGGGTTACGTCGGCGAAAGACTTGGCGACGAACCTTAAGACAATGGCACAGCAGAAGGTTACCAGTCTGGTAGCCAGTTTTAGAGAGTTCAAGTCTACCATACAGGAAGGGCGTACCGGTGTCGTTGGCTTCGTAAACGCGCTTAAAAATATCGGGAAGATAAGCGTTACAGGCGCCGTTAATGGCGTGAAAAGTTTAGCTTCCAACATGAAGACGTTTGCGGCTACTAAAGTATCTGGTATCGTAAACAGTTTAAGTAATATAAAGAATAAGGCGACGGACGGTAAATCTGGCGTAGAGGGGTTAAAGACCGCTTTACAAAAGGTAGCCAGTACGTCGCTTTCTGCTTTACATTCCGGCTTATCAAAAGTCGGAAGTTTAGCAAAGTCCGCCGGTTCCGCTGTACTTAGTGGACTGGGTAAAGGTATAACCGCGATCACGAAAGGCGTGGCGGCTGGTGTTACAGCTGCCGGAACTGCTGTAGCTGGGGCTACGGCGGCCGCCGTAAAAGTGGGGTCTAGTTTTGAAGCCGCTATGTCGTCGGTAGCGTCTATTTCTGGTGCTACGGGACAAGATTTTACGGACTTGGAAACAAAGGCTAAACAGATGGGCGCGACTACTGCCTTTTCTGCCACCGAAGCCGCGAACGCTATGGAATACATGGCTATGGCCGGTTGGAAAACTACGGATATGGTATCCGGTATCGACGGTATTATGAACCTTGCCGCCGCGTCCGGTGCTGATCTGGCCCAGACGTCCGATATTGTTACTGATGGACTTACCGCGTTTGGTATGTCTGCCGGGGAAAGTAGCCGATTTGCTAACGTAATGGCAGCGGCTTCCAGTAATGCAAATACCAACGTAGAAATGATGGGCGAAACCTTCAAGTATGTAGGTGCTGCCGCTGGTGCTATGGGCTATTCCATTGAGGATATGGCTGTAGCCACTGGACTTATGGCGAACGCTGGTATTAAAGGTTCCCAGGCTGGTACCGCCTTAAGAAGTACCATTACCCGTATGGCAAAACCTACTAAAGAGTCCCAGACAGCTATGGACGCTTTAGGAATGTCTGTTACACGAAGCGACGGTTCCATGAAATCTTTCGCGGAAGTAATGACAGATATGCGTACAGGTATGCAAGGTATGACAGAAGACCAGAAGGCCAGTTATGCCGCCATGCTTGGTGGACAGGAAGCTATGTCGGGTCTTTTGGCTATCGCGAACGCTTCCGATAAAGACTTTCAAGATTTAACGACAGCTATAGCAGAATCATCTACTTGTTATAACGGTTTAGGTGCAGCCGCACAAATGGCGGCAGTTAAACTGGATAACTTACAGGGTGATGTAACCATACTTAAGTCTGGTCTGGAAGGTTTAGGTATTGCGATTTACGATAATATTAAAGGTCCATTACGAAGCGTTACACAAACAGCTACCAAAATGGTGGGTAGTCTTTCCGACGCACTCACGAACGGCGGCTTTTCTGCTTTCGTAGCCCAGCTGGGTAACGTTTTAGGACAAGCTGTAACCATGGTAGCAAGCTACGCGCCACAAGTGGTAAGTATGGGCGTACAGCTTATACAGGGCTTCTTATCTGGAATACAGGCAAATTCTGGAGCGATTGCTTCCGGTGCGGCTTCCACGATCGCCGCGTTTATTAACGGGTTACTTGTGTTAATACCACAGGTAATTATGATCGGCGGACAGCTGATCTTACAATTTGTCCAGGGTATGATACCGCAGATACCGCAACTTTTAACGGCTGCTACACAGGCTATAAATACGCTGGTACAGGGATTTATAAGTGGTCTACCTATGATCTTACAGACAGCGACCCAGCTTATAATGTCACTGGTTCAAGGTATCGTACAAAATGCCCCTATGCTGATCGCTTCCGCGGTACAGGCTATTACGGCGTTTTTATCTGGAATTTTACAAATGTTACCTGTAATTTTACAGGCTGGTGTACAGCTGATCTTAGGACTAGCACAGGGTATTATTTCTAATATCCCACTTATCCTACAGTCGGCAGTTCTTTTAATCCAGCAGTTTGTTACGGGCTTAACTCAAATGCTGCCAACTATCATACAGGGCGGTATACAGCTTGTTATTTCTCTGATACAGGGAATTATTTCAAACCTTGGCACTATCGCACAAGCGGGTGTTCAAATTATCGTTTCACTGGCTACCGGTTTGATACAGGCTATCCCTATGATTATCGCGGCAATTCCGCAGTTAATTTCTGCTATCATAGACACGATCTTTAATACAGACTGGATAGCTGTAGGTGGCGAAATTATAGACGGAATTAAAGATGGTTTTATGTCTGGTTTTACCAGTTTGGTAGACAGCGTAAAGGGCTTGTGGAGTGACTTTACAGGCTGGCTGTTTGGTGACGGCGAAGAAGCCGGAAGCGCGGCCGGTGACGGTGTGGCGTCTGGTGTAACTTCGTCCAGTGGTAATGTGGCGTCTGCCGCTTCTCAAACCACACAGACAGCTACCCAGAATTTCCAGTTTGACTACGGTGTACTGGAAGGTTACGGACAGCAAGCGACGAACAGCGTAGCCAACGGGCTTAACACGGGTTCTGGAACACTTAATTATAGTGCTACAGCAGTCGGAACGAACACAAGTAATAGTATTCTTTCCGGTATGCAGACTGTAGACCTTGCTTCTGGTGGAACACAGGCTACGAACAGTATTTTAGCCGGTCTTAATACCGGTGGCGTCCAGCTTACTACAACGGCTACGACCCTGGGAACAGAAACGGCTACAAACTTAAACAACAGCCTTCTTACAGGCGGTGCTGGTCTGCAAGCTACGGCTTCGCAGTTAGGTACGGACACTATTAACAGCTTAAGCACAAGTTTTAATAACGGTGCTTCTACACTTGATCTGTCGGCGTTACAGCTTGGTACCAACACTACCAGCAACCTTACCACAGGTCTTACAAACGGAACCGCTACAGCAACGTCGGCGGCTACGAATGTGGGTACCCAGGTAGGAACCAGTCTTACTACCGGACTGGATACAGCAAACGCCCAGGTAGCAGCTTCTACACAGCAGCTATCACAAACACTTTCGACAGGTCTTACGACGTCAATAACGGACGCTTCCACACAGGCGACGACCGCTATTAACGAAATGGGTACAAATATCGGAACAGCGCTTACAAGTGCTGTAGACCAGGCTTCTACACAAGCGACCACGGCGGTAGCTACCCTGGGTACTAATCTGGGAACTGCCTTAACTGAAAGTCTTACGACAGCAGCAACGGGAGCCGGTGAAGCCGCTAACAATATCGGTACCCAGGTAGGAACGAACCTTACACAAGGTTTATCTTCGATCAGCGCGAGCGCTTCCACGGCGGCTACGACTGTCGGTACTTCTGTACAGACAGCACTTACTACAAGTATAGCAGCGGCCGGTACAGCAGCTTCCGCGACAGCGCTTACGGCCGGTACAACCATGATACAGTCTTTAGTATCTGGTATTACAGGTATGACACCTACTGCCGTATCTACAGCAAACAGTACAGGTCTTCAGACAGTACAGGGGTTAGCCCTTGGTATTCTTGCCGGAACCAGTATAGCGGTATCCGCTGCACAGACTGTAGTAAATGCTGTAACTGCAACCTTTAACGGTATTAACCTTCACAGTGCCGGTTATAACGCCGCCGCTGGTTTTGCTTCTGGCCTTGCTTCTGGTGCTGGTGCGATCTACGCACAGGCCCAGGCGATCGCGTCTACTGTACGTTCTACTATACAGTCGGCGTTACAAATTCATTCACCGTCAAGGGTAATGATGAAAATAGGACAGTATACCGGCGAAGGTATGGCTATCGGTATTGAAAAGATGGTAGGACAGGTACAAAGTGCTTCCGAACAGCTGGCTAACGGTATAACCGCACCAGTAACGTACAATTCGGGAAACAGCCCGGTACAGGAAGTACAGAGTACGTTATCAGATGTTCCGGCTTTAGCTGGAAATATCCCGGTAAGCCCGACAGGAAGCAGTAAAGCGGAAACGTTGAAAAAAGAAATTAAGCTGGTAATTGAAAAGATCATTCTTAACGATACCGGCGACAAGGACAAAAAGCAGCTTGTAAAAGAGTTGCTGGAAGAACTTATAGAGGAACTGAAAGGCGCTGACGAAGTAATAAGCAGCGCAGACCTGGGGGTATTGTTATAAATGAAAGGTGATAAGACAGTTAATATAACTATCAAAGGTGGCGGCGTAATACTGAACATTCCAGTTATACCGCCAAAAGTCAACGTATCAGATGGTAGCAGTACGCCGAAAACAGTAACCATATGGAGAAAGGGAGAAGTCGATTTTAACGACGGTAAAAGCTTGGACGGCCTTAGCTGGTCGTCCTTCTTCCCTTCCCGATATGACGCTTCGTACTGCAATAACAAGAATTTAAAAACAGTACAATGGTATATCAATACTATAAACAAATGGAAGAACGCCGGAACTGTGGTACAGGTTATCATACCGGCTATGAATATCAATAGGTCCATGAAGATTAAAACCTTCCAGGGGGACTATGAAGGACAAGAGTTAGATTACTACTACGATCTGGAATTTAAAGAGTACGTAAAACTTCCACAAGTGAAAGTAAAGGCGAAAAAGTATATCACTGTAAAGAAAAGGAACCCGAAACCAGTATCTAAACCTTCGACTTCCAAAAACAAGAAAAAGACTGCAATTAAGAAAGGCGACAAGGTACAGTTTAAAGGCGGACCAGTTTATATTTCTTCGGACGCTTCCAGACCAACTGTAACACGCGGAAAGGCAAAATGTAATTGTACGATTGTAAACAGCAATAAGCACCCATACCACCTTATACATTATAGCGGGGCTATGGTGTACGGTTGGGTTAATGCTTCTGATTGCGAGAAAATATAAAGGTAGGCTATATCAATGGGAAAACTACAGCTTAAAATAGATGGAAACGACTTTACGGGTGTCCTTGCTGATAACCCAGTTATTAAAGATCAGCTTAACGCTTGCTGCCGTACCTTGACTTTTAAGCTGTCTTTATATGGGAACCGCCTGGACCTTTTAGCCCACAAAGTAGAACTTTTCTATAAAGGGAAACGCTGGTTTATTGGTGAGATAAAAAAGCAGAAAGAGGAACACGACGGAACAAACAGTATAACCGCATACGACCCGCTTTTTTTGTTTGGGAAACACGAAGATGATTATTACTTTAAGAATCAGACAGCTACCCAGATCATAAAGAGCATGGCGAAAAAGATAGGATTAAAGGTATATAAGCTGGAAAACACGAACGTTGTTATTTCCCACGTCCTGTATAAGAAAGGCGCCCCAGATAAAATTACGGTAGACGTCTTAGCTAGGACGTGGAATAGTGGCGGCGACAAATTTTGGTTTAGATACGACCCCGTAAATAACGGGATACTATTAAAGCGACGTACTGTACCAGAAATGATATGGGCGTTTAAAACAGGTGGTAACCTTATATCTGCCAGTAGAGAACGTAGCATAGAAGAAATGTATAACACGGTAAAGCTGATTAACCGGGAAACTGGAAAAACGGCCACAAAGGTTAATGCAAAAAATAAAGCCTTATACGGTAATACCCAGTATTATGAAGAAATCAGCGACAAGGATAAAAACTTATCTAAGATGGCAAAACAAAAGCTTAAGTCTTTATCTAAGATTACTTCTACCATGAATATGTCCGGCTTAAATTCGGATGGCGCTATGGGTCAGTTCTTCGTAGGCGACCCGATTTACGTAGAAGAAAAAAATACCGGTATGGTCGGTGGCTACTGGGTAAGAAATGTATCACATACATTTCTAGCCGACGACGCTATACAGCTGGACTTTGACCTTACAGCTACGGAAGATATACCGGAAATCCAATACGACAACAGTAAAAAATAGTCTTCCAGCTGTATAAGAAGTAAGCAGTTATTCACATAAAGATTTTATAAAAATAACATCTGGTAAGGTACCTAAGTAGAAAGAAGGGGTAGTATGTTAGGGTCTGTAGACGCATTAAGTACATTAAGGGGTAACGGTCAGAAGGATAGCGTACTGGAAGGATTACACCTTTTACAAGCGACTTCCGCAGAGCCGAATCCCGTAAAATTTAAACTGGTAGGAACAGAACTTAACATAGACGCCGATATGTTTGACATACCGGTTTCTGTCTATCCGATCTGTAAGGGCGATCAGTTTTTAGCGTACCCATTGGTAGGGTCAGAACACCAGCGCTGGGGAATCGTAGCGAAGATCACGGGCAGCGGACGAACCGGAACTATGACGGGTTCTAATCGCTGTAAAGTGGACGGTGTAGAGGTGACCTATGGAAGTGGTAAGGTTATGGCGCCTAAGAGCGCTAAAAGTGGTGATCGCGTAGCGGTCATTCCTTACGGTACGCCGAACAATGTAAAATACGCCCTGGTACCTATTGATTACAGAGTATATACGGAGTGTGGTTATTATGGCGGACATTGACTTAAGGGTACCGGTATTTGACTTTGATACCGGGGAATTTGTGATAGGTCTTGACGGTACCGTAAAAACCGTAACCGGGTCAGAAGCCGTAGGTATGATCGCCGTAAAAGCAGAAGAAACCGAACGCGGTGTATTTCCTGTATATGGCGACTTTGAAAACGAAGAAGAAAATCACGTATACGGAAGCGACGTAAAAGCTTACGGTATTTGCGGTGACTATCCGAAAGACGTAAGACTTTCGGAAGTAAAACGAGCCGCGGAAGAAGCAATAGCCTATGATCCGTGGATAACAAGTGTAGATAGTGTATCTGTAGAAGAAGGGGAAGACGAAAACGGAACCCCTTGTTTTATTGTAGACATTGAATTTACGGACATTTTCAGAAATTCAATTTTAGTAGAGGGGGTGGAAGTATGACGAAAAGACCAGAATTTGTACCAGTGTTCTTACAGTCCGCGACGGATATTAAAGAATTTCTTTTATCCCAGATACCGGATACCTGGCGTAAGGAAGTCGGCGATTTTCCCTACGATATGATTATGCCGGACGTCGCCCAGGTAATGCAGCTGGAAATAGCCCAGGACAGAACTTTACAGAACGCTTTCCCACAGTTTTGCGAAGACGAACACATGGACGAACACATGGAAAGGGTTGGTCTTACCAGAATCGAAGCTACAGCAAATAAAAGGGTATTGTCTATTGTAGCAGACCCCGGCGTAAGAATCCCACAGGGTTACACCTTTACTTCCGTCGTTACAGACGAAGAAGGGAACCCGATAGAGTTTACCGCAGATCGTGAAACGATTTTCCTAAGTGATAAAGCTGTAGACGTTCGTATTACCTGTACACTGACTGGAAACGAAGGAAACCTTGCTACTGGAAGTGAGTTTATCTTACAACCGCCTATAGCTGGCGTAACATCAATCACGGATAAAGGTACCGTGGTTATGGCTGCTGAAAGGGAAAGCCTAGACGCTGCCTGGACAAGAATGCTTGATAAGGCAGAAAACCCAGATACAGGCGGAAACGTTCACGACTACGAACGCTGGGTAGTGGACGGGTTCTATAAAGACTACGGCGTTAAGGTCGGAAAAGTTCTTGTAGATATGTGCTGGAACAAGGACAACGGACACGACGGACGCGGTACGGTTCGTGTAGTCGTCGTAGACGATACTTACGAACCACTGGATACGTCTATAGTAAATGACATTAAGGAATACCTGGACCCTAAAGCATATGAGGGGTACGGATATGGTAAGGCGCCTGGTGGTGCTGTAGTAACCGTGATAACGGGAACGCCTTACGACATTAACATTTCCGCCCATGTGGAATATGAAAAGAACGTAGACCGGGCGGAAGTCCTACAGCAGTTTACGGAACTTGTCACGGAATACGTGAAGTCGCGGGTATTTAACCGAAACGACGACACGAAAGAGTTAAGCCCTATCGTTTATAAAAAGATAGCTGCTATCTTAGGTACGCTGTCTGGCGTCGCAAACTACGACGACCTTACAGTAAATGGCGGAACCGCGGATATAACGATAGAGCCATACGAAATACCTACCGTAAAGAAGGTAAGTCTTACGTGATACCTAAAAAACAGGACATTGTAATAAGTGATCGTACCGAAGGTATGGTAGAATCTTCCGCCAGTTACTACCAGGAAAGCCAGCTATTTTTTTATATCATAAATGCAAAAGCCAGGGGGTACGACCTGGTAAATGAAAAACAAGACGACTTAGCCCTACAGCTATCACCACTTACGGCGACCTGGGGGCTTGTTTTTTGGGAACAGTCCGTAGGCTTGCCTATGCTTCCAAACGGTGACTACGCTACGCGCCGACCTAAAGTATTAGCACGTTTGCAGAATTACGAAAACTTTGGCGCCCCTATGATACACAGAATCGCGGAAGCATACGGCGAAAAGATAAGGGTCTACATAGACCCGGCGGAATGTCTGGTTACTATCGTGTTCCAGCGCGGCGTACCTACATTCTTGGAAGAATTTAAAAAAGCTGTAGATAACATTATACACGCCCACCTGGGAACAGAGTACAAATTTGAGTATATCATAACAGGCGGCCTGGAAATGCTTACACAGTACCATGTTTACGGGTACAACGTGCCGGAAGCTGGCGCGTCTGCTATATGCGGTACCCTTCCTTTTACTGCCACAGAAGGGCGCTTATATAGTGCCAGTCTTGGTGTTTCTGGAAAGGTAGATACCGTTCTTCGTGACTATGACCAAACCGGGACGATTGCCAGCGGCCCGCTACCTTTCGTGTCTACGGAAGGGCGCGTATATCGTACCGTGATAGCGGAAGCAGTAGACGGCACTTATACCATAGAAACTTATAAACAATCCAGCGAAGTTACAGAAACCGGTACCATACCGTCGGTAACTACGGAAGGGCGTATTTACAGCGCTGTAATGTCCGTGGAAGAAAGTGACGCCGTAACAAGTACCAGATATGTACAAGCTGGGGAAATGGAAACGGGGGATAAACGCCTATGATTGAACAGAAAGGACTTGCTGTATTTAATAAAGCAGTCGCAGAAACAATTACAAGGGCAGTATGTACGATCAGTGGCAAGGATTACACACTTCCGATCAAAAGCGTAACAGTGGAAGGCGCTAAGTTTAAAGTAAACATTTATTTAGATGATACTTTATCTGGTACCGTAACAAACACGAAGCTGTACGACAAAGACGGAAACTTACTTATCCAGCGCCAGGACGTCGTACCAAAACCAGAAGAAAAAAATCTTCTGGTAGTATTCCAACTTGAATTAAGAGAGGTGGCCTTATGAGTGAAGAAGTAAAAAGAGAGGTACAGACCTGGGACCCGGTAGAGTGGTTAGACCGTATTATTAACGGTGAACAGACTTATACGTTACAAGAGGTACCGGGAAACAGCGGACACTATAAGCTGGTTCCAGACAACGTAGAAGTTATCCAGAAGGGTACACCACTTTCACAGTCCAGGCTTAACCGTATGACTGACGGTATCAGCTTTTCACATAACGTTATCGGTGCTATTGCTGCCGAAGCGCTTAGACAGGCTGGACTTGCACACAAAAACAGACAAGTAGATTTTGAAAAACGTTTCTTACAGGGTGAAGCCACTATTACCGGAACGCCTGGGGGATATTTTTCTACTACTTATCCGTTCGTCCTGGTACCTATTCCGACCGGTACAGAACATACACAAACAAATACGCCACACTATGACGTTACTTTGTGTGTGACAGCTGCCGACGACATTGGAAAGGTAAACCTTGAAGTTTACGATAAAGCAAGTAACGGCTTTAAAGTAAGAAATTTAGGTAGCGCGAAGTCTGTAAGCTTTACCTGGACGATCATTAACACAAATATTCAGTAAGGGGGTAATAACAATGAGAATACAGCACGTAAACAGTGGTACTAAGGCGAAGTGGAAAACAAAAGGAACCATTTTACAGCTTACCGTACCGGGCGTAGAGCCTATCGAAATCGACCTTAACGAAGAATTACAGGACGTAGCTGTAACCGTAGACGTAAGCCTTAATTCCGGCTTTACAGCGCTGGAAAAGGGCGTAGGTAACTGGTATGTAGCGTCCGTAAAAATCCCGGCAAGGGAATACGATTATCAGCCGACAGGCGAAACAGACGACGAAGGCTACGACATTCTGGAAGAAGTAGCTTTAGACGTAAACATGAGGGACGTTACTTTATGCCTGTGGGGTATCCCAGATATGACCCAGGCACAGAAAGAAAGCGAGGTAAAATAAATGGCTTTTACATTTTCAATTAAGGACACATACAGACAGGCTGTAGAAGCTGCCAGCGGTGGAAAGCAGACAGTATTATACGACGACAAAGGGTACCCGTCTATTATGAATGTTATCCCGAAGCTGTCCTATAAGGACGTCGGTTTATCTGACAGCACAAAGGCACTTCCGGCGTTCATGGTTGACGACGCCGAAAAGCCGGAAATCTTTGTAGGTACCTTTATGGCTATGGTACATGATGGAAGGGCGTGTAGCCTTCCTGGACAGGTGCCGAAAGTTTATACCAACATGGACCAGGCTATCGCTTATTGTCGTGCAAAAGGTCCGGGCTGGCATTGTATGACAAACGCGGAATATGCCGCTATTGCCCTTTGGTGTAAGGCAAATGGTTACTACCCACGCGGAAATAATAACTACGGCAGCGATCATGGTTACCCGCATGAGAAGTGCAGACCTGGTACTGTAGGAAGCGACGGACGTATTAACCTGGGGCTTACTGGTAGTGGTCCGAACAGCTGGACACATGACGGAACCCCGAACGGTATCTACGGTCTGAACGGCGACGGCTGGGAATGGGCTACCGGACTTCGTACAAATAATGGAGAAATCCAGATTTTGACCGGAAACAATGCAGCAAAGAACACAGCAGACCTTACAGCTGGAAGCGCGGAGTGGAAAGCTATTTTACCAGACGGTACCCTGGTGGCACCTGGTACAGCTGGTACGCTTAAGATCGACATTGTAAGCGGTGTTCCGAAGATCAGCACTACAGTAAAAACGACGACAAGCGGCGACCAGTGGCCGTCTACGCCTTTCAAAGATTTAGCTGTAGAATCCGGTATCACAATACCGGATATTTTGAAGGCGTTAGCCGTCTTCCCTTCGGATAACAGCGATCATGGCGGGGATAGATTTTACGCAAGGAATGATGGGGAAAAATGCTTCTTCCGCGGTGGTTATTGGTACTACGCGTCTAACGCTGGCGTTTTCTGTCTGTATGGCGGCTACCCGCGTTCTGATTCCTATGGCTACATTGGCTTCCGCCCCGCTTACATTCTTTTGTAAATCTGTAGTGGCCGCGATAGCGGACACCGCCAACTAAAGGAGTGAAAAGACTATGGCGGATACCAGAGAACTTTATATTAAAACGAAAGTAGAAGATATGATAGTTTACGGGAATATTTGCTTAAAACAGTTTCCGAAACATGAACGATACGCCCTTGCTTCGGAAATAAGGCTTTGTATGTACCATATTCTGGGAATCGTCATAGAAACTAATCATAAGCACTACAAGAAAACTACGCTTACCGAACTGGACATAGAAGTAGACAAACTACGGTCTTATCTTCGTCTATCAGTGAACCCAGAACTTAAGTATTTATCTGTAGATAAGTACGGAAACTGGGCGGCCATGGTAGACGAAATCGGCCGTATGGTCGGTGGCTGGATACAGTCGGTAAGCAAATAAATACTTAGGGTACATGACATTAAATGTGGCTTCTTCCGCGGTGGGAATTGGAACAACACGTCTAACGCTGGCGTTTTCTATCTGAATGGCAACAACCCGCGTTCTAATTCCAATGACAACATTGGCTTCCGCCCCGCTTAACCTGGAAATCCTCTAGTCTACAGCTTAAGGGCTGTAACACGCGACCAGGTAAAGGGTTATGTATCCTTGCTGTAAAGCAGAAAATAAAGGTTAGGAACGGACGTACTCTAGTAGCTTCGGCGAACGGTGCGACACGCTGAAAAAGAAAAACGGAAGGTAGTTACAATGGCAAAACGCGTAGGCAACATATATCTTCCGAACTGTAACTATACCTGTCTGTATAACGCCTATCGGAAAGCCGCAAAGGGTAAGCGGTACCGTGGTGACGTTTTACAATTTACTGATAACCTTGAAGGAAATCTGTTAGCCCTGTTAGACGACTTAAAGAACCACACCTATACTGTAGGCGCGTACCGGGAATTTTACGTTTATGAGCCAAAGAAAAGGCTTATTATGGCGCTTCCCTTTCGTGATCGCGTCGCCCAGTGGTGGGTGTATTCTTTGCTTTACCCTATCTTTGATAAAACTTTCATAGAAGACAGTTACGCTTGTCGGCGCGGTAAAGGCCAAAAGGCCGCTGCTGATCATCTGCAAGATATGATAAAGCAGACGGAAGTTTTAGGCGGTAAGTGGTATTACCTTAAGCTGGACATAGCGAAATACTTCTACAGAATTTACCATGATAAGCTTATGGAAATTCTGGAAAGAAAAATTAAAGACCCGGATATGTTGGAACTGTTAAACGTTATCGTAAAAGGTGACGGTACAAACGCTTTCGGTTTGTCTATATGTGACAATGTAGAAGACGCCGAACGCCTTACTGACCGCGGTATGCCTATCGGTAATCTGACAAGCCAGCTTTTAGCAAATGTCTATTTGAATGAGTTAGACCAGTTCTGTAAAAAGGTACTGGGAACAAAATTCTATATACGTTACATGGACGACGTAATAATACTTTCACAGAGTAAGGAAGAATTACACGAAATCAAAGAACGTATAAGTAAGTTCCTGGACGAAGAACTACAGCTTGCTTTAAACAAAAAGACTTGTATACGTCCGGTATCTATGGGTATCCAGTTCGTAGGCTTACATATCTGGTCTACACACAGAACTGTAAGAAAGTCTACTTCTTTACGTATTAAACGCCGACTTAAGGCAGCTGCAAAACAGTACGTAGCAGGGAACCTTACTTACGAAAGATATAACAGCACGTTACAGTCTTATATGGGTATGATGAAGCATAACGACTGTTACCGCTTTAAAATGCAGCTGTTAGAAGACGTAGAAACGATAATAAATGAAAGTGGGGTAGCAGCATGACCGGAGATACAACAATGTCTTTCGCTTTACTTATTGCCCTTGTTACGATTGCCTGTACGGTATATAACACACTTACGGGTAAAAAATCGCAGAGCCAGAAAGACGTAGACCAACAGATTAAGGAAGCCACCCAGAAGGTGGCAGCTGATACGAAGATCAGTCTTAAGCTGGACCAGATAGGGTACGACGTAAAATCAATTAAAGAAGACATTAACACGACCAAAAAAGAGGTCCGGGAACTTGATAAAAAAGTAGCCCTTTTGGACGCTTCGATACGTTCCGCGCATAAACGTATGGATAGCGCCGGTATCGGTAGGGCGGACCTTATAGAACATATTGAGCATGAGAAAATAGAAAGGAATGAACATCATGGCGAATAAAAAAGTACAGCAGCTTACAGCTGTGGAGAATGAGCAGAACGACAAGAGTAAAATTAACTGGAAAGTCAGAATTAAAAATAAGGCTTTCTGGCTGGCACTTATCCCGGCGGTACTTCTTCTTATCCAGGTTATCGCTTCGGTCTTCGGTTACACCCTTGACCTGGGCGACCTGGGTAATAAATTGCTTTCCGTCGTGGAAGCCCTGTTTATGGTTCTTTCTATCCTTGGTATCGTGGTAGACCCAACTACCGACGGTGTAGGGGATAGCAAACAGGCACTTACTTACACAGAACCGAAAAAATAATTACTGATCTGACGCCGCGCGGGGCGTCTTTTTCTTTTGGAAGAAAGGAACTTTTAACATGAAAAAAGAAAACATTACAGTATTACGAAAAATCCTTTACGCTGTAGAATCTGGCGGCCAGGTCTACGGAAAACAGAACTACGGCGCTTTTGCCGGTGTCGGTGCGAATACACCGAACGAAAAGGCTATTACGATCGGCGCGGGCCAGTGGTACGCCGAAGAAGCCCGTACACTTCTGCTTAACATTCAGAAGAAGTACCAAAAAGAGTTTAAGAAGCTGGATACGGCCGGTATTGCAGCTGACTTAAATAAAAGCTGGGGAACTTACGGGGTAACGAAGACTTCCGCGAAAGGTAAATGTATTATCGCTATTATTACTTCTGCTGTTGGTATCAAGTGTCAGGACGCTTTAATGGAAACACAGATTAAAACGTATGCCGCTTCGATCGAAAAGAAGTACGGAAGCTTAAGCGACGACGCTATGATGGAATGTATTAACATTATCCACCAGGGCGGAAGTGGAGCGCTTACCCGTATCCTGGCAAAGACACAGAAGCCATATACCGCGAAGACGATCTACGCGGCACTTTGTACCGACCCGGCGGACAAGTCCAATAATAACCAGGTCGGCGACTACGTAACACGTCAGAAAGTCGTGTACGGCTTTATCACGAAATACTGTAACAAGGAAGGGGTTAATACTATGGGATATTCCAGACAGGCTGTAGCTGATCTTGTTAATTCCTGGGTAGGAAAGAACGAAGCAGACGGCAGCTATAAAACAATCATTGACATTTACAACGGTTATAAGGGTGCTTTCCCACGCGGTACCAAAATGGACTATAGCTGGCCGTGGTGCGCTTGTACATGGTCCGCAGCGGCTATTAAGCTGGGTTATACCCCGATTATGCCTATCGAAATTTCTTGCTACTATCTGATCGAAGCAGCTAAGAAAAAAGGTATCTGGATTGAAAACGACGCACACGTACCGAAAGTAGGTGAAGGGGTTCTTTACTACTGGAAAGATGGTATGAACTTCGCTACCACTGACTGTACAGGTGTTCCAGATCATGTAGGTACTGTAACAGAGGTTTACGAAAAAGCGGGTTACTTCGTCGTGACAGAAGGTAACTACAGCAACGCCGTTAAAAAGCGTACCCTGTTAATTAACGGTCGCTATATCCGTGGCTTTATCAGTCCGAAGTATACCGACGATACAGTTACACCGGTTACCCCGGCAGCCGGAAAAGACCTTACTACGGTAGCCCGTGAAGTGATCTTAGGCGTATGGGGAAATATGCCGGAACGTAAGACGAAACTGGAAGCCAGCGGTTACAATTTCACTGACGTACAGAACAAGGTAAACGAACTTCTTAACAAGAATGTTCCTACACCTTCTAAACCACAGAATACGGGTGTAACAAAAGTAGTAGCGGGTTCTGGGGCTGCAAGCTTCGACAAGTCCCTTGCTGGTTCCTACGTTACGACAACCGGTTTATATATGCGTCACGGTGCCGGTAAAAATAAACGCGCTATGGTTCTTATTCCAGAGGGTACAAAAGTACAGAACTATGGATACTACACAAGCTATAACGGTACAAAATGGCTGTATATCCAGGTTACACTTAACGGTGTGCAGTACACAGGCTTTAGCTGTAAGACATATTTAAAGAAACAGTAAGATAGGCGGGCGGTTACTTCGGTAGCCGCCTTCTTTTTTGTTGTCCGAAAGTATAAAGTTGTCTTATTGACAAATTATAAAACATATCATATACTTGTCTTGCAGACAAAAATATACTTTAAGACAATGAAAGGAAGGTAGCCTATGCAGAATAATAAGACATTCTATAAAAGATGTTCCACAAGGGAACAGGCTGTAGACTTCGCGGAAAAATCCCAGGGAACTATACAGGAAGACGGCTGTACTGTAGCCTTTGACGCGTCCTACAGCATATCTAAGGCGCTGTTTAATGTGAAGTCTGATAAGTACCGTGTATATATCAGAATCCGCCTTGCAAACGGAAACCCACTTACATATATCGTAGCCGCCAAACGTTCAAAGGACGCCTACGATATGGCAAAGAACAGAGTGAAAGAAGGGTGGTTTTAATGCCGGGAAATACAAAGAAACACAGACGCGGAAACGGGGAAGGTAGCGTATACCAGCGTAAAGACGGAACCTGGGCGGCGGTTCTTACTGTCGGCGTTAAGCCAGACGGTAAACCAGATCGGAAGTTTTTGTATGGAAAGACCAGGAAAGAAGTAGCGGATAAGCTTAGAGAAGCACAAAATAAGCTTGACGCTGGCGTTATCCCTGGGGGCGATAACGTTCTTTTTAGTACATGGGTAATGAACTGGTTAGAAGTCGTTATAAAACCCGGTATTAAAGAACGAACCTACATAAATTATAAGGCGTCTATAGAAAAACATATTATACCTGGTATCGGACGATACAAGCTTAAGGACATTACAGACGACGTAATACAAAAATACTTGAACGATCAACAGGAACATGGAAACCTTAAACTTGAAATTAACGACGACACAGGCGAAGCGGCACCGTCCCACGGACCGGTAGCGGCGTCTTCTCTTATCCAACAGCGACGACTTATTATAGCTGCTTTAGAATACGCTGTAGACAAGGGACGTATAAATAGAAACCCTGGAAAAAAGACAAGGCGGCCAAAAAGTAAACCGAAGACAAATAATATACTGACAGACGAAGATATGGAAACACTAGGTATTAAAGGAACGAAGTACCGTTATTATCCGGCGTATATGCTGACACTTACTACAGCTTGCAGACGTGGCGAAATACTTGGCCTTGACTGGCAGCACGTAGATATAGGGATACCCTGGACAACAGTAGACCGGTACTTTCCCTGGGGCGATATAAAGAAGCTTCCTAAGTGGGACACGAAAGCCTTAAAAACACTTCTGGAAGATCATAATATTACACTGGGGGACGGATACTTACGGCTTGTGTATCAGATGGTAGACGACAACGGTACCCCGTTTAGGGACGAACTTAAAACTGATCTGTCCAGGCGTTCCCTTATGATTACCGAAGAAATGGTTCTGCTTCTGATCTTCTGGCGGCTGATACAGAATATAGAAAAAAAGAAAGCCGCAGAAAGAGGGATAGAGTACAACCCGGACAACCTGGTATTTTGTACCAGGAAAGGGACTTACATTTACCCTAGAAACTTTACAAAAATGTGGAGTGAAAACCTTCGATCTATGGGTATCGACCATAAGCGTTTTCACGATCTACGCCATACAGTGGCTACGGTTATGCTGGAAGACGGCGAAGCTATGAATACAGTACAGGAACAGCTAGGACACTACGACGCTGGCTTTACAGCTTCCAGATACGGACACGTTACCGCTAAAATGAGAAATAGCGCAGCTGTAAAGCTTGGCGAACGTCTGGAAAAAGTAAGGAACCCGGAAGCAGAGGACGCAGAAGACGCCAACAGCGTAAAGAATGAAGATACCATTATTCCTTTCCAGGAAGGACGAAAGCTTAAGTCTGCTGCTTGTAAAATTAAATAGTGGACAAAAACGCCGACGCTTATTATAATTGTCTATAAGACAAACGAAAGGGGTGGAAACAGTGATAGGCAAGAACATACAATTTTACCGTGATCTTCGCGAAATGAAAGGGAAAGACCTGGCCGCGAAGGTAGGGTGTTCCGTCGGCGCTTTGTCCCATATAGAGAAAGGAAGCAGACAGCCCAGCGTAGATATGCTATATAAAATAGCTGACGCGCTGGACGTTTCGGTTATAAACCTGGTACTTGACGAAAAGGAAATAAATAGATTTTACTATGACGATGCTGTTAAGGCGTTCCACCCAGGAAGCGAACAGCTTAACCGTGTCCTGGATATTCTGAAAAAGGATAACGCCGCCTGGTCGGACGCGAAACGTATAGCGATCGTAAACTTAGACGACGTGTAGCAAACTGTAGTAAAAATGTAGTAAAAGGAGATTTTAAACAATGAAAAATGCTTATAATACCAGTGCTTATGGGTCCTTCGCTTACGTCTACGACATGTTCATGGACAATGTGGACTACCAGACCTGGGGCAAATGGCTGAAGCAGCAGCTTGCAGCGCAGGGAATCACAGACGGACTTGTGCTGGATCTTGGCTGCGGTACGGGAACCATGACTGAGATACTGGCAGAGGCTGGCTATGACATGATCGGAGTGGATAATTCCGGGGAAATGCTGGCAGAGGCCATGGAGAAACGGGTAGAGTCCGGGCATGACATCCTGTATCTTCTTCAGGATATGCAGGAGTTTGAACTTTATGGAACCGTACGGGCTGTGGTAAGCGTGTGTGACAGTCTGAATTACATAACAGAGGAAGAGGAGCTGGAGCATGTGTTTGCCCTGGTAAATAATTATCTGGATCCTCAGGGGATTTTTCTGTTTGATATGAATACGGTTTATAAGTATCAGACTATGATCGGGAATACTACGATTGCTGAGAACCGGGATGAGGGAAGCTTTATCTGGGAGAACAGTTATGATAAGGAGACCGGGATTAATACGTATGAGCTGGCTCTGTTTATTCCAAGAGAGGACGGACTTTATGAGAAGGATGAGGAGGTTCACTATCAGAGAGCCTATTCTTTGGAGAAGATCAAGGAACTTATTGGAAAAGCGGGAATGGAGCTTCTGGCAGTGTATGATGCTTATACACTGGAGCCACCGAAGGAAGATAGCGGAAGGCTTACCTTTGTAGTAAGGGAACATGGTAAATGATAATATAATAATAAGATAAATAGCTATAGGATTACGATTAACATTATAACAGTATAGATTGGAGAATACACATGAATGATTATATCATCCGCGCGACTGCAGCTAACGACCAGATCCGTGCATTTGCGGCAGTGACCACTGAGATGGTGGAGACTGCAAGAGAGCACCATAATACAAGTCCGGTGGCTACGGCAGCGCTTGGAAGACTTCTGACTGCAGGAGCCATGATGGGCTCCATGATGAAGGGGGAAAAAGATGTTCTGACCCTTCAAATCAAGGCCGGCGGTCCCCTTCAGGGAATTACGGTAACTGCCGATTCCCAGGGAAATGTAAAGGGGTATGTAGGAAATCCAGATGTCTGCATTCCGGCAAATTCCAAAGGTAAGCTGGACGTTGCAGGAGCAGTTGGTCCTGGATTCCTGACTGTGATTAAGGATATGGGGCTGAAAGAGCCTTACAGCGGACAGGTTATGCTTCAGACCTGTGAGATCGCAGAAGACCTGACCTATTATTTTGCAACAAGTGAGCAGGTACCGTCCGCAGTTGGACTTGGAGTCCTGATGAATAAGAATAATACAGTACGTCAGGCTGGTGGATTTATTGTACAGCTGATGCCATTTGCAGAGGAAGAAGTGATTTCCAGGTTAGAGCAGAACGTACAGAAGATCAATTCTGTCACCAACCTGTTAGAGGAGGGGCATACCCCGGAGAGTCTGCTGGAGAAAGTGCTGGAAGGCTTTGACGTGCAGATCAATGAGAAAATGGACACCCGTTTCCGCTGCAACTGCTCCAAGGAGCGAGTAGCGAAAGCGTTGATCAGCATCGGCAGAAAAGAATTAAACGAAATGATCCAGGAAGGCAAGCCAATCGAGATGAACTGCCATTTCTGTAATACCAACTACAATTTTACAGTAGAAGAGCTGAAAGAAATTCTAAGAAGATGCAAATAAGCTGAATTGAGACAGAATCACTATTTTCCGTCATAGACGCACATCTTGCAGAAAGCCTTTTTCAAACATGCTCTAAGGCGTGGAAATGGTAGGATAAGAGAGGACTAGGATATGAATCAGGGATTTATTAAAGTAGCGGCAGGAACGCCGCAGGTTACAGTTGCTGATTGTAAGGCCAATACCAGGGCAATTCTGGAAGTAATCCGTGAAATGGAGACACAGCATGCCAAGCTGATGGTACTGCCGGAGCTTTGCATCACAGGCTATACCTGCCAGGATCTTTTCCTTCAGAGAAGACTGCTGGACAGTGCATGGGAGAGCCTTCTGACTATTGCAGAGGAGACTGCGGATGTGGATGCGCTGATCTTTGTGGGACTTCCTATGCGGATGAACGGCAAGCTCTACAATGTGGCAGCAGCATTGAACCACGGAAATATTCTTGGATTTGTACCTAAGACTCATATTCCCAACTATAATGAATTCTATGAGCAGAGACACTTTGCTTCCGGGGCGGATGTGTGGACCGATGTGACAGTTGGGGAGGAAAGCGTACCTTTTGCCAGCAATCTGATTTTCTCATGTGAAGGATTGCCGGAGCTGACAGTTGGCGCAGAAATCTGCGAGGATCTGTGGGTTCCACTTCCGCCTAGTGTAAATCTGGCACAGGGCGGTGCCCATATTATCGTCAATCTTTCAGCCAGTGATGAGATGGTTGGCAAGGATTCCTACCGCCGTGATCTGGTGAAGGGGCAGTCTGCCAGACTGGTGTGCGGCTATATTTATGCCACAGCCGGAGAGGGGGAATCCTCTCAGGATCTGGTATTTGGCGGACAGAACCTGATCGCAGAGAACGGTACCATGCTGGCAGAGGCGAAGCGCTTCCGGAACACTGTGATCTACGGAGAAATTGATGTACAGAGACTGGCAGATGAGAGAAGAAGACTTTCCACCTATCCGGCATCTGATGATGCTGACTGCCAGATCGTACCTTTTGAGGTGGAAGTGGAAGAGACCTCTCTTACCAGGAAGTTTGCCCCCTATCCTTTCGTACCTTCTGTAAAAGAAGAGCGTGATATGCGCTGTGAGGAGATTCTGAACATTCAGGCTATGGGACTTAAGAAAAGAATGAGCCACATCCACTGTCAGAAGGCAATGGTTGGTCTTTCCGGGGGACTTGATTCTACACTGGCATTGCTTGTAATTGCACGTACTTTCCAGCTGATGGGACTGCCATCTGAGAATATCCGCTGCATTACCATGCCATGCTTTGGCACCACAGACAGAACTTACCAGAATGCCTGCAAATTAAGCCAGTGCCTTGGTGCTGCTCTGACGGAGGTAAATATTAAAGAGGCGGTAAATATCCATTTCCGTGATATCGGTCACGACGATTCTGTTCATGATGTAACCTATGAGAACTGTCAGGCCAGAGAGCGTACGCAGATTCTTATGGATATGGCAAACCAGGAGGGAGCACTTCTTGTGGGAACCGGTGACCTTTCCGAGCTTGCTCTTGGATGGGCAACCTATAATGGAGACCATATGTCCATGTATGGTGTAAATGCCTCTGTTCCCAAAACGCTTGTAAGACATCTTGTCCGCTATTATGCAGATACCTGCGGAGAGAAAGAGCTGGAAGAAGTTCTTCTGGATATTCTGGATACTCCGGTAAGTCCGGAGCTTCTGCCGCCTAAGGACGGCAAGATCGCGCAGAAAACAGAAGATTTGGTTGGTCCTTATGAACTTCATGATTTTTATCTGTATTATATGCTTCGTGCAGGCTTTGAACCGGATAAGATCTATCGCATTGCCTGCCGTACCTTTGAGGGTACCTATGACAAGGCTACGATTCTGAAATGGCTGAAAATCTTCTACCGCAGATTTTTTGCCCAGCAGTTCAAACGCTCCTGTCTTCCTGACGGCCCGAAGGTAGGTAGTGTGGCGCTGTCTCCAAGAGGTGACCTGCGTATGCCAAGTGATGCAAGCGCAGCGGTATGGATGGAAGCTCTGGAGAAGCTTGAAGTATAAAACGATTGTGCGGTATGCTTTCCATGTATTTTACAGCTGTATTTCGCGGAGCATGCAGCTGTAAAGGTGGGAAATAATTAGGTTTGTTTATTGCTCTGCCGGCGGAGAACTTACATGGTTCTCCGCCTTTTTTAATGCATCTTCAATGGCAGAAATAAGCAGCTGTGACGTATATTTCCTGTCTGTGGAATATTTCAGGTCGTCCAGGGACTGGCTGTCAACAATCTGGCTGGCCAGTGACTCCAGAGAAGGCTTTACCAGCGGAAACATGGCAGTGGTGCTTTCACTTAAATTTACCAGCTCAATAGACTGGATATTGTTTTGATCTACTGTAACTTCCACGTCAAAAGTATTTTTATTCAAAGTAAGGGAACTGCGGTAAACGCCAGGCGTATAAAGCCCCTCTCCAGCAGCAGAAGTGGTCTGGCTTTTTCCAGGCCCGAACATAAAGTAGATCAGGATTCCCAGAAGAACAGCAAGAATCAGAAAGGCGATGGTATATACCACTTCCTTCATATGTAACACGATGATCCTGGTTTTCGAACTCATGGACTGCGCCTCCTGTATCGCACTGATAATGAAAAAAATAATCCTGGCCGCAAAACCAGGCTCTAATCTTCTTATTCTATCCTATTATCAAAGCATGGAAAATATGATAGAATATAAAACAGAATGATTTTTTATCAGATACAGGCTTTTTTTATTCCATATAATTGGCAGAAGGAGGAAAAAACGTGTCCCTACAATTCATCATCGGCAGCTCCGGTATTGGCAAGACGCATTATGCATGTGAACAGATCATCCGGGAATCTATGGAAAATCCACAGCACCTGTACTATATTATCGTCCCGGAACAGTTCACCATGCAGACACAGAAAAACGTAGTCGAAATGCATCCCGGAAAGGGAATCCTGAATATCGACGTGCTCAGCTTTCAGCGCCTTGCCTATCGTATTTTCGAGGAGACAGGCGGTGCCATGGAAGTGCTTCTGGATGACACTGGAAAAAGTATGGTTCTTCAGAAGCTGGTGCAGCAGCATCGAAAAAATCTGCCCTATCTTGGCAGCCAGATGAACAAACCGGGCTATCTGGACGAAGTGAAATCTCTGATTTCAGAATTTATGCAGTATGATATCCGGGAAGAAGAACTGCAGGACATGCTGGGAAAAACAGGGGAGGACTCTCTTCTTCATATGAAAATGCAGGATGTGGGTGTCCTCTATCAGGCCTTTCTTCAATATCTGGAAGGTCATTATATGACCGGTGAAGGCGTGATGGACGCTTTGAAAAAAGCCATTCCTTTTTCTGATAAACTGAAAAAATCCGTACTACTTCTGGATGGCTTCACCGGTTTTACTCCGGTGCAGATGAACGTGATCCGGGAACTTTTAAATGTCTGCGATAAGGTTCTGGTAACTGTTACCATGGATGCCGGAGAAAATCCCTTACAGATGGGAAAACCACATCAGTTGTTCTACATGAGCAGGAAAATGATCCACACCTTGTCCGGTCTGACCAGCAATCTGGATGATCCCATTCTTCTGAAAGATGAGAGAAAGGGCCGCTTTGGAAATTCCACCTCCCTTGACTTTCTGGAGAAGCATCTTTTTCGCTACAGAAGATCTGCCTATGAGAAGAAACAGGAAGAAATCTGCATATTTGCAGCAGAATCCCCTGTAAAAGAACTGGAAGAGACAGCCAGGAGAATACGCCGTCTGGTCCGTGAAAAAAATCTGAAATACGGAGAAATCGCTGTGATTACCGGAAATCTGGAGGCGTACAAAAGTATTGCATCTCAGGTGTTCGAGGAATCCCGGATCCCTTACTTTCTGGATGAGAAGCACACCATTCTGATGAACCCATTTATAGAATATATTCGTGCTGCTCTTGAAATGGTTACAAAGGGTTTTTCCTACGAAAGTGTTTTTCGGTATCTGCGCTGTGATATGTCAGGCCTTAGAAGGGACCAGGTGGATATGCTGGAGAATTATGTGCTTGCCCTTGGAATTCACGGTTACAAAAAGTGGTCCGAGAAGTGGGTGAGAGTTTACTGGACCATGGATCCGGAGGATATTCAGGTCCTGAACGAATACCGGGAAATATTTGTGAGGGAGGCTGAGATCCTGGCTCAGGGATTTTCCAGTGGAAAGAGAAAAGTATGTGAATATTGTTATAGTTTATATCAGTTTATCGCAAGCTGTGAAATACAGAAAAAACTGAAGAAACAGGAGCTTTTCTTTAAAGAAAAAGGGGAAAAAGCTCTGGAAAAAGAATACGCCCAGATATACGGAATTGTTATGGAGCTTCTTGACCGTATGGTAGAGATCCTTGGAGAGGAAGAAATTACAAGAACGGAATTTGTCCAGCTTCTGGAAACTGGTTTTGCCAAGTCGAAGGTTGCGCTGATCCCGCCCAGTATGGATCAGGTACTTGTTGGAGATATGGAAAGAACCCGTCTGAAAGAAATAAAGGCACTGTTTTTTGTAGGTGTAAACGAGGGGAATATTCCGAAAAATACAGACTCAGGCGGAATTCTGACCCAGATGGACAGAGAATTCTTTGCAGATGAGGGAATGGAGCTTGCACCAGGTCCGAAAGAGCTGATGAACACCCAGCGCTTTTATCTGTATCTGAATCTGACAAAGCCAAGTGAACATTTGTGCCTTTCCTACAGTTTGTCAAATGGAAAAGGAGAACCTATAAGCCCGGCATATCTGATCCACAGTATACAGGCTCTATATCCCGGACTGGAAGTGAAAAATGCAGGTGATGAGGAATTCAGCCTGAACGCCATGGAGCTTCCGGGAACCAGTCTGGAATGCTTCCTGAAAGGTCTTGGAGAGGGTGCTGTGGGACAGGGAAGTCCTTTGTACAGCGAGCTTTACAGCTGGTATCTTAGAAGTCCTAAATATAAGACTTTAGCCAGAAAGCTGGTGGAGGCTTCCAGAATCAGAAAGCCTGCCGATATTATCAGCGAAAGTGTGGCAAAGGTTCTCTATGGAGAGGTGTCGCCCTACAGTGCCACCAGGCTGGAGCGTTATTCTGCCTGTGCTTTTGCCCATTTCCTCCAGTATGGTCTCAAACTTACGGAGCGTGCAGAGTATGAATTCCGCGCCATGGATATGGGAAATATTATGCACAAGGTGCTGGAGTCTCTGATAAAGGAAGTGAACAAAGAAAAGCTTTCTCTGGCAGAGCTTTCTGAGGAAGAGCGGGATGCGCTGGCAGACCGCCTGGTAGATGAAATAAGTGCAGATTATGGCAATACCATTCTAAAAAGCAGTGCACGCAATGAATATATGATTCAGCGCACCAAGCGAATGGTACGAAGAACTGTGTGGGCAATTCAGAAACAGCTGAAATCCGGGGAATTTGAGCCAGAAGGTGTGGAAGTTGTTTTTCAGGGCGGTCGGATCGATCGCGTGGATACTATGGAGACAGATGATGGGAAGCTGTATGTCCGGGTCATTGATTATAAGACCGGGAATACTTCTTTTGATCTGGTTTCTTTGTATCATGGTCTGCAGCTGCAGCTGATGATCTACATGGACGGTGCCCTTACCGTAGAGCAAAACAAGCATAAGGATAAAGATGTGATTCCTGCAGGGGTATTTTATTACAATATCAAGGATCCTATGATTCAGGAAAAAATAGATGCAGATATAGAGACTGTCCAGGAAAAAGTGCTGAAGGAACTAAAGATGAACGGACTGGTTCTGAAAGATAAAGAACTGGTACAAAAAATGGACAGTTCCCTTGTGTCAATTCCCGTATCCTTTAACAAAGACGGAAGCTTCCGGAAAAATTCTTCTGTAGCCTCAAAAGAGCAGTTTGATATTTTAAACCGTTATGTAAAAACAAAGATTTCTCATATCAGACAGTCCATTATGACCGGAGATGCCCAGGTTTCCCCTTATATGATGGGAAAGAAAAATGCCTGTACCTACTGTCCTTACAGCGGCGTATGCGGTTTTGATATGGACATTCCAGGCTATGAATTCCGCAGGCTGAAAAACTTTACAGATGAAGAGCTGTGGGATGCTTTTGTGAAGGAGGTGGATGAATAATGGCAGTGAACTGGACGAAAGAGCAGGAGCAGGTTATTAATTTAAGAAACCGGAATATTCTGGTAAGTGCAGCAGCTGGTTCCGGAAAGACTGCGGTGCTTGTGCAGCGAATTCTAAAAAAGGTGATGGATCCGGAGCATCCTGTTGACATTGACAGGCTGCTGATCATGACGTTCACAAGAGCAGCAGCAGGGGAAATGCGGGAACGAATTGCAAATGCCCTGGAAGATGCTCTCTGTGAGAATCCGGACAATGAGCATCTGCAGCGCCAGACTACCTTGATCCATACGGCGCAGATCACCACGATAGATGGCTTCTGTGCTTATGTGATCCGCAATTATTTCCATCTTATTGGTCTGGATCCTGGTTATCGGACAGGAGAAGAGGGAGAATTGAAGCTTCTGAAAGAGGACATGATGAAGGAGCTTCTGGAGAACTATTACATAAAAGATGACAAAAAGTTTAAGTATTTTATCGAATGCTACGCATCAGGCAAAACAGATGATGGAATCAAAGAACTGATTTATTCTCTGTATAATGCTGCCATGAGCAATCCATATCCGGATACCTGGCTGGAAGAATGTATAGATAGTTATAGAAATACGGATTTAGAGTCTGTAAAATCATCAGAATGGATGAATTTGTTATGGAAAAACATTACGGAGGATCTTTGCCAGGCAAAGGAACTGATTACCCAGGCAAGAAGCTTTTGCAATGCGCCAGGAGGACCATACCTGTATGATGAAGCACTGCAAAGTGATCTCATCCTCATTCGTGCAGCAGAAGAGAAAGCCGCCGCCGGTGATTTTGACGGAGCAGGAGAGCTTCTTGGCAAACCGGCTTTTGCCGCTCTTTCCAGAAAGAAACCAAAAGATCCTGTAGATGATACGCTGAAAGAGCAGGTAAAATCTCTTCGGGAAAATGCAAAGGATATTTTAAAGGATATTGGAACACGGTATTTTTCCGTAAAGGAGGAGGAACTTCCAGTGCTTCTGGAAACCTGCCGGGAGCCTGTAGAAATGCTGGTGGAGCTTACCAGGGAATTTATCCGTATGTATGGAGAGAAGAAGCGGGAAAAAAATATTCTGGACTTTACGGACATGGAGCATTTTGCGCTGGAAATTCTGATTCAAAGGGTTCATGCAGCGGAAGAAAATGGCGAAAACGACGGTAATTGGACTGGAGAGAGCAAGTATATTTATCACATGAGTCCGGCAGCACGTGAACTTTCCCTGAAATATGACGAGGTCATGGTGGATGAGTACCAGGACAGTAACCTGGTACAGGAAATGATCACTAACTGTGTTTCCGGCTGGGCAGATGGAAGAAAAAATATATTCATGGTAGGTGATGTGAAGCAGAGCATTTACCGGTTCCGCCTTGCCAGACCAGAGCTTTTTATGGAAAAGTATGAACAGTACAGTTTAACGGACAGTACGGAACAGCGAATCGATCTTCATAAAAATTTCCGCAGCCGGTCTCAGGTATTGGATAGTGCAAACTTTATTTTCCGTCAGATTATGGGAACAGATCTTGGTGGAATTGCCTACGATAAAGCCGCAGCTCTTTATCCTGGAGCTGTGTTTCCGGAAGGAAACAAGGAAAGCTTTCTTCCTGCAGAAGTTCTTCTGGTAGAAAAGGATTCTGAAGAACTGGAGGATCTGATGGAAGGAAAGGATGCCCGGGAACTGGAGGCTCTTGCTATTTCCCACAGAATTAAGGAAATTGTGGGAAAAGAGCTGGTACTTGATAAAGAAACCAAAGAATATCGTCCTGCGAAATACGGAGATATTGTAATCCTTCTTCGCACCGCCTCCGGCTGGTCAGAAACCTTTACAGAGGTGCTTTCTGCCCACGGAATTCCTGTGTATGCCGCTTCAAAGACGGGATATTTTTCCGCACTTGAGGTGGTTACGATTCTGAATTATCTGCAGGTCTGCGATAATCCTCTTCAGGATATTCCTTTGACGGGTGTGCTGAGGTCGCCGCTGGTGGGATGTACTACCCAGGAGCTTGCCGTTTTGCGGGAAGAACATCCGAAGGGGATGCTGTATGACAGCGTGTTGAATTTCCTGGAAGAATATGAGGGGCAGGAAAGAACTCTTTACCACAAATTACATGGTTTTATAGTCCTGCTGAATGAAATGCGTGATCTTGCGGTGTACACTCCTGTGCATGAGCTGATTCTTGAGATTCTCCGCAGAACCGGCTATGGTAATTATGCGAAAGCTCTGCCAAATGGTGCACAGCGGAGCGCCAACCTCGCTATGCTGGTGGAAAAGGCAATGGATTATGAGAAGACCAGTTACAGAGGCTTATTTAATTTTGTCCGATATATTGAACATTTGCAAAAATATGAAGTTGATTATGGCGAAGTAAATCTTTCTGGCGCAGGAGAAGGTTCCGTGGAAATCATGACGATCCACAAGAGCAAGGGACTCGAGTTTCCGATTGTAATCCTTGCCGGTATGGGAAAACAGTTCAATATGCAGGATCTGAACGCCAGACTTCTGATTCATCCGGATTACGGTCTTGGCGCTGACGCCATTTTGCCAGACCGGCGGATGATTGTGTCAACACTGTATAAGCAGGTGATCCGCCGTAAGCTTCTGGAAGAGACTCTGGGGGAGGAAATCCGAGTACTTTACGTTGCCCTGACGCGTGCCAAGGAGAAACTGATCATGATTGGAACAATAGGAAATCTGGAAAAAAGGCTGCTTTCTTTATACAGATTCCGCGAAAATGAACAGGAACTTCTTCCGGCAGAAACGAGACTGAATGGAAAAACTTACTGGGATTATGTGCTTCCTGCGCTTGCAAGGCACCGCTGCATGGATGAACTTTTTGCGGAGTTTGGATTACTGCCATCCCATGATAATCTGCTTTATGATGATCCGGCAGAGTTTCAGGTGAAAAGAATCACAGCGCGGACTTTAACGGAGGCTGAAGTGGTGGAACAGGCTGTCGGGCAGATGGAAGACGATATTCTGGATAACTGGGATTGTGAGAAAATCGTGGATCCTGAAATCAAAGCGGAACTGGAAAAGCGTTTTGGATTTGTATATCCTTATGAATATCGTAAAGATATTCCGGTGAAGGTCAGCGTATCGGATCTGAAAAAGAAGAGTTACCATGAAGATACGGATATTGAAGAAGCTGTATATTTCGAACCGGACATTGTTCCGCTGGTTCCAAGATTTATTGAGGAAAAGAAGGAAACGGAAGAGGCGTTCACAGGTTCGGCAAGAGGTACTGCTTACCATCGTGTGATGGAATGTCTTGAGTACAATAAAACGGATAGTGCACAGCAGCTGAAAGAGCAGATCAACGCATTGGTTCAGAGCAAAAAAATGTCTGAGGCAGAAGCAGAATGTATCAGAATTTCAGATATTCAGTTTTTTGTGAATGGGGCACTGGGGCAGAGAATGAAAGTCGCTGCATTATCGGGGCTTCTTTTCAGGGAACAGCCTTTTGTCATTTCCAGAAGTGCTGCTGAAATAGATGAGGCATGGGATCCCAAGGAACGTGTGCTTGTGCAGGGAATCATAGACGCTTATTTTCTGGAAGGGGATGAGATCGTGCTGGTTGATTACAAGACGGATCGTGTGCGCAGAGGGGAAGAGCAGAAGCTGGTTGATCTGTATCACACTCAGCTGGAGGATTATGCTCAGGCACTTCATAGAATGACTGGGCGCAGGGTGAAAGAGAAGTATATTTATTCCTTTACGTTGAAAAAAGAGATATTGTTAGGATGATTGCTTGTGTTCGCAGAAGGTGCGTGGATGTGGCGTGCCTGATCTGAGAACTGTGCGAAGAACCCGGAAAATCTAAGAGAACAGGATTTTGCTAAAAGCGAAGACATGAGAGGCCAAACTCGCTCCTTCGGAGCTCAGACAGTGTCCTCTCATGTCTTCAACGCAAAATCCTGTCCTCTAAGATTTTCTCGGAACCTCCGCAAAGCCCTCAGACCAGGCACGCCACATCCACGCACGTCGCAGGCGGAAGGGAAAGCGAAAATTTGACAAACTTACACTCTCCACCCCGCTGGATACTTATTTTTCAACGTCCCATTCACAAGTTTTCCAAACCCAAGGGGATACCCTTCCACACAAAGCAAATGCCATCCTTTAGAATGAGCAGCCTCCTCAGGCTCAATTGTAAGAGTTTCCCCTTTCAGATACCGCTCCAGTCTTGGATCATCCACAGAAAGGGAAATCACAGCTTCAGCTTCATTTTTCCGGAAAGCCAGTGCAAGCGGCTGAGCCGGTTCAAACCGGTTTTTCTTCAGATCTCCCAGATAAAGTCCGTTCCGAATAAACGTAAGTCCTCTGAAATTATAGGAAACAGACGGCAGATAATAAACTTTATCTGCCCGGACCTCCACCCGGTTCCAGTCAAACTCCTGGCCATCTAAAGTTTTCAACCCGATTTCTCTGAAAAATTCTTCCATATACTTCCGGACATCTGCAGCCAGACGACTGGTCTTAGAAGTACCAGCGGAAGGTCCAGCCGTTCCCTCCTTTTGCAAGAGGGCTAGAAAATGCCCCTCCCCCTGCATCTTATGGGGAAAAATGCGCACACATTTTTTCAGTTGTGGATTCCCATCTCCCCATTCAGGATTTCCGGTGGAAAAGCCCTCATAATCCTCCATGGAAATCAGAGACAGCTCCGGCCGTTCCCTGAGAAGCCAGGAAATGATCTGCTCATCCTCACAAGGTGCAAAGGTACAAGTAGAATAAAGCATCTGTCCTCCCGGCTGCAGCATGTCTGCCGCATTCAGACAAAGCTGTTTCTGAATTCTGGAAAGCTCCTCAGACTTCTCAGGAGTCCAGTCTTTGGCAAGAGCTTCCTCCTTACGGAACATCCCCTCTCCGGAACAAGGTGCATCCAGAATGATCTTATGGAAAAATTCCGGAAAATTCTTTACCATTTTTTCAGGCTTTTCATTGGAAACAAAAAGATTGGGAATCCCAAACAGTTCCAGGTTTCGAAGCAGTGCTCTTGCCCTGGTAGTGCTGATATCATTTGCAACCAGAAGTCCTTCACCCTTTAGGGCGGAACCAACTGCAGTTGCTTTTCCTCCAGGAGCTGCACACATATCCAGCACATATTCCCCTGGCTCCACCGGAATACGGGAAGCGGGGGTCATGGCACTTGGTTCCTGAAGATAATAAAGTCCAGCCTGATAAAGAGCACACCGGGATGGCCTTACATCCTCATTGTAAAAATAACCATTCGAAACCCATGGGATTTTTTTCACTTCAAAGGGCACAATCTGTTCAAACTCCTCACAGGAAATCTTTGCCGTGTTTACCCGGAGCCCATAAGTACGCGGCTGTTCATAAGCTGCCAGAAAAGGTTCAAAATCATCCCCAAGCATATCCTTCATCCGATGAAGAAAAGCCTGAGGCAGAGCTGATAATCTATCTGAATCCATAGAAAAATCTCCTTAGTACTGAAATAGAATGATATGAGTGTCAGATTTACTGCGTAAATTTCACGAAAACAGTGAAACACATCTTGCAGAAAGCATTTTTTAAACACATTTTAGTATAGCGGAAGAAAAAGAACAAGTCAAACATAAGCAAAAGAATCCATTGGAATTTCCTGGTTTTTCCACTATAATTAAATATAGAATGATCATTAGAGCGTGTTTGAAAAATTATTCCTACAAATCATACTCCGGAAACGGTGTAAACAGCAATATACTTATAAAACAAGAGAGTGAGGGTATGAAATGCCTAAAGAAAAAATCAGCCTGAATTCCATTTACATATCAGACCGTTTACAAAAATCCCTGCAGCCTGTTTCCAACAGCGCACTGACTGCCATAACAGCCCCTATGGGATATGGGAAGACAACTGCCGTAAACTGGTATCTGTCCAGACTGGCGAAAGACAGTCAGGCTTTGCTGATCCGGATCAGCATCTACTCCCAAAACCTTTCCATCTTCTGGAAAAGTGTGCAAAATGCATTTTCCTTCGCAGGTCTTAACTTTCTGGAAAACTACGACTGCCCGGAAGATGAAGCCTCCGCTGGATTTTTGACGGAAATTCTATGCTATCAACTGGAAAAATGTGAAAATTGTTATATTTTTATAGATGACTTTCATCTGTTAAAAGATGACCGGGCGGCCACTTTCCTGTGCAGAATGGCAGGGAGGATTCCAGAAAATGTGCATCTGATCGTAGCAAGCCGAAATCATTTTATCAGTGATGACTGGATTGTAAGACTTGGAGGAAGACTTCACAGAATAGAAATAGACGATCTGCGTCTGAACGCTGGGGAGCTGTCAGCCTATATCCGCCGCTGCGGAACCAGCCTGACAGACAGCCAGCTTGAGCAGCTTCTGAAATCCAGCGAAGGATGGTTCGCAGCTGTTTACCTGAATTTGTGTTCTTTTTCAAAATCAGGAGAATTGCCAGGGAAAACGTCTGACATTTACCAGATGTTTTCCGCTTCCATGCTGAATCCTTTACCAGAAGACAGAAAAGAATTCTTAAGTGCCATGGGGCTCGCAGATGAATTCACGGAAGAGATGGCAGAATTTATTACAAAAAGAGAAGACGTACACCAGATCCTGAAAATGCTCACCAGGCAGAATGCTTTTGTCACCTGTCTGAATGACGGGCAGACTTACCGCTTTCACCATATGATGAAAGAGTGCGCGTTTCGTGCGTTCAGAACACTGGATGATTCCAGACAGGCTTTCTACTATGAAAGATATGGTGCATGGTATGAAAAACATGGTGCCTATATCTATGCCCTGTCAGCATACCGGCGAAATCAGAATTTTGCAGCTATTCTCCGGGTGGTGCAAAAAGATGCCGGAATCTTACTTGCTTCTTTAAAACCGGAAGAGGTTCTGGAAGTTTTGAACAGATGTCCGGTTTCTGTTTTAAAAGAATATCCGCTTGCAATTCTGGTTCTTATGAGATGCATGTTTAACTGGAAAAATATTCCCAAAATGCTGGAACTGAAAGAACTTCTTATGGCATCCATCAGAGAACATCCAAAGCTGTCTGAGGAAGAGAGAGGAAATCTTCTGGGCGAATGCGACCTGATCCAGAGCTTTCTTATGTACAATGATATTTCGAGAATGAGTCAGTTTCACCGCAGTGCCAGCGAGAAGATGACAAGACCTGCCATCAGTATCCGAAGTGACGGAGGCTGGACGTTTGGCTCCCCATCTGTACTTATGATGTTTCACAGGAAAAGCGGAGACCTTGACAAAGAACTGGAAGAGATGAACCAGTGTATGCCTCATTATTACAAGATCACAAACGGACACGGACAGGGTGCAGAAACGATTATGAGCGCAGAGGCTCACTTTATGCGAGGAAATTTTGTTGATGCCCACATAGCATTGGAAAAGGCTTATACCCAGATTCAGGGAAACGGGCAGGAGAGCATTGCACTTTGCTGCGATTTTCTGGCACAAAGGCTGTCTATCTGTATGGACATAAAAATGAGAAATACGTTTGAAGAACGTCGAAAAGAACTGCTGCAGGGGCATAATACCACCTGGGTCAATATTTTTGACAGCACCTGCGCCTATTACTATGCAGTCACCGGACAAACGGAACGGATTCCGGCTCTCTTTGGAGCGCACATGCTTTCTACGGTGAATTTTCTGGCACCTGGGAGACCGATGATGGAAATGATCGAGAATCAGGTTTATCTTGCCCAGGGAGAATATTCGAAGGTGATCGGAAGAAGCGAATCCATTCTTGCCATGAGTCAGGCTCTTCACTACGATCTGGTGGCGCTTCATGTGCAGATCCAGCTTCTTGCGGCCAACTGGAAGCTGGGAAAAACAGAACAGGCGCTTGATCTTTTGAGAAGATCACTTTCCCAGGCTTTTCCAGATGGAATCCTTATGCCATTTGTGGAGAATTATCCATACATAGAGGAGCTTTTGAAGGGGAGCTTTTTCGGCATCAATGAAAATTTTCTTTTCAGGATCACCAGAATGGGGAAAGAATGGGAAATGCGGTGCGATCAGTTAAAAAAAGAGGAGGCGTATCCGCCGGTCTTTAAAGTACTGTCAGATCGTGAGCTGGAGATTACGGAGCTTATGGCGAAGCATATGAGCAACAAAGAAATCGCCCAGAGTCTGTTTTTATCCGAGGGAACTGTGAAGCAGTACATCAATCAGATTTATTCCAAATTACAGATTCCAGGGGATGTCCGGGTGAAGCGCAAGTATCTTTTGGAGATGATGGAAGGGAAAAGCTAACTGGAAGTTAATACTATTTTTGTCAGAGAAAACGTATAGTAAAGGTACAACATATTTCGACAGGAGGAAAATGGTATGAAGAGAAAAATAGTTACAGCGGTCATCGCGTTTATTTTATGTGCAGCAGTTGTTCCCTCAGCTGGTATTTACAGCGTAATGGCAGAAAACGAGGATACGATTCAGGTAGAGGACGGAGCTGACTATGCAGCACTTTCCGGTGTATGGAAAAATGAAGATGCACAGGCTGACGAAACTCTTACCTTAGGCGCAGACGGATTGTTTGTATATCACACCGGAGAAGGCAATGATGTTCAAGGCTATCTGGAATATGTGGATGAATACAACGACGGAAATGGAAGATATGACATGTACAATCGTATGGGCATGTGGCTGGAGGGATTTTATCTGGACTCCGCGGATACTCTTCACATGGGAAATGACGGGGCTGCGGTTTTTACCAGAGCAGAGGAAGATCAGGCAGAAGAGAATTCGGAAGGTCAGACTGAAAACGAAGACAGCGTGAAAAAGAAAAGCTATGTCCTCATGTCAAATAAACGCTATACAGGACTGCGCCCTCTTTATAATAATTCCAGTTGGGAAGGAGGGTATTTCTATTCCGATATGACAGAGGACTGTATGACGGTGATCGTCAACTGCAGTGCTTTAAATGACAATGAATTCACCGGTACCCCGGAGGAATATATGGAACAGTTTGCAGGCTTTGTAAGTGAATCGGAAATAAAGGATTTCACAGCAGTACAGAACCAGGAATATACAGAGAAATTCACTTATCCGGCATATGAACTGGAATTTACCACCGGAGCAAATGAAGATACCTGCAAATGGAAAATGCTGTATTTCCAGACGGATACCAATACCTTTGCTTATGCTTACAGAGTTTCAGCGGATTTTGCTGAGGAGATGGAGGAGGAATACCGGGATGCCATTTCTTCTCTGGAGCTGACGGAGATTGAGGGCGTTGAAAATACAGAAACTACTCTCACTCAAGGAGAAGATTATGACCCAAGTGCCGAAGGGGAGAGCCTGGAAATGTTTATCTCTTATTTTGACAGCTGGTACCAGTATGGAGATTTAAATGCCATGAATATCCGGCTTTATGGAGAAGGAACCTGGGAAATCTACAACAGCCTGAATAGTGATAAAACAGGGGGATATTTTTTTGACAGCGGTACTTTTACCACACTTGGCACAACTGCCCTGAAACTGGTCAATGACAGCGGAATCTATGTGGCAGACGTTACTTTGGATGGAGATGGCGATCTGATGCTCAGTCCTGTGATTTCCGGATATGGAAATATTTATGCAGGTGCAGCTTTTTCCCGTGAGTCCGATTCTATCGCCTACGAAGCCCAGACAGCTGACGATAGTGAAGGATGCGGAGACTACATTCCTGATGAAGATTATGTAGAGGAAAGTGATCCGGGAGATACCTATTACTGGTATGATGGGGAAGGAAATGTAATGTACTTTGATGGTTCCGACAGCTATTATATAGGACCGGATGACGTGTTCTATATTGATGAGGCAGGAAGGCTGATGGAATACTGATAAGCAGGTAAAACTAGTACATCGTTTCGTAAATAACTATACCAATCGCGTAGGATGGGGATTCGAGTGTGCAGATTGCAGAAAGCCTTTTTCAAACACGCTCTGGGACGTGGACAAAAAGAATTTCCTGAAAAATATATGACAAATTTTGCAAGCCGAATACCTATGTGTATTTCGGCTTGTTTATTATTTACTGTTTTAAGATCATAGGGGATTTCATAAGCTTTCATTTTGTGATAAACTATGTGATAAAGCTAAACAAGCTTCGTGTTTTGAGCAGCGGAGATTTCATTTTGACAAAGATATGGGCAGGAGCTATCAAGGATGCAGATATGGAAAGATATCTTGAGATAAGGATCACAGAGTCTGGAAAAGTAGGAGAGGTTTTGCGGGCTGAGGCAGGGCTTACAAAGAGGCAGATCAGTCAGGCAAAGTTCAGGCCGGGAGGTATCCTTAAAAATGGAAAACAGTGCCGTGTAACGGAAATAGCAGTGCCTGGTGATCGGCTTCAGGTATGTCTGGAAGCGAAAGGGATTGATTCAAAGCAACTGGTGTGTCCAGATACAAGTAGTTTCATAGAACGAGGAAAAAAACAATTATTGGATTTCGAAAGACAAGAGCTGGAAGAAGGATTAAAACCCCAGAAACTTCAGATCCTTTATGAAGACCAGGATTTACTTGTAGTAAACAAGCCGGCTGGTATGGTGACGCACCCATCCGGAAGCCATTATCAGGACAGCATTTCTAACCTGCTTGCAGCCTATTTTCGTGAAAAAAATGAGACAACACGCATTCGGTCCATTGGACGTCTGGATAAAGAGACCTCCGGGATTTTACTTTTTGCCAGAAACCAGGTGGCGGCAGCCAGATTGCAGAAGCAGAGGGAAGAAGGAAAGCTGCAGAAGAAATATCTGGCGCTTGCAGAAGGAGATTTATCAGAAGCAAATGATTCTGTATTCTGGAAAGAAATTGCTATACCACTTGCCCCGGATCCGGAAAATCCCATGAAAATGACAATTTCTCCAGATGGACTGTTGCCAGGAAGCAGGAATGCAGTTACGTATTATAAGAACATAAAAAGTTTCGGCAATGTGACTCTTGTTGAGCTTCAGCTGGAAACCGGACGAACCCATCAGATCCGGGTTCACATGTCAGGGATAGGTCACCCTCTTCTGGGAGATACGATGTACAATCCTAGAGTGTGTTTGAAAAATCATTCCCACAATCTGCACGCCCCACTTTGCGGTATATTTTGCCCGAATTCAGTTGCCGTAGCCCGCTACGGCGCCCTCATCCGGGCAAAATCTCCCACAAATTGTGACGCACATCTTGCAGAAAGCCTTTTTCAAACACGCTCTGGAGCGTGTTTGAAAATGAGTAACAGCAAAGAAAAAAAGAATACGGAAGGCAGAATTAATAATAGGAATGACTGCTTCAAAAGAGCTGCGCTCCATGCCTGGAAGCTGATTTTTTGTCACCCATTTACAGATGAAATAATCACTCTGGAAGCTCCCCTTCCAGATGATTTCTGCCGCTTTTTGAATGCAAACGAGGAGGAAAAAACATGACAGAAACACAGCAAACCATAAATAATGTTATCGCAAAAATGATCGCATATTCCGATGGAAACAAGCATGATATTGCCCATTTTCTGAAGGTATATACATATGCCAGAATGATTGGCGAGATGGAAAATTTAACCGAAAGAAAGCAGGAAATTCTGGAAATCGCAGCCGTGATCCACGACATTGCCTGCCCTGTATGCCGCGTAAAATATGGTAATACAAATGGCTCCAACCAGGAAAAAGAAAGTCCTGAGCTGGTAGAAAATTTCCTCAAGGATGTGGAAATTGATGATGAAATGAAAGAGAGAATCAACTATCTGGTCAGCCATCACCACACCTATACAAACGTAGACGGAATGGATTACCGCATTCTTCTGGAAGCTGATTTTCTTGTAAATGCAGATGAAAGTGAAATGTCTGAGAATGCTGTTGAAACAGCCAGAGAGCGCGTATTTGAGACCAATACAGGTAAAAAATTACTCACAAGTATCTATAAATTGCCTGCCAGGTAAAGCAATAGAAGGCGTTGAAAAAGAAAAAAGAGTGGTTAATTTCTGCAATATTAAACCTGGAAATTCAATCTATGGAACCGCCTGTTTCCGGAAAATTGGGCTTGTAGTGAAGGATAAAAAAGGCTTTCACCTGTGACGGAGAAATTGATCAGTTATTTGAAGTGAAAGAAAATATGTTGAAATATTGGCGTGGCATTGGCTGCGCCTTTTTTTGTGTAAATGATGGGAATATAGAAATTTGTTTTCAAAAATAGTATTGACAAAACTATATTATATATCATATAGTATTATTAATTAAACAATATTGATGAATTATATAATATGATTGGAGTGATCAGATGGTATTTAACACAGGAGCTGCACTTCTGGACGCTATTGTCCTGGCGGTTGTGTCCAAGGAGCCGGAAGGTACTTACGGATACAAGATCACCCAGGATGTACGCGGAGTTCTGGATATTTCAGAATCCACACTTTATCCAGTGCTGCGCCGCCTGCAGAAGGATGACTGCCTGGAAGTTTACGATCAGGCATATGCCGGACGAAATCGCAGATATTATAAACTGACGGAGAAAGGGCAGGCACAGCTGAATTTGTACAAGATCGAGTGGAAGAATTATTCCACCAAGATAGGCAGTATGTTTGAGGACGTTGGCAGAAATGCGGACAGCGGCCACATGAGGGAGGAGAATTAACAGGTATGGACAGAGCGCAGTTTATGAAACAGCTAGAGAGGCTGCTGTCTGATATTTCGGAAGCAGAAAAGCAGGAGGCGCTGGCTTACTACAACAGTTATTTTGATGAAGCCGGTCCTGAGAATGAGGCTTCCGTGATCAGAGAGCTTGGAAGCCCCGGAAAAGTGGCTGCCATAATAAAGGCAGACCTTGACGAAAGCAATGAAGAATATGCACAGTATACAGAGAATGGATATGAGGACTTGAGGGAAAACAAGGCTTCTTATATGCCGGAGATTCGCCAAAGAGATGGGAAACATGCAGGAAAAACAGATCGTATCCACAGGGGATATCGCCCGAAAGAGAAGGGAAGCAACAGCAGATTTATCCTGATCCTAATTGCCCTGGTATTTCTTTCCCCATTTATCATTACAGCAGCTAGTGGCGTATTCAGTATTTTACTGGTGGTGATCTTGTTTCCGTTTTTGGCGATTTTTGTATCCGGAGTTGTGGCGTTCGCATTTATCGTAGCAGCTTGCGCCTGCATTAGTGTGGGTGTTGGAATTTTGGTTACCAATACAGCTGTGGGACTTCTGGTAATGGGAATCGGCTGTCTTTTGTTTGCATCAGGAATTCTGTTCTGCATTTTAACAGGATGGCTGGGCTCCACAATTTTCCCATGGATCCTTCGCAAGGTGACAGACTTTTTCCAGAAAATCGTGTATCGGAATAAGAAGGAGGAGCAGGCATGAAAAAAGGAACAAAGGGAATGCTGATTGCAGCAGGTGCTTTCGCAGTGGCAGGAATTGGTTTCTGTATCGGTGGAATTTCTGTAGCAGCAGTGGAAACAGGCGGAAATGTGTTTGATCAGGCTGGACAGCTGCTTCAGGATAATGATTATCCGCTGGCTGGTCTGATCCATTTGGGAAACGCCCAATATCATTCTTCTGACATAGATTGGGATGCTTTAGATGGAAATACTGTGGATATGGATTTTGCCAGTGATCTGGAAATCAGTTTGAAGTATGATGAGCTCCTTATCCAGGAATACGATGGTGACAAGATTCGGGTAAATGTGGCAAATGATGCGAAGAACGATGTAGTGGTTAAGGAAACTTCCGGGAAAATCACGATTACAGATACCCGCAGTGGAAATGTAAAAAAGAAGAAACAGATAAAAGTCATTGTTCCTTCCGGGAAAGACTTTGATACGGTAAGCCTGGGTGTTGACATGGGTACTATTGATCTGGAGTGCGATTTAAAAGTACAGGAGCTTTCGGTGGAAGTTGGCGCTGGAGAATTTAGCGGTTATGGAAATATCACAGCAGCGTATTGTGATCTTCAGGTTGGCGCCGGAACCATCGACATTGATCAGCTTGATATTCAGAAACTGAATGCGGACTGCGGTGCTGGTGAAATTGACATGGTAGTAACTGGAAAAGAGAAGGACTATAATTACGATCTTTCCTGTGGTATGGGTGAGATTAATTTGGAGGATTCTGAGTACAGTGGAATTGGCATTGAGAAAAACATTTCCAATGAAGGTGCCAGAAAAGATATGGTGCTGGAATGCGGAATGGGCGAGATTGATGTGGAGTTTACTGGGGAAAGCTAAATCTTGCAGAAAGCTCTTTTCAGACACGCTCTGGTGTAAAGTTATGTAATGGATAAAAAATAAGACAGAAATGTCAGATCGGAGGAATTAATTATGAGCAATAAGCGTTTATACAAATCAACCGTAAATTGTATGCTGTGCGGTGTGTGCGGAGGAATTGCCGAGTATTTCGATATTGACCCAACCCTGGTCCGCCTGGCCTGGGTAATCCTGACCTGCTTCGGCGGCGCAGGAATCTGGGCATATATTATTGCAGCGATTATTATTCCGAAAGCATAAGAAGAATTGCACAAGATCCACTGCCTGCGAAAACTTAGCTGCGGGGGGCCGAGCTGCTTAGTTGTAGTTGACAGTCAGCTTGGCAGAATATTGCGACGGTTCGCGTGGAATATGCCATGTCAAATTGCATCCACTTTGAATAAATGTATTATATTTTGTCCATACTCCCTATATACATCCAAACACTGTAAAAAGGAGCATAGACATATGAACAAAGACAAAGAAGTAGAAGCTTACAAATCCGGAAATCTTACCCCTGAAGAACAGACAAAATATGAAATTGCTCAGGAACTTGGCATTCTGGATAAAGTCTTAGAAGGGGGCTGGAAAAGCCTCTCCGCCAAAGAAACGGGCCGGATCGGTGGCATAATGGCGCGAAAGAAACCGAAAAAATAATAGTATATTATTTGCCCCTGCAACTTGCCATCAGGCTAGAGCGTGTTTGAAAAAGGCTCTAGGAGGGGCGGGAAAATGGGGGACGCGTAAGCGTCTCCTTTTCAGAAAAAAATGGAGGAAAATTATGCGTATCCTGATAGCAGAAGACGAGGTAGAAATTGCCCGGGCACTGAAGGTTTTGCTGGAAAAAAACAAGTCCTGCAGGACAGTTTAAGAGAAAATATTCAAACTGTCATTTTAAAATATATAAAAATTGGATATTTATAACGGTACAGTATTCCTGTATGCTTTCAGACAAATAAAAGGCAGTTGAAGAAATGGAGATCTGTTAAAACAGTGCCACACAATTTTTCTGCACAATACATACAGGAGGAAATCAAAATGAGCCAGGAAAGATATGCATTAAATAAACAGCTTGCACAGATGTTAAAAGGTGGAGTGATCATGGACGTTACCACTCCGGAACAGGCAAAAATCGCAGAGGAGGCAGGTGCCTGTGCGGTTATGGCGCTGGAGAGGATTCCGGCAGATATTCGTGCAGCAGGTGGTGTTTCCAGGATGAGCGACCCAAAAATGATCAAAGGAATCCAGGAGGCAGTCTCCATTCCGGTTATGGCGAAATGTCGTATCGGACATTTTGTAGAAGCGCAGATTCTGGAAGCAATTGAGATTGATTATATTGATGAGAGCGAGGTGCTTTCCCCGGCAGATGATGTTTACCATATTGACAAGCGTCAGTTTAAAGTGCCATTTGTATGCGGAGCCAAAGATTTAGGGGAAGCTTTAAGGCGAATCGCAGAAGGTGCTTCCATGATTCGTACAAAAGGCGAACCAGGAACCGGCGATGTGGTACAGGCGGTGCGCCACATGCGCATGATGAACAGCGAAATCGGGAAAGTGGTTTCCATGCGTGAGGATGAGCTTTTTGAAGAAGCAAAGAACCTGCGTGTGCCATATGAGCTGGTTGAGTATGTACACAAAAACGGAAGACTTCCAGTGGTAAACTTTGCAGCAGGCGGTGTTGCGACTCCTGCAGATGCGGCCCTTATGATGCAGCTTGGCGCAGAAGGTGTGTTTGTGGGCTCTGGTATTTTCAAATCCGGTGATCCGAAGAAGCGTGCAGCAGCTATTGTAAAAGCGGTCACCAACTATCAGGATTCCAAAACGCTTGCAGAGCTTTCCGAAGACCTTGGTGAAGCTATGGTCGGAATCAATGAGCAGGAAATCCAGCTTCTGATGGCAGAGAGGGGCAAATAAGATGAAAATCGGAATCCTTGCTGTGCAGGGAGCTTTTGCAGAACATAAGAGCAAACTGGAAAAACTGGGTGCTCGGTGCGTGGAGTTGCGGAAAAAAGAAGACCTGGATGGAGGTTTTGACGGACTGGTTTTGCCAGGCGGTGAGAGTACGGTACAGGGAAAACTCCTTCGGGAGCTGGAAATGTTTGAGCCTTTGAAAGAGAAAATCCAGGCTGGAATGCCAGTGCTTGCCACTTGTGCGGGGGTGATCCTTCTGGCTGACCACCTCTCTAATGACGGGCATGTGTATTTCGGAACCATGCCTGTGACAGTAAAAAGAAATGCCTACGGCAGACAGCTTGGCAGTTTTCACACCATCAGGGAAATGAAAGGAATCGGTCAGGTTCCCATGACATTCATTCGTGCCCCTTATATTGAGAAATGCGGAGAAGGCGCAGAAGTACTGGCTGAGGTGGATGGAAATATTGTAGCTGTAAAGTATAAAGAGCAGTATGGACTGGCATTTCATCCGGAACTGGATGAGGATGACAGGATACATGAGGCGTTTCTGAATAGTGTAAAGAAATATGCAAAGAAAAATTCCCCAAATACCTGGCTATAGAATGAACCTATAACCAGATATTATTTTTACATATTAGACAGATAATCCCCAGTATGTTACTATGCATTCATCAACAAAAACAAAGCAACAGCAAAGAAAAACATCAAAAACAATAACAAAACTAACATTAACAAAAAATGATGAAAAATAGTAAACATACGGAGGAAAGAAAAATGGCAGATATCAGAGATTCTAAAAACTGGGGATTTGAAACAAAACAGTTACACATTGGACAGGAGAAAGCAGATCCGGTAACAGATGCAAGAGCTGTTCCAATCTACGCTTCCACATCTTATGTGTTCCATAACTCACAGCATGCAGCTGACCGTTTCGGACTTCGCGATGCCGGAAATATTTATGGAAGACTTACCAACCCTACAGAGGATGTTTTCGAGCAGAGAATTGCTGCTCTTGAAGGTGGAGTTGCAGCACTTGCAGTTGCTTCCGGTGCAGCAGCTATCAATTATACATTCCAGGCACTTGCAAAAACAGGTGAGCACATTGTAGCTTCCAAGACCATCTACGGCGGAACATACAACCTTCTGGCACATACTTTTCCGCAGACCAGCGGTATCACCGCAACATTTGTAGACCCGGATGTAGAAGGCTCCTTCGAAGCGGCAATTCAGGAAAACACAAAAGCAATCTTTATTGAAACCCTTGGAAACCCGAACTCCAACCTGATTGATATTGAAGAAGTTGCAAAAATTGCGCACAAACATAACATTCCTCTTGTAGTTGATTCTACATTTGCAACTCCTTACCTGGTTCGCCCGATTGAGTATGGTGCAGATATCGTCGTTCATTCTGCCACCAAATTTATCGGCGGCCATGGAACTGCAATCGGCGGCGTAATCGTAGACAGCGGTAACTTTGACTGGAAGGCATCCGGCAAATTCCCGTGGATTTCTGAGCCGAACCCAAGCTATCATGGAATTTCCTTTGCAGAGGCAACTGCTCCGGCTGCATTTGTAACCTATATCCGTGCTATCATTCTTCGTGATACAGGAGCTACCCTTTCTCCATTCCATGCATTTATGTTCTTACAGGGACTGGAAACTCTTTCCTTAAGAGTGGAGCGTCACGTAAGCAACGCCCTGAAAATCGTAGATTACCTGTCTAAACATCCACAGGTAGAAGCTGTTCATCATCCATCACTGGAGAGTGAGCCAAGCCATTATCTTTATAAGAAATACCTTCCAAACGGTGGCGGTTCCATCTTTACATTTGAGATCAAGGGTGATGCACAGACCGCTCAGAAGTTTATTGATAACCTTGCAATCTTCTCACTGCTTGCAAACGTTGCAGATGTAAAATCTCTTGTGATCCATCCTGCAACAACCACACACAGCCAGTGCACAGAGGAAGAGCTTCTTGACCAGGGCATCAAACCAAACACAATCCGTCTTTCCATCGGTATTGAGAAAGTGGAAGACCTGATCGCGGCTCTGGACGCAGCATTCGAGGCAGTAAAATAATTAAAAAATAAATTCATTTTTGTAAAAGGTACTGTATCTCCTGAAATGGAAATATAGTACCTTTTTTACGGGCTGCAACAAACGAATTCGGGCAAAATATGCCGCAAAGTGGGACGTGCGGATTGCGGGATGATTTTTCAAACAGGCTCTGGCATCTACGGAATGGTTACAGATTATCATAAAAATGTTTGTATTATTTATTCTTCTGTTTATACTTTTTTAACATTTTATGTGCAGAATTGTCAAAAACGGTAGACAGAATTGTGCAAAGTATGGTAAAATATTGATGTATTAGGGGAAAAGGGAAGGCAGTGATTTTGTGTGATAGATATCTCTAATCTTGACAGCCATATATTTGATGCTCTGTCTCAGACTTCAGATAATATGTACATTTATATAGCAGACCTGGAACGCGATTTTTCCAGATGGTCTAAGCCAAGTGTGGATTACTTCAATCTGCCGGGAGAATTTATAGAGAATACGGCGAAGGAATGGGTACAGCATATCCATCCTGCAGACCAGCATATTTTTCTGGAGGATATCGGTCGTATTTTTGAGGGGAAAAGCAACCGGCATAATTGTGAATACCGGGCTTTAAATAAATATGGGAAATATGTATGGGTAAGGTGCCAGGGAATTGTGGAGCGGAATGCGGATGGAAGCCTTGGCCTTTTTGTTGGCACGATGATGAATCTTGGTGTGAATGCCAAGTTTGACCAGCCCACTGGTTTATATACGTTTCATGAGCTGAAGAAGCAGCTTCCGTCATTTATCAGTCATGGAATGGAAGGTGCGGTTCTTCTTTTTGATGTGGACAGACTTCAGAGAATCAATGATATTCTTGGGTATCTGGTAGGAGATGAGGTGCTGCAGCGTCTGGGACAGAAATGTCAGAGTATGGAGGGCGTTATTTCTTATCGAGGACCAGGAGGTAAATTCTATTGTATTACCACGGAGAAATCCGAGAGTGCGCTTGACCGGATTTACCGGGAAGTGCAGAGATTTTCGGAGGAAGTCCCCAGGGAGATGAATCTGGAGATCCAGTTGACAATTTCCTGCGGAGTGGCCTTTTTTCCACAGGATGCAGAGGATTTCGAGACTTTGCATGCAAATGTGGAATACGCCCTTGAGCAGGCGAAGAAAGTGGGACGTGGTAGCATTGCGCAGTTTTCCGGACAAATGCACAGAAAAACAGTGGAGAAATTCCGACTGCAGGAAGTTCTCCGTGAGTCTGTTGCCAATAATTGCAGAGGGTTTGCACTGGTATACCAGCCTCTGGTGAACGGAGAGACTCAGGAGGTTTATGGTGCTGAGACTCTGATGCGTTTTTATCTGCCGGATGGAACCCTGGTTTCCCCAATGGAATTTATTCCGATCCTGGAGGAAGACGGAACCATCAGACAGGTGGGAGAGTGGCTTTTGAATGAGGCACTTGCCCAGGCGGCCTTGTGGCGCATGGAGAATCCTGATTTTGTAATTTCCGTGAATGTTTCTTATATCCAGATACTTCAGGAAGGCTTCAGGGAAATGGTGACACGGATCGTGGAAGAATCTGGCACACCGGAGAAGCAGCTGATCCTGGAGCTTACAGAGAGCTGTAAGGTATCGGATCCCAATGGCCTTCGGGATGATTTTGAATATTTTAAAAATATGGGGATCAATATGGCACTGGATGATTTCGGCACGGAGTACTCTTCCATTGCATTGCTTCGCAAGCTGAAACCACAGTGGATCAAGATCGATCATACTTTTGTCCGTTCCATTCAGGATGATGAGATGGATCAGGCGATTCTGGAATATATTATGAATCTGAGTAAGCAGACCAGAATAAAGGTTTGTGTGGAAGGGGTGGAGAATAAGGAAATCCTTTCCGTTGTCCAGACTTATAAGCCGGAATTGCTTCAGGGATACTATTATTCCAGACCCTGTCCGGCGGAGGAATTTTCAAAGAAATATTTCAATGGAAAAGATAAGACAGGCAGCTACGGTTGTCTGAAAAAATAATTCTGATAAGCGCTTTTTTATACGCTCTAAGGGAAATACTAGTACATCGTTTTCGAAATAACTATACCACTCACTTGTCTGTGAATCCGATTGCACAGGTATAAAAGCCTCGGCGTAGCCCGCTACGCCTGCGTTTTTATACCTGCACACTCGAATCCACATCCTACGTGATTGGTATAGTTATTTACGAAGCGATGTACTAGTCTTTCGTCTATTGCAAGTGACCCCGATACAGATCGGTATAGCTTTAAACTGGAATTTGATCATTACATTAAAGGGCAGACCTGCTATGGTTTAGATAAGCTAATCCTGAATAATAATTATGCAGACGCTACCAATATGAAAGAAGCTGTAGAGGACAGTTTTATGCTGCGCAATTATGGCACAGAAGATGGAAATGAAGCATTACAAAAAACAGAGTCAGGTGGTGTATAATAAGAAAAACGGAGTTGAAAAGCCATGGTTAATCCGTTATAATTTTCATATATAAATACATGAAAAAAGTGTTTTTTCAGAAAATTGTATGTTGCTGGTCATGGGGTGGACAGCAACGACTATATGAAGGGGGATTTTTCTATGACGAAAATGAAGAAGATTTGCATACCTGTTCTTGCAGCTGCAGCCCTTGCATTTTCAGTTCCCGGAACTACGCAGGAGGCAGAGGCTTCCTGTAATACTTACCGTGTGAATGTTGTTACTGGATATCTGGCTCTGCGGACAGATACATCCTATAATAGCGGTAATGAGATCGGAGAACTTTACAGTGGTGATCTGGTGGAGGTACTGGATTATACTGGCGCCACTGGTTACTGGTATGTATACTCTCCTAAGTATGACGATTTCGGATATGTGAATAATGATTATCTGGATTCTGTGACATCTTCCGTATCTTCCTATGATACAATGTGGACCGTAAGCGTTTCCACCGGATATCTGGCTCTTCGCAATGCACCGGAATATGATGCATCTAATGAAATCGGTGAGCTCTATTCAGGAGATACCGTCTGGGTTTCCGACAGCAGCAATTCTCAGTACTGGTATGTGTATTCCCCGAAACTGGACGGCTATGGATATGTGAACCAGGAGTACCTGTACAGAGAAGAGGGACTGGATACAGATTCCAGCTATTTTGGCGAAATAAGAACGGTCAGTGTTGCCAAGGGCTATCTGGCACTTCGCAATATGAAGGCATATGATGCTTCCAATGAAATCGGGGAATTATATTCCGGTGATACCGTACAGCTTCTGGATACAAGTGATTCCCAGTACTGGTATGTGTATTCCCCGAAATATGATACCAATGGATTTGTAAACAAAGATTATCTGGTGGGTGGAAATGCATATGCTACCTTGTATGTAAAAGTGCCTACCGGCTATCTGGCTCTTCGATCCGCTATGGGATATGATGCGGCAAATGAGATTGGTGAACTGAATACCGGTGATACTGTGGTAGTAATTGATTCCAGTTCGGATAAATACTGGTATGTATATTCTCCACGCCTTATGAAATACGGATATGCGGATTGTAATTATATATTCTGCAATTGATGAGCAGGAAAGAAAAACAGCCTCTGACTTTTTTACTGGGAAAGTCAGAGGCTGTTTTTGAAATAACTATAATTTTTATAACTGCACACTTGAATTCATATCCTACGCGATTGGTATAGTTGTTACTGTTTACTCCGTGACCAGTAACGTATAGTTATCTTTATAGAAATTTCATACTTTCTCTGATTGAACAAAAAAACCTGCAATGCTATACTAAAATTAAAACATATTTGAAAAACAGGAGTGTGATAAATTGCAGGATACCACAGAAAACTATATTCACCTTGAAAAGGTTTCCAAGATTTATGGAACAAAAGAAGTAAAAATAATCGCAGTAGATGAGATCAGCTTTAACATAGCAAAAGGCGAGTTTGCCGTGATCGTAGGTCCCAGTGGCGCTGGTAAGACTACGGTTCTGAATATTCTGGGAGGAATGGATACTGCCACCAGCGGTCAGATCTGGGTAGATGGAAGGAATATAGCGAAATACAATAACCGCCAGCTCACCAGCTACCGCAGGGACGATATTGGATTTGTTTTTCAGTTTTATAATCTGGTTCCCAATCTGACAGCTCTGGAAAACGTAGAACTGGCAGGACAGATCTGTAAGAACCCCATGGATCCGAAAACTGTTTTGGAAGAGGTGGGCCTGAAAGACAGACTTGGAAATTTTCCTGCCCAGTTATCAGGCGGTGAACAGCAGAGAGTTTCCATTGCAAGAGCTCTTGCCAAGAATCCGAAGATGCTCCTTTGTGATGAGCCTACAGGTGCGCTGGATTACCAGACTGGTAAGGCAATTCTCAAGCTTTTACAGGATATGTGCCGCCAAAAGGGGATGACAGTAGTGGTTATCACTCATAACTCTGCATTGACGCCTATGGCAGATCGCGTGATTAAAATAAAAAACGGCAAGGTGGCACAGATGACTTTGAATGCCCACCCAACCCCGGTAGAAGAAATTGAGTGGTAGGTGAGAGATGAAAGCATTAAGAAAAGAATTCTGGATGGAGATCCGGAAAAGCAAATCCAGGTTTATCTCCATTCTTCTGATCGTGGCTCTCGGAGTGGCCTTCTTTTCCGGTATTCAGGCTTCCTCGCCGGATATGCGCTATTCCGGAGATGCCTATTATGACGAAAGCAGCCTGATGGATATCAAGGTTGTGGGCACAATGGGCCTGACATCTGATGATGTTTCTTCCATAGAAAGTATAGATGGCATCGAGTCCGCAGAAGGTGCCTGGTCTACCGATGTGATGTGCGGGGAAGGCCAGAAGCAGAAGGTTCTTCACATTGAATCCATAAATGACACAGTGAATAAACTGGATGTGCAGGAGGGACGCCTTCCGGAAAAAAGTGGAGAGATTTTTCTGGATAGCACATTTGCTTCTACCAATGAATATAAGGTAGGAGATAAGGTGGCTTTGCGTGAAGATGGAGATTCCCCCCTTCTTGTGACCACAGAATATACGGTAGTGGGAACTGGAAGAAGTCCTCTTTATATTTCCTTTAATAGAGGAAATACCACCCTTGGAACTGGTGAAGTCAATGGATTTGGATATGTGCTCCCGGAAGATTTTGACCAGGAAATTTATACGCAGATTTATGTGACCGTTCATGGTGCAAAGGGCCTTACAAGTTATACAGACGGTTATGAGAATCTGATCGCCAAAATCAAAGGTCGTGTTGAAAACATAGCAGATGATCGCTGTCAGATCCGCCTTGCAGCTGTGAAGGCAGATGCACAGGAGGAAATCAATGATGCCCAGAAGAAGCTGGACGATGGGAAAAAAGAGGCAGATGAAAAACTTGCTGACGCAAAAGAAGAATTAGATAAAGGTGAAAAGGATTTAGAAGACGGCAGGCAAGAGTATGAAGATGGAAAATCCCAGTTAGAAGACGCAAAAACAGAGCTTGCCGATGGGAAAAAACAGCTGGAAGATGCGAAGACAGAGCTTGCTGATGGGAAAACCCAGTTAGAAGATGCGAAAGCGCAGCTTGCTGATGGAAAAAGTCAGCTGGAATCTGCCAAGAGTCAGCTTTCCTCCAGCAAAAGCCAGCTTGACACTGCCAGAAGCCAGCTGGATGATGGATGGAGTCAGGTAAATGCTGCAAAAGCCCAGCTTGCTGACGGACAGGCTCAGCTTGATTCTGCGCAGAAACAGGTAACCAGTGGTCTGGCAGAATTAGAGGAAAATCAGAAGACTTTAGATGAAAATAAAGCGAAACTTGCAGATGGAAAAGCCCAGCTTGAGGCAGGCGAACAGCAGTTAGAAACCGCAAAGCAGACTTTGACAACAAAGCAAAGTGAACTGGATCAGTCAAAAGCGGAGATTACTGCCGGACAGCAGCAGATCGAAAGTACCAGAACCCAGTTAAATGCCCAGAAGCAGCAGATTACAGATGGACTTTCCCAGGTATCAGCAGGAGAAGCCCAGCTTCAGGAGGGAATAAGTGCTTTGGAAAGCGCAAAAGCTCAGCTGACGGAGCTGCAGAGTCAGCTTGAGACAGTACGCGCAAGTTACAACGCAGCACTGGAAAATCCGGATGCTTCCCAGGAGGAAATAGATATTCTGGCAGCTCAAGTGTCTGCACTGGAAGAACAGGAGGCGGCAGTAAGCCAGCAGATCCAGGCAAGTGAAGCGCAGATTGAGAGCCAGCGGCAGCAGCTTGCAGCGACCAGAAGTGAGTTGGAAAGCGGGCTTGCAGCAGTCGAGGATGGACTTTCCCAGCTTTCTCAGAAAGAAAGCGAGCTGAATGCGGGGCTGGAACAGATAACAGCAGGTCAGGCACAGATTGATGCCGGATGGATTCAGATTCAGGAACAGGAGAATACTCTTGCTGCTTCGAAAGCTGAGATAGAGGCAGGGGAACAGGAACTGGAAAAAGGTCAGAAGCAGTTAAAGGCAGCAAAGAAAAAACTGAGTAAAGCCCAGAAAGAAATTGATTCCAATGCAGAGACCCTGGCAGCAGGACAGGCGGAACTGGATGCCAATGTGGCAAAGTTAAATGACAGCGAAGCGCAGTATGCTTCCGGCCTGGAACAGTATCATTCCGGTGCCCGGCAAATCGCGGAAAATGAGGCAAAGCTTACTTCCGGTGAGCAAGAGATTGCAGAAAATGAGGCGAAACTTGCCGATGGTGAGAAAGAAATCGCAGACAATGAGAAGAAGCTTGCAGACGGTGAAAAAGAGATTACAGACAATGAGAAAAAGCTTCAGGATGCGGCTAAAGACTTGAAAAAAGGCGAGAAAGACCTTGCAGACGGAAAGAAAGAGTACGAAGACGCCCAAAAAGATGCTGAGGATGAGATTGCCGAGAATCAGCAGAAGCTGGATGATGCGAAAAAGGAGCTGGAAGATCTGGAAAAGCCGGAGTGGATGGTTACAGATAGGGAGGATCTTCCGGAATATACGGATTACGGTGATAATGCAGACCGTCTTCGAAACATCGGTCAGGTTTTCCCGGTCATCTTTTTCCTGGTAGCGGCATTGATCAGTCTTACCACTATGACTCGTATGGTGGAGGAGCAGCGAACCCAGATCGGTACCTTGAAGGCATTGGGATATAAGAAGTCTGCCATTGCAGCAAAATACATCTGTTATGCATTTTTTGCAACTCTTCTTGGCAGTGTGCTGGGAATGCTGATCGGAGAGAAAATTATTCCATACATTATTATAACTGCTTATGGAATTATGTATCACAATGTGGCAAATACCATTTCCATTGATTATCAGCCTGGCTTCGCACTGATCGCTTCCGCAGCCTCTGTTGTATGTACAGTTGGAGCGACTCTTTTTGCAAGTGGAAAGGAGCTGCAGGAGACACCGGCCTCTCTTATGCGCCCACCGGCTCCGAAAGAGGGCAAGCGGGTATTGCTGGAGCGGTTCACATTTATATGGAAGCATTTAAGCTTTTCCTGGAAGTCCACAATCCGAAATCTTTTCCGTTACAAGAAGCGTCTGATCATGACAGTCTTTGGAATTGCAGGAAGCATGGGACTGATGCTGGTTGGTTTTGGGCTTCAGGATTCCATTAGTGATATTGCCGCTATTCAGTACCGGGAGCTGCAGCATTATGACGGAATGGTGATTGAGGACAGCGATGCTACAGAGGAAGAACATGAAGAGCTGTTTGAATATATGAAGGAAAATGAGCAAATCGCCCATTGCAATCGGGTACAAATGACGAAGATCAGTGCTCCGAAAGGCAGCTCCAACATCAGTATTTATCTGTTTGTGCCAGAGAGCCTGAGTGAGTTTGCAAAGGATGTAACCTTAAAGAACCGTATTACCGGGGAAACATATGAGCTTACCGACGAAGGTGCTGCTATTTCCGAGAAAACGGCATCCCTGCTGGGATTAAAGGTGGGAGATATGATTCCTCTGAAAAAGGGGGATAAGGAATATAAGGTGAGGGTGGCTGTGATCACAGAGAATTATATGAGCCATTACCTTTATATGACGCCCAGGGTTTATGAGCAGACGTTCGGGGAAAAGCCGGAGTATGAGAACATTGTGTTTACTATGCAGGAAGACTGCAAGGATGATCTGGAAATGGCAGGAACCCGGATCCTTGCTTATCCTGGGGCTCTCAGCATCAGTTATACCAGTAGTCTGGCATCCCAGGTTGACCGTATGCTGAGCACTCTGGATGCGGTGATCCTGGTGCTGATCGTTTCCGCAGGAATGCTTGCTTTTGTGGTATTGTATAATCTGAATAATATCAATATTACAGAAAGACAGAGGGAGCTGGCAACTTTGAAGGTGCTCGGCTTCTATGACGGAGAGGTCTCCCAGTATGTGCTTCGGGAAAACGTGATCCTGACAGTGCTTGGAATTATGTTTGGAGCAGTGTTTGGAATTCTCATTCACAGGTATGTGATTACCACGGTTGAGGTGGATGCGGTTATGTTTGGACGTAATATTAAGCTGTTGAGCTTTTTATACAGTGGGATTCTGACAAGCATATTTTCCATTGTGGTGAATGGGGTGATGCATTTTAAGCTGAAAACCATTGATATGGTAGAGTCCTTAAAGAGTGTGGAATAAAAAGTATTGAAAAAACATCGCTTTGGGGGAGAATTCCTGAGTGGTGTAATTGTGAAATTTTTAAATTAGCTTGACAAGCCGGAAGAATGCAATTATAGTTATATCCATGAAAAGTGGCGGCTTTTTCCGGCTATTTACAAGGAGATCAGGTCGCTGCAGCGAAAGGCATTGAAGAAGAGGAGTAAGTGCATGCCCTCCCAGAGAGAAATGTCCAGGTATAACTGTGGTGGAAGACATTTCGAGATCCGCATTCACTGAAGGTAGCTTCTGAGCCGGGAAACTGAACAGGCAGTGATATCTGCAGTAAGTTTTCACGCAATTCCAGCGTTACAGGAAAGAGATATGTGTATAACAGAGCGAAGGCTGTAAATGCATTCAGGGAAAACAGCACTTTGCATTTTGCACATAATGAAGGTGGTACCGCGTTAATTTCGCCCTTCACACAATTGTGTGAGGGGCTCTTTTTTTAGGAGGAAAATCATGAGCAAAGAACTTGCAAAGACCTACGATCCAAAAGGAATCGAGGAACGTCTTTACCAGAAATGGATGGACAACGGATATTTTCATGCAAAAGTAAACCCGGATAAGAAACCATTTACCATTGTTATGCCGCCGCCAAACGTAACCGGACAGCTGCATATGGGACATGCACTTGATGAGACTATGCAGGATATTCTCATCCGTTTCAAGAGAATGCAGGGCTACGAAGCACTGTGGCAGCCGGGAACTGACCATGCAGCTATTGCTACAGAGGTTAAGGTTACTGAGAAACTGAAAAAAGAAGGCATCGACAAGGCAGAAATCGGCCGTGAGAAATTCCTGGAATATGCCTGGGAGTGGAAAGAAGAGTACGGCGGAAAAATTATCAACCAGCTGAAGAAACTTGGTGCTTCCGCAGACTGGGAGAGAGAGCGTTTCACCATGGACGAAGGCTGCTCCAAGGCCGTACAGGAAGTTTTCATCAAGTTATATGAAAAAGGCTACATCTACAAAGGTTCCCGTATCATCAACTGGTGTCCGGTATGCCAGACTTCCATTTCCGATGCAGAGGTTGAGCATGAGGATCAGGACGGATTTTTCTGGCACATCAATTATCCGGTTGTTGGAGAAGAAGGAAAATTCGTGGAAATTGCAACAACACGTCCGGAAACACTTCTTGGAGATACTGCAGTTGCAGTAAACCCGGATGATGACCGTTACAAAGACATTGTTGGCAAAATGCTGAAGCTTCCCCTCACAGACAGAGAGATCCCGGTTATTGCCGATGAGTATGTTGATAAAGAATTTGGTACCGGATGCGTAAAAATCACACCGGCACATGATCCTAACGATTTCGAGGTTGGAAAGAGACACAATCTTCCAGAAATAAACATCATGAATGATGATGCTACCATCAATGAGCTGGGTGGTAAATACGCCGGCATGGATCGTTATGAGGCAAGAAAAGCCATGGTAGAGGATCTGGACAAGCTTGGCCTTCTGGTAAAGGTTGTTCCGCACAATCACAGCGTTGGAACACATGACCGCTGCCATGCAACCGTAGAGCCGATGATCAAGCCTCAGTGGTTTGTAAAGATGGATGAAATGGCAAAAGCTGCTATCAAGACTCTTGAGGATGGAGATCTGAAATTCGTTCCAGAGCGTTTTGACAAGACTTACCTTCACTGGCTGGAGAACATCCGTGACTGGTGTATTTCCCGTCAGCTGTGGTGGGGACACAGAATCCCGGCTTACTACTGCGATGAGTGCGGTGAGACTGTAGTTGCAAGAGAAATGCCGGAAAAATGTCCGAAATGCGGATGTACGCATCTTCATCAGGACGAGGATACTCTGGATACCTGGTTCAGCTCTGCTCTGTGGCCATTTTCCACACTTGGCTGGCCGGATAAGACACCGGAACTGGAGTACTTCTATCCAACAGATGTGCTGGTAACCGGATATGACATTATTTTCTTCTGGGTTATCCGTATGGTATTCTCTGCTCTTGAGCAGACTGGCAAGACACCGTTCCATCATGTACTGATCCATGGTCTGGTAAGAGATTCCCAGGGCCGCAAGATGAGTAAATCCCTTGGAAATGGTATTGACCCGCTGGAAGTAATCGACAAGTACGGCGCAGATGCTCTTCGTCTTACTCTGATGACTGGTAATGCACCTGGAAACGATATGCGTTTCTACTGGGAGCGTGTAGAATCCAGCCGTAACTTTGCAAATAAGATCTGGAATGCTTCCCGTTTCGTTCTTATGAATCTGGAAGGAAAGGATGTAACGGAGCCGGAGATTGGTTCTCTTTGCGCTGAGGACAAATGGATCCTTTCCAGACTGAACAATGTGATCAAAGAAGTAACCGACAATATGGAAAAATATGAGCTGGGTATTGCGGTTCAGAAAATCTATGATTTCCTGTGGGATGAGCTTTGCGACTGGTACATTGAGATCGCCAAGGTTCGTCTGTGGAAGGCAGAAGAGGATCCAAAGGCGGCAAACGAGGCTCTCTGGACACTTCGCACAGCGCTGACCCAGGGACTGAAGCTACTTCATCCGTTTATGCCATTTATCACAGAGGAAATCTACTGCACACTGCTTCCGGAGGAAGAGTCCATTATGATCTCTGACTGGCCGGTATATAAGGACGAGTGGAATTCTCCTGAGGCTGAGCTTGCAATCGGAAGCTTCCAGGAGGTTGTCCGCGGCATCCGTAACACAAGAACCAGTATGAATGTTCCGCAGAACAGAAAGACACATCTGATCATTGTTGGAAAAGATGCTGCTATCTGTCAGAGGTATGAGAACAGCAAGAAATCCTTTGCAAACCTTGCTTTTGCAAAAGAAATCCATGTTCAGCAGGATAAGACTGGTATCGGTGAGGATGCAGTTTCTGTTGTTGTTTCCAATGCAGTTGTTTATATGCCTCTGGAAGACCTTGTTGACAAGGAAAAAGAACTTGAGAGACTGACAAAGGAGCAGGAGAGACTGACTAAGGAAATCGCCCGCTGTGAGGGAATGCTGAATAATCCAAATTTCGTAAATAAGGCTCCTGCTGCCAAGGTTGATGCAGAGAAGGAGAAGCTTGCGAAGTACAAAGAGATGAAAGATAAGGTTGAAACACAGCTTGAGCAGCTTAAGAGATAAAAAGGAGATTTTGCATGAAGCTGAGCAAATTTTGCAATAAGATTTCCCTGATTCTCCAGGCACTCTGGTGCGCAGTGCTCTATTTCCTTATAGAGGCACTGTGCCGCCACTCTGTAGTGGAGGCCTGGGATTATATGACGGGAAAACCGTTGGTATTTGCTTATAATACGATGTTTATTTTTACTACAATGCTGATCGTTTATCTGTTTCACAGGCGGTGCTTCTGGAGAGTTGTGGTTTCCGTTTTCTGGCTGTTTCTGGGAATCGTAAACTGCATTCTTCTGATGAACCGTGTTACACCATTTACCGGACCGGATCTGCATATGCTGACGGATGGTATTGCGATCATGCAGAAATATCTGCCGTTTTATGGTGTGGTGATCGGATGTATTTTGATCGGAATTGTGGTGCTGGGGCTTTTGATCCTACTGGTCAAGGGACCGAAGTATGAACAGAAGATTAAGTACCGGTATGTGATTCCGCTGGTAATTGCTGGTTTTGTGGCTTTTGGAGGCGTGACACAGCTGGCTCTTGAAAAAAGGGTTTTGTCTAATTATTTTGGCAATATCGCGTTTGCTTATGAGGATTATGGTTATCCTTATTGTCTGGCGACTACTATTTTTAATACAGGTATCAGTGAGCCGAGGGATTATTCTGAGGATGAGATTAACCGGATCGAGAAGACAGAGTCCAATCTTCCAAAGACCAAGGAGGATGGAAAGAGACCGAATATTCTGTTCCTTCAGCTTGAGTCTTTCTTTGACCCGACACTGGTAAATTACCTGGATATTTCTGAAGATCCAATCCCGAACTTCAGGAAGCTGATGAAAGAGTATTCTTCCGGATATTACAAGGTTCCTTCTGTTGGAGCCGGTACGGCAAATACGGAATTTGAGACCATTACAGGTATGAGTCTTCACTATTTTGGACCAGGTGAATATCCTTATAAGAGTATTCTTAAGGAGACTACCTGTGAAAGTGTGCCCTATGTTCTGAAAAATCTGGGGTATTCCACACATGCGGTACATAATAATGAAGCCAACTTCTATGGAAGAAGGTCTGTTTTCCCCAATCTGGGATTTGACACCTTTACCTCTGAAGAGTATATGGCAGATGAGAACCTGCAGAATCCTCTTGGATGGGTAAAAGACAGTGTGTTGACGGATGAGATCATTAAGTGTCTGGATTCTACTGACAGTCCGGATTATGTGTATACCATTTCCGTGCAGGGACATGGTGATTATCCAAGCGAGCCCATTCTGGACAATCCTTCTATTACAGTTTCCGGTTCTCCTACGGATGAGCTGAATTGTAAATGGGAGTACTATGTGAATCAGATTCATGAGATGGATCAGTTTGTGAAAGAGTTAACAGATGCTTTGGCAGACTATCCGGAGGATGTAATCCTGGTTATGTATGGGGATCATCTGCCGACTATGGGACTGACTGTGGAGGATCTGAAAAATAAGTATCTTTTCCAGACGGAGTATGTAATCTGGGATAATATGGGACTTACCAAGAAAGATGAGAATCTGGCTTCTTATCAGATCGCAGCAGAGGTTCTGGACAGAGTTGGTATTCATGAGGGTACGATCATGAAATATCATCAGGCAAGAAGAAATACCAAGAATTATCAGGTCGATCTGGAAACTCTGCAGTATGATGTGCTGTACGGTCAGCGATATGCTTATGGAGGAGAAAATCCTTTTGAGAGAATGAAGATGCGGATGGGACTTTATGATGTGACCTTAGATTCCATTCGGTTAGTGTCGGATACAGATTGGACTTATTATATCCAAGGCACGAATTTCACCCCGTCCAGTCAGGTGAAGCTGAATGGAGAGTGGTATGATACGGCATATGTAAGTCCGAACATGCTGGTGATCTCGGGTACGGAGCTGTCGGATTTTGACAGACTGGCAGTTGTACAGAGAAGTAACAGCTCGACGAGGAAGGCTCTTAGCAAGAGCTTTGACAGAGCGGTTTATGCATTGTATGATAGTCAGTGGAAAGTGAATTCCCGATAGGAACGTTTCCTGGCTGGGCACCTGGTCTCATCAGGTCTGCTCTGAGCGCGGTGTGCGGCCAAAAAAATTAAAAACATCAGAATTTTGCTGAAACCGAAGAAAGGAGAGGACAAATTTGCTCCGCTGGAGCTCAGACTGTGTCCTCTTCTTTTTTAACCCTAAATTCTGCCGTATGAGATTTTTTCGGAACCTCTCTGATTTCTTCTGTGCGAGGTTTGTCGGATAAAAAGTTACGATTAGGGGTGGACTTCTGGTGTGACTATTATATAATGGTAGAGGAATGGAACTATTCAGAAGGCAGTATATTCTGCCAGACTTACGATGAGAATGAAAAGTTACGGATGAAATACGATAGATAAATGGTGGTTAAGATTATGAATTATGAGGAAGCGGTTGCTTATATTGAGGAGACTCCGAAGTTTACAAAAAAGAACAGCCTGGAGCATACAAAGGAATGCCTGAGGAGACTGGGAAATCCACAGGAGAAGTTTAAGGTGATACATGTTGCGGGAACGAATGGGAAGGGGAGTACCTGTGCGTTTCTCACATCTATTCTCAGGGAGGCAGGGTATTCCTGCGGCCTGTTTACGTCTCCCCATCTGGTGAAGATCAACGAGCGGTTTCAGATCAATGAGGTGAATATTGATGATGACACCTTTTTGAAAGCTTTTGAGAGAGTGAAAGTGCTGGCGGACGAGCTTGTGGCTGAAGGAAGTTACCATCCTACTTATTTTGAAATGCTGTTTCTTATGGGAATGGTGATCTTTGCAGAGGCAGGGGTGGACTATGTGACTTTGGAAACCGGGCTTGGCGGAAGGCTGGATGCGACTACAGCGGTAGAGAATCCTGTAGCTTGCGTGATTACATCTATCAGTCTGGATCATATGCAGTTTTTGGGAAATACGGTAAGAGAGATTGCAGGGGAGAAGGCTGGAATCATTGTTCCGGGAGTTCCTGTAATCTATGATGGAAATGACAAGGATGCGGCAGAAGTGATCGCTGCGAAGGCAAAGGAGCTTGGAAGCCCGGCTTATAAAGTAGTTCAGGCTGGAGCAAAGGTACTGGGAAATAATAAAGACGGCATTGATTTTTCCCTGGAGGACGATTATTATGGGGATACCAGGTTCCATATTCCTTTTATTGCATGGTATCAGGTGATGAACGCATCTCTGGCGCTTACAACTATGGAAGTGCTGAAAGACAGGATTCCGGTGACCATGGAACAGCTGCAGGCAGGAATTGCAAATACCAGATGGCAGGGCAGAATGGAGACCATTTTGCCGGGCGTGATCGTGGATGGTGCACATAATGAGGATGGCGTGCGCAGGTTTGTGGAGACTGCAGAGCGGTTTCAGAAGGAGTATCCGCTGACACTTTTATTTTCTGCGGTGAATGATAAGGATTACCAGGATATGATCCATACAATTTGCAGCAGAATAAAATTCCGTAAAGTTGTAACCACAGAGGTTGGGGGATACCGTGAGGTGCCGTCTGCGGAGCTGGCAGAGATCTTTTGCAAAGAAGGCTGTAAGGATATTGGAAACTCTGATAATATTGAAGAAGCTTTTCATATGGCGCACGAGGCCAAAGGAGAGGACGGAATGCTGTTTTGCGTGGGTTCTCTTTACCTGGTGGGAGAGATTAAGACACTCTTGTTGAAAAAGTAAATTGTCTGCAAGAAAACATGGGATTTCTGGTTGATTTTCCAGGAGTCTGTGGAGGAATTTTATGATCGATTACGAAGAGGAACTTAAGAAATTTGAGCCCTGTCTGGATGTGACAGACGCGGAAGAGGCTATTTACGATAGAGAGCTGACGGATATTCTGGACATTCTTCAGGAAATGCTCAGGGAGTCCAAAAGCGGACGCAGGATGAAATAGAATAGGAGATACTTAATGAACTGTATGAATTGCGGCGCGTTCCTGGCTGACAAGGATCTGGATTACTGTCCTCATTGCGGGTGCAACGTCCTGATCCAGAAAAAGGTGGAGTATCTATCCAAACTTTATTACAATCAGGGCTTGGAGAAGGCAAGTATCCGGGACCTTTCAGGAGCTGTTAACTGTCTGAAGCAGAGCCTTACCTTTAACAAGAGAAATATCCAGGCGAGAAATCTTCTGGGTCTTGTGTATTTTGAAATGGGAGAGGTGGTCGCTGCTCTTAGCGAGTGGGTGATCAGTAAGAATCTGCAGTCTACCCGGAATATTGCGAATGAATATATTAATCGTCTTCAGGCGAATTCGAATAAACTGGATGCTATTAATGAGACAATAAGAAAATATAATAATGCCCTGGCTCTTTGCAGGGAAGGTCATGAGGATATGGCTGCTATTCAGCTTCGCAAAATTCTGAACCAGAATACCAAGCTGATCAAAGGCTATCACCTGCTGGCGCTGATCTATATGAAGAATCATGACTGGGGCAAGGCAAGAAGAACCTTGAAAAAGGCGGCTCGTATTGATAAGACCAATACAACTACATTACGTTTTCTTCGTGAAGTAGATGAGAGAACTGGTGTAACGACCAGACTTGAGAAACAGAAAAAAGGACTTTTTGGTGCCAAGGGCAAGACAGAAGGTTCGGATGAGATTTCCAGAAGTACTGTGGTACAGCCGGCAGTTTACAGGGAAAATTCCAGAATTTCACTGTTTGTGACACTTATGGCGGGTGTGGCAGCAGGTGCGGCTGCATTTTGGTTTCTGGCAGTTCCGGCTATCAAGCAGGGGATTTACAGAGAAGCCAATCAACAGATTGTAAAGTACAGCGAGTCTCTGGTCAGCCAGGGTGCGGAGCTTTCCAAAGCCCAGGGTGAGGCGAAGGAATCCGGAGATGTGGCAGAGGAAATCACCCAGCAGCTTGATGCCGAGCAGAAGAAGAGTACCAGTTATCAGGCACTTCTGAATGCGTATGCAGCTTATACACAGAATGAGTATGATGCAGCTGCATTGGAAATCCAGAAGGTTTATGAAGATCAGCTGGGAGATGATGTAATGGGAATTTACAATACCATCTGTTCAGCTACTGGTGTGTCTGGAATCACGGAAGACAGTAAGTCTGAGGGCAGCGAAGATTCCTCTGATTCCGAAAGCAATGATGGAACTGACAATACAACAGAAGGCTCTGAAACGGATTCCTCTGGTTATGACAGTTCTTACAATGATGCATCTGGTGACAGTGGGTATGATGAATCCGGATATTCTGATTACAGCGACGAAAACGGCTATTATGATGAAAATGGTGATTTTCAGTATTATGAATAAAAATTTCTGAATTACAATAATGAGAAACCTCTGAACCGGGGATGTGCGGGATAGACCTGCACATCTCTTTTTCTTTTTTCTGTGCAGAGGGTCAAAATAGAGTAAAAAAGGGGGATTTTATTTATGAAACCTGTTTTTGAAACTACGGGAACCTGTCTGAATATTAAACTGCCTGAGGAACTGGATCATCCGGCTTCTGAGCTGATCCGGAGAGAATCAGACAGGATTATGGGAAAAATATATATCAGAACCATTTGTTTTGACTTTGGAAATACTGTTTTTATGGACAGTTCGGGCGTAGGTTTGATCATGGGGAGATACCGGGCTCTGGGGATGCGCTCTGGCTGCATGAAGGCCTGTCATGTAAACGGATATATTGAAAAATTGCTGCGGCTTTCAGGTGTGAGTAAATTTCTGGAACTGGAAAGAACAGAAAATGAGATGCAGCTGGAAGGGAGGGGAGTCTGATGGGAAATTCCAACGAAATGACCATTATTTTTGACAGCCGTCCGGAGAATGAAGGGTTGGCAAGGGTAGCTGCCGCGGCATTTTGCACCCAGCTGAACCCCACACTGGAGGAAGTAGCAGATTTGAAAACGGCTGTGTCAGAGGCTGTAACCAACTGTATCATCCATGGCTATCAAGGAGAGGTACATAAGATACGGATGAAGTGTGTCAGAAAAGAGAGAACAATTTATCTGGATATTGAGGATGATGGCATAGGAATTGCAGATGTGGAAAAAGCAATGGAGCCCTTATATACGACCCGCGCTGATCAGGACAGATCAGGAATGGGGTTTACTTTTATGGAAGCATTTATGGATGAGGTTAAAGTCACCTCACAGGTTGGAAAAGGAACCTGTGTGCATATGAGCAAAAAAATCGGTAATTGATCAGGAGGAAACATGGATCACACTCTTGCTCTCATTGGGCGCATTCACCAGGGAGATAAAGAGGCAAGAGATACTTTGTTTTCGGAAAATATGGGACTGGTATATAGCGTTGCCAGGCGTTTTCTGGGGAGAGGGGTGGAAATGGAGGATCTTTTTCAAATTGGAAGCATCGGGCTTTTGAAGGCTGTAGATCATTTCAATCCTGAATTTGATGTGAAGTTTTCTACTTATGCAGTACCAATGATCATTGGAGAGATTAAGCGGTTCCTTCGGGATGATGGAATTCTGAAGGTGAGCCGCTCCATAAAAGAGAATCAGTATAAAATCTGTAAAATGAGGGAGGAATTGGAGAAAAAGTTAGGCCGTGAGCCGGATCTAAGAGAACTTTCAGATGCTATGGATATGCCGATGGAAGAATTGGCGATGACGCTGGAATCGGCTGCAGAGGTAGATTCTATTTACAAGACTGTGTATCAGGGAGATGGAACGGATTTGCAGCTTGTGGACAGGCTTCCGGAAAAAGAGGATCGCCATGAAAAGCTTTTGAACCGGATTTTTCTGGAGGAGATTCTGGAAAAACTGGAAGGAGAGGAGAAAAGACTGATCGTATTTCGGTATTTTCAGGATATGACACAGACAGAGGTTGCAAAAAAAATGGGAATGTCCCAGGTTCAGATTTCTAGGATGGAGAAAAGGATATTGAAGAAGCTGAGAGAAATGGAGAAGTAAGAGCCAAAGTGAAACTTTGCGGTATATTTTTCCCGGATTCAGTTGACGTAGCCCGCTACGGCACCCTAATCCCGGCCAATTCTTCCACAAATTATGATGCACATCTTGCAGATGCAGAAAGCCTTTTTCAAACACGCTCTGGAAAAGGAGAAAAAAGCAAAGTATTTTCTCATATTTTCCAGAGCATTATTGGGTGTTAGAATTTAATCTCTTTTCCTTCCAGACGCCACTGTCTGAACTCTGCAGAAGCAGAGAGAAGCAGGTCAGAAGAGGAGTTAAGGGCTGTCTCAACTGAGTCCTGGATAACTCCAATAATAAAGCCTACGGCTACAACCTGCATGGAAATGTCGTCAGAAATTCCGAAAAGGGAGCAGGCCATAGGAATCAGAAGGAGGGATCCGCCGGCAACACCGGAAGCACCACATGCAGAAAGGGCTGCAAGAAGGCTGAGGATGATGGCGGTTGGGATATCAACGTGGATTCCAAGGGTAAAAGCAGTTGCCATTGTCATAACGGTGATGGTGATAGCAGCTCCGTCCATGTTGATGGTTGCACCAAGAGGAATGGTTACGGAATAGGTGTCACGGTCAAGCCCCATCTCCTCACAGGCTTTCATATTTACTGGAATATTGGCAGCGGAACTTCTGGTGAAGAATGCGGTGATGGCACTTTTCTTCAGGCAGTGCAGAATCAGCGGATATGGATTCTTGCGGATACACCAGTAAACCAGAAGCGGGTTTGTTACAAAGTAGATGAAAAGCATGCTGCCTACCAACAGCAGCAGTAGTCTTCCATAGGTAGTGAAAATGTCTAATCCGTTGGTGGATACGGTGTTAAATACCAGACCGAAGATTCCGAAGGGTGCCAGGTTGATGATCCAGCTGACCACCAGGGATGTTCCGTCTGCAATGTCAGCAAGGACTTTTTTGGTGGTGTCATTTGCTGTACGAAGGGCAAGTCCAAGAAGGATGGCCCAGGTAAGGATACCTACATAGTTTGCATTCACCAGGGAAGATACCGGGTTGGCAACAATATTCAGAAGAAGGTTGCTGAGGACCTCCACAATACCCTGTGGAGCACTGGCGTCTGCGGCTGCATTGGTAAGTGTCAGCTGTACAGGGAAAATCATGCTGGCGAAAACGGCGATCACAGCTGCCAGTACAGTGCTGAACATGTAAAGGGCAACTACTGTTTTGATAACGCCGCCATGGGATTTTCCTGCGTTGCACAGTGAACTGAGAACCAGAAAGAATACCAGAAGGGGTGCGATAGCTTTCAGAGCACCTACAAATACATCGCCAAGGATGGCAATGCTGGTTGCACCGGGGGCTGCAACTCCAAGGATGGCGCCAAGAATCAGACCAACGACGATTCGTTTCACCAGTGCAATCCCGGTCCATTTGTTCCATAGATTTTTCATTTGTTTCTTTACCTCTTTCCCTCTTTAATTTGATAAAAGATTAATCAATTAACTAATTATAAAGGATGTGAGGGGATTGTGCAACAAACTTTTAGGAAAATTGCAGTGAATCTCTATTGTATCTCTATTGTACAAAAAACTTTGTTTTATATTCAGAAGGGCTCAGGCCTTCATATTTCCGGAAAATCGAAGAAAAATAGGTGGCATCCTTATATCCCACAGCTTCTGCAATTTCGTAAGTAAGCAGATCCGTATTATGCAGAAGCTCCTTTGCCTTATGAATGCGCTCCTTATTGATGTACTCAGTAAGAGAACAGGAGGTTGCCTTTTTGAAGGTGCGGCTTAGGTGGGAGGGGGAAATATGCAGTTCCTGAGCAATGGTATCCAGGGAGAGATTTCCAGCCAGATTCTGGACAATATACTGTATGGTGTTTTCTATAATGTAATTGGGAACTGCATGGGTGTTCATACTGTTTTCCCTGGTATATTCCATGATCTGAGAAACAGCACTCTCCAGGGCAAAAATATCCCGGGATTTCAAAAGGTCTTCCAGATATCTAAGGGGAACAGGCTCCAGCTCTTTTTTTACCAGTACACGGCAGCAGATGTAGTAAATCTGGGAACAGATATTCTTTGCATCCTGTGAATTGGTAAAACTGCTTTTGAACTTGGAAAAAATATGATTGGAAACAGAACTGGCTTCCTGGAAAGCCCAGTTGTTCAGACTGCTTTCAATCTGATAAAGATTCAGTGAATTTTCTACAGAAAGTTCCGCAGATTCCTCGGAATTGATGCTTTCAAAAACAGAAATTCGTTGTTCGCTATAAAAGTTATGGGTAAGTGCCTGGATGGCCTCGGAAACTGCCATCTGAAACGCTTCCGGGGATTGATGAAGAGCACTGATCCCGGTAAGAATTTCAGAAGAACTGAATGCCTTTACAATACCGGAGATCTCACGACAGTTTTCCAGAATATATTCTGGAATGGAAGGGCTGGGCTCCGTCTGGAAATAAACATTCAGGATTAAATTGTTATAACGGTAACAATAGGTGTTCTTTTTCTCCGCAATTACAATTTTTTTCAGAGCTGACAGATCCGGTTCATCGGAAGAGGGTTTAAAAGCTGCTACATAATAGCAATCCATGTGAAGTCCAAGGGAAAGAAGCTTTTCTTTTAATTCTTCTGTGCAGGGATGGTCAGTCAGCTCCTGCATCAGCTGATCCTTCAGGAAAAAGACACCTTCTTTTGCAATATTCTCCTGCTGTTGGGAAACAATCAGTTGCTTTTGAGCCTCCTGGACAGCAGCGAAAAGTTCTTTTTTATTGGTTGGCTTTAAAATGAAGGAGGTGACGTGATATTTGATGGCAGTCTGTGCGTACTCAAAATCAGCGTATCCGGTCAGGATGATCACCTTTGTCATAGGATGATTTTCGTGAACAAAGCGAGCTACTTCCAGTCCGTCTGCAGCGGGCATTTTGATATCTGTGATTACGATATCCACAGGATGATTTTTCAGAAAATCTATGGCCTCCATTCCGTCAGAAGCGCTTCCCACAACCTGACAGTCGATGGATGCCCAGTTCATATAATTGGAAATACCTTTTCGCATAGTGACTTCGTCGTCAACTACAAGAAGCTTAAATATCATGGGAAAACTCCTTTCTTGGAATGTGGAAAGAAACTGTGGTGCACTTGTTTGGAAGGCTTGTGATCTTTATCCCCGAGTCTGATCCATAAAGCAGTTTCAGCCGCTTGTCCAGGTTTTTCATGCCGATGTGAGTGTGGCTGTCTTTCTCAGAATGCCGGATGGACTGAATATCTGGTATCACTTCAAAACCGATTCCGTCGTCAATAATGCAGATTTCCAGCATTTGGTCATCTCCCTCTATGATCTGGATGATCAGATGACCTTTTCCTTTCTTGGGTTCCAGACCGTGGACAATTGCATTTTCCACAAGTGGCTGAATGGAAAGACAGGGGATTTCGCAGGAAAGAGCCTGTTCCGGTATCTGGATATCGCAGGAAATTTTGTCCTCGAAACGCATCTGCTGAAGATATACATAAAGTCGCACATATTCCATTTCTTTTGAAATGGAAGTGAAATTGTGATTTCGGGAGAGGGTGTTCATTTTCATCAGGCTTCCCAGGGAAATTACCATCTCATAAATCTCTTCGTTGTCAATCATCTGGGCTTTCCATGCAATAGTGTTGAGCACATTGAAAAGAAAGTGTGGATCCATCTGGGACTGAAGAGCACGGATCTCGGCATTTTTTATAAGAAGTTTTTGCTGATAAATATCCTGATAATAGGTGTCAAGCTGCAGAAGCATCTGATTAAAGGACTGGGCCCACACCTGGAATTCCTGATAAAAGCTTTCTGGCGGAAGGGAGCTGCGGTTTCCTTTTGAAATCTCATTGATGAGAAGAATCATGGTATCAATGGGACGGGTAACTGCCCGGGAAATAATAAATGCCGCAAACAGGGCAATGAGAGCCACTGCCAGGGTAACCAGAAGATAGGATTTCAGGGTACTGTTCAGGTTTTCAAGAAGCAGTTCTTTGGGAGCGGCCACTGCGGAGGTAAGTCCCAGTCGTTCCAGGGACTGGGATGCCATGAAATAATCTTTGCCGGCAAAGCTTTGTTCCTTAAACAGCACAGAGCCTTTTTTTGTATTCAGACTGGAATATAAAGTCTGAAGATCCTCTCCTGAAAAATCAGAATCTGTACTAAGGGAAAATTCTCTGTTAAAAAGCATAATAAACCAGGATGAATCAATGGTCTTCGAGCAGTATTCAATCCATTTCCTGGCATTGATGTTGATAACAATCATACCAATCCTGTTTCCTGAATTGCTGCTATACAGATTGCGGGCAAAGTACATGTTCTGTTCGTGTAGCGGGGAAGTATAACACATCAGGTGCGGATCAGAGGCGTCGATGGTACTTTGCAGAAAGTCTGAGGTATCTTCCACGTTTTCCAGAATCCCGGAAGTATAGGCATGGTAAATAATGTTATGATTGTTATAAATGTAAATGGAATCTGTGAAATTCTTTTCGGAAAGAGCAGAACTGTTATAAATATAAGACATCTGCCGCTCTACGGAAAATGGATGATTGGTTCCCGCGTCCGGATTTTCCAGTGCATTCTGGATCACCTCATTAGACATAAAAAGAGGAATGACGGAATCAATTGTCTCCACCTGGTCCTGTATGGTATCATTGACCTGATTTAACTCCCGCACAATGGAGTCGCGGGAGGTCTTTCTTAATATAGAAGAAGTTTTGATATAATAAAATCCCACAGATAATAGTAAAACGAATCCCACGATGATCATAATGGTGACGGTAATGAAAAATCTGAGAGAGGGATATTTCTTAGGAGTGTGATCAGCCAAAATGGAAAACCTCCTTAATTTGGAAAAATAATTACTTTTATATTATCCCACATTTCAAAAAGTACATCAATTAAATTTGCAGGAATGTCATGTATTTTAAAGAAGAGGACAAAATTTTTAAACAGGAGAAAGAAAAGGAGAAAAATGGGAAAAAATCAGGAAAATGGTGCGGAAATATCCAAGGAACAGCACAAGGTCTTTTATTAAAAAAAGGGGCTTTACAGGCTATAATACACTCACAAACCAAAACAAGGGAGGAACATCATGAAAAGAAAAATGATTTCTAAAATTATGGCAGCAGCACTGATCGGAACTATGTGTGCGGGAATGGCTGTACCTGTAATGGCTGCCGATGATGAAAAAGTAACTTTAAGCGTGATCAACTATCACGTAGGAACCGACTACGCAGCTGAGTACTATTCCTATCTGTTCGAAGCTTTTCAGCAGACAGAGGAAGGAAAGAACGTAGAGTTCAGCTTTGAGGAAATTCCTACAACAGATGCATTTAATCAGAAAATCAAACTTCTTATCTCCAGCGGAGATCTGCCGGATATCGTTTTCAATGGTGGAAACAACATTATCGAGCTGGCTGCAAAATCCGGAAAAGTAGCAGACTTGACACCTTACCTGGATGCAGATCCGGAGTGGAAATCTCTGTTTGATGAAACATCTCTGGATTTCAATACAGTAGATGGCAAGATTTATGGTATTCCGGTTTCTAAAGAGGTTTCTTACATTTACTATAACAAAGACCTGTTTGAGCAGGCTGGAATCGAGGCTCCGGAAGTAGCATATGCAACCTGGGATGAGTTCTTTGAAGCATGCGACAAGCTGAAGGAAGCAGGAATCACCCCGATCGGAATGGATAGTGCAGATTCCGGATGGCTGACAAACCTGTGGATGAGTGCTCTTATTGGAACAAACGGTGATGCTGGAAATGAGTGGATGAACACTATGTATCCAACAGATTACAATACACCAGAAGTAATTGAAGCAGCAGAGAACATCCAGAAAATGTTCCAGAACTATACAACACCAGATGCTGTTGGCGGAAAATATGATCCAATGGCAACTCATTTCTTTAACGGCGAAGTTGCAATGTTCCCGAACGGACCATGGATGATCCCGGATTTCTCTGAGACAGAGAAGGCTCCGGAAGGCTTCTATGACAAGGTTGGTATCATGCTTCTTCCAGGGAACGGAATGGAAATGGTTCCAACACCTGGCGATATGGTAGGCGCTACCGATCCTGAGAAAATAGAGGCAGCAGTTGCATTCCTGAAATTCGAGACAACTCCGGAAAACCAGATCAAGGCTCTGGAAATGACCGGATTACAGCCTGTATCTGATAATCTTGAGGTTCCGGATACACTTTCCGAGAGCGATCCTCTGATGGCACAGGCACTTGAAATCCAGGGCAAGGCAGAGGTGACTTACGGACAGAATCAGGCATACTGGTATCAGAATACAATTGATACCTTCTCAACAGAGCTTCCGGAACTGGCATATGGAAACATCACAGCAGAAGAGTTCTGCACAAAACTGTCAGAAGCGGCAGCAAAGAACGTGGAATAATGTAAATAGCCTGTCACCGGCACCAATACAGCTCTGGTGACAGGCTGTTTTTATGAAACAGGAAATTCCGTTGGAATTTTCTGCAGGCAGGATTCTTTTTGTGAGGAGAAAAAATGAATACAAAGAATAAAAAGATATGGATTTTTTTGTTTACCATTCCCTGCATGATCTTATTTGCACTGGTATATGCGGCTCCTATCATCACTGTTTTTTACACATCTCTGTGTGATTATACCGCTTTTAATTCACCTGCATTTCAGGGAATCAAAAACTTTATTACGATTTTCAGTGACAGCGATTTTATCTGCTCCATCCGGAACACCCTTCTGTGGGTAGTGCTGCAGTCCACCATACATGTAGGTGTTGGTCTTGCTATGGCACTTGTTCTTCGAAGAAAACCGAAGGGCTGGAAATTTGCAAGAACAGCATACATGATCCCAAATATCATTCCTACAGCGGCAACAGGTGTTATGTTTACTCTGCTTTTAAATCCTATGTTCGGAATTGTAAAGCCAATCATGGATTTTCTTGGAATCGACTACGCCATGGTTCCAAATCTGTTCGGAAATTCCAGATATGCATTCTGGACGGTGACAGCAACCTGGATCCTCTATTCCGGATTTAACACCATTATTTTTCTGGCAGAAATGGGTGCTGTAAGCAAAGAGATTTATGAGGCAGCAGCAATCGACGGTGCAACTCCCTGGCAGGCAGACCGTTATATTACGCTACCGCTGATGCGAAATGTATGCGGAACCTGTGTCACTCTTGCAAGTGTGGCCATGGTGTCACAGTTTGACATTATTTACATGACAACAAAAGGCGGACCTGGAACTTCTACTTTGAACCTGCCCATTTATCTGTATAAGGCAGCGACACTGGAAAACAATTATGGAAAAGCAAACGCAGTAGGGGTAGTACAGATCATTATCGGAATCACACTGGTTATTCTGATCAAAGGTCTTTTCCGTGAGAAAAAGGAGGCGGCATAATGAGAAAAACAAGCAGAGTGAAAAATGGGATCGCGTCCTTTTTCAAATATTTCTTTATGATCTTTTTGATTTTTATTTCATTGGCACCAATCATTTGGGCGTTTTTGGGGTCTTTTAAATCTTATGCAGAGATTAACTCCTCTGCATTGTCCCTGCCATCCAGTTTTAACCTGGATAACTATAAGGCGGCACTTCAGTATGCACCGATTTTGAAATATTTCATGAACAGTGTGCTCATTGTGGGAATCAGTGTTCTTGTTACGGTAGCGCTGGTTGCAATGTGCGCTTATGTGATTTCTCGATTTGATTTTAAACTGAAAACTCTGATCGTGCTTTTGATCTCAGCATCCTTAATGCTTCCGGCACAGGCAATTTCCCAGCCATTGTTTGCCATTTTCCAGAAGCTGGGGATTTTTGATACAAAGCTTGGTCTGATCATTGTGTATTCTGCAATGGGAATTCCAATGTCTTTCTTTGTTATGGTCAGCTATTATAAGACCATTTCCACAGCGCTTGAGGAATCGGCTTATATTGATGGCGCAACTTTTATCCAGACATTTTTACATATTATCCTGCCGCTGGCGAAGCCGGGACTTGTGACCATTGCCATGATTCAGTTTATCAATATCTGGAATGAGTTCTATTTCGCTTTGATGTTGACAAGCGGTGACCGTGCAAGGACAGTTCCTATTGCGTTGAATTATTATATGGGAACTTTTGCAAACAACTATTCCGCGCTGTTTGCAGCAGTTGTGATGACGGTGCTTCCTACAATTATTTTATTTATCCTTCTGCAGAGACAGGTTATGGAGAGTCTTACTGCAGGGGCTGTGAAAGGATGAGAATATGGATATCAACAAGAAACCGATTTATCCAGTAGAGACATGGAATGTTACAGAAAAGGAATTTTCCATGGAAACCAATTACCGGAATGAGACAACCTTTGCATTGTCAAATGGATATATTGGTACCAGAGGTACTTTTGAAGAAGGCTATGATTTCTCTGTTGATGAAGGGCTGGAAGGCAACTTTATCAACGGATTTTATGAAAGTGTGGACATTCCTTACGGAGAGTGGAATTATGGATTTCCGACCAAGAGCCAGTCACTTCTGAATCTGCCGGATCTTAAGAAAACAGAAATCTATGCAGATGGAGAGCTGTTTGACATGCGCACCGGCAAGGTGGAAGATTACAGCCGTGTGCTCCATATGAAAGATGGCTATGTGGAAAGAAAGCTGACCTGGATTTCTCCAAAGGGGAAAAAGCTGCAGCTTGTGATGGAACGTTTTGTGTCTTTGGTGCATAAGAACAGAATGTACCAGCGAATTCAGATCACACCAGTGAATTTTTCAGGGGAGATTCGTATCTGCTCTCATTTAAATGGGGATGTGGAGAATCATACGAGGAAGACAAATCCGCTGATCGGCTATGGTCCTTTTGGAAGCAGACTGCATATGGATAAACTTCAGGCTGAAGACGGTGTGCTGTATTATGAGGGCACTACTTTGCAGAGTTGCATGACTGTGGGCTGTGGAAGTCAGTATAAAATAGAAGGAGCCGGAGAGATTGTAACTGTTTTTGAAACAGAGGAAGAAAAAAGACATGCTGTGTGTGAAAGCAGAATGGAGATTCCGGAAAATACTACGGTTACCTGTGAGAAAGCTATTGTCTATACATCCAGTCAGGACATGGAGGTTAGCGAGCTGGAAAGATTTACGAAAAAAGAACTGAAAGAGGCATCTGAGAATGGATGGAGGAAGGAATTCCAGGCTCATATGGATAAAATCCATGAATTCTGGGATGTTTCCGATGTTCAGATTTATGATGATGAGACCCTTCAGCAGGGAATCCGTTTTAACCTGTTTCATATTATGCAGTCTGCAGGAAGAGACGGACGCACAGGAATGGGAGCAAAGGGGCTTTCTGGGGAAGGATATGAAGGACACTATTTCTGGGATACAGAAATGTATGTGCTTCCGGTATTTGTGTACACAGCACCGGAGCTTGCAAGAAAACTTCTGGAGTATCGTTTCCGTACATTGGATCAGGCCCGGGACCGTGCAAAAGTTCTTGGACACCAGAAGGGGGCTCTTTATCCATGGCGTACTATTAATGGAGAGGAAGCTTCCACTTATTTTCCACTTGGTACGGCCCAGTATCATATCAATGCAGATATTGCCTATGCGTTTTGGCTGTATGTGAGTGTTACCGGGGATATGGAGTTTTTCAAAGATATGGCTGCTGAGGTTTTTGTGGAGACTGCCAGAGTCTGGGCGGATGTAGGATATTTTGCTGAGTGCAAGGGCGGAAAATACTGTATTTGTGCGGTAACAGGACCAGATGAGTACAATGCTATTACGGATAATAATTTTTATACCAATCTTATGGGAAGGGAAAATATCCGTTATGCATTGAAATCGCTGGATATGTTAAAAGAGGCTGGAGAGGATGTATATGAGGCATTTGTTTCCAGAATGGGAATTACCCGGGAAGAAACTGCATACTGGAAAAAAATTGTGGAAAATATGTATTTTCCATATGATGAAAGTCGTCAGGTATATGCGCTGGATGATCGGTTTATGATGCTTCGTCCATGGGATGATTCCAGAATCCCACCGGAAAAGAGATATCTTTTGTATGAAAATTATCATCCATTATTTGTCTACAGACAGAGAATGTGCAAGCAGGCAGATGCTATTTTCGGGCTTTATCTGCACAGTTATTTATTCAGCAAGGAAGAACTGAAACGAAACTATGATTTCTATCAGGAAGTGACACTGCATCATTCTTCTCTTTCTAACTGTGTGTTTGGAATGCTGGCTTGCCAGATCGGATATTATGACGAGGCGTATGAATATTTTGCACAGTCTGCAAGAATGGATCTGGATGATTATCATGATAACTTCTATGCGGGAATCCATGCTGCAAATATGGCAGGAACCTGGCAGGCAATTATCAACGGATTTGCAGGTGTGAGGGTAAACGGCGGTGAACTGGAACTGCATCCTTATGTTCCAAAGCTGTGGAAGGGTATGCAGTTTAACCTTCTATACCGGGGAAGAAAGCTGAATATTCAGCTTACACATGAAAAAACAAGAGTAGAACTGGTGTCAGGAGATGCAGTCTTCTTAAAACTTAATGAGAAGGAAATTCATCTGGAGGCAGGAAAGGGAAGTATTTATGAAGAAGAAATATAAGGCAGTCTTTTTCGACTGGGATGGCACAGCTGTTCTCAGCCGAAAGGCACCTGTGGAGGAGATTGTAGGAGCAATGCGACCTCTTCTGGACCAGAAGGTAAATCTGGTAATCGTAAGCGGAACTACAATAGAAAATATTGCAGGGGGAAAACTGGAGACGTATTTTACAAAGGAACAGCTGGCGCAATTGTATCTGGGACTTGGACGCGGTGCCTTTAATTACCGGTATGAAAATGGACAGGAGTTGATTTTCTCGGATATGCTTCCAGACAAAAAAATGCTGGGGGATATTCACAGAATCTGCTTTGACATTCATATGAAGCTTCTGGAAAAGTATGGACTGAATACGGACATTGTATTTTCCAGACCTAATTATTGTAAGATTGATCTGATGGTGGAGAACCAGAGAGGGGATAATCTGTTTATGCAGGAGAATGAGCTGGATATGCTGAAGGATTGCCTGGAAAAGCATGGTGTAGAAGGCGGTCTTCAGGGGCTTCTGGATATTTCTGTGGCAGCAGGAGAACAGTATGGGATAACAGTGAAGCCAACCTGTGATGCTAAGTATCTGGAGGTGGGGATTTCAAGTAAGAGCGACAATGTGGATCGTATTCTGGAGCATCTTCAGGAAGCGTATGGAATCTGTCCGGAGGAATGCTGCTTCTGGGGGGATGAGTATGTGGGAATTGAAGAAGGGATTTATGGAAGTGACAGCTTCATGAAGACGAAGAAAACAGGAAATGGAGATTTCTTTGATGTATCAGAAGTTCCAGGAAAAAGGCCGGAGGGTGTGACCAAACTTGGCGGTGGTGTGGAACGGTTTCTTGGATTTTTGAGGGAGCAGGTGAAGATAGAATAAAAAAAGATGGACTTACATTTGGATGTTGCAGCCTATTATGGAACTTCAGCTGGAGAAAATCTTCAACAAATAGTGACATGTATCTTGTATAATGTTTTTTGAAGATATATTTTGGAATATATGCGTGAAATATAGAAATACCCGGTGGAGAAAATCATTCTTATGAGATTCCTTACCGGGTATTTGTGATTTTGAATTTATTTAGCAGCAGCCTGTTTGCCAAACAGTGTATTCTTGTACTTGGAAAGTGCAGTGAGAAGTACCATTCCAAAGATTCCGCAGGAAATGATCTCTCCGGCACCTACCGTAAGCATCATAAGTGGAATCGGAAGATTGACGGAATAGCCGTAACGAAGTACGAATGGAACCAGAACTGCATTGGCTACGATTGGTGGAACTGGTGCCAGCCATTTGTTGCTGTTACGAAGTTTGTAGGTAAATACAGCTCCGATGAGGGTAGCGATACTTCCGAATGCAATATCCAGAGGAATTGCACCGCCAAGCAGGTTGGCAAGGATACAGCCTACAAAAAGACCAGGAATGGCAGCTGGTGTGAAGAATGGAAGAATGGTCAGGGCTTCGGAAATTCGAACCTGGATCTCTCCATAGCTAAACGGTGCAAACACCAGTGTCAGTACAACATAGACAGCCGCAATCAGCGCTGCCTGCACCAGAAACAGGGTACTCTTGTTTTTCATATTCATTTGTCTCCTTTAGTTTTGTTTTACGAGTGGAAGGTCACGAACACTCGATTCATTTTCGCGCTGCAATGAGTCAAGCGGCCATGCTTACATGGAAATTTGACGAATGCCGCGGAGGCATATACCGGAAGGTATATGGCCTACGCCGGGAATCGGCGGAAAAGCCGCTTAAGACCTTATTTTTCTGGGCTTTTCAACGGGCATCAGTATAACATATAGAATTCCGGTTTTCAAGAGGTTATTCCCAAAATGTTCGGAGCATACCCACATTTTCCCATATTTGCAGTGCCGTTTATACAACTTTTCCTGTAATACAGCAAAAGTTTTTAGGGTTGTTATTCCTTCTGAATCATAGTAATCTATAGATATCTTATGAAGAGAACCGCATTTGTCGGTTTGCAGGTCAGGAGGAAAAATATGCCAGATATCAGAATACAAAAATACAAAAATCCCATTATTTCTGGTTACAATCCAGATCCGTCGATTTGCAGAGTCGGGGATGATTTTTATCTTGTAAATTCAACTTTTGAATTCTATCCCGGAGTGCCGGTTTACCACAGTAAGAATCTTGTGAACTGGGAACTGATCAATTACTGTCTGAGAGATAAAGAGCAGCTTTATCTGGACGGTGTTCGGCCGTCAGGCGGAATTTATGCGCCGATGCTCTGTTACCATAACGGTGAGTTTTTTATGACCACTACCAATGTGTCACATAAGGGACATTTGATTGTACATACCAGCGATATTTATGGGAAATGGTCAAAGCCGGTATGGATTGATCAGGGAGGGATTGATCCTACTTTGCTGTTTGATGGTGAAGATGTTTACTTCGCCTCTACTTCCAGAGATAAAGATGACAGGGATGGAATTTTTATGTGTAAAATCAATCCATACACAGGAGAAAAGCTGTCCGAAAGTGTATGTATCAGTCATGGATGCGGCGGAATCTGTCCGGAGGGACCTCATATTTACAAGCTGAATGGAAAATATTATTTGCTTCTTGCAGAGGGTGGCACAGAATATGGACATATGGTTACCATGCAAAGAGCAGATTCTCCATTTGGACCGTATGAGGCGTGTCCCCATAATCCGATTCTCAGTCACCGGGATAATCCGGATGGCTCTATTTCCTGCACTGGACATGCTGATCTGGAAGTAGATCAGAATGGAAACTGGTGGCTGGTTTGTCTGGGAATCCGGCCTTCTTGCACTCCGCAGCGAGGTCTGAAACTTCATCATCTTGGAAGAGAGACCTTTTTAAGCCCTGTAATCTGGGATAAAGAGGGTTGGCCGGTTGTTGGAAACGATGGCAGAATCGCTTTGGAAATGAAGGGACCACTTCCAGGCGACCAGGTGCAGCCGATATGCCGGGATTTTACAGATGATTTTTCGGAAGAGAAATTCAGCCTGCATTATAACTGGGTTCGAACTCCACATATGGAAAATTATGTGCGTGATACCGCTGCCAGACGGCTTATTTTGAAAGGAACAAGCGTAACTTTAAATGACACGGATACTCCGACATGGGTCGGAATCAGGCAGAAGGAATTTGATGTTGAGGCAGATGTTGTGGTGAGTCTGAAAGGAAATTTTTCAGATGCCTGTCCGGTTTCCCAAGACAGCAACGTCAAAGGTCTAAATAAAAGAGTGGGACTGGGTACATTCTACAATCAATTTTATCATTATGAAATTTACTTAACCAGAGAGGACGGACAGTACAAGGTTTGTCTTTCCAGGCATATTCATGATATGTTTGCAAGAACAGCTGAGAAGGTAGTATCCTCTGGGGAAAATATTCATTTTCGTATTATCGGTAATCCTCTGGAATATGATTTCTGGTACAGCGAAGATGGAAAATACTATGAGAAGCTGGGCTGCGGTTCTACTGCAGGGCTGGCTACAGAAGGAACTATGTACATGAGCTTTACCGGAACTTATATCGGAATGTTCTCAGAAAATGCGGAAGGGCATTTTAGAAATTTTTCAGTGAAGATAAATAAAAATTAATTGCTGAATAATCAAGGTTAACGGAACCCCTTGCCGGGCGGGATCGCACTGCGGCGCAAATATAAATGTGGCCGGAGGCGATCCGCTGCAGGCAGAGAATCCTGTAAATTGTGACGTACATCTTACAGAAATCCTTTTCAAACAAAGACTGTGGGAAAAAGTCTGTAAATAAGATTCTTCTATGATATGCAAGGGTGATGAGCCTGAAAATTAGGCTTTTCACTCTTCAAACACGCTTTAATCAGATCGTGAAGCGCTCTCTTGAAGCTGATAAATAGTGCCAAATCTGACTGGCAAAATGCATGGGGAAATCGAAAGATTACTTTTCCGCATCTGCAAGATTTTTCTTCAATTCTATCATTTTATCACGCAGCTCTGCTGCCTGCTCGAAATTCAAGTCTGCAGCAGCCTGGCGCATCTGTTTTTCCAACTGGGAGATCAGGTTCTTCAGCTCTTTTTTGCTCATGGATTCCGGATCCTTCTTCAGCTTCACTTCAGTTTCAGCAACTGCCTTGGAAACTGCAATCAGATCACGGACTGCCTTCTTAATAGTAGTAGGAGTAATTCCATGCTCCTTATTATAGGCTTTCTGGATTTCCCTGCGACGGTTGGTTTCCTCAATGGCATTTCTCATGGAATCCGTCATCACGTCTGCATACATGACAACGTGTCCTTCGCTGTTTCGGGCAGCACGGCCAATGGTCTGGATCAGGGAAGTCTCAGAACGAAGGAAGCCCTCCTTGTCTGCATCCAGAATAGCAACCAGAGTGATCTCAGGAATATCAAGTCCTTCTCGCAGAAGGTTAATGCCTACAAGCACATCAAATACATCCAGACGCATGTCGCGGATGATTTCTGCACGTTCCAGAGTATCAATATCCGAATGAAGATAACGGACACGGATTCCCACATCTTTCATATACTGGGTAAGATCCTCGGCCATTCGTTTGGTGAGAGTTGTGATCAGCACTTTGTTTTTCCTGGAGGTTTCTTTTGTTATTTCAGAAATCAGGTCGTCTATCTGTCCCTCTACAGGGCGCACCTCCACCTTCGGATCCAGAAGACCGGTAGGACGGATGATCTGCTCGGCGCGGAGAAGCTCATGGTCGTATTCATAATCTCCCGGGGTAGCAGATACAAACAAAACCTGGTCCAGTTTATTCTCAAATTCTTCAAAGCTCAGAGGGCGGTTATCCTTGGCAGAGGGCAGACGGAAACCATAGTCTACCAATGTCTGTTTACGGTTCTGGTCGCCAGCATACATAGCGCCAACCTGTGGGACTGTCTTGTGCGACTCATCAATAATAAGAAGAAAATCATCCCCGAAATAATCCAGCAGAGTATAAGGTGGCTGCCCTGGCTCCAGTCCGGAAAGATGACGGGAATAGTTCTCAATACCGGAGCAGAAGCCGGTTTCTTTCATCATTTCAATATCAAAGTTGGTACGCTCGGAGATACGCTGGGCTTCCAGAAGCTTGTCTTCGCTTTTAAAGTAGTCTACCCGTTCTTTTAATTCCTCTTCAATGGCAATGGCTGCTTTCTGAATCTGCTCCGCTGGTACTACATAATGGGAAGCAGGGAAAATACCGATGTGCGCAAGCTGGCATTTGATTTCTCCGGTGAGCACATCAATCTCAGAGATACGGTCAATCTCATCTCCGAAAAACTCCACTCTGACAGCGGTATCTGAGCTGTTAGCCGGAAAAATCTCCAGAGTGTCGCCACGGACGCGGAAGGTACTTCGGTGGAAGTCCATTTCATTTCGGGTGTACTGAATGTCGATCAGCTCCCGGATAACCTCATCACGATCCTTAGTCATGCCAGGACGCAGGGAAATCATCATGTCCTGAAATTCCTGAGGAGAACCCAATCCATAGATACAGGACACAGAAGAGATGATAATAACATCTTTTCGCTCTGACATGGCGGCAGTGGCAGAAAGACGGAGCTTGTCAATTTCATCATTGATCGCAGAGTCCTTGGCAATATAAGTGTCAGAAGAAGGCACATATGCTTCTGGCTGGTAATAATCGTAATAGGAGACAAAATATTCCACTGCGTTCTCAGGGAAGAATTCTTTAAACTCACCATACAGCTGTGCTGCCAGAGTTTTATTATGGGCCAGGATCAGAGTAGGCTTATTCAGCGCCTGAATAACGTTTGCCATAGTAAAAGTTTTACCAGAGCCGGTGACACCAAGCAGCGTCTCAAACTGATTTCCCTCTTTAAATCCCTTTACCAGTTTCTCAATAGCCTGTGGCTGATCGCCGGTTGGTTTATACTCGGAATGTAATTCAAAATGATCCATATGAGTCCTTTCTTTTATAAAATCAAACACGCTTTAACTGTTTTCAGTATAGCATCCTTTTTTATAAAAGTACAGCAGAATCGAATATTTGTTCTACCTTCTGAAATGCCAGAAGCATTCCAAAACTTTAATTGACAGACATACCTATAGTGCGTTATCTTAAAAAAGAAAAGCGTGATTGTTCATGACCTGACCAGTAACACGCTTCGCGATGCACAGAAATCATGCAGAATTATTAGGAGTGCCGGAAATGGAAGAAAAACAAAAGAATAAAAGATATGTGCTGAGAAAGCTTTTTTTTGCCTCGTTATATCTTAGTACGTTTACTTTTGGCGGCGGATATGTGATCGTTACTTTATTGAAAGAGAAATTTGTGGATCAATATCACTGGATCGATGAGGAAGAAATGCTGGATCTGGTGGCAATCGCACAGTCATCTCCAGGAGCAATCGCGGTAAACGGAGCAATTGTGGTGGGATACAAGCTTGGGGGAATACCGGGAATGCTGCTGTCGGTTCTGGGGGCTATTATTCCGCCAATGGTGATCCTGTCCCTGATTTCCTTGTTTTATGATGCATTCTGCTCTAATTATTATATAGCAGCTCTTTTGAAAGGCATGACTGCCGGCGTAGGTGCTGTGATCATTTCCGTGGTATACGACATGGGGAAAAACGTGGCGAAGTCAAAAGACTGGGTAAATGTGATTATTATGGTCATCAGTTTTTGTGCAAGCTATTTTCTGAAGGTGAACATTATTTATATAATACTTATTGTGGCTGTATTTGGATTTGCGCGTACACTTGTGAAGGAGGGCAGCAAAAAATGATTTATCTTCAGCTCTTTTTCAGCTTCCTTCAGATTGGTGCATTAAGCTTTGGAGGTGGATATGCAGCAATGCCTCTTATACAGGAACAGGTAGTGACTATGCATGGCTGGCTTTCCATGGAAACCTTTTCGGATCTTGTGACCATTGCAGAGATGACTCCTGGTCCTATTGCAGTAAACTCCGCAACCTTTGTAGGAACCAGGATTGCTGGTCCTGGTGGCGCAGTGGTGGCTACTCTTGGCTGTATTTTACCCTCCTGTATAATTGTAACCCTGCTGGCATATATTTACACGAAATACCGGAAAATGTCCCTTCTCCAGGGAACTCTTACATCCCTTCGCCCGGCGGTTGTGGCCATGATCGCCAAGGCAGGAGTCACCATTTTAGTATCATCCTTTTTTATAAATGGTGCACTGGAACTGTTTCGGGAAAACATATGCATTCGAATGGTGGTGTTCTTTACTGCCGCACTGGTGCTTTTAAGAAAATTTAAAATGAATCCCATTCTGGTGATGGTTTTGTGCGGTGTGGCAAATATGTTGTTTTGCGCGGCTGTCGGAAGCTGACTGGAAAATATATGCCAGCTGACTTTCGTATATGGTGCTGCCGCAGGTAGGCTGCACCTGTGTTTAGAAGAAAAAATAAGGGGGATAACAGATTGAACATATGTGTATATGGCGCTTCAAGTGCACTGCTTAAAAACATTTATTATGAAAAAACAGAAGAGCTTGGAAGAGCAATGGGAAAAAGAGGTCACGGTCTGGTGTTTGGCGGCGGAGCTACCGGAATGATGGGAGCAGCAGCCAGAGGCGTGGCAGCAGAAAATGGTTACATACTTGGAATTGCTCCCCGATTTTTTGACCAGCCTGGAGTTCTGTATGAGAAATGCACGGAATTTATTTTCACAGAGAATATGAGAGAGCGCAAAAAACTTCTGGAAGAAAAATCAGATGCTACGATCGTAGCACCTGGCGGAATTGGTACTTACGAGGAATTTTTTGAGATTTTTACCTTGAAAAGCCTGAAACGTATTGACCGCCCAATTGTGCTGTATAACATTGACGGATATTATGACAAGATGAAAGCATTGCTGGAGTACACAGCAGAAGAGAAATTCATGGATTTTTCCGTGCTGGATCTGGTAGTCTTTCTGGATGAGCCGACAGCAGTTCTTGACTATCTGGAAAATTATAAAAAATAGAGGCCGCTATTCAGCAGGGGCTGTTTTGCGAAACATATAACTGTGAAGGTGCTGAACAGTTACAAAACGGACATGTCGCCTATGGGCGGTATTCCTATATAGGAAAGAAGATGCCAGGGAAAATTTTCTCAAGGCATCTTTTTCATTTATGCGGCAGCAAACATAAGACTGCGTTGGCAGATACCTGATAGTATCCTTGCTGCCCAAAAAAAGTATTGCAGTAAGGAGAATTTAGCCAGAATGGTAAAGTATAGGGTAAAAACTATCAAAAAAGATGAAAAAAATTTGTAAAAAATATTGACAAAAGGAATACTGAGGTGTATCTTAAGAGCATAGATGTTAGCACTCCTAAATAATGAGTGCTAACAAAGGAATTCGAAGAAGCCAGACGGAAATCAGAATCAGGTTTGACCGTCTGCTTTTCAGGAAGGAGCAGATATTTCATGGATGAAGTATTAGATGAGCGCAAACGGAAAATACTGAAAGCAATCATCAAAACTTATATGGAAACAGGTGAGCCTGTAGGTTCCAGAACTATTTCCAAATATCCGGATCTGAATGTCAGCTCTGCTACTATCCGAAATGAGATGTCCGACCTGACGGATATGGGCTACATCGTACAGCCCCACACCTCAGCCGGAAGAATTCCATCAGATAAAGGCTATCGCCTTTATGTAGATGAGCTTACCAGGGAGAAGGAAGCCGAGATCGCAGAAATCCGTGATCTGATGATTGAGAAGTCAGATAAGATGGATAAGGTGCTCAAGCAGGTGGCGAAGGTTCTTGCCACGAATACCAATTATGCGGCTATGGTTGCGGTTCCCCAGTATAAGGGAAGCACCCTGAAGTTCATTCAGCTTTCACGAGTCAATGAGCGGCAGCTGATTGCCGTAGTTGTATGTGAGGGTAATGTTATTCGGAACCAGATCATTAATATTGATGAGGAGATGGATGACCAGACGATCCTGAAGCTGAATCTTCTTCTTAACACGAACCTGAACGGTGTACCCATCCAGGACATTAATCTGGGCATGATCGCCAGATTGAAAGAACAGGCGGGAAGCCACAGCGGTGTGGTTGCAGATGTGCTGGACGCAGTTGCAGCTACAATTCACGTGGACGAAGAAGATATGAAAGTATATACATCGGGAGCAACCAACATATTTAAGTATCCAGAGCTTGCAGATACATCCAGAGCCAGTGAGCTGATTTCCACTTTCGAGGATAAGCAGGAACTTGCGGATATGGTCCGTGAGGAAATGGGAGATCCGGAGAACACAGGAGTTCAGGTATACATCGGGGATGAAGTTCCGGTACGTACCATGAAAGACTGCAGTGTGGTCACAGCTACTTACGAGTTGGGAGATGGAATGCGTGGAACTATTGGAATCATCGGTCCCAAGCGAATGGATTACGAGAATGTAGTGGACAGCTTAAAGAAATTAAAAGTCCAGCTTGACGAAATGGTAAATAAGAAAACCTAGAAAGGCGGTTGAAAGCGTGTCAGAAGAAATGAATAAAGAAGCCGAAGTACAGGAAGAAGCAGTTGACATTCCGGTAACAGACGGAAGCGAAGAAGAGGCAGCAGATACAGCCCAGACAGCAGAAGAGGAGACTTCCGAAGAACCAGCACAGACAGAAGAAACTGAGCAGTCAGATCAGGAAGCCGAATCTCAGAAGGAACCGGAAACCAAGACAAAAACTTCTTTCTTTGGCAAGAAGAAAAAAGAGAAAGATAAATTTGAACAGCAGGTCGAGGAGCTTACAGACAGACTGAAGCGCAGCATGGCTGAATTTGATAACTACCGTAAAAGAACGGAGAAAGAGAAATCCAGCATGTACATCATCGGCGCTAGGGACATCGTTGAAAAAATGCTTCCGATCGTGGATAACTTCGAAAGAGGTCTTGCACAGGCACCGGAGGATGATCCATTTGCAGAAGGCATGAAGATGATCTACAAGCAGATGATGACAGCTTTTGATGAGATGGGTGTGAAGCCAATCGAAGCTGTAGGTAAGGAATTTGATCCGAATCTGCATAATGCAGTGATGCATGTGGAGGACGAATCCGTTGGCGAGAACATCGTCGTAGAGGACTTCCAGAAGGGATATACTTATAAGGATTTCGTTGTAAGACACAGTATGGTAAAAGTTGCTAATTGACAGAAAGCAGCTTGGAGAATCAAACTTCATCGACATTTTCTAAAAACAAAGTATAAATGTTACTGTTCGTGTAATGGACAGCAACCATGAATTTTTAAACAGGAGGAAAATTATCATGGGAAAAATCATTGGTATTGACTTAGGTACAACAAACAGCTGTGTAGCTGTTATGGAAGGTGGACAGCCAACCGTTATCGCAAATACAGAAGGATCCAGAACAACACCATCTGTTGTAGCATTCACAAAGACAGGTGAGCGTCTGGTAGGTGAGCCTGCAAAACGTCAGGCAGTAACAAACGCAGAGAAAACAATCTCTTCCATCAAGAGAGAGATGGGTACAGATTACCGTGTAACAATTGATGATAAGAAATATTCCCCACAGGAAATTTCCGCTATGATTCTTCAGAAACTGAAAAAAGACGCTGAAGGATACCTTGGAGAGTCTGTTACAGAAGCAGTTATCACTGTTCCGGCATATTTCAATGATGCTCAGCGTCAGGCAACCAAGGATGCTGGTAAGATTGCAGGCCTTGATGTAAAACGTATTATCAACGAGCCTACAGCAGCAGCTCTTGCATATGGTCTTGACAATGAGAAAGAGCAGAAGATCATGGTTTATGACCTTGGTGGTGGTACATTCGATGTTTCCATTATTGAGATTGGTGATGGCGTTATCGAAGTTCTGGCAACAGCTGGTAACAACCGTCTTGGTGGTGACGACTTTGACCAGAGAATTACAGACTATATGCTTTCTGAGTTCAAGAGAACAGAGGGCGTTGACTTAAGCAACGATAAGATGGCTCTTCAGAGACTGAAAGAAGCTGCTGAGAAAGCAAAGAAAGAGCTTTCTTCCGCAACAACAACCAATATCAACCTGCCATTCATCACAGCAACAGCTGAGGGACCGAAGCATTTTGATATGAACCTTACAAGAGCTAAATTTGACGAACTTACACACGATCTTGTTGAGAAAACAGCAGAGCCGGTTCGCCGTGCACTTTCTGATGCAGGTCTTACTGCTTCTGATCTTGGACAGGTGCTTCTGGTTGGTGGTTCCACACGTATCCCGGCTGTACAGGATAAAGTAAGACAGTTAACTGGCAAAGAGCCAAGCAAGGCTCTGAACCCGGATGAGTGTGTTGCACTTGGTGCTTCTATCCAGGGTGGTAAGCTTTCCGGTGAGGCTGGTGCAGGTGACATCCTTCTTCTTGATGTTACTCCACTTTCCCTGTCCATCGAGACAATGGGTGGTATTGCAACACGTCTGATCGAGAGAAATACAACAATCCCGACCAAGAAGAGCCAGATTTTCTCCACAGCAGCTGATAATCAGACCGCTGTAGATATCAATGTATTACAGGGTGAGCGTCAGTTCGCAAAAGACAACAAGTCCCTTGGACAGTTCCGTCTGGATGGAATCCCGCCAGCACGTCGTGGTGTTCCGCAGATCGAGGTTACATTCGATATCGATGCCAACGGTATTGTAAATGTATCTGCTAAGGATCTTGGAACAGGTAAAGAGCAGCACATTACAATCACAGCTGGTTCTAACATGTCCGAGTCTGATATTGACAAGGCTGTTAAAGAAGCTGCTGAGTTCGAAGCTCAGGATAAGAAACGTAAAGAGGCAATTGATACAAAGAACAATGCAGACTCCATGGTATTCCAGGTTGAGAATGCACTGAAAGAAGCAGGCGATAAACTGGATGCAAATGACAAAGCTTCCGTAGAGGCTGACTTAAATGCATTAAAAGATATCCTTGCTAAATATGCAAATACAGATGAGATCGGAGATGCTCAGGTCGCTGAGATCAAAGCTGCTCAGGAGAAGATGATGGAAAGTGCTCAGAAGCTTTTCGCAAAGATGTATGAAGCACAGAACCCACAGGGCGGTGCTGGTCAGGCAGGCCCGGGACCGGACATGGGAGGAGCTTCCCAGGGCGGTAACGAGGCAGGTTACGGCGATGATGTTGTAGATGCTGACTACAAAGAGGTTTAATTGAATAATAAGTTCCAATATTTCGGAACATGAAACTACAGCCCGGTCATGATTCATGACCGGGCAGTGGTGGTGAAAGACATATTACAGGAATTGCGCCGCTGGCGTCTTCCATAAGATAACCAAATACAAAAAGTTAGGAAAAGAAATCATGGCTGATAAAAGAGATTACTATGAAGTCTTAGGCGTTGATAAGAGCGCCGATGACGCTACATTAAAAAAAGCATATCGTCAGCTTGCCAAGAAGTATCATCCCGATGTAAATCCGGGAGATAAGGAAGCTGAAGCGAAATTCAAAGAGGCAACAGAGGCTTACAGCGTCTTAAGTGACCCGGACAAGAGAAGACAGTATGATCAGTTTGGTCATGCCGCTTTTGAAAACGGCGGCGGTGGCGGAGCAGGCGGTTTCGGCGGCTTTGATTTCTCCGGCGCAGACATGGGTGATATCTTCGGAGATATTTTCGGAGATCTGTTTGGAGGCGGCGGAAGCCGCAGACGTGCCAATAATGGACCTATGAAGGGTGCAAACCTGCGTGCACGCGTGAATATCACCTTTGAGGATGCTGTATTTGGCTGTGAGAAAGAACTTGAGATTACTCTGAAAGATGAATGTACTTCCTGTCACGGTTCTGGAGCTAAGGCTGGTACCTCACCGGTTACCTGTCCGAAATGTAATGGTGAAGGACAGATCGTTTACACCCAGCAGTCCATGTTTGGCATGGTTCGTAACGTTCAGGTGTGTCCGGATTGTCATGGTACTGGCAAAATTATCAAAGATAAATGTCCGGATTGCCGTGGTACCGGCTACATTTCCAATCGCAAAAAAATTAAGGTATCTATTCCAGCTGGTATTGACAATGGTCAGAGTATCCGTATCCGTGATAAAGGTGAACCTGGCACAAATGGAGGTCCGAGAGGCGATCTGCTGGTAGAAGTAAATGTAGCACGCCATCCGATTTTCCAGAGACAGGATATGAATATTTACTCTACTGCACCGATTACTTATGCACAGGCAGCGCTTGGCGGCGAAGTCAAACTGAATACAGTAGATGGAGAAGTTCTCTATGAAGTGAAACCAGGAACTCAGACAGATACCAGAATCCGTCTGAAGGGAAAAGGTGTTCCGTCCCTTCGAAACAAGAATGTTCGCGGTGATCACTACGTAACTCTGGTTGTTCAGGTACCAACCAACCTGAATGAGGACGCGAAAGAAGCTCTCCGCAAATTTGACGAGGCATGCGGCAATCGTCCTGCAGGCAGTGCCGGCGATAGCACAGAAAAGTCCGAAAAGAAGAAAAAAAGCTTCATGGACAAATTAAAAGAGACCTTTGAAGAGTAAAAAATCAGTTTTTCCATAAAAGAATAAAGAAAAGGGGAGATATCCTCTTTTCTTTTTTTGTTACTTATTGTATATTAAAGGGTAGCCGCAACGTTACTGTCCGTGCTGCTGGTCAGGAAATGAGCAGTAACATCGCAAGAGTCCGGAAAGGAGTTTTGCCTTGAAAACAAAGAAAAGAGATTTGTTAAACCGATATATCCCCCTGTGGTCTATTGTACCTCTTGTGACCATCATGGCAGTGAATTGTCTGATTTACTGGGGAAGCAGTGCGCTTACAGCTGGCAGGTATCACTTTGATTTTACGATGGCATTTGACAGGGAAGTTCCTTTACTGCCTGTATTTGTGTGGTTTTATATTCTGGCATTTCCATTCTGGGCGGTGGGGTATTTGCTGGCGGCAAGGCGTGGTAAGGATATGTTTTACCGGTTTGTTGCCACAGATCTGACCATACATTTTATTTGCTTTATCTGCTTTATTTTAATACCGACCACCAATATAAGACCGGAGATCCCAGGAAATACCCTTTCGGAAAAGATTCTCGCTCTGGTATATTCCCTGGATGGCGGGAACAGTCCTTCTAATTTGTTTCCCTCTATCCACTGCTATGTGAGCTGGATGTGCTGGAAAGGTGTGGAAGGCTCAGAGAAGGTGCCGAAATGGTATCAGAGATTTTCTCTGGTATTTGCAATTCTGATCATTATCTCTACCCAGGTGCTGAAGCAGCATTACATTGTGGATGCAGCAGCGGCGTTGCTTCTGGTAGAGTTTTTCTGGAGATTTTATCAGAAAGGGCAGCGACATAAGTGGGTTGTGCATGTTTTTGCACATAAAAAGAAGTAACATGGACATAAAAAACCAGTAATTGGTCAGGTGAATTGAAAAATCAGAATAAAGTAACAGATAACAACCGTTTCGAAAGATGTTAAAAAATACCATATTGTGATTATGAAGAAACAGCTTTCAATAATAAGATTGGAGAAATAGTATGAAGTGGAATCGCTTTACCATCAAAACAAAAACAGAAGCAGAAGACGTTATCATCTCTGCCCTTGCAGACGTTGGAGTTGAGGGCGTAGAGATTCAGGACAAACAGCCTCTTACCGAGACAGATAAAGAGCAGATGTTTGTGGATATTATGCCGGAAGGTCCAGCGGATGATGGAATCGCCTATCTGAATTTTTATCTGGAAGAGGACACAGAAACTGCGCCTGTTCTCGAGAAAGTACGTGCTGTCCTTGAAGAAGTACGCGGATACATGGATATCGGCGAAGGTACCATCACAGAATCCCAGACAGAGGACAAAGACTGGATCAATAACTGGAAAGAATATTTCCATCAGTTCTATGTAGATGACATTCTTATTGTTCCATCCTGGGAAGAAGTGAAGGAAGAAGATAAAGATAAGATGATCCTTCACATTGATCCAGGTACAGCTTTTGGAACTGGTATGCACGAGACTACCCAGCTGGTAATCCGTCAGCTGAAGAAATTTGTGACAAAAGACACCCAGATGCTGGATGTTGGAACCGGAAGCGGTATTCTTGGAATTGTAGCTTTGAAGCTGGGCGCTGCTCATGTTGTGGGAACTGACCTTGATCCTTGTGCAATTCCGGCAGTGGCAGACAATAAAGAGGCTAACGATATTAAGGATGAGACTTTTGACATGCTCATTGGAAACATCATTGATGATAAAGAAGTTCAGGACACGGTTGGATATGAGAAATATGACATTGTAACAGCTAATATCCTGGCTGATGTACTGGTGCCTCTGACACCGGTTATCGTAAATCAGATGAAAAAGGGTGCTTACTATATCACCTCTGGAATCCTGGACGTGAAAGAAGAAGTAGTGATAAAGGCAGTGAAAGATGCCGGGCTTCAGCTGGTTGAGGTAACCCATCAGGGAGAATGGGTATCTGTCACAGCCAGAAAGGAATAATTATGCAGCGCTTTTTTGTGGAGCCTTTTCAGGTCCTGGAGGAAGAACACAGGATCACTCTTACAGGTCCGGATCTGAACCATATGAAAAATGTTCTGCGCATGCGCATTGGTGAGGATGTGTGGATCAGCGATGGCAGTGAGAAGGAATATCACTGTACCATAGAAGAATTTCAGGAGGACAGCGCAGTTCTTCATATCCTTTATGCCCAGGAATCCCAGTATGAGCTCCCAAGCCGGATTTATTTGTTCCAGGGACTTCCCAAAGGGGATAAAATGGAATTGATCATTCAGAAGGCTGTGGAGCTTGGCGCCTACGCTGTTGTTCCAGTTGAAACAAGGAGATGTGTGGTGAAGCTGGACGCAAAGAAAGCGCAGAAGAAGGTTACCAGATGGCAGCAGATTTCCGAGAGCGCAGCTAAGCAGTCTAAGCGTATGCTGATCCCGGAAGTGAAAAACGTAATGAGCTGGAAAGAAGCACTTGCCTTTGCAAAAGGACTGGATGTGATCCTGATTCCTTATGAGCTTGCCAAAGGTATGAAAGAGACCCGGGAAATCCTGTCGGCAATTCAGCCTGGACAGTCTGTGGGGATTTTTATTGGCCCAGAAGGCGGCTTTGAGGAGGAAGAAGTGAGAGATGCCATGGAAGCCGGTGGGAAACCGGTGACCCTGGGAAAAAGAATCCTGCGCACAGAGACAGCAGGTATGACCATGCTGTCTATTCTGATGTATACGCTTGAGTCTGTTTAAAAATATTTCAGTAATCTGCAAGACGTGTCAGAGCCTGTTTAAAAAATCATTTCAGCAATCTGCACACCCCACTTTGCGGTATATTTCACCCGAATTCGGCTGCCGCAGCTCGCTACTGCGCCTTATCCGGGCAAAAGCTTCCGCAAATTGTGACGCACATCTTGCAGAAAGCCTTTTTTAACATGCTCTGGAAAAAAAAGAGGAAAAGTAAGAAATGGAAGCATATTTTGATAACTCCGCTACCACAAGATGTTATCCTGAGGTGGCAGAGATTGTAGTAAAAACAATGACAGAGGATTTTGGAAACCCTTCTGCAATGCATTTAAAAGGTGTGGAAGCGGAAAAGTATGTCCGTGAAGCTGCACAGACACTTGCCAAAATTCTCAAGGTAAATGAAAAAGAGATCATTTTTACCTCTGGCGGAACAGAGTCAAATAATCTGGCCTTGTTTGGCGGAGCGGATGCAAATAAAAGAAGCGGAAACCATATTATCACCACATCAGTGGAGCATGCAGCTGTAGGACAGCCTGCAGAGCGCTTGGAACAGATGGGATACGAGGTGACGATAGTCCCTGTAGATCACCGGGGTGTAGTTCAGCTGGAGGCATTAGAGAAAGCTTTGCGCCCAGATACGATTCTGGTATCTACTATGTATGTAAACAATGAGGTTGGTGCCGTGATGCCAGTAGAAGAGATTGCAAAACTGGTTCATGAGAAAAGCCCGAAGGCTCTGTATCATGTAGATGCGATCCAGGCATTTGGAAAATACCGCATTTATCCCAAAAAGGCAGGAATTGATATGCTCTCTGTGAGCAGCCATAAGATTCACGGACCTAAAGGTGTAGGATTTTTATATATCAATGAGAAAGCCAGGATTCAGCCTCAGATCTTAGGCGGCGGCCAGCAGGCTGGTATGCGGTCTGGTACAGATAATGTACCTGGAATTGCAGGACTGGGTGTTGCTGCAAAGATGGTCTACACGGATTTTGATGAGAAAATTGAGCATATGTATCAGCTGAAGGAACGCCTTGCAGAAGGTTTCTTGAAACTTCCTGATGTTCGTCTTAACGGAATGGAGATAAGAGAAGGTGCACCTCAGATCTTAAGCGCCAGCTTTCTCGGCGTGAGAAGCGAAGTGCTGCTTCATACTCTGGAAGAAAAAGGTATTTATGTTTCAGCCGGAAGCGCCTGCTCCAGCCACAAAAGAAAAGCTGCCGGAACCTTAAGTGCAATGGGAATGGAAGCAGCCCAAAGAGAAAGTACGCTGAGATTCAGTTTTTCAGAGGAAAATACATTTGAAGAAGTGGATTATGCATTGGAAGTGATCGGGCAGGTACTGCCTATGCTTCGGAGATATTCCAGACACTGATGCAGCGAGGAAAAGAAGAATGAAATGCAGCGCCGGCGAAAGTCCGGCAGCCGCATAAAATAAAGAAACAGGAGGAAATTAAATGATATTTCACGCATTTTTAATAAAATACGCAGAAATAGCTATCAAGGGCAAAAATCGATATCTGTTTGAAGATGCCCTTGTGAAGCAGATGAATATTGCTCTTTCTAAGATAGAGGGCGATTACCGCGTTGTGAAGGAGCAGGGCCGTGTTTATGTATTCTGTCCGGAGGAATACGATTTTGAGGAGGCTGTAGCTGCATTAAAAACAGTATTCGGTATTGTTTACATCTGTCCGGTTGTGATTTACGAAGACAAAGGATTTGAGCAGATGCGCTCTGACGTTGTAGAATACATGAAGAATGTACATCCGGATTATCACGGCACCTTCAAGGTATATACAAGACGTGCAAAGAAGTCCTATCCGGTAAATTCCATGGAAGTAAGTGCAAGGATCGGTAAAAGCATTCTGGATGCTTTTCCAGAGGCGAAGGTGGATGTACATCAGCCTGAACTTACTGTTTCTGTTGAAATCCGTGAGAAAATTTATGTATATTCCAAGAGCATCAAGGGACCTGGCGGAATGCCGGTTGGAACCAATGGAAAGGCAATGCTGCTTCTTTCCGGCGGGATTGACAGCCCGGTGGCAGGATATATGATCGCAAAGCGAGGCGTTAAGATTGAAGCTGTTTATTTCCATGCTCCGCCGTATACCAGCGAGCGTGCGAAACAGAAGGTTGTGGACCTGGCGAAGCTGGTGGCAAAATACAGTGGACCGATCAAGCTTCATGTAGTAAATTTCACAGACATTCAGCTGTACATTTACGATCAGTGCCCACATGATGAGCTTACTATCATTATGCGTCGTTATATGATGAGAATTGCAGAGCATTTTGCAAAGAAGGATAACTGTCTTGGACTTATTACCGGTGAAAGCATTGGACAGGTTGCAAGCCAGACCCTGCAGAGTCTTGCAGCAACGAATGAAGTGTGTACATTACCGGTATATCGTCCGGTGATTGGGTTTGATAAACAGGAAATTGTAGAGCGTTCCTGGGAGATTGGAACTTATGACACTTCTGTTCTTCCATATGAAGATTGCTGTACTATTTTCGTCGCAAAGCATCCGGTTACAAAGCCGAACCTGAATGTGATCCGCAAGTCAGAGGAGAAACTGGCTGAGAAAATTGATGAACTGATGGAAGCGGCGCTTAGCACTGCAGAAGTGATTGAGATCCAGTAAAAAAGTGGAAAAGAACTCAGAGACTGCATGAAATCATCGAAAAAACAAAAAGAGGAACTGTGAACAGTTCCTCTGACAATCGAATATTAATTATTCAACTGTATATTTGTCGATGATTTCCATAACGCTGTCAAGAGCAGCTCCGTCAGCATGGATATTGAGGTCGATCGGTTTGGATAAATCCAGGCTGAAGATACCCATGATAGATTTAGCGTCAATCACATATCTTCCGGATACCAGGTCGAAGTCGCAGTCAAATTTGCTGATCTCGTTTACAAATGCTTTCACTTTATCAATAGAGTTAAGTGAGATTTTTGCTGTTTTCATTGTGATATAACCTCCCTTGGATTGTTAGTAGTTTGCTTTACAGTACTCATATTACCTGTAGGCAGGATAAAAGTCAAGGTGAAAAAAGAGAAAAAATGGCAGTAGAATTAGTGAAAATGTATAAAAAATTTACAACATTACTGTGTACTGGTAATATTCCGCGAGATGCTTTTCGTGAATGAAATTTACAGAAAATCCGGGAAGTGTGGTACGAAATCACGCATTTGCATGAATTCGGTGCATCGCGGAGGGGTTATCCTGCATGGTATGGACGGTACTAGTTTTGGAGGAAAGAATGAAAAAAAAGGTTGCATTACACAATCTCGGATGTAAAGTAAACTCTTATGAGCTGGAAGCTATGCAGCAGCTTCTGGAACAGGCAGGGTATGAAATCGTACCTTTTGAACCAGGTGCTGATGTTTACGTAATAAATACCTGTACGGTAACAAATATTGCAGACCGTAAGTCCCGTCAGATGCTTCACAAGGCGAAAAAGATGAACCCGGATGCGGTGGTAGTAGCAACAGGATGTTATGTACAGACTGACGAGGGAAAACTGGAAAAGGACGAAGCAGTGGATCTGGTACTTGGAAATAACCAGAAGAAAAATATTGTGGAAGTTCTGGCTGATTTTGAAAAGGAACACCAGCGTCAGGCTCATATTATTAAGATTAATCAGACAAAGGAATATGAAGAACTGGAAATCAGCCGCACAGCTGAGCATGTACGTGCTTATATTAAGGTGCAGGATGGCTGCAACCAGTTTTGCACCTATTGTATCATTCCCTATGCAAGAGGCCGCGTGCGAAGCAGGGAAAAAGAGAATATTTTAAATGAAGTGCACAAGCTGGCCAAAGCCGGCTACAAAGAAGTGGTGCTTACAGGAATTCATCTCAGCTCCTATGGAGTGGATTTTCCTGAGGACAAAAAAGAAACTTTGCTTTCTCTTATTCAGGCAGTAAATGAAGTGGAAGGAATTCAGAGAATCCGCCTTGGCTCCCTGGAACCGGGAATCGTCACAGAAGAATTTGCAAAAGAGCTGTCTTCTATGTCAAAAGTCTGCCCCCATTTTCATCTTTCCCTGCAGAGCGGATGCGATACGACTCTGGAGAGAATGAACAGACGATACAGAAGTGCGGAGTATAAAGCAAGATGTGAACTTCTTCGCAAATATTTTGGAAATCCGGCGCTGACAACAGATGTGATCGTTGGTTTTCCAATGGAAACAGAAGAGGATTTCCAGGCCTCCTATGATTTTGTGAAAGATATTCATTTTTATGAAACCCATATTTTTAAATATTCCCGTCGCCATGGAACTAAGGCTGCGGCTATGTCCGGGCAGCTGACAGAGGCAGAAAAAGCTGTGAGAAGTGACAAAATGCTGGAGCTGCACCAGAAGCGTGCGGCAGAATATGAGACTTCTCTTCTGGGAAAGACTCTGGAAGTGCTTCTGGAGGAGGAAGTGGAGATTGATGGAAAAGCATATTATCTGGGACATTCCAGAGAATATGTAAAAGTGGCGGTGCCGAAAACGGAGAAATACGGTGTAAATGATATTCTGGCGGTGAAAGTGGAAAAAACTTTGCAGCCACATATTCTGCAGGGAGAAGAAATACAGGTTCTGTAGGGCGTGGCCAGTAACATAATTATTACTGTTCACTGGTAACGTTCCGCGAGATGTTTTTTGTGAACAAAGTTCACAGAAAACCCGCGAATCTCAGCGCGAAGCGTGTTACTGGTCAGTTCGTGACCAGTAACCACACAATTGCGGAAATGACAGGCAATGCAAAATTAGGATTGTAATTTACACGTAATTATATTAAAATAAAAAAGAAATAATCGTAAGGACGTGAGAAAAATGGCAGAAAATAATCTGGGAAGTACACAATATTTCAGAACAAAACCGGATCAGGAACTGGAAGTAAAAGAGATCCTGGACCTGGTTTATAACGCAATGGAAGAAAAAGGCTATAATCCTGTGAATCAGATCGTAGGATACATTATGTCCGGTGATCCGACTTATATCACCAGCCATAAGGGTGCCAGAAGCATGATCATGAAGGTTGAGCGTGACGAACTTGTTGAGGAATTGCTGACCGAGTATATTAAGAACAGATCCTGGGAATACTGATTATGAGATTAATGGGATTAGACTACGGTTCCAAGACGGTGGGCGTTGCCGTCAGTGATCCACTGGGACTTACCGCACAAGGTGTGGAAACTGTCTGGCGCAAGCAGGAGAATAAGCTTCGCCAGACGATGGCACGGATTGAAGAACTGATTTCGGAGTATCAGGTAGAGCGTATTGTACTTGGATATCCGAAGAACATGAATAATACTGTAGGCGAGCGGGCGGTGAAATCTCTTGAGTTTAAAGAAAAGCTGGAGAAGAGGACTGGCCTGCCTGTTGTGATGTGGGATGAACGACTGACTACGGCAGAAGCGGAACGTACTTTGATGGAGACCGGTGTCAGACGTGAGAACAGGAAGCAGTTTCTCGATCAGATGGCTGCGGTTTTGATCTTACAGGGATACTTAGACCGAATGAATATGAATAAGGACGAAAATAATGGAGAAAATTAAATTTCAATCTGAGGATGGGATTATAGAATTTTTTGTGGAAGAACAGACTACAGTTGCAGGAATCACTTATCTTCTGGTTTCCGATTCACAGGACGATGAGGCAAACGCCTATATTATGAAAGATGTTTCAGAAGAGGGAAGCGAAGAAGCCAGCTATGAGATGGTAGAAGATGATGAAGAACTGGTGGCAATTTCCAAAGTATTTGAACAGATGTTGGATGACGTAGATCTTGAAATGTAATAATTTGCTGGGCAGATCGTGAACAGTGATGCGAAATCATGCTTTGCATGTTTTTGTGCATCGTAAAGCATGTAACCGTGAAAATACTGAACAGTTACCAGCCGAAACAAAATAAAGTCGCTTTATCCTGGTAGCGTGAGTTTGGAGGATAAAGTGCGCAAAATGGAGGATAGATTGATTGAAGACGGAAAATGAAATGAACAACAACGGGCAAAGGACTCCGGCAGCCGGAAACGGAACAAGAAAACCAAATTTCAGACATAAAAATTACAGATATAAGGCACAGCCGAAAAAGGACGGAAAAGATGGTCAGAAACAAGGACAGGATAAGCAGGCCAAGGGAAATTATAAACCTCAGTTCCGCGGTCAGGGTAAGCCTGCCTTAAAGAGACCACGCAAAAATAACAATGGCTCCAAGCTGAAGATCATTCCACTTGGTGGTCTGGAGCAGATTGGAATGAATATTACAGCTTTTGAGTATGAAGACAGTATAGTAGTAGTAGACTGCGGACTCGCTTTTCCAGAAGATGATATGCCGGGAATCGATCTTGTAATTCCGGATATTACCTACCTGAAAGAGAATATTTCCAAGGTGAAAGGATTTGTGATCACCCATGGTCATGAGGATCATATTGGTGCGCTTCCATATGTACTGAAGGAAGTAAATGCACCGATCTACTCCACCAAACTGACGCTTGCGCTGATCAGCAACAAGCTGAAGGAGCATAATCTGACTAAAACTACCAAGTTAAAAGAGGTAAAACACGGTCAGGTGATCAATCTTGGTGATTTTGCAATTGAATTTATTAAGACGAACCATAGTATCCAGGATGCATCTGCACTGGCTATTTATTCTCCTGTGGGAATCGTGGTACACACAGGTGACTTCAAGGTGGACTATACCCCTGTATTTGGAGATGCCATTGATCTGCAGAGATTTGCGGAAATCGGACGGAAAGGCGTTCTTGCCCTTATGTGTGATTCTACAAATGCGGAACGTCCGGGCTTTACCATGTCTGAGCGTACAGTTGGTCATGTTTTTGACAATCTTTTTAATGAATATAAGACTGCAAGAATCATTATCGCAACGTTTGCTTCCAATGTAGACCGTGTACAGCAGATCATCAATACCGCATACCGCTTTGGACGTAAAGTGGCAGTAGAAGGCCGCAGTATGGTAAATGTTATTACCACTGCCGCAGAACTTGGCTATCTGCGTGTTCCGGACCAGACTCTGATCGAGATCGACCAGGTAAAGAACTATCCGGATGAGCAGCTTGTTCTGATCACTACAGGAAGCCAGGGCGAGTCCATGGCTGCTCTTTCCCGTATGGCTGCCAATATCCACAAGAAGATTACCATTAAACCTAATGATGCAATTATTTTCAGCTCTCATCCGATTCCAGGTAATGAGAAAGCTGTATCCAAGGTTATCAATGAGCTTTCCATGAAAGGTGCCAAGGTTATTTTCCAGGATGCACATGTATCCGGACATGCCTGCCAGGAGGAAATCAAGCTGATCTACTCCCTTGTGAAGCCGAAATATGCAATTCCGGTACATGGTGAATATCGTCATCTGACTGCTCAGAAGCTTGTTGCAGAGGAACTTGGATATTCCAAGGACAATATTTTTATTCTGAAATCCGGAAATGTTCTGGAGATTGATGAGAATAGTGCGGCTGTTACTGGTTCCGTACACACAGGCGCAATTCTTGTAGACGGTCTTGGAGTCGGAGATGTTGGTAATATTGTACTTCGCGACAGACAGCACCTTTCCGAAGATGGTATTATGATCGTTGTCATGACATTAGAGAGACACAGCAATGTGGTACTGGCAGGACCGGATATTGTTTCCAGAGGCTTTGTGTATGTAAGAGAGTCAGAAGACCTTATGGATCATGCAAGAGAAGTGGTGGAGCTGGCTCTTGACGGATGTCTGGATAAAGGTATCACAGACTGGAGCAAGATTAAGGCAGCAGTGAAGGATGCACTTAGCGACTACGTATGGAAACGTACCAAGAGAAGTCCGATGATCCTTCCAATCATTATGGAGGCATAAGCAGAGGCGCGATGAACGAGATAAAAGACTGTATAGATGCACTTCTTGCAGCTGTACAGAACAGTGAAGAATATCAGGAATTTGAGAAATACAGAGATCTTCTGAAGGAGAACCCGGAGCTTATGGACCGTGTGAATACATTCAGAGGAAACAATTTCAGACTACAGAATGAAGCAAACAGAGATGAGCTGTTCCGGGGAACGGAGCAGCTCAACAGAGAATCCAGGGAGCTGCGCAGAGATCCCCTTGTAAACGCATTTCTTGATGCTGAGCTTACTCTTTGTAAACTTATGCAGAAGATATGCAGGACACTTACAGAGGGAATCGATCTGGACATTCCTGAGTTATAAGGAGGAAACATGGGTAATACAAGAGATCAGGTGGGAAAAGCAGGGCTTTTTGTAGCTGGTGGAATTTTCCGTACTGCTTTTTACGTCTGTGTTGCAGTGCTGATTTTCTGGATCGGCAAGTCGGCCTATCAGTTTGGCTACAATGTTTTTAACCAGCAGGCAGTCAGCCCGGGAGCAGGCCAGGAAGTGACAGTTGTGATTCCGGAAGGCTCATCCACTTATGAGGTAGCCAAGATCCTGAAAAGCAAGGGACTGATCGATGACAGTCTGGTGTTCTTTGCACAGGAGAAACTTTCTACATATAAGGGACAGATGCAGGCTGGAACTTATCTGTTAAGTACAGCTTACACTCCTACACGTATTATGGGGATTCTTGCTGGTGATGAGGAGCAGACTGGTGTTACGCAGGATACTGCCGCAGCAGCTGATACAGCGGCCCAGACAGATACTCAGACTACAGATGCAGGAACTGATACGGCTGATACCCAGAGTGCAGACGGTACAGCGGATACTCAGGCAGCTGATGGAACTGCAGGGGAAGGAGAGTCCGGACAGTGATCGTGGAGGAGAGAATGCGCACTTACATCAATTCTCTTGATATGGGGAATACTCCTTTTCTGGAAGAACTGGAAAAAAAAGCACTTGCAGGAAAGGTTCCCATTATCCGCAAGGAAATGCAGAGCTTTCTGAAAATGTTTCTTGCAGCAACCCGGCCAATGAAAATACTGGAGGTTGGAACGGCAGTAGGTTTTTCCACTCTGCTGATGTGCGAATACGGACCTGAGAATCTGAAAATAACAACAATTGAGAATTATGAAAAAAGGATCCCAATTGCCAGAGAGAATTTCAGGAAGGCAGGAAGGGAATCCCAGATAGAGTTCCTTACCGGGGATGCAGGAGAAATCCTGAAAGAACTTACTGGAACTTATGATCTTATTTTTATGGATGCTGCCAAGGGGCAGTATATTAACTGGCTGCCGGATGTGCTTCAATTAATGCATAAGGGCAGCGTTCTTGTTTCTGATAATGTTCTTCAGGAAGGGGACATTATCGAATCCCATTATCTTGTAGAGAGGCGCAATCGTACCATTTATAAGCGCATGCGTCAGTATCTCTATGAACTGAAACACAATCCGCTTTTGGAGACCTCCATTCTTCCGTTGGGAGACGGGGCATCCATCAGTGTAAAGAAAGAGGAGTTATATGCGTAAACCAGAATTATTAGTTCCGGCAAGCAGTCTTGAAGTTCTGAAGATTGCCACGGTTTTCGGAGCAGACGCTGTTTATATCGGAGGAGAGGCTTTTGGTCTTCGAGCCAAGGCCCGCAATTTTTCAAAAGAAGAGATGGCTCAGGGAATTGCATTTGCTCATGAGCATGGTGTAAAAGTCTATGTGACAGTGAATATTCTTGCGCATAATTATGATCTGGCTGGTGTAAGAGAGTACCTGAAAGAGCTTAAGGAGTTAAAACCGGACGCCCTGATCATCGCTGACCCTGGTATTTTCACCTATGCCAAGGAAATCTGTCCGGAGATTGAGCGTCATATCAGTACCCAGGCAAATAATACAAACTACGAGACTTATCGCTTCTGGTACAAGCTTGGAGCGAAGCGTGTGGTAACTGCCCGTGAGCTTTCTTTAGAAGAGATTCGCCAGATCCGTGCCAATATTCCAGATGATATGGAGATTGAGACTTTCATTCACGGAGCGATGTGTATTTCCTATTCCGGACGCTGTCTTCTCAGCAATTTCCTGGTAGGAAGAGATGCCAATCAGGGATCCTGTACACATCCGTGCCGTTGGAAATATTCCATTGTGGAAGAATCAAGACCCGGGGAGTATATGCCGGTTTATGAGAATGAGCGTGGTACTTACATTTTCAATTCCAAGGATCTTTGCATGATCGAGCACATGGATGACATTCTCACAAGCGGAATCGACAGTTTGAAGATTGAGGGTCGTATGAAGACAGCTCTTTATGTAGCAACTGTTGCACGTACTTACCGCAAGGCTATTGATGATTACCTGGAAGATCCGGCCAAATATCAGGCAAACATGTCCTGGTATCAGGAGCAGATCGCAGGCTGCACTTACCGTAAATTTACAACTGGCTTCTTTTATGGCAAACCAAGCGAGGAAGCACAGATCTATGACAATAATACCTATGAGAAGGGATATACCTATCTGGGATTTGCAGAAGCTGTAGATGAGAGAGGCTATGTGCAGATTACACAGAGAAATAAGTTTACAGTAGGAGAGATGATCGAGATCATGAAACCGGATGGAACCAATCTTCTGGTTCCTGTAAAAGCTATCTATGATGAGGAGGGCAATTCCGTAGAAAGCGCTCCCCATCCGCAGCAGAAGCTGTTTGTAGATCTTGGCGGTGAGGCAGAGGTTTATGATATCCTCCGCCGTAGTGAAGCATAAGTCTGAGAGTAATTCAGAAAAATAATCGTTACTGGTCACGGAATGAACAGTAACAAATAATCATAGGGGTAAAACTCGCAGAGCGTGTTTTACCCGTTTTCAGGAAAAAGCGTCCGCAATTTTTGCAGGGCGTTTTTTTCAATTCTGGATACATAGGAGCGGCTGATGTGAAGGTGCCTGGCGATTTCCCGCTGCGTCTGTTCCTTTTGCCCAAAGAGACCGAAGCGGCAGCAGATCACCTCATATTCTTTGGAAGACAGTACAGACTTCATGGAATCCAGTACATGACGGATGTCTTCTCTGGTGGAATACTCTTCCACAACGTCCACTGCCGGTCCTTCCATTACATCCAGAAGACTGATCTCATTGCCTTCTTTGTCTGTACCAATGGGTTCATACAGCGAGATTTCCCGGGAATGCTTCTTGCGGGATCGGAATAACATAAGCAGTTCATTGTTGATACACTTTCCTGCATATGTGGACAGCCGGGCTGTTTTTGTGGAATCAAATGTGGAGATGGCTTTCATTAATCCAATGGTGCCAATGGAAATCAGATCGTCCAGTTCTACATCTGTTCCCTGATATTTTTTTACTACATGGGCAACAAGCCGCAGATTACGTTCTATGAGAATATTTTTTGCTTCCATATCGCCCCTTTGGTACTGCTGAAGATAATACTGCTCCTCGGCCATTGTCAAAGGTTTCAAAAATGTCTTCAAATCGCTACCTCAAAGGGGATTTCTATATAGTCTATGAAAAATACAGGCTTTAAGTGCCTGGCTGCCTTTTTTTACTGCGGAAAAAATCGCGGCAGGATTCTTTTTATATTTTACATTGAAATAAAGGGTGAAAATCATTATAATAATGTCAGAGTAACTGCCTGGAGCGTGTTTGAAAAAGGCTCTGGTTCGAAAGAGGCAGTGACAGCGAGTAACAGGATTACTGTTCAACGGCAATGTTCTGAGAAGCGTGTTGCTGTGAAGGTTGTGGACAGTAACAAGAACACGAAAGACGTAAGGTGAATGATTTTGAAAAAAAAGATCGAACAGCTTTTAAACGGAAAGTTTGAATATGAACAGCCCCAGCTCCTTTTTTCCAAGGAGAAGATTTCCCTGACCATGAAAGCAGGGGAGACGAAGAGAGGGGAAGTGTACGTTGGAACAGAGGATAATCAGAAGATCCGCGGTTATGTTACTTCTTCCAGCCGCCGGGTGGTGCCGGGAATGGACCATATTTCCGGAACTACTGTGCGCCTCCCGCTTGGAATTGATACGGTAGGACTTGCCCCCGGAGAAAATCTGAAGGGATGGCTGTGTTTTACTACAAATATTGGAGAGGCCCGTCTTCCTTTTGAAATTGAGATCGAGAAAGAGGAAATTCGCAGTTTTTCAGGTGTGGTAGGGAATCTGGATGAATTTGTAAAAGTTGCCCGGGATGATTTTAAAGAGGCATTCCGTATTTTTAAAGATGCCAGCTTCACCAGAATTCTGGAAAATGAGGATCAAAAGATCCAGACACTTTATTATGGTCTGTCCAGACAACCGGTGACGTATCAGCATCTGGAAGAATTTCTCATTGCCGCCGGCAAGAAGGAAAAAGTAACCATAAGTGCCAGAGAGGTGGGCAAAGAATACTATGAACTGAAAGACTCTTTGAAAGAATCTTTTTACATTCAGAGAAGCGGATGGGGACATCTGCGCCTTGATGTGGAAGCAGTTGGAGATTTTCTGGAAGTTCCCCGCAAGGTGGTAACAGACGAAGATTTTATTGGCAGCCATTATGAAGTGGAATATCTGGTGCACAAGGAGAAATTAAGACAAGGCAATCAGTTTGGCAAAATTGTAGTAAAAAGCCCTTATCAGGAGATTACTTATACCATTGTTGCATCCACAAGTGGTAAATTGGATGTAGATATCCGCCTGACTCAGGAGAAGAGTAAACTGGATCTTCAAAAAGACTGTCTGTCCTACCTGTGCTATGAGACTGCTGTGGCAAGCTGTCTTGCGGGAAAGGAGAATCCAGGTGTCAACAGCTGGATGGATTTTTCCACCTGGAGTGCAAGCAGCCACTATATTCTGAACCAGCTTCACCAGTCCGGATGTGATTATCCGGAATACCAGATGTATGAGGCCTTTCTTCTTTACATGGAGAACCATCATGAGGAAGCAAGAGCTCTTCTGGAAAGCTATCAGGATAAATCCTATACAAGAGATGATCTGGAGTTTGCTGGAATTTATCTGTATCTGTGCACGCTTACCGGTTTATATAAGGACAAGGTTCACGCCCTGTCCAGAATCCGCAATTTTTACATGCAGAAAAGTGACAGCTTTCCGCTTTTATGGATCCTGCTGAAACTGGATCCTGCATACAAGGAGACTCCGTCCAAGGCATTATTTGTGCTGGAAGAGCAGTTTGGCAAGGGCTGCAGGAGTCCGTTCCTCTATCTGGAAGCATGGAAGATCATCTGCAAGGACATGACTCTTCTTCACAGGCTGAACAGCTTCTGGGGACAGGTATTCCGCTTCGCGGCAAGAAGAAACCTTCTTACAGAGGAACTGGTAATGCGCCTTGCATATCTTTCCGGATATGAGAAAGATTATAACGAAAGTATTTATCAGGCATTGGCAAAGGGCTATGATCAGTATTCTTCGGAAGATACCCTGGAAGCCATCTGCAAATATGTGATGAAGGGAAACCCAAGAAAGACCGAATATTTCCGCTGGTTTTCCCTGGCAGTGGAGCATGGGCTGCGTCTTACAAGACTTTATGAGTATTATGTGGAGACTATGGATACTTCCAGACGGATTGAGCTTCCAAAGGCTCTTCTCATGTATTTTACTTACAACAGCGATTCTCTTGGAGATTCCAAGCGGGCATTTATCTATTCCTGTATTATTGCAAATAAGGAAAAAGAGCCGGCAGCATACCAGCGTTATATGTCAGGTATGCGGGATTTCGCCAGGAAAAAACTGGCTGAGGGCAAAATGAATGAGAGCTATGCCGTTTTATATCAGGAGTTTCTGATGGAGCCCCGCACAAAAGAGGCGGCAGATTCTATTTCGCAGAAAATGTTTACCCACCGGCTTTATTTTGATGATAAAAAAGTCCGCTATGTGATCGTGCGTCACAGTCAGATGGAATCAGAGGAGACTTATACCTGTGTTCAGGGCGTAGCTTATCCAAGAATTTATACAGAAGATGCTGCTATTCTTTTTCAGGATGACAAGCAGCGCAGATACAGTGCTACTGTAGATTACAGTTTGAAGAAGACCATGGATGAGGATGGGGCAGTGAGAAAAGTTCTTGCCCTTGGCGTGGACGAGCCAGGTGTGCTTCTTCATTATTGTGAAAGCCATGAACTGGACAAAGATAATCTGGATATTTTTCAGAGACTGGTAAAATCCGATGCTTTTTGCATGGAGTATAAGCAGAAGGTACGTCGCAGGATTCTGGATTATTATGCAGAGCATGTATTTGGCGAAGATCTGGATCAGTATTTAAAGCAGATGGATTACCGGGAATACGCCCGTGTGGACAGGCAGAAGCTTCTGGTGGTCCTTATAAGCCGCGGCCTTTTTTCCCAGGCACAGGCCATTGTGGAGGAATTCGGCTATGAGGGCGTGGACATGCGAAGCCTTCTGAAACTGGTGAGCCGCATGATCGTGCGCTGCGACATGCTGGAAGATGAGGAACTTCTGGCTTTGGCATCTGATGTTTACAGAAATGGATTTTATGATGAGGTGATCCTCACATATCTTATGAAATATCGTTTTGGACCTGTGGATGAAATGTTTTCCATCTGGAAAAGTGCTGTGGGATTTGAAATGGATACCTATGATCTGGAGGAAAAAATCCTTCAGCTTCTTATGTTTACCACGGATTACCGCAAGGAGGGAGAGCATGTTCTGGAATCCTACATTCGCCATTCCGGAAGGGAGTGGATCGTAAGCGGATATCTGACCCATGTTTCCTATGGCATTTTTGTAAAAGAATACACCATGAGTCCTTTTGTGAAAAACTGTCTGTTGAATGCATATATGCAGAAATGGATGGTAAATGAAGTCTGCTATCTGGCTTTGTTTAAAGAGCTTTCCAGGGAAAAGAGCAGAAAAGAGGCTCTTCTTTCCATAGAAAAAGAGCTTCTGAAAATGTGCATGGACAAAGAAATGGTATTTTCTTTCTTCCACAGACTTCCACCGGAAATTCTGAGCCTGTATCAGATGGATGATAAAACATGTGTGGAATATCACACCAGCCCGGAGGCGAAGGTAACCCTTGTATATGCTTTGGATACCGGACTTGGACGTGCGCTGGAATATAAGACAGAGCCTCTTAAGAATGTATATGAGGGTATTTTTACCAAGCCGTTTACCATGTTTTACGGGGAAACTTTGCATTATTATTTTTCAGAGGAATGTAATGGACAGACCAAAAGAACGCCAGAGCGGGTACTTGGAATGAGTAAGGTGGAAGGTACACCATTCAGCAAGTACCAGATGATTAATCAGATTTTGTCTGCGCGGAAACTGGATAAGCATCATGAGGTGAAACAGGGACTGAAGCAGTATTTCCGCCAGGAACAGTATGTAAAAGAAATGTTTGTCATTACAGAAGAGGACTGAATATATGAACGAAATTCGTGATTTGATCATAGGAATTGATTTTGGAAAAGACTATTCCCAGATCTGCTATTATGACCGGAAAGGGGAGGAGCCCTGCTCTGTGTCCATGAAGGTTGGTGCTCAGGAGTTTGAAGCACCTACCTGTATTTGCAGGCGCGGAGAGCATAAAGAGTACACCATTGGTCTTGAGGCAGTTTATTTTGCCCGGGAAAAAGGGGGACAGATGGTAGATGACCTGTATGGAATCTGTAAGAAAGAAGACAATGTGCAGATTCTGGGAGAACAGGTGGAGCCATGGGAGCTGCTTCAGGTTTTTCTGGAGGGTATGCTGAAATTTCTGGGAGTTGCAGATCTTGTAAAAAATACAAAATGTCTGGTGATCACAAGTCCTGAGATTGAGGATCCCCAGGTGAAAAATATGGAAAAAGCCTGCCAGGCCATTGGTTTTTCGAAGGATCAGTACATGCTGATAGACCATGGAGAGAGCTTTTATTATTATTCCCTTACTCAGAAAAGAGAGACCTGGAACCGGAGTATCGGCTGGTATTCTTTTCACCAGGATGAAGTGAAGTTTCAGCAGCTGACTATGGACAGTAGTACAAGGCCGGTGCTGGTACGCCTTGAGGAGCCGAAGAAGACGGTCCTTCCATCTCTTACAGCACCTGAGGAAGAGGGAGAGAAGGCTGTGGAAGCCAGAGATGAGGCTTTCCGCGATTTTATTAAGGAGACTCTTGGAACCGGTCTTTTTTCCAGCATTCAGATTACAGGATATGGTTTCAGCCCGGATTGGGCGAAAATGTCCATTGGAAGCCTTTGCATGCAGCGAAGAAAGGTTTATTATGGAAATAATCTTTTTGCAAAAGGTGCATGTGCAGCTGGAAAGGAGCGCCTTGAGGATAAGATCCTGAAGGGGTACCGTTATATGAGTCCTGCTCTTGTGCTGAAAGATGTGGGAATGGAAATGCGGGTAATGGGTGCACCGGCGTATTACCCGCTTATTGAGGCTGGTAAGAACTGGTATGAGTGTAAAGCTGGATGCGAGCTGATCCTGGATGATATAACAGAGCTCGTTTTTGTTGTTGGAACCTTCGGCGAGAAGCACAAGAAGAAAGTAATTATGGGACTGCCCGGACTTCCTGAGCGTCCCAATAAGACTACAAGACTGTCTCTGGCCCTTGCATATGTGTCACAGAAGAAATGCCGCGTTGTTGTAAAAGATCTTGGATTTGGAGAAATGTTCCCTTCCAGTGGCAAGGTCTGGGACGAACTGGTAGAGTGGTAAAGGAGGCTGGAAATGAGCGGTTATATTTTATGTCAGACAAAAAAGGCGGACAAGCCGTTTTTTGTGGAGAGTATTAATACCAATATTTACTCACTGGAGGAGCTTTGCTACTTTCTGTACCACAATCTTTATCTGGTGGATTCTTCTGTTATAAATGAAAATCTCTGTACCTGGATCAGCGAGGAACTGGATCTGCCAAGGCTGGCAGCCAAGCTACGTCCTCATCTTGGTAAGTTTGCCAGTGCGGAGGATGTGCTTTATCCGGTATTTAAGGAGATCAATTATCTTACTTACGATGAGCTGAAGGCATTGAATGTAAAGCTTGCCAAGCTGGATCAGGAGGCACCTCTTCTTCGAAAAAAGAGAAAAGGGGATGCCCTGGTAGCGAATAAGATGTATGTAAGTGCCATCAAGGTGTATCAGCAGCTTCTGAAAAAAGAAGGGCTGGAGCTGATAAGACCGGGGCTGACCATGAGTGTGTGGCATAACCTTGGATGTGCGTACAGCTATCTTTTTCAGATGGAGAAAGCAATGGAGTGTTTCTGGGAGGCGTTTCTTACCCAGAGCGATCCTAAGGAGCTGGTTTGCTATCTGCTTGCTTATCGCAGCGTGAAGAAGCCGCAGGAGTATGAGAACAGGCTGAAGGAGCTGAATGTATCGGATGAAGTGAAGGATACTTTAAAAAAGGCACTGGATGAGTTTGCGCAGAAAAAGGAGGTCAGCATAAGACCAGGGAAGGCGGATGAAATGCTGGAGAAGCTGACAGGAGAGTATCATAGGAGCACGGGTTCGTGATGAACCTGTGCTTTGTTGGTTGGTGAGTGAAAAGTTATTTAAGGCGGACGCATTCGGACAATGGTTATTACTCACTCGCCGGCGCAACGCTACGATGAACTAATCGCTAACTGCGACTAATGCGTTCGGGAGAGCCCTCACGCATAAGTCTTCGTAAGCGCTGGATTTCATCTACGCTAAGAACGCGCCTGAAATGGCTCGCTAGAGCAATAACCATTGTCCAAATGCTGTGTATTGGCTATTACTGTTCACTGGTAACGTTCCGCGAGGTGTTTTTGTGAACAAAGTTCACAGAAAACCCGAGAATTGCGGCGCGAAATCATGCTTTGCATGATTTCTGTGCATCGCGAAGCGCGTTACTGTGAACGGAGTGAACAGTAACTATTGGCTGGAACTTGCTCGTCAAATTGCAAAAACTATATTGACAGAATTACTTTCGTATGCTACCATACAACCATGCTTTAACATGGTAGAGTGAAAACGCACTAAAATAATGAGAATTAGATTTCAGGAGGATAGATATTATGAAAAAAAGAATGCTGGCGATTATGATGAGTGCCTTGATGGCAGCAGGTATCTGCTCTGGTGTGACTGTTTATGCAGATGCAGACAGCAAGACACTGACTGTTGGATTTGATGCAGAGTATCCGCCTTTTGGTTATATGGATGAAAGTGGCGAATATGTTGGTTTTGACCTGGATGTGGCGCAGAAGGTATGTGATAATCTTGGATGGGAGCTTGTAAAGAAGCCGATTAACTGGGATTCCAAGGATATGGAGCTGAATTCCGGAAATATTGACTGTATCTGGAATGGCTTTACCATCAATGGACGTGAGGATGATTATACATGGTCTGATCCATATCTGAATAACGAGCAGGTTATGGTAGTCACTTCCGATTCCGGAATTGAGACACTGGCAGATCTGGCAGGGAAGAATGTTGTAGTACAGGCTGCATCTGCAGCACTTGATGCTTTGAACAGCGAGGATAACAAAGAACTGACAGACAGTTTTGCATCCCTTACAGAGAATCCGGATTACAATACCGCATTTATGAATATTGATTCTGGCGCAGCTGATGCTGTTGCTGTTGATATCGGAGTTGCCAAATATCAGCTGGCTCAGAGAGAAGAGGGCAAATATAAGATTCTGGACGAGCCGATCCAGAGCGAGCAGTACGGCATTGGCTTTGCCAAGGGAAATGAGGAGCTTCGTGATACCGTATGGGCTGAGGTTATGAAGCTGTACGACGAAGGTGAGATTGATAAGCTGGCTGAACAGTATGGTGTGGTTGACATGCTTTGCCTGGGAGATGAGGAAGCAGCTGATAAGACAGAAGAGAGCACAGATGCGGCAGAAGAAAATGCAGATTCTGATGAGGCAGCTGATGCAGATGCTGCTGAGGATGAGGCTGAATAATTCACATAGAATATAAACAAGAATATATGTAAAAAAGAGGGTACCTGGCGCACCCTCTTTTCTTAGCGAGAAGGGGTCTGCTCCAAAAGAAGGAGCTTGATTCGCAGAATGTGAATTATAGAATGAAATGAAACGTGAAATGCGATCCCTTAGAACACAAGTATCAACAGGAGGAACACAGTAACTATGAGTTTTAGTGTAATGTTAAGCCAGCTTGCAAAGGGAATGACCGTAACTACGGAAATTTTCTTTGTAACCCTTATATTTTCCCTGCCACTTGGCCTTCTGGTCTGTTGGGGTAAAATGTCCAAAATAAAGATAATCAGATGGATCGTTTCTGCTTATATCTCCATTATGCGCGGAACACCTCTTATGCTGCAGCTGATGGTAGTATATTTCGGACCATATTTTATTTTTGGAATCCGAATTTCCATGGGTTACAGCCTGATCGCTGTATTTATTGCTTTTGCAATTAATTATGCCGCTTATTTTGCAGAAATCTACCGTGGTGGAATTGAATCCATGCCAGTAGGTCAGTATGAAGCAGCCAGAATCCTTGGCTACTCAAAAGCACAGACCTTCTTCCGCATCATTCTTCCCCAGGTATTTAAACGGATTTTGCCATCTATTACCAACGAAGTAATCACTCTGGTAAAGGATACTTCATTGGCGTTTGTTGTAGCGGTAGCTGAAATGTTCACTTTGGCGAAACAGATTGCCAGCTCTCAGACCACGATGGTGCCGTTTGTGGTAGCGGCTGTATTTTATTATGTATTTAACCTGCTGGTAGCAGTGATTATGGATAAAGTAGAGAAAAAACTGAACTATTACCGCTAATAATTTATCATCAACCTGCAGTGAATATACATTGTAAAACTGTGTGCGGGTAACCAGAAGGAGTCACTATATGAAATTATTTGAAATGAAACACATAAAGAAAAGTTTCGGAGCCCTGGACGTTCTCCGTGACATTTCCCTGGAAGTAGACAAGGGCGAGGTTCTTAGTATTATCGGTCCCTCCGGCTCTGGTAAGTCTACATTGCTTCGCTGTGCCACTGGTCTGGAGACACCAGACGGCGGCGAAATTATCAAAAACGGAAAAATCGGATTGGTTTTTCAGAATTTTAACCTTTTTCCCCATTTTTCCGTGATTAAAAATATTACAGACGCTCCAATTAAGGTACAAAAGAGAGACAAAAAAGAGGTTTATGTGCAGGCAAGGGAGCTTCTTAAGAAAATGGGGCTTTCTGATAAGGAGAATTATTATCCCTATCAGCTTTCCGGCGGACAGCAACAGAGAGTTTCCATTGCCAGAGCCTTATGCATGAATCCGGATATCCTTTTCTTTGACGAGCCGACCTCTGCTTTGGACCCGGAACTTACCGGTGAAATTCTGAAGGTAATCAAAGATCTGGCAGCCGAGCATATTACCATGGTGATTGTTACCCATGAGATGAGCTTTGCTCGTGATATCTCCGACCGGATTATTTTTATGGATGACGGTCTGATCGCAGTGGAAGGCACTCCGGAAGAGGTATTTTCATCAGAACATGTAAGAATGAAGGAATTCCTTGGGAAATTCCATCAGGGGCTTGCTTAAAATCTTTGGATGTTATATAATTCCCTTGTATGTGGAAAAAAACAGTTGATCCGCAAAGTAAATGATAAAAACTTACTTAGAAACAGGAGAGAAAGAATGAGTACAGACAGATATACAAGCCCTTTGTCTGAGCGTTATGCCAGCAAGGAAATGCAGTACATTTTTTCACAGGATATGAAATTCCGCACCTGGAGAAGACTCTGGATCGCTCTGGCAGAGACTGAGAAGGAGCTTGGACTGAACATCACCCAGGAACAGATTGATGAACTGAAAGCTCATGCAGACGATATCAATTATGATGTTGCCAAGGCACGTGAGAAAGAAGTACGTCATGATGTTATGTCTCATGTATATGCATATGGTGTACAGTGCCCGAAGGCAAAGGGAATCATCCACCTGGGAGCAACATCCTGTTATGTAGGAGATAATACAGACATTATTGTTATGACAGAAGCTCTGAAGCTGGTTCAGAAGAAACTGGTAAACGTAATTGCAGAGCTTTCCAAGTTCGCTGACAAATATAAAGATCAGCCTACACTTGCATTTACCCATTTCCAGCCTGCACAGCCAACTACCGTTGGAAAGCGTGCCACACTGTGGACACAGGAATTTATGATGGATCTTGAAGACCTGGAATATGTTCTTGGCACCATTAAGCTTCTTGGTTCTAAAGGTACTACAGGTACACAGGCAAGCTTTCTGGAACTGTTTGAAGGAGACCAGGAGACCATCGACAAGATCGATCCGATGATCGCTGCCAAGATGGGATTCAAGGAATGCTATCCGGTATCCGGACAGACCTATTCCCGTAAAGTTGATACCCGTGTTGTCAATGTTCTGGCAGGAATTGCAGCAAGTGCACACAAGATGTCAAACGATATCCGTCTTCTTCAGCATCTGAAAGAAGTAGAGGAGCCATTTGAGAAATCCCAGATCGGATCTTCCGCTATGGCTTATAAGAGAAACCCGATGAGAAGTGAGCGTATTGCTTCCCTTTCCAGATATGTGATGGTAGATGCCCTGAATCCAGCCATCACCTCTGCTACCCAGTGGTTTGAGAGAACCCTGGATGACTCCGCCAACAAGCGTCTTTCCGTACCGGAAGGCTTCCTTGCAATTGACGGAATCCTGGATCTGTGCCTGAATGTTGTAGATGGCCTTGTGGTTTATCCGAAGGTTATCGAGAAACACATGATGGCTGAGCTGCCATTTATGGCAACTGAGAACATTATGATGGACGCAGTAAAAGCAGGTGGAGACCGTCAGGAGCTTCATGAGCGCATCCGTGAGCTTTCCATGGAAGCAGGCAGGAATGTTAAGGTAGAAGGTAAGGACAACAACCTTCTTGAGCTGATCGCAGCAGATCCGGCATTTAACCTGACCCTGGAAGAGCTTCAGAAGACCATGGATCCGAAGAAATATGTGGGACGTGCCAAAGAGCAGACCGAAAGCTTTATTGCAAAAGTTGTAAATCCGGTTCTGGATTCCCACAAGGAAATGCTTGGAATGACAGCTGAGATTAATGTATGATAAAAGGTTGTTAATTTCTTTTTTATGAAATTCAGATCAGACACAGGAGGAATTTGAGTTATGATCAAAGCAGTAGTTGGAGCAAACTGGGGAGATGAAGGTAAAGGTAAAATTACCGATATGCTTGCTGAGAAAGCTGATATTATCGTTAGATTCCAGGGTGGTGCAAATGCAGGACATACCATTGTAAACGACTATGGTAAATTCGCACTTCACACTCTGCCGTCAGGTGTATTTTATGGACACACCACAAGTGTGATCGGCAACGGTGTTGCACTGAATATCCCTGTATTTTTCAAAGAATACAATGAGGTTGTAAGCAAAGGTGTTCCGGCACCGAAGATTCTGATCTCTGACAGAGCACAGATGGTTATGCCGTACCACATTCTGTTTGACCAGTATGAGGAAGAGCGTCTGGGAGGCAAATCTTTCGGTTCTACTAAATCCGGTATCGCACCTTTCTATTCTGACAAATATGCAAAAATCGGTTTTCAGGTAAATGAGCTTTTTGACGAGGATCGCCTGAAGGAGAAACTGGCAAGCGTTTGTGAAACTAAGAACGTTCTTCTTGAGCACTTATACCACAAACCGCTTCTGAACGTTGATGAGCTTTTTGCAGAGCTGATGGAATACAAGAAAATGGTTGCACCATATGTATGCGACGTTTCCTTGTATCTGAATAATGCACTGAAAGAGGGCAAGGAGATCCTTCTTGAGGGACAGCTTGGAACTTTGAAAGACCCTGACCATGGTATTTACCCAATGGTTACCTCTTCTTCCACACTGGCAGCATATGGTGCAATCGGAGCAGGTGTGCCTCCATATGAGATCCAGAAAATTGTTGTTGTAAGCAAGGCTTATTCCAGCGCAGTAGGTGCCGGTGCATTTGTTTCCGAGATTTTCGGAGAAGAGGCTGACGAGCTTAGAAGACGCGGTGGTGATGGCGGAGAATACGGTGCTACCACTGGACGTCCGAGACGTATGGGATGGTATGACTGTGTTGCATCTAAATACGGCTGCCGTCTTCAGGGTGCTACAGATGTGGCATTTACAGTACTTGACGTACTTGGCTATCTGGATGAGATCCCGGTTTGTGTTGCTTACGATATCGACGGAGAGATTACCACAGACTTCCCGACCACAGCCAGACTTGAGAAAGCAAAACCGGTGATCGAGAAGCTTCCAGGATGGAAATGTGATATCCGTGGAATAAAGAACTATGAGGATCTTCCGGAGAATTGCAGAAAATACATCGAATTCATCGAGGAGAAGATCGGATACCCGATCACCATGGTTTCCAACGGACCAGGAAGAAACGATATTATTTACAGAAATAAATAATTGGGAAAAAAGCGGCTGCGTATCAGACGCTTGTAAGTAAGAATACATTACTGGTTACAGAGTGATCGGTAATTGAAATGTGACTGCGCCGGAGGTTCTCTCCGGCGTATCTTGTATCTAGTACATCGAATATTAAGTAACTGCCATATTGACTTGTCTGATTTTTATCTGCTGCGCCAATATAGCAGAAACTTAATTTTCGATGCTCTAGATGACAAAAAAGAAAACGGATTTTATAAAGGAATAAAGAATGAAAAATTTTAAACGTGCAGCTGCCATTCTGGGAGTGGTAGTCTTACTGGCAGTTTGCTGTCTGCCTATGATCTTTGCTTTTGGCAGCGGCGATAACGCACAGGGGAATTTTAAGGCGGCAGTAGGTACTGTAATTCTGGTGCCAGTGCTGGCTTATGTATTTCTTATGGTTTATAAACTTTTGAAGAAAGAGGAAAAGGAGGTCGCAGGCGAAGTGAAAAACATAATTTTTGATGTGGGACAGGTTCTGGTTTCCTATGATTGGGAAAGCTATCTGAAAGCGTTCCACTTTTCGGCAGAAGAAGAGAAGCTGATTGCTGAGAAGGTTTTTAAGAGCCAGATCTGGAATGAGCGTGACCGTGGCCTGTTTCCTGAAGAAGAATACCGGAAACGGTTTATCGCAGAACTTCCGGCCGAGTACGAAGCGGATGTAAAGCGTGTGATCGAAGAATCAGGAAAAACAATTGGAATTAAGGATTACGCCGAAACCTGGACCAGCTATCTGAAAAGCCAGGGCTATCATCTGTACATTCTGTCAAACTACAGCCAATTCATGCTGGATCAGACAAGACCAGGTAAAATGCCTTTTCTGAAAAATATGGATGGTGTGATTTTCTCCTGTGAGGTTCAGCAGATCAAACCGGAGGCTGATATTTATGAGACACTTCTTTCCAGATTCGGTTTAAAACCGGAGGAGAGCGTTTTCCTGGATGACCGCCCGGAGAACTGCGAGGCTGCAAGAAAGCTTGGTATTCATGCCATTGAATTCCATGATCTGAAGCAGGCTGCAAAGGAACTGGAGAAGCTTGGAGTAAAATAGAAAAAAACAGCAAAACAGGAAAGTTAACGCCCCGGCTTCAGCTAGTACTTCAGAAGCCGGGGCGTTTCGGGGAGGATATAAGTTAATCTCGCTTATCTTTTGTAATGCGTCATCATTGAAGGGGGTTCAATGAATTTGTTGGTTCATTTTACTGAACACTCATAGTATGAACCTGTCACTGGCTTTTTATACATATGTTACAGAAAAATAGTATGAATTTTATGGAAAATCTGCAAGAAAATTTTGGAAAAAAAATAAGATTTGTGTTTTTCAGTAAAAGATGGTATAATAAATTTCAGCTGTAAAACGGCATAATTACGAAATTTTGTTGAAAAGAGGAATAAGAAATGAGCGACAAGACCATTTTAGAGCAGTGGCGTGCCATTGCCTATGACCAGCAGGCAGATCGTAATAAACTTCAGCAGTTCTGGGCAAAATATTTTAACATTGAGAAGAACATTTATGCACAGCTTCTTGAGAATCCGGACGAAGTAGTTACTGGTACAGTTAAAGAGCTGGCTGAGAAATATAATCAGGAAGTGCTCACCATGGTTGGTTTCCTTGATGGAATCAATGACAGCCTTAAGGTTCAGAACCCGATCGAGACTATGGATGAGAATACTACCGTAAGTCTTTGTTTTGACAAAGAGCTTCTTTACAAGAACATGGTAGACGCTAAGGCTGACTGGCTTTACAATCTTCCACAATGGGACAAGATCTTTACCCCGGAGAAACGTAAAGAGCTTTATCTTGAGCAGAAGAAATCCGGTACTGTTGTAAAGGCACACAAGATCGGACGTAACGATCCGTGTCCATGCGGAAGCGGAAAGAAATATAAATTCTGCTGCGGTAGAAACAAATAATAAAATGTGAATATAGACCGGGATCCGGTGGATTCCGGCTGTGGGGACGGATTGCAATGGTGGATGACTGCCAGGCAATCCGTTTCGTGTATATTTATAGGAAAATTAGTTGATTTATGAGTTCTACAAGTATGAATCAGTTTGCTTTGTGCGAGTAATGAGTGAAACACGCAGAGTGGATTTGAATTTAGAAAGAGAGAAGAGAATTTGAGTTTATTTTGTTTTTGCGCCGGGATTTTAAGCCTGGCTTATTATGTGCTGATCGTGGTATATGCTGGCATTACAGCTGATTTTGCCTGGTTCTGGGTACTGCTTACAGCGGTTCTGGAAGGCGGCGCAGTACTGATCCGCTATGGCAGAAATCATCCGGGAATTTTCCCTGGATGGCTGGGAACTGTGATCATGGTGGCTGTGCTGATCGGAATTGTCTGTTTTGGATTTATCTGCAGCTGTGTGATTTCCGGAATGAAGTCTTCCGGGAAAAAGAACCTGGATTATGTAGTTGTGTTAGGCGCTCATGTAAAAGGAGATGTACCATCCAAGGCCCTGGAACTTCGTCTGAAGGCGGCACTGAAATATGCCAGGGAGAATGAAGATACCACGCTGATCCTTTCCGGCGGACAGGGCTTTGGGGAGGATATTACGGAAGCAAAATGTATGGAGAATTATCTGACAGCGCATGGTATTTCACAGGAGCGGCTGGTGTTGGAAGAGAAGTCTACAAGCACGAAAGAAAATCTGAAATTTTCCGATGAGCTTACCGGGTGCAGTAAGAAAAATACGGGAATATTGTCAAATAATTTTCACGTGTACCGGGCAGTAAAATTGGCGGAAAAGCTGGGATATAAACATCCTTATGGAATTGCGGCGGTATCAGATCCTATTATGCAGGTGCATTATGTGGTGCGGGAAGTAGCAGCACTTGTAAAAGAAAAACTTCGGGGAAATATCTAATTTTTTATCATCTTTATTTTGCAGATTATTGACAAACCCAAAACCCAAGGCTATAATGGGACACAGTGATAAGAAAACACGTTGACGAGAAGAGTAAACTGTGGAATGTTTCAGAGAGAGGCAGGCGGCTGGAAATGCCTTATCAGGAAACAGTTGAAAACTACCTCCGAGTGGCCCTAATCCGGTCCGGTGATTCCGTTACCATCAAATAAGTGGCCTGGTTTACAGATACGTATGCTATGGCAAGCAGGGTGGAACCGCGAGTATATTCGTCCCTTACAGTGTGAGAGCATTGTAAGGGGCTTTTGTTTTTCACGAGCAATGAGTTAAAGTCCACGTTTGTGTGTGACCTTGGAGACTGCAGCTCGTCTCGTCCCTGCATGGGAGTACAGAAAATGTTTGGTTTTCAGTGCTCAGTCAAACGTTACCATACGTTTTTCGTATCAGACAGTTTCCTGCCGGATACAGTTTCAGAAAAAGAAAAGGAGACACGAATCATGATTATCACATTAAAAGACGGTTCTAAAAAAGAATACGCAGAAGCAAAATCCGTTATCGACATTGCGGCTGATATCAGCGAAGGCCTTGCAAGAGTTGCATGTGCAGGAGAGGTTGACGGAGAAGTTGTTGACCTTAGACATGTAGTTGACAAGGACTGCGAGTTAAGCATCCTGACATTTGAGGATGAGGGTGGAAAAGGCGCTTTCCGTCACACCACATCCCACATTATGGCACAGGCAATCAAGAGACTGTACCCGGATGTAAAGCTTGCAATCGGACCATCTATTGCAGACGGATTTTATTATGATATTGACAGCGAGAACCCGATCACTACAGAGGATCTTGCAAAGATCGAAGCTGAGATGAAGAAAGTGGTAAAGGAAGCACTTCCGATTACCCGTTTTACCAAATCCAGAGAAGAAGCGATCGCATTCTTCAAAGAGAAAAATGAGCCATATAAAGTGGAGCTTATCGAAGATCTTCCAGAAGATGCTGAGATCAGCTTTTATCAGCAGGGTGAGTTTGTTGACCTTTGTGCAGGACCTCACCTTATGACAACCAAACCGGTAAAAGCATTCAAGCTTACCAGTATTGCAGGTGCTTACTGGAGAGGAAGCGAGAAGAATAAAATGCTTACCAGAATCTACGGAACTTCTTTCACAAAGAAAGCAGATCTGGAAGAATATATTACCCGTATGGAAGAGGCGAAGAAACGTGACCACAGAAAGCTTGGTAAAGAGCTTGGTCTGTTCATGATGAGCGACGAAGGTCCTGGATTCCCGTTCTTCCTTCCTAAGGGAATGGTTCTGAAGAATACTCTTCTTGATTACTGGAGAGAAATCCATCAGAAAGCAGGATATGTTGAGATTTCCACACCGATCATGCTGGCACGTCATCTTTGGGAGACATCCGGACACTGGGATCATTACAAAGAAAATATGTATACAACTGTAATTGACGATCAGGATTTTGCAATCAAGCCAATGAACTGTCCGGGAGGTATTCTTGTATACCAGTCAGAACCACGTTCTTACCGTGATCTGCCGCTTCGTATGGGTGAGCTTGGTCTGGTACATCGTCATGAAAAATCCGGACAGCTTCACGGACTTATGCGTGTACGCTGCTTCACACAGGATGATGCCCACATCTTTATGATGCCGGAGCAGATCCGTGAGGAGATCAAAGGGGTTGCAAAACTGATTGACGAGGTATATCAGCTGTTTGGTTTCAAATATCACGTAGAGCTTTCCACACGTCCGGAAGATTCCATGGGAAGTGATGAGGACTGGGAGATGGCTACAGACGCTCTTCGCGGAGCTCTTGACGACCTCGGGCTTAATTATGTAGTAAATGAGGGAGACGGAGCGTTCTACGGACCGAAGATTGACTTCCATCTTGAGGACTCCATCGGAAGAACCTGGCAGTGTGGTACTATCCAGCTTGATTTCCAGCTTCCGCTCCGTTTTAATTGTGAATATGTTGGTGCTGACGGCGAGAAACATCGTCCGATCATGATCCACCGTGTTGCTTTTGGATCCATCGAGCGTTTTATCGGTATTTTGATCGAGCATTTTGCAGGTGCATTCCCAACATGGCTTGCTCCTGTACAGGTGAAGGTGCTTCCGATTTCTGATAAATATATGGATTATGCAGAAAAGGTTGTAAACGAGCTGAAAGAGGCTGGTATTCGTGTCGAAATTGATACCCGTGCTGAGAAAATCGGTTACAAGATCCGTGAGGCAAGACTTCAGAAGATTCCTTATATGCTGGTTGTTGGTGCAAAAGAAGAGGAAGAGGGCAAAGTTTCTGTAAGAAGCCGTTTCCTGGGAGATGAAGGTGCAAAGGATCTTGGAGAGTTCATTACTTCTATCAAAGCTGAGATCAAGAGCAGAGAGAACCGTAAGGTAGAGGTTCAGGAAGAGCAGAAATAAGCCGGATTTCCTGAAAAAGTTTTAAGTGATGAATAAGAAAGTGATTTCCATATAAAAGAAAGGCGCTGCTGTGAGATGCGGCGCCTTTCTTGAAAATATTAATATTGTTATAAAATATAGCTGGATGAAAAATATATAATCTTATGAATTATAGCAGATGAATATATTATTCGGAAAAGTATTTCGCCTTGATCTCATCCACCGGCATTTCTTTCCCTGTCCACAGACGGAATGCTTCAGCCCCCTGGTAAAGCAGCATATACATACCATTGAAGGTACGGCAGCCAGCCTCTCTTGCTTCGCGCAGGAAGCGCGTCTCACGGGGATTGTAGATCACATCTGACACGATCAGATCCGGATGATAAAGACTGGTATCTTCAATAATGGACCCTTCTGTATCAGGAGCCATCCCCACTGAGGTGGCATTGAGAAGAAGCGCACTCTCGGAGATAGCCTGTGCCAGTTCTTCTTTATCCTTGTTTTCGTGAAGAATGGCCTGGCAGGGAAGAGTGGCGTTGATATTTTCCACCAGCTTCTGTGTGCGGTTCCAGAAACGACTGGTCTCACGGGCAAAAATATGGATTTTTTTTACCCCGTCAAGGGCAGCCTGTGCACAGATGGCAGTAGCTGCACCACCGGCCCCCATGATGGTGATGGTTTTTCCGATCACATCATATCCTGCATCTCTGACAGCCTGCATGTATCCTACACCGTCAGTGTTATAGCCGGTAAGGCGTCCATTGTCATTGACTACGGTGTTCACAGCGCCGATCAGTCGGGCAGCAGGGGAAAGCTCGTCCAGAAGCTCCACGATCTTGTTTTTGTTTGGCATGGTAAGGTTGAAGCCACGGATTCCGCAAGTTTTCAGTCCCATGACAGCAGTTTCCAGATTTTCCTCGTTTACATTGAAGCAAAGATAAGTGTAATCAAGATCAAGAAGATGGAATGCTTCATTGTGCATAAGTGGTGAAATACTGTGTGCCACCGGACTTCCAAGAAGTGCGGTAAGCTGTGTGTGACCGGTAATTGGGATCATAAGGTACCTCCTGAAGTTTCTATTATTTTGAAAGTCCAAGGCAATAGCAGTGACTGATCTGGGGTAGAGCGTGTTTGAAAAATCATTCCCGCAATCTGCACGCCCCACTTTGCGGTATATTTCACCCGAATTCGGTTGCCGTAGCCCGCTACGGCGCCCTCATCCGAGCGAAATCTCCCACAAATTGTGACGCACATCTTGCAGAAAGCCTTTTTCAAACACGCTCTAGTATGAACAGCCTTAAGATATTGGAACATGAACTTTCATTTAGTTTAAAACTGGAAATCATTAAAGTATTACTAAGTATATATTATTCTATGAGAAAGGAGATGTCAAGAAATGACAAAACCTATTCAGATAAAGAACCTGACCATTGGAGCAGGAATCCCGAAAATCTGCGTTCCTCTTACTGGAACCACCAGAGAAAAAATCTGCCAGGAAGCAGAGGATGCCAAAAAAGCAGCTGCAGATCTGGTGGAATGGCGTGCAGATTTCTTTGAAGAACTGATGAATCCGGAAGCCTGCCAGAATGTGCTTGAAGCGTTGGCAGAAATTCTTGGTGAAACACCACTGCTTTTTACAATCCGGACAAGTGAGGAAGGCGGAAATATTACCATTTCTCTGGAGGATTACGCTGCCTGCAATATAAATATTGCAAAAGGCAAAAAGGCAGACCTGGTTGATGTGGAAGTTATGAGTAATTCGGAAGAGAAGAAAAAGCTGGTGGCAGAGCTTCAAAAAGAAGGAGTCAAAGTGATCGCTTCTTCCCATGATTTCCACGAAACAGACAGTCAGGAGGTTCTTTTAAACCGCTTCCGCGAAATGGAAAAATCAGGCGCTGATATTTTGAAAATGGCGGTAATGCCTCATGGTTTCGAAGACGTGGCAGCAATTATGGAGGCAACAAATGTTATGAGACAGGAGTGCGAAAAGCCTTTGGTATCCATGGCAATGGGAAGTATTGGTTCTATTACCCGAATTTCCGGAGAGAACTTCGGCTCTGGCATTACCTTTGGAACAGTTGGCGCCGCATCTGCACCGGGACAGTTTCCGATTGGAGAACTGAGAAGTCTTCTGGATGCTTTACATGAGAAAAATGAAGAAGACGAATTAAAGCAGTAGAATTAATTTTGCACGAAGCATGAAAAAATGAATTGCTTTAATTGAAAATAATATTGACAGAATTAATTTAGAACAAAATAACGAAAAATGACAGATCATGCTGTCGATTTGGGGCGAGAAATTCTTAGGATTTCCCGCCCCTTTTTGACAAAATCTGCGCCCTCTGTGACCGTATAATGGGTTCACTTACCAAAGTGAAGGATTGACGTTACCACAAAAGGTAACGGACGACAGGCCACAGGGGGCTTTTTATGTATTATGACGTATACATAGACATCGTCTTTCTGACGAATCTTTTAATGGATTACGTTCTTCTTCGCATTGTAGGAAAGCTTTTCCTGCGAAAAAGAAATCGTGGAAGGATTTTGCTGGCGGCAGCCGTTGGCGCTCTGTTTTCCTGCCTCATTTTATATGTACTGCCGGATATGATTTTTCCTGCAAAGGTACTGCTCCATGGAGGATGTGCCTGGGGCATGCTGGTTCTTGGACTGGATCTTAAGAAAAACGGACTTCTGGTAAAAGCACTGGTGACTGTTTACCTGATGGCTTTTTTCATGGGAGGCCTTATGGAAGCAGCACCTGTAAAAAAGGCAACACCCATACGCTTTTTGATTGTTGCCGCAGGAGCCTACATGGGACTTAGTGCACTGATCTATCTTAGCGATTCTTTCCGTGCCAGATGGAAAAATATTTATCCAGTCACCCTGTCCTATCGGGGAAATGTACAACCGTTTTTCGGGCTTTGGGATACAGGAAATTTTCTTGTAGACCCCATCAGCCAGAAGGAGGTATTTATTATAAAACCGGAGGTTCTGGAAGCATTGCTTCCGCAGGAAAATGCAGACAGGCTGAAACACCTTAAGGAGAACCCAGGGGAGCTGGAAGGTACAGAGCCGGCTGACTTGCATCCGCACTTTTTGCCCTATAAGACAATCGGGGAGGAAGGCGTGCTGCTGGCAGTGGTGTTAGATGACCTTTGTATTCACACTCCCAGGGAGGTGATTCATGTGGCAAATCCGGTGCTGGCGCTGGCCGTGGAACCCTCTGCTTTGGGAAAAGAGTACCAGGTACTGTTGAATTCCAGAATTTTGCATTAGGAGGGGGACTTATTCATGAACAGATCAGCAAGTGCAGCGTATTATCCATTTCAGGTAATGCCCAGATTCCTGCTCGGCAGACAGGGAGAGGTTTATTATATTGGTGGAAGTGATATTCTGCCGCCGCCACTGGAAACACAAAGAGAAGCGAGGATCCTTGAAAAACTGGGTACACCAGAGGAGAAAGAAGCTAAGTCTACCTTGATCGAGCACAATCTCAGGCTGGTGGTCTATATAGCCAAAAAGTTTGATAATACAGGTGTGAGTGTGGAGGATCTGATCTCCATTGGTACGATTGGGCTGATCAAGGCAATCAATACTTTTAACCCGGTAAAAAATATTAAGCTGGCTACGTATGCATCCAGATGTATTGAAAACGAAATTCTTATGTATCTCAGACGCAATAGTAAGACGAAAATGGAGGTTTCCATAGATGAGCCTCTGAATGTGGACTGGGACGGAAACGAGCTTTTGCTTTCCGATATTTTGGGAACGGATGATGATGTGATCTCCCAGAGGCTGGAGAACGAGGTGGAGATCAAGCTTCTTGGAAAAGCAATTTCCAAGCTTTCTCCAAGGGAGCAGACGATTATCAAACTGCGGTTCGGGCTTGGAAGACAGGAGGGAAGGGAAAAAACACAGAAAGAAGTGGCGGACCTTCTGGGAATTTCACAGTCTTATATTTCCAGGTTGGAAAAAAGGATCATGAAGAGATTGAAGAAGGAAATTGTGAAGTATGAGTAAAAGTGAATAGCTGCAAGTTGAGGCTTTGCATGGTCTGCTTCTGTTGTTCATACTGTCCAGCCTTTCAAATATTTGTGGCTTCTTTGTCCATGTAAGCATGGCTTGGAGGGAATCTTTATCAAAATAACAAAATGGCGCAAGCAGGCTATGGGTTGATTTGGAAATTATACTTAGCGAAAAGAAGGACAGAATATGGGTGTGTATTGGAATAATAACGGCAAAAATGGGAATTCTACAATAGACATAGAGGATAGTTTTATTATTTCATATGTAAAGAAATGGATTTACAGTAAAGGAGACACGCTTATGAATGCCGATGTAGAATTTCTAAACTATGTGTATCAGAATTCCCAGATGGGTATAGACACCTTGGAGCAGCTGCTTGAGATCACGGAAGACGAAAAATTGCAGACATGTCTGGAAAAGCAGATTGAGGGCTATCGGAAGTTTCATAACGAAGCCAGGGATATTCTGAATCGGAACGGATATGACGAAAAAGGTCTTGGCACCTTTGAAAAAATCCGCACCTACCTTATGGTTAACCTCCAGACCATGGCCGATGACTCCACCTCCCACATCGCCAAAATGCTGATCCAGGGCAGCAGCATGGGAATTACCGAAGCCGTGAAAAAGCTTCATCAGTACGAAAATGACGTGGAGAAAGACATCAAAAAACTGATGGAACGGCTGCAGGAATTCGAAGAGGAGAATGTGGAGAAGCTGAAGGAATTTCTGTAGGAAATAAGGCGGCGGGGGAGATGCTTCCAGATGAGGAATGTATTTATCCTCCGCCAGTTTTGCGCAAGGATATTATGAAATTACAATTATTCATAGAAAAAATTAGTTTAAGAATTTTGAGCTATATAGTTGTCTAGATATTCCTGTGCCTGGTTTTCAGAAAACTGAAATTTCGTCATTAGTTTTTGAACAATGGCATCTGAAGAGAGGTTAAATTCCAAACACATTTCAATAGTTGCCTGGATTTTTCCATTCCGTTCTCCGTCTTCATAACCCTCTTCCCGAAACATACGCAAGGTTTTCTCTTCATCATATTCATAAATACTCATAGCTTTCGCCTCCGCTCGGTTCTTTAGTAAAAAATCCCGCAGGATGTTTTCATGGATACATTCGGTAATTGCCTTCTCAACTGCGTCAGTCAGTGGCATTTCAGCAGAATAGGTACGAATGCGAGCAACATATTCGGAGTAATCACGAAGGGTATGACAGGCATTCATTAATTCCTGGTTATGCCCCTTATTGATGTTAAGCATAACCGCTTTCAATTCCAACGCTGGTTGGTCGGTTGTTGGATGAAATAACTCTGAAAGAAGAAATTCTGTCCTGTCTGGCTGCGACTTCACACCATTATAAAAGATTACGAAGGAAGGCAGCGGAATCTGCACTTTCTTGGAACCATATATGTTCATGTCTTTCGTATAGGCTGAATAAATATCTGTTATGTACATGAGAAAGCGTAAAGGCAGGTTGGGATTTACCGTGGACTGTTGTTCATAAAGTGCCAGGCGCATATCAATAATAAAGGAAAGATCATTTTCCATTGTCATGTAGATTGCGTTATCCAATGTAGTAATTGTTAGCATTGCAGGATCATCATAATGAGTTCCGTTAATTGCATTGTAAAGTTTCAGTAATTCTGATTTGTCATTAAAAATCATCTTGTAGAGTCGATCCTTGTAAATACGGTTTACAGGTAAAGATACATTGTTCATAGAAGACCTCCTTATAAAGATGGTGGAAGGCCTCTTAATGTAAATCTCTACATTTTGGTCAGAAACCTTCCTGCTGCTATATGGGAAAAGCATGAGATTTCTGAAGCGGCAGAGCGCCGAAGATACCAGAGATGATATTAAATAGACTTACTGAAATGAAATGCTTTGTTATAGTATAGCTCATGGCGGGCTAAAATGCAAGAAAAAGAGTTCGACATGATTCGACAAATAATTTGAACAAAAAAATATAAACTTTTTTGTAAAAAGTGCTTGACGATTCCTTGCGGCAGTGGTATAGTAAACAAGCTGTCGCAAGGAATTGCTTCTGAAATGCTGAAAAATAAAATAGTTTTCAGAAAATTCGAATTAACTGTTGACAAATGACTGAACTTATGATAAAGTAACCAAGTCGCTTGAACAGAACGACAGAAACAAACAACTTTAGACAGGATCTTGAAAATCTTAAAAACTTTTGAAAAAAGTGCTTGACAAGATTTGAAAGATATGATAAAGTAAACAGGCTGTCGCAAAGAGATGACAGACAAACAACCTTGATAACTAAACAGTGAAACACATACGATTCTCGAAAATTCTTAAC